>ERZ827492.3190-NODE-3190-length-10579-cov-3.776606_pt1 | contig 10579 bp, 10 predicted proteins | sample MGYA00519704_ERZ827492 | MGnify/ENA primary metagenome ERZ827492 (study PRJEB31778, sample SAMEA3449325) | human gut metagenome | biome: human gut; feature: human-associated habitat; material: faeces | place: United Kingdom | collected 2010/2012 ...
GATCTGCTGGAAGGAGCAGTCTCTGACACAACTGAAGAATCAAAAGACAAGTGAGCTCTACGTGCCATGTTTTTCGTTGAAGCTGTCATGCGACGATTTTTGAAAGCAAATTTCAAAAAATCTATAGTGTTTCGCTATTACAGAAAAAAGGTCTTTGTCCCATGGGACAAAGACCTTTTGATTTTCCCCCGGCGCCTTCCCCGCAGAAAGGCGACCGCTGCCGGAGTTTTTCTCCCCCCTCTGGAAAATCCTCCGCCGCTGTGATAGAATAGACCTCCCGGAGGGCTTTGGCCGCCGGAGACTATCACAGCAAGGAGAATGTACCATGCAATGTCCCGTATGCGGTAAGGAGATGAAAACCGGTGCCTCCACCTTCATGGGCTCCACCGGCCTGACCCCTATGGCCTGCGTGTTCACCGACAGCGAGGTCAAGCAAAAGGGCTTCTTCCGGCACAATGTTGTCTCCAAGGTCCTCCTGCAGGGCGACGACATAGAGACCTACTTCTGTGAGTCCTGCCAGCTGCTCCTGCCCCTGATCCGCTGACATCCCGGCACGCAAAAAGGGTCCCCGGCTCTCGCCGGGGACCCTTTCCCGTCTCTTACGGACGCTCACAGAGCGCTTACAGAATGTTGATGGACGTCTGCTTGGGCAGCTGCTTCTTGGCTGCCTTCGGCACGGAGATGGTCAGGATGCCGTCCTCGAACTTGGCGGACACCTCCTCCGGCTCCACGTCCTCGCCTACGTAGAAGCTGCGGCTGCAGGCGCCGGCATAGCGCTCCTGACGGATGTACTTGCCCTTCTTGTCCTGCTCCTCCTTGTCCAGACCCTTGGCGGCCTGAATGGTCAGATAACCGTTCTTCAGCTCCACATTGACCTCGTCCTTCTTGAAGCCCGGCAGGTCGATATCCAGCTCATAGGAGTTCTCTGTCTCCCGCACATCGGTTTTCATCAGGTTCTTGCCGTGCTTGCCATACAGCGGGTCACGGCTCTGAGGTACCATCATCCCGAAAGGATCAGAGAAGAAATCATCAAACAAATTCTCACCAAAAATGCTGGGCAACATAAGTCATACCTCCATTCAAAATTCCGGGTGCCGGTGTCTCACCGGCGCCAACTTTTGTCACCGCTTACACATTGTATGCGTTTTCCGTTCCCCGGTGGAGTTCTTTGGCTCTCTCCCTTGGAACAGCTTCATCATAGCACCGTTTTTAGCACTGTCAAGTGTCGAGTGCTAATGTTCACAGAAGTACCTATGTTTGTTCATAAAATATCCGAAAAGTCCCCCCTTGCCCCCCAGCCCACCGAAAAATATTGTCCGGGGCATATACAAACGGCCGAAAGTGTGGTATACTTTCATGAACCAATTTACAAAATGTTCAGGAAGCCCGAAAACTGCCGGGTATAATGGTAATATAGTATATAAATGGGAGGTTTCCTATGGCACGCAATATTCTGGTGGTCGAGGACGACCGCAATATTTCCGACCTGATCCGGATGTATCTGGAGAAGGAGGGCTTCGACGTCCGCATCGCCTATGACGGCGGCAAGGCCGTGGAGGAATACGACCGGCAGGCGCCGGATATGGTTCTGCTGGATATCATGCTGCCGGTGATGGACGGCTGGTCCGTCTGCGCCCACATCCGGGAAAAGGCCAAGACACCCATCATCATGCTGACGGCCAAAAGCGAAGTCAACGACCGCATCACCGGTCTGGAGATGGGCGCCGACGACTATCTGGTGAAGCCCTTCGAGATGAAGGAGCTGATGGCCCGCATCAACGCCGTGCTGCGCCGCAGCGAGATCCCCGACGACACCCGCAAGCGTCTGGTGTTCGACAAGCTGGAGATCAATCTGGACAGCTACGAGCTGCTGGTGGACGGCAAGAAGGTGGATACGCCCCCCAAAGAGCTGGAGCTGCTGTACCATCTGGCCTCCACGCCCAACCGGGTCTACACCCGCAACCAGCTGCTGGACGAGGTGTGGGGCTTCGACTACTTCGGTGACTCCCGGACAGTGGACGTCCATATCAAGCGCCTGCGGGAGAAGATCGAGAATGTCTCCGACCAGTGGGAGCTGAAAACCGTGTGGGGCGTGGGCTATAAGTTTGAAGTGAAGTGATGGCAGAGCGCAAGAAACGGTTCAGCGGGCTCTACTGGCAGCAGTTCGCCCTGACCGCCGGCATGGTGATGCTGACGCTGCTGCTGCTGGGCGTGTCCTTTTTCGCCCTGAGCTATAACTATAACTTCACCGAGCGGCGGGACGAGCTGCAGGAGCGGGCCAGTCTCATTGCTCAGGTGTCCGTGGACTACCTGAAGTCCGGCGGCCAGACGGAGGATGAAAACCTCAAGCGCTTCATCAGTCTGGGTAGCGCCATGACCAACGCCGAATTTCTGGTGTGCAACGACAGCGGCTATGCCCTGCTGACGGCGGACCAGCGGCTGGGGGGCAAGGTGGTGGCCATCCCGCAGGAGATCACGCAGGAGGTCCTGACGGGCAGCGGCCTGTATCAGGGCCGCAGCAGTCTGGGCGGCGCCTACACCTCCAAACAGTTCGTGGTGGGCGTCCCCGTTCAGGACGGCGACCAGACCATCGGCGTGGTGCTGGCGGTGATGAACGCCCGCTCCGTCATGGGGATGTGGCGGTCCTTCATCAGCCTGTTCCTCATGACCTCCGCCATCATCCTGCTGCTGGTGTTCATCGTCACCTCCCTGACCTCCATGCGGCAGATCCAGCCCATCCGGGAGATGGTGCAGGCCACACGGGCCTACGCCGCCGGGAACTTCGACGTACGGATGCAGGACGCCGACCGGGGCGATGAGATCGGCGAGCTGGCGGCGGGCTTTAACAACATGGCGGACTCTCTGGCGGAGACGGAGCGTCAGCGCCGGGACTTCATCGCCAACATCTCCCATGAATTAAAGACCCCCATGACCTCCATCGCCGGCTACACCGACGGTATTCTGGACGGCACCATCCCGCCGGAAAAAGAACGCAAGTACCTGCAAATTATCTCCGACGAGAGCCGTCGGCTCAGCCGTCTGGTGCGCCGGATGCTGGATATCTCTCAGATCCAGTCGCAGGAGATGAAAAAAGAGGACTTCGACTTGTGCGAGAGTATGCGTCTGGCGCTGCTGTCCATGGAGCAGAAGATCACCGACCGGGAGTTGGACGTAGAGGCGGACATCCCGGAGGAGCCTGTGATGGTGGAGGGCGTCAACGACCTCATCACGCAGGTCATTTACAACCTGCTGGAAAACGCCACCAAGTTTGCCGCTCCCCACTCATCCCTGTATCTGGGGCTGGCCGTCCATGGGGAGAAGGCCGTGGTCACGGTGCGCAACGTCGGTCAGACCATCCCCGCCGAGGAGATCCCCCTGCTGTTTGAGCGCTTCCACAAGTCTGACAAATCCCGCAGCGAGGATAAGGACGGCTACGGGCTGGGCCTGTACGTGGTAAAGACCATCCTGTCTCAGCACAAGGAGCAGATCACCGTCACCAGCGAAAACGGCGTCACCGCCTTCAGCTTTACCGTTCAGATGGCTCACCCCATGCGGAACGAGCCGTGAGAGGAAGTATCCTATGTATAATGACGAAAACAGAGAATTTGACCCGGTAGGCGGCGATCTGCCGCCCCAGCCGCAGCAGGACCGGACGGACCTGCCGGAGGGGGAGCCGGACGAGATCGTCAGCTGGTACACCCCCCGGCAGGAGGAGCCGGAGGAGGTCGTCAACTACTTCGTCCAGCAGCGCCCCATACCTCAGAACGTCTGGAAGCAGGCCGCCAAAACCCAGCGTAAGCGCCGCCGTCTGTGGACGTGGCTGGGCATAGGCGGCATAGCTCTGGTGGTCGTGGTCATCGTGGTAGCGGCCATCCTATCCTCCACCGCCTCCAGCGCCCCCAGCCTGCCGGGCAGCGACGACGGCGACTCCGCCAGCAGCATGGTGGATATCTTCCGCAAGAAGGAGACTACCATCCCCCGCATCTCCGGGGAGGAGGGCGTGAAGCTCAGCTGTCAGGACCCCTCCGGTGAGGAGCTTACCATTCAGCAGGTGTACGCCAAGGTGAACCCGTCGGTGGTGGCGGTGGTGGCGGAGCAGTCCGACGGCTCTGCCGCCGTGGGTACCGGCGTCATCATGACCGAGAGCGGCTATATCATCACCAATGCCCACGTCATCTCCGGCGGCAAGAGCTGCTGGGTGGCGCTGGACACCGGCGTCACCTACGACGCCCGTCTGGTGGGCTATGACGAGGACGAGGATCTGGCGGTACTGCGGGCCATTGCGGACAATCCTCTGCCGGCGGCGGAGTTCGGCAACTCCGACCTGCTGACGGTGGGTGACCCGGTGTACGCCATCGGCAACCCCTTGGGCGTAGAGCTGCGGGGGACCCTCACCAACGGCATCGTCTCCGCCATCAACCGTGAGGTGGAGATGCAGGGCCGCACCATGACCATGATCCAGACCAACGCCGCCCTGAATAACGGCAACTCCGGCGGCCCCCTCATCAACAGCTATGGGCAGGTCATCGGCATCAACACCATGAAAATGAGCAACTCCAGCCTCTCCGAGGACGAGGCCACCGTGGAGGGTCTGGGCTTCGCCCTGCCCATCAGTTCCGTGTCCTTCGTGGTCAATGACCTCATCGCCCACGGGGAGTTTCTGGGTACCCCCACCATCGGTATCACCGTCCGCACCATCGAAAAGTCCGGCGGCGGCACGCAGGTGGAGGTCTACACCGTGGACGACACCTTGGGCGCTGCGGAGGCCGGTGTGCAGCCCGGCGATATCATTCTGGAGGCGGACGGCCAGCCTGTCTCCGTCACCAGCGACCTGCTGACGGTACGGCGCAGCCACTCCGTGGGCGATACCATCCGCCTGACCATCCAGCGGGACGGCCAGTCCCTGACGGTGGACGTGGTCCTGTACGCCAGCAAATAACCCCTGCGCCGCATGGGGCCGCTCCGGCCCGGTGCGGCGCACCGCTTTCAAGGAGGAACTTATGAAGCAGCATCCTTTGCAGATGGCGGGCCGGGTGCGCCTGCCCTATACCCGGCGGCGCAGCGACGCCCGGTGCGTCACCTCGCTATCCCGGCTGCCGGACGTACCGGAACTGAAATCCTATGATCCCGAATTTTTCGTCGGCCACGCCTTGCTGCTGGTGTCGGATACCACCGCCTCCGGCTCCCTGCGTCCCACCCTCCACACCGCCGACATAGCAGACGGCCACGGCACGGTGCGGCTGCAGCGCCCCCTGCCGGCCCGGAACCAGTGCGTCACGCAGGACATGGCCACTTGGCTCCTGTGGGCGGAGGTCCCCGCCTTTTGGGCCGACCTCTCCTGGGCGGTAGCGAACCCTGCCCTCCCCCCGGAGCGCCTGTCCCGGTATTAAGAACCCCCGGCAGTATAGAAAGGAGTCTTTGATATGGCTATTCTGATCGCTTACTACTCCCGTGCGGGAGAGAACTACTTCGGCGGCTCCTACCGCCGCATCCCCGTGGGCAACACCCGGCGGGTGGCGGAGCAGCTGGCATCCCTCACCGGCGGCGACCTGCTGGAGCTCCGTCAGGCCCACCCCTATTCCGACGACTACCGCACCTGCGTGGCACAGGCCAGAGCCGACTGGCAGCAGAGCGCCCGCCCGGAGGTGCTGGACCTGCCGGAAGATCTGGCGGGCTACGACCGCATCTATCTGGGCTATCCCAACTACTGCGGCACCATGCCCATGGCGGTCTATACCTTCTTGGAGCACTATGACCTTACCGGCAAGGTCATCTGCCCCTTCTGCACCCACGAGGGCAGCGGCCTCTCCCAGACGGAGCGGGACATCCGCAAAGCCGCACCGGGGGCCACCGTCACCCGCGGCCTTGCCATCCACGGCAGCCACGTGGACGAGGCCGCACCGGCCCTGACCCAGTGGGTCAATGAAGTGCAGTAACATGGACTGTCAGGAAATCCGGGGGACCTACGGGCCACCGCTGCATCCTACAGCGCCCAGCGGCAGCAGTCGGCACAGCTGCTGCTCCGCCTGAACCACACCCTGCCCTTTTCGAATCGGAGGAGTATGACGCCCTCCCCCGGGAGCTGCTGGGGGATCGTCTGGGCGAGGGAAGCATCATCGCCCCGCCCGGTGCGCAGGTGGGTCACCAAGTTTGAAAATACCACCTAATCAAACCGCGCTGAAAATTCGGAGATGCGTACTTTTACAAAACACAGCAAATAAGCAAATTAAAAGCGCGGAAATGGTTGATATTTGGATAATTTGATAATATAATGACAACATGATAAAATTCACACCATAATTTGTAAAAGTACACATTCATAAAACCGAAAAAGGAGAGAAAGCATTATGGCTGACAACATCGGAACAGTTGTGCAGGGCGCACACAGCGGCTTTTATGTTTACTGGGCAAAGCATTTAGGGATAGATAAAGAGGCTTTTTATCTATCTGAAAGAAAAAATACTGCCTCGGTCAGTTCGTCGGATATATGCCTGGATACAAGTACAGTCGTGGGCTATGAGGAGATCGGCTCTCGCACGGGACCGAATTTTAATGCCGTGGCAAAAAGCACCCTGCTGGGTGGAGCCGCCCTGGGACTTTTGGCCTCATCGGTATCGAACATCGAAGAAGCAACCTTTGTAGTTTTCCTGAAGAATAAGGAAAGCTGCACGATTCATCTGAATATTACATGGGCCGTGGAATATTTCAGAAGGATATTTGTCACCAAGAAAGGCGCCGGTCCCAATGGCTCCAATATGCAGCAGGGTGGTGTCGCCCGCGTCAGCGGTGACCCCAAGGTTCTCTTGGAGCGTGCCTTTATGTTTTTGGAGGACGGTGACTGGGCCAAGGCCGATATATACTGCGAAAGTGTCCTTGACCAGAACCCCAAATGCGCCGAGGCGTACCTGGGCAAGCTGATGGCGGAGGTGGAGATTCGCAAAAAAGAGGATTTAAGCAAAGCAAAAGAACCGCTTGACCAATCTGATAATTACAGAAAGGTCATGCGTTTTGCTGACGAGAGCCTCCGGGAACGTTTGTCGAATGCAAAAGAAGTGCAGCATAATGAGCAGCTTTACACGGAAGCCATGGCCTGTATGACCGCAGCATCCGATGAAGGGGCTTATAGAAATGCGGCTCAAAAGTTTTATTCCTTGGGGAGCTACAAGGATGCTTCGGCGCACAGAGAGCAATGCATGCAGCGGGCGGATAGGATAATAGCAGATCGCAGACAGCGTGAAGAAATAAAGCGGAAAGAGGACATTTACTCCCGTGCCGAGAAGTGTATGCGTTTGGGGACGGTCGAGGGCTGTAATAGCGCGATCCAACTATACGAATCTGTTCCGAACTTCCGTTCCTCTGCGGCGCAAATCAGCGAATGCAGAAGGAAAATCGAAGGCTTAGAGGCCAAGGAGACAGCCCGACAGGTCGCTGTGGAGAAGGCCAAGAAAAAGGCAAAGAAAATTGCGATCATTGCCGCACCCATCGTCTGTATCTGCATTGTATTTGTGATTGTGCTGACCACAGTTATTATTCCAAAGCAGGAATATAGTAAAAAATATAGCGAAGCAATGGAGATGATTGATTCCGGGGACTACGATGCCGGGTATGCAATTTTGGAGGAATTGGGCGAAAACGAGACTATTCAGTCTAACAAATATGATAGAGCTATAAAGCTGATGGATTCTGGCGATTATCAAGCGGCATGTGCTCTGTTAGCTGGGCTTACATACAAGGACAGTGCAGAAAAACTCCAGAGTATCAAACCACTATTGCTCGCAAAGGCGAATCCCGGAGATACGGTACTCTTCGGTGAATACGAACAGGATAACAACACTTCAAACGGCAAAGAAGATGTTGAATGGCTTGTTCTGGAAGTAAAAGATGGAAAGGCACTTGTAGTCAGCAAATACGCTCTGGATTGCAAACAGTACAACACAAGCAATACCGATGTTACTTGGGAAACCTGTACACTTCGCAAGTGGCTAAACAATGATTTTATCAATGCGGCGTTTTCCAGCTATGAAAAGGCTATGATTCCTACTGTTACGGTGTCGGCAGATAAAAATAGTACAAACCCCGGAAATGCAACACAGGATCAAGTGTTCTTGTTAAGCATTACCGAAGCAAATAAGTATTTCGGTTCTGATAGCGCAAGACAGTGTAAGCCTACCGATTATGCATTTGCTAATGGAGCGTATGTCAATAGCGTCAATGGCAATTGCGGGTGGTGGCTGCGGTCGCCCGGCGTCACTCAGTATTCTGCGCATTCTGCCGCCTATGTCCACAATAGCGGCGGCGTCTACGAGTCCGGCAGCGATGTCGACATCGGTACTTCTGCCGTCCGCCCCGCTATGTGGATCAGCATAAAGTGACAGGTTAGCAGAGGAAACAAGAACCTACCATAAAACCACAAAAAGCCACACGGCCTGCAAACACAGACCGTGTGGCTTTTGCATTTTTCATAAAATATTCTCAATAGAAATGATAAATCCGAACACATTACCCACTTGGATAATGTAGTTCGGATTATCATTCCTTGGTCCGAGTGTCGAGATTCGAACTCGAGGCCTCTTGAACCCCATTCAAGCGCGATACCAAACTTCGCCACACCCGGATACCATATTCACTTGCTGCATCACGTCAGCTTGATTACTATACCACACTCCTTTTTATTTTGCAAGCCCTATTTCAGATTTTTTTGCATTTTTTACGGAAGCGGCAGCCGCTCCCCTACTGCGCCGCCTCCAACTCCTGCAGGATATCCCGGCACAGGGCCGCATCCGGTACTATACCGGTAAAATGAGCGAAGGCCAGCGCCGCCTGCTGCACCAGCAGGGCAAGCCCTCCCACTGCCGTCAGGCCCCGGTGCTCCGCCGCTCGCATCAGAGTTGTGTCCGTGGGATGGTACACCAAATCGTATACCACCGCCTTCGCCGGCAGCGCCTGTACGAAATCCAAAGACTCGAACTCCGGCGAACCCTCCATGCCCAGCGGTGTGGCGTTCAGCAGCAGCCCATGCTCTGCGGCGGCACGGGGCAGCTGCTCCCACAGGACAGCTCCTCCGCCGCACCGGGCAGCCAAGGCCGCTGCCTTTTCCGGTATCCGGGCGCACACCGTCACCCGGCAGCCCGCCTGCGCCAGTGCCAGCGCCGCCGCCTTGGCGGCTCCCCCGGCCCCCAGCACCAGCGCCGCCTGCCCCGACGGCGCAAAGCCCCGCAACCGCAGGCTCTCTACCACCCCCGGCCCGTCGGTGTTGTACCCCACGGCCCGACCATTCCGGAAGCATACGGTGTTCACGGCGCCGCAGGAGGCCGTCCACGGCTCCACCGCATCCAGCAGCGGCAGGATGCGCTCCTTCAGGGGCATGGTGACGTTGCACCCGTCCCACGCTCCCCGGCGGCCCTGCGCCACAAAGTCCTCCAGTGTCTCCGCCGTGACCGTCATTGCTTCATAGCTTCCGGCAACGCCGCACTCCTCCATAAACTGCCGGTGGATGCGGGGCGACAGGCTGTGGCCCACCGGATCCCCGATGACGCACAGCCGCATCACAGGCTCTCCGCCAGCAGCGCCAGCGCCTCCAGATAGCCGGCAAAGCCATGGCCAACGATCTGCCCCCGGCAAGCCGGGGCCGTTACCGACACCTGTCGGAAGGGTTCCCGCTGACGGATATCCGACAGGTGCACCTCCACTGCCGGGACATCTACTGCCTGCAGAGCATCATAAATGGCATAGCTGTAATGGGTATAGGCTGCCGGGTTGATGACGATACCGTCATAGACCCCCGCCGCCTGCTGAATGGCGTCGATGATGGCCCCCTCGTGATTGCTCTGGAAGCAGTCCGCCTCCCAGCCGTGGGCGGCGGCATAGTCCTGCACCCGGCGGCACAGGGTCTCATAGGTGCCGGTGCCGTAGATATCCGGCTCCCGGCCGCCCAGCAGATTCAGGTTTGGCCCATTGATGATGAGAAATTTCATGACAATCCCTCCAGAATGGCATTGACCGTCGCCTCCGGCGACGAGAAATCCGTGACGATCTGATCGGCCCAGAAGCGGTAGGCCGGCTCCCGGTCCCGGAACCGGGCGAGAAAGGCCTCGCGCCCCTCCTGGGCCAGCGGACGGGCGTCCATGGGCACGGTGTCGAAGGTCTCGCCCGGGTCACGGCACAGAAAGACCACGGTGCCGCTGGACTTGAGGGGAGCCATGGCGTCGTCCCGCAGGGGCAGGCCGCCGCCGCAGGCCACCACCAGCCCTTCCCGCCGGGCCAGCTCCTCGGCTACGCCTCGTTCCAGCTCCCGGAAGCGGTCCTCACCCTGGGCGGCGAAGATTTCGGGAATGCTCCGTCCCTCACGGGCGGCGATCAGGGCGTCGGTATCCACCAGCTCCCGGTCCAGCCGCCGGGAGAGCAGGCCGCCTTCGACACCCTGCCCAAGCAGTACAGCCATCTGTATCTGGCGGTTGGCGGCGTGCTGGCCGCGGTTATCTGCATCTCCGACCCGCTGCGCGCCGAGGCTGCGGATGCGGTAGCTGCCCTCCACAGCCTGGGAGTGGGCAAGATCGTCATGCTCACCGGCGACAGTGAG
>ERZ827492.3191-NODE-3191-length-10577-cov-5.198441_pt1 | contig 10577 bp, 8 predicted proteins | sample MGYA00519704_ERZ827492 | MGnify/ENA primary metagenome ERZ827492 (study PRJEB31778, sample SAMEA3449325) | human gut metagenome | biome: human gut; feature: human-associated habitat; material: faeces | place: United Kingdom | collected 2010/2012 ...
GTACTTATTTCATGTTGTTTGTGGCTGTGGAACATTTAGGGCAGCGGGAACTGGCAGTTGCGAATATCGTCCGGAGTGTTTACATCGTCTTATTGATCCCTGTCAATTCTTTATCGACAGCAACGAATACGTTTGTGAGTAACAGTATCGGAGCGGGGCATAAGGATCAGGTCATTCCGATCATCCGCCATATAACCTGGATATCGTTGGGGATCATGGCTGTTTTTGTGTCTGTCACTTGTCTGATTCCTTCTACAATATTGTCGGTTTATACCAATGATGTGACTTTGATACAAGCTTCTATCCCTTCCCTTTATGTGATTTCAGGCGCTTTGCTGATCGGAGCGGTTGCCAATATCGTGTTCAACGGAGTGACGGGTACGGGAAATACTCGTTCGGCTTTTGTGATGGAGCTGGCTACCCTGGTTTTCTATACATTGTTTATATATGTGGTCGGGATGCGCTTGCATATGCCGGTTGCTATCTGTTTCATGACCGAGGTGGTGTATTATACCGGTTTATTGGTCGCAAGTGTCATTTATTTGAAGAAAGCGTCCTGGCAAAATAAGAAAATCTGACTTTGTTTTGTCTGGATAGTGGTTTGTTTTGACCTGATAGATTGGTAAAATGACCGGATATCCCTGTTCGTGATTGTCGCTGTTTTTGCGTGATGCCTTGAATTTGTTTTTTTGTATATATAAAAAAGGCGAATTATGAGGTGTACTAATTGCGGTTGGGAGAATTCCGGTGACAGGTCAAATTGTGAGAAGTGTAATTCTCCGTTATCAAATTATGCCATGCGTGAACATGCAGTGACGGATGTTTATGCTCGGCGTACAGTGAATGAGAATATAGGAATAAATGTCGGTAGGCCGACAGTTTGCGAACAAGGGGATAGTGAGAGTTGTCCTCAATGCGGTTATCCTCTTTTGTCGGGTATGTCGGAATGCCCGAATTGTAACTGTTCCCGACAAGCTCCGGCAGGTGTAGTATCCGATTCTTTGAATTGTCCTAAGTGTAACCATGAAAATCGAGAAGATGCATTCTTTTGTTCGCATTGTGGGTATGAACTGCAGAAGAAAGAACCGGTAAAGCAATCCCGTTCGAGTTATGGGAGGAAAACGATTACGCCATGGGAGATGCAGGCTCCGGTGTGTACATGCCGTCTTTCCATGATACCAAACACGAATGAGGAAGCTGTGACCTCTCCGCTTGTATTTTCAGGTGAGGAGATCATCCTGAATCGTGACAATACGGATGAAGGTAATATGACGATAACTTCTAAAGAACAAGCAGTTTTGACCTACGAGAATAAGAAATGGTATCTTCAGGACAGGAGTGAACAAAAGACTACATTCGTATATACAACCGAAAAAATAGAGCTAAAGTCCGGAGACATTATTGTGTTGGGGAATAGGAGATTTGAGTTTAACGAATAACCTCAAATGAATAGCCATGTCCGGAGTTGTCGTTAACAGGTGTGATTTTACGGTTGGCCAATATATCGGCGGACTCTATCGGGTGGACCTTGTTTTAGGGGAAGGTTCTTTCGGAAAAGTGTTCAAAGTGACGGGCCCCGGTTCGCAGGTGTATGCTTTGAAGTTGTTGAAATTGTGGGAAATAGTCCCAGAGCTTCGTAAGCCTTTGATGGACCGTTTCGTCATGGAATTTGAGACTGGGTTGATAAAGAGCCGATTCTTGGTTCACTCAGTTGGCCATGGGCTGGAGTGCGGAAATCCTTTTATCGTTATGGACTATTGTCCGAAAGGGAATCTTACCCAATATATGGAACGTTACTCTGTCGACCTGGTCAAAGTCGGACGGGAGATTCTTTGTGGGCTGAACGATTTGCACAAAAGTGGTAAGGTACATCGAGACCTTAAACCTGAAAACGTGTTGATCAAAGAGGATGGAACTGCTGCTTTGACAGATTTTGGAATCAGTGGCGATCGAAACAAGCGAATGACGGAACGGAATATATTGGGGCGTCCCCAACAGATTTTCGGAACCTATGCTTATATGCCCCCAGAGCAGGTAAACCGTTTGCGAGGAGATGCGACAGTACTTCCGACAACCGATATTTTCTCTTTTGGCGTGATGATGTATCAATTGCTGACGGGCAAGTTGCCTTTCGGTGAACTGAATGACCATAACGATTTGGTCTCCTATCAGCGGAACGGGAAAAACGGCAATTGGGACAGGCGGTTATTGGAGCGTACTGAAAATGGTGCGGTCTGGCAAAAAGTGATCGAAGGTTGCTTGATCCCGGATTTCAAGCAGCGTATGCAATCGGCTACCGCTGTCCTTAATCAGATGCCTCAAGGACAGCCTGTTTCATATATTCAGCAATGGGTAGGGTGGAAACCTGAACCCGGAAAAAAAGGATTGTCCATGCGTGTAATGCAGGGATTGGAACATGGGAAGGTCTACGATCTGAGTCACTTGTTCAGAGATCGGAAAAGACTGATCACGATAGGGAGGGAAGACTCGAATGTCGTATGTATCCCGGAGAACGAGAGCCCTTATATTTCACGTCGGCATTGTACGATCGAAACGGATGTCAGGACAGGGCGCTGGTTTATTCGTGACGGGCAATGGATCGCTGAGAAGGGACGAGGGGGATACTGGAAAGAGTCGGTGAATGGAACTTATATTAACTCAGCTCCGGTGACTCCGGAGGGAAGCGAACTTCATCCGGGGGATATCATTACAGTTGGCGATGTCACCTTTCGGATTGAAGATTATTAATTCTAATTTATTAATGAAAAATAGAATATAGACCTATGGTACAAAGACAAACAGAGCCATACAGACGGTCCTTTTCCGGATCGGTTGGCGCAGGAATGGGGGCACTGATGGGAGGTGCGCATAAGCAGTTTTATGTATTGGAGCATCGCATGTCTTCTAAATATCATCGTGCCGGTGAAACACAAAAGATCATTGTCGATCAAATAGAGATGGGGCGTGACCCGCGTTGCCAGGTGCGTTTTGACGATTCGTTTACTTCAGTGAGCCGTCGCCATGCGGCTATCGTTCGTGACGGAGCCGGTTGGAAACTGGTGCATTTGTCTAAGGTCAATACGACTCTTTTGAATGGCCGTCCGGTAACAGATGAATGGTATCTGCAGAATGGGGACGAGATACAGCTTTCTTCCAATGGACCTCGCATTGGATTTATCGTTCCTCAGGGTGACAGGAGCATGATCAAAAATATAAACTTTACGGAACGCTTCAGCTTGTTCCGCCAGCAGGCATTGAAACCTTATAAGCAGATGATGGTTTGGATGTCTGTCGTTTTCCTGCTGGTGATCGGAGGGTTTATTGGTTGGAGTGTTCTGAATCAACAGCAAAACCAGAAAACGAATGAAATGTTGGCGGGAAGTATCGCATCTGTGAGTGCCCGGCAGGATAGTGCTGGCATTGAAGCGCAGAAGCAGCTCGCTGCCGTTTCTAATCAGGCCCAGACTGCCGCTCAGGCAGCCATACAGGCTAGCCAAGCTAGTCAAGCCAGCACTTCGCAGGGCATAAACCAGCTTCGTAGCGAATTGGTGGACCTGAAAAGCGATTTGAAATCAGCCCGTGAGGAAAAAACGAAAAGTGAATCTGCCAAACAAACGGTTTCTGCTGGCGAGCAGACCGCAGCTTCTGCCGTTCCGGTGGCGACAGGCATGACTTCGTATGAGAGTTGTTTTCCTTACATCTATTATATACAGTTGGATAAAGTGGAGCGTACAAATAAAAAAGGCAAGACAGAAGTGATCAATATCATTAATCGTTGGGCGGGAACCGGTTTCTTGTTGAGTGACGGACGCTTTGTCACATCCCGCCGAATCATTGAAAGATGGTATTTCCAGGTAAACGGTAATCTGATGGACGAAGATATGCGCCCGTTGAATAAGGCAGTCTGTAATCTGGAAAGGGTGGTGGCCTATTTTACTGCTTATTCTTCTACCGGAGATGCGTTGGCTTTCACGAGTGATCAGTTCACCTGCGACCGAAGTGCCGATACCTATACGGTTCTTCGGGGTCCATTAGGAGGTCTCGTCAAAGGAGCCCGTTTGCGTATTGCCCCGTCTAACGGAGGGAAGGACTGGGCTTATTTCCAGACAGCCAAAAAAGGTGGTTTGAAATTCGATACTTCTAAATCGACTTCATTGGGTCGAGGCATTCCTTTGACCATTTTAGGATTTCCGGCAGAAGTCGGTATCAATTCGGCTTCCGGCCCGGTTTATGGAAGTGGTGTGACGGCTCACAGCGGGTTGGATCGTGGCGATATCATGACGACGAATACAAGTTTTGAGATAGGCGGTTCGGGTGCACCTGTTTTCGCTGTTTCGGAGACCGGGGAATATGAAGTAGTCGGGTTGATTTCTTCTATGGCTGAAGGACTGCGGGGAGTGGTCGTACCGATAGCAGCTGTCCGATAGTGAAAATTAGAACAATATATGGGAGAAACGAATAATAATCCTTTTAAGTTTAAGCTCGGAGCACAAACGAACGTTGGGTGTGTCCGTACGAATAACGAGGATAATTTTGTCGTGAGTGCGGATCTTAACGCGGGGGAGTGGTTGCTTCCCCGCGATTGCCATACCGTTTTTACCTTAGGTAATAAAGGGGCGATGCTTGTTGTCGCGGACGGCATGGGAGGTTTGGAGGCCGGTGAAATAGCATCCCGAATAGCCGTCGATACGATGAAAGAGTTTTTTTCGGCGGATAAGATAACGGACGAGATTGTGAAAGACGCTTCTACGATCCGCAAATATATGTATGAAGCGGTGGTAGCTGCCGATAACGCTATAAAAAGAAAGAGCAGAGAGGAAAAGAGTGTCAAGTCGATGGGGACTACTCTCGTTGCTGCTTGGTTATTTGACGGTTATGCCAATATTATTTGGTGTGGCGATAGCCGAGGGTATCTGTTCAATCCTGTATCTGGGCTTGCGCAAGTGACAAAAGACCATTCTTATGTACAGGAACTGGTTGATAGTGGCCGTCTTCTTCCGGAGTATGCTTTTGACCATCCCGACAGCAATATTATCACTCGTAGCCTCGGCAATCCCCAGAAAGCGGCAAATCCGGATTTTGTCCGTTTGCCTTTGCAGGAGGGAGAGGTGATTTTGCTTTGTACGGACGGGCTTAATTCAATGTTACGGGATGAGGAGATCGAAGCTGTTATGCAAGAGACTTCGAACGAAATCGATACTTGTACGAAGGCATTGATTCAAGGTGCATTGGATTTGGGTGGCCACGATAACGTCACAGTCGTTCTTTGCCAGATTGTTCCGGAAGAAAATAAGCCGTCGGTACAGGATATGCAGCAAACCGTCTCGACATTCACTGAAAAAGAACGGAAAAAGCCACTTCGGAAATTTGTTCTTTGGACGGTCGCTTTTGTTTTTGTTCTTCTTCTGGCGTGTCTGGCTTGGTCGTTTTCCACAGCATGGCAAAACAAGATTATCCAATGGTATGAACAAACAGTAAAATAAACTATGCAGTTAGAAGAAAATATACTATTTGCTAACCGTTACAGGCTGGAACGACTTTTGGGGCGTGGTGGCTTTTCTGAAGTGTGGTTGGCTGATGATACTTTGACTTCCCTGAAAGTCGCATTAAAAGTCTATGCTCCGGGAGGCGGTATGGATGAGCATGGCGTGCAACTATTCTCGACCGAGTTTTCCCTTGTATTCAATTTGAATCATGGCAATTTGCTTAAGCCTACTTATTACGACACCTTCGAGCGGATGCCTTATTTGGTTTTGCCTTATTGTCGGCAGGGTTCGGCAGCCAGTCTGATCGGACAAATGGGAGAAAAGGAGGCATGGCTTTTTTTGCGGGATATTGCGAGCGGGTTGGAGTATTTGCACGGACAGGAGCCTCCGGTTATCCATCAGGACATTAAACCAGACAATATCCTGATGGATGTGTCGGGACGTTATCTGTTGACAGATTTCGGTATCAGCATAAAGGCGCGGAATACATTGCGGAAAAGCATCATGAAGACGGAGGGTTCCGTGGGCACATTAGCCTATATGGGGCCGGAACGCTTTAGCAAATATCCTTTACCGATCAAAGCGAGCGATATTTTCTCCCTGGGAGCGACACTTTACGAGTTATTGACGGGGATGGTCCCTTTCGGAGAACATGGCGGACTGTTGTTGCAGCATGGTGCTGAAATCCCAGTCTTGGAGGGAGAGTGGTCGGATGAATTGAAGGCAATAATCGATCTGTGCTTACAGAAAGATACCTGGGAACGTCCTTCCGCGATGGAAATACGGATCTATTGCGAACAATACCTGAATGGTGAAATCCCGGTTTTACCTGGTAAGCAGGTAGAGAAAAAAACGGAACCTTTGCCTGAAGTGCAGCCGCAAGAACCGGAACTTTCGGATGTCCCGGTTGTGGTACAAGAAGATAGCAAGGATGAAAGTTTGGAGATACAAGAGGTAGAAACACCTGACCCTGAAATAGATAATATAGCAGACAATGCTTCTCCTATGCTTCCCAAAGTATTGAAGTGGGGACTTCCGCTTGTTTTTCTTTTAGGAATCGTTTTTTTCATTTTTCGTAGTATGGAGCGGAGACAAGAAAAGGAGGAGGTCAAGGCGAAAGCAATGGAAATTGAGGCCCGCTACAATGAATATCTTCAGTATATTCATACCGGCGATAGTCTGACCAACCTTGGCAATAAAAGTCAGGGAGGAGATTATGAGCAGTTCTATCTGGGGGCTGTTGGGCGTTATGATGCTGCTTTAAGGCTGGAGGATGAATATCGGACCGCATTTCCCGATGTGGCAGGTGTTTCAGCCCGGAAAGACAGTGTGCAGAAAAAGATTGAAGAGATTTATAACTTATTCGTATCTATGGCGGCAGAAGCGGAACAAACCCAAGATTACGATATGGCGGAAATTTTTTATAAACGGGCATCCGGCGTTAAACCGGAATCTGCCGTGTTGAAAGATTTTCGTGCTTGCAGGGAGGCCATTCAGGATTCTATCGCCGTTCACATTAATAATTGAAGAAGATGAAGACAACGATAAACAAGTTTTATATGAAAGTTTTTTGTAGCCTTCTGTCCCTGTTTCTTTTTGTAGCGTCTGCCTTTTCACAGGATTGCAACGGGACGTATGAGGGCGGTTTGGCCTTGTTGAAAAAGCGGACGGAGGCGTCTGTCAAAGAAGCGGTCCGTAAGTTCGAGTCGGCCAAGAGATGCTACAAGGTAAACCGCGACCAGCAAGGCGTGCTGAATTGTGATGAGCAGATCACTGCTTGTAAGCAGATACTGAACTATTTCACGCAACAGACCGCCAAGGTAACTGCAGAAGAAAGCTATGAGTATCCGGAGGCAGGAGGCGAGCAAATCATCCCGGTAAAAACGAAACGAAGTTGGAGTTTCTCCGATGTCCATGACTGGTGCACGGCCACAAAGGAGAAAGATGGATTGAAAATCGTCGTCAATCCGAATCGGACGACAGTACGCCGCTCGCAAACTATCACATTGAAATGGTCCGGCAGGAAACAACTTGTCAAGATCGTGCAGGAAGGGGCGGAAGAGAAATTGACGTTGAGTGAATCCGATCTTTTTTTCCAGGCTGACGATACGGAGAAAGTGATCGAAATAACTTCGAATTGCGATTGGGCGGTTGAAAGCAATGATGCTCCTTGGTGCTCCTGGCGTAAGGATAGCCTGCACCTGTATGTTGAACCTTCCATCAACGAAGGGTCGGCAAGGCGTACAGGGACGATCCGTATCGGTGCCGGTTCGCGTCATGCCGAAATCCGTTTGATGCAGGAAATGGATAATTTCAGGATATTCACTCCGGATGAGAACGATACACTTGTTTTTATTCCGAAGGGAGGAACGGTAGATTTGCCCGTCGAATATACGGTCAGTCAAAATGAGACGCCGTGGGAAATCTACTCCTATCCGAATTGGTGTACGGCAACCCGCGAAGGCAACGCCTCTTTGACCTTAAAATGTCTGTCTAATAAAATGAAAGAAGATCGTGATGGCACGATCTTCGTGAAAAAAGGACGCAAGCTGATTTCCATAACGGTCATCCAGTTGGGCAAAGGTTCGAAATACATGACCTTCCAACCTCTTTTCGGTAAAAAGAAAAAAGCGAAATCTTTGTACCAGCGAGCCGTTTTGTTCACCCCCGAAGAAGATTGACATTTTTACAACATCAAGAACTTTTCCTGTAGCTTTTTTAGATACAGTTTGGAAATCTGCAGGTCGCGGACATTGTCGAACGGCGGATAGAACACGCATTTCTTATCCTTGATCATGATCAGATAATTGATGTTGATGATATAGGATTGATGAATCTGAATGAACGAGGGAGAACTTGCCAGTATCTGATCCGCCGCTATATTTTTACGGATGGCGATGGGGGCTGACGCATTGTTCAGGTACGCTTCCCATTGCTTCCTGTCTGAATTGTATTTGAAAAAGCCTACGTTTTCGGGCCTGAGGAACTGCAGATCGTTTGTCGGCGACGGGATGATGATCGTCTGTTCCAACGGTGAAAGGCTCCTTAACAGGATATGAAAGGGAACTGTCTGCAATTGCTGTTCCTCCACCTTTTCGATGAAACGTTTCATCATATTGGACAATTCGCTTTTGTCAATTGGTTTCAACAAGTAATCGAAGGCCGATTCGCGGATCGCATCGAGCATATATTTATTGTAAGCCGTATAAAAGACGACTTGCATGTTCCATGTGATCTCGTTGCGGACCAAGTTCAGTAATTCGGGTCCCTGCATATCGGGAAGCTCGACATCGAGAAATACCAGATCCGGCATCGTTTTGAAAATCAATTTTTTCCCCATTGCCCCGTTTTTGGCTATCCCTTCCACATTAAATTGCTGATAGGACTTTAATTCAAAAGCTAAATTGTCCACAGCCAGTTCGTCGTCGTCGATGATTACTATCTTGTAGTTATTCTTCATGTGCACTCTCTTTTTTTACAAATTTAATAGTTGTCACCAAAGTGTTCCGGTCCTTTTTAGACAAAATCATGGATATTCTCCCTTTTTGGACGGTTATTCGGTTACAAAAAGGAGCTAAGCGGATTACTTTCCTTCCGGCAAAGTGTACGAATAACCCTCTGGCAAGGTGAATTGTACGAGGCAGCCCGGGTTTTCATCCGTTCCCTGGCTACTTTTTTTGATAAGGATCGTGATAGGAACACTGTTTCCAGCATTCAGTAGCTCGATAGTTTGGTTCAATACTTTCAGGCCCGTTCCTGTACTTTGCATGGCTGGACAGCCAGTTTGCAGCCGGAACCCGGTACCGTTGTCTTCTATGCTAATAATAATATTCCCGTCTTGACGAAAGACAGTGATGGATAGTCGTTTTTCGCCCTCTTTATCCCGAAGTCCATGTTTGATAGCATTCTCGACCGGAATCTGGATCATCATGGAGGGGAGTTCGAACTGGTCGGCATTGATTTGCGGGTCTATCCGTATCTCGGTTTGAAGGGAGGAGCCGAAGCGTTCTTGTTCGAGGTCGAGATAGGTACGGACGAAATCTATCTCCTCGGCAAGCGTGATACATAGTTTTTCTGTTAGGCGCAGGTTGAGGCGCATGATTTTGATCAGGTTATACAGCTCTTTGTAGCTGCTGTCGCTTTGGCTGTAATGGCTGATGACCCGGTTGAGCGTGTTAAAGATAAAATGGGGTGATACGCGGTTGCGGATATTTTCCATCCGGAGGCTGATGATCTTGTTGCGTGTTTCCGCCAGCAGAAAGGCTCGTTGTTTTTTCTGATAGAAATAGATGAAAGCTGCAATGGTCAGCAGTATCACACAGACGAGAATCCAGATATAGACACTTAGTTCCAGCGATCGCATGTCGCTCTGCTGTTTTTGTATGAACAGCCTTTGTTTCATCAGTGTCGTATCCTGTTTATAACGAAGGTCCGTTTCTGCCACTCGCATCCGGATGCGGTCGTTACGGATGGAGTCGTCCATCCGCATGTTTTCTTTGAGATATTGGTAGGCCTTGCGGTAATCACCTGTCTCTTCATAATAATGTTGTAGGAATTTTTTTCGGATATCGACTAAAGTCGGTTCTGCTTGCAAATTATCGGTCATGCTGTGGAGCTGTTTTGTCGCATCGGCGATATTCCCTTTTCGGAGCGCGAGTTCGAATATCTGCGTTTGGGCGTGGTACAGTGCTGATGAATTACCGATCTTTTCAAAATAGGAATAACTTTGATCCAAGTAGTATTGGGCTGAGTCGAGCTGTCCCATCAGTAGATAGATGGCTCCGATATTCAGCATGCAGACATTTTGGGCGTAAACATATTCGGGTGAAGGCTTGACCAGTTCGTATCCTTTTTTGAATAGGTCGAGCGCTTCGGGATATTTTTTTTCATATAAGAGATGTTTTTTGATGAGCTTGTATTGAAATAAACCTATTTGTTTGGGCAAATGTAACAGATATAATGATATAAAAATAGATTGTTCCGATAAAAAGATAAATTATTTATTATACCCTTGTTTTTTCTGATATATGGCGATTGACGGGGCTGTGTCATAATTCCTGATTATGTGCAGCCTCTTTTTTGTGTCTATAC
>ERZ827492.3195-NODE-3195-length-10570-cov-3.499097_pt1 | contig 10570 bp, 10 predicted proteins | sample MGYA00519704_ERZ827492 | MGnify/ENA primary metagenome ERZ827492 (study PRJEB31778, sample SAMEA3449325) | human gut metagenome | biome: human gut; feature: human-associated habitat; material: faeces | place: United Kingdom | collected 2010/2012 ...
GGCCCGTTACCACGCCGCGCCGCTCGCCGGAAGCCGCGCTCCTGTTCTGCAGCTCCTCCAGCAGGGCTTCCAGCTCCCCGGTGCGCGCGGCGTATGCGGCCGCCTGCCGCTCGCAGGCGGCGATGCCCTCGCCGTGGCCCCGCACCTCGGCGGCGATGGCCTCGCGGCCCAGGCCGCTCTGGCCGATCTCCTCCTTCAGCGACGCAATGGTCGCATCGTTGTGGGCAATGTCGTTTTCAAGCACCGCGATGCGGGAATCCGCCCCGGCGATCTCCTCCGTTATGGCCCGTATTTCCGTGTTGCAGCGGTCGGCTTCGGTGATCAGATGCTCGATCTCCGCGCGGGTGCTCTCGGTCTCGGCGTCAATGGCCTCCTGATCCTTGTCGCTGACCTTCTGGTAGTTGTTCAGGTCGAAATTCCCGAGCGTCAATGGCCTCGATCTCCCGCCCGGCGCGGGCATAGTCCGCGCCCGCGATCTCAATTTTGCGCTGCTGCTCGCGCACCGTGTCCCGCGCTTTCTGCACGGTGTCCACCCAGAGCGTTACCTCCAGGCCCTTGCGGCGCTCGGCCAGCTCCAGATACTGCTTTGCCTTTTTGCTCTCCCGCTCCAGCGGGCCCACGCGCTCCTCCAGCTCGCCCAGGATATCCCGCAGGCGCACCAGATTTTCCTCGGCGGAGGCCAGGCGGCGCTCGGCCTCATTTTTGCGGTAGCGGTATTTGGCGATGCCGGACGCTTCCTCAAAAATTTCCCGGCGCTCGTTTGATTTCGCGCCCACGATCTCCGCGATGCGGCCCTGCCCGATAACGGAATAGCCGTCGCGGCCCAAGCCCGTGTCCAGGAACAGCTCATAGATGTCCTTGAGGCGCACGTTCTGCCCGTTTACGGAATATTCGCTGTCGCCGGAGCGGTAATACTTGCGGCCGATCGTCACCTCGTCGTTGTCCACGTCGATGCGCCTGTCGGTGTTGTCCACCACAAGGCTGACGCTGGCAAAGCCCATGGCACCGCGCTGCTGCGTGCCGCCGAAAATGACGTTCTCCATCTTGCCGCCGCCGCGCAGCTGCTTGGCGCTTGTCTCGCCCAGCACCCAGCGAATGGCGTCGGATATATTGCTTTTTCCGCTGCCGTTGGGGCCCACCACAGCGGTGATGCCTTTGCCGACGGTAATGCGCGTGCGGTCTGGAAAGGATTTAAAGCCCTGTATTTCAAGCGCCTTCAAAAACATGGAAAAACTCCTTACTTACGAGTATAGGGACATTTTGCCCGGCGCGGCAGGCCCCGCGTCAATATCCCATCAGGGCCAGGGCTTCCTTCGCCGCCTGCTGCTCGGCCAGCTTTTTGCTGTGCCCCTCGCCCTTGCCGATGCAGTTGGAATTGAGGTGCACCTCCACCACGAAATGCTTGTTGTGGTCCGGGCCGGATTCGTCGGTCACCACATAGCGCAGGCGCTCCTCCGGGTTCTGCTGCACGATCTCCTGCAGCTTTGTCTTGTAATCCTCTTCGGCGGCGGCGTCCGTGAGCGCGCCGGTGACAAACGGCAGGATGAACGCCCGCGCCGTTTCCATGCCGCCGTCCAGGTACAGCGCCGCGATGACCGCCTCGAACGCGTCGGACAAAATGCTCGGGCGGCAGCGTCCGCCGCCGCGCTCCTCGCCCCTGCCCAAACGCAGATAATCGCCCAGGGATATCTGCTTTGCAAATTCAAACAGCGCCGCCTCGCACACAAGGCTGGCGCGCATGCGCGTCAGTTCGCCCTCGGGCATGTTCTTGTGCGTGAACAGGTATTCGGCCACCACGATGGACAACACCGAGTCGCCCAGAAATTCCAGCCGTTCATTGTGGCGCACGCCGTGCTTCGCCTCGTTGGCGTAGGAGGTATGCGTCAGCGCCGTCACCAGCAGCGCCGGGTTCTTAAAATGATGATGAAGAGCCTCTTCCAGCTCGTGTGTCTCGCGCATCGTTCCAGATCCTTCCTTTGTTGCGGATGGCGGCCGTCCCGCCGGGGCTGTTTTGCGAAAGCGCGCCGCGCGCGCCTTTCCGGCGGCCGTTACGCCCCGGCTTCCTCTGTCTGGGCCACGGCGGCCAGCTTTTCGCGCATGCTCTCCACCGCGCCGCTTTCCACGCACAGCTTTGCCTGCCGGACGGCGTTTTTGAACGCCTTTGCATTGGACGAGCCATGGGCCTTGATGACGGGCTTCGTCACGCCCATCATCAGCGCGCCGCCGTGTTCGTCGGCGTCCAGCTTTTTCTTAAAATCCTTCATGCCGCCCTTTACCATCAGATAAGCCAGCTTGCTTTTCAGGTCCGCCATGAACACGTTTTTGATCTCGCCCACCAGCATCTTGGCCACGCCCTCGGTGAGCTTCAAAATCACATTGCCCGTAAAGCCGTCGCACACAACAACGTCCACATTGCCCTGGGGCACGTCCTTGGGCTCAACATTGCCGGCAAAACGGATGTTTTTATTATACTTCAAAAGCCGGTGCGCCTCAACATAGGCCGGGGTGCCCTTTGTCTCCTCCGCACCGTTGTTCACAAGGCCCACGCTGGGGTTTGCGCGGCCCATCACTTTCTCCATGTACACGCTGCCCATCGTGGCAAAGGCGCTGAGCATCTCGGGCCGGCATTCCACATTTGCGCCGGAGTCCAGCAGCAGATAGGGCTGCTTCGCGCCCGGAATGACGGTGCCGATGGCCGGGCGCTTCACGCCCCTGAGCCGCTTGACGATGAGCGTTGCTCCCGCCAGCAGCGCGCCCGTGGAGCCTGCCGAAACGAAGGCGTCGCCCTCGCCGGCGGCCAGCATGCGCAGGCCCACCACCATGGACGAATCCTTTTTGCCGCGGATGGCCGCCGTAGGCTCGTCGCACATCTCAATGGTCTCGGAGGCGTCGGCCACGGTAATGCCCGCCATATCGATGCCGTTCTCCCGCGCGCAGGCCTCGATGTCCCGCCTGCGCCCCACGGCCGTGATCTGCACGCCGTATTCCCGCACGGCCGCGGCCGCGCCCAGCAGAATTTCCTTTGGGGCGTTGTCGCCGCCCATCGCGTCGATGATGATGTTCATAACGTTCCCTCCCGATTGACTCTCATGATTTTTTGCGCTCTGCTCAATAATCAAAGTATAAGGGAGCGCGTATTGGTGCGAAAGCAACCGCTTTGTTTTGCGCTCAGCCCAGATACCGCTCCATGGCGGCCACGGCCCGCTGCGCGACGGCAAGATACCGCTGGCGTTTGTCACGGATGCGCGTTTCAGGCGCGGGCAGAAGGCCCATGTTCGCGCCCATAGGCTGAAAATCCTTCGTGGGCGTTGTGATATAACGCAGCAGCGCGCCGCACATCGTGTCCGCCGGCGGCGGCGTGAACGCGCGGCCGGACAGCCGCGCTTCCATGCTTCGGGCCGCAAGCAGGCCGCAGGCCGCGCTTTCCATATAGCCCTCAAAGCCCGTGATCTGCCCGGCAAAAAACACGTTGGGGCACGCCTTCAGCGAAAGATCGGTTCCCAGCAGCGCCGGGCTGTTTAAAAACGTGTTGCGGTGCATCACGCCGTAGCGCACGAACTCGGCGTGCTCCAGCCCGGGGATCATGCGGAACACACGCTGCTGCTCGCCGAATTTGAGGTTTGTCTGGAAGCCCACCAGATTGTACATACTGCAGGCCGCGTCCTCGGCCCGAAGCTGCACGTTCGCCCAGGGGCGGCGGCCCGTTTTGGGGTCCGTCAGGCCCACGGGGCGCAGCGGGCCGTAGCGCATGGTGTCGGCGCCGCGCTTTGCCATCACCTCGATGGGCATGCAGCCCTCGTACACGGAAGGCTCGCCGTCAAAATCGTGCAGGGGCGCGCGTTCCGCCCCCGCCAGCGCGGCATGGAAGGCCTCGTAGCCCGCTTTGTCGAACGGGCAGTTGAGGTAATCCGCCGTGCCTCGCCCGTAGCGCGACGCCGCGAACACCCTGTCCCGGTCGATGCTGTCCGCCGTGACGATGGGCGCGGCGGCGTCGTAAAACGAGAGCGCGCCCCGCCCCGTCAGGCGGGCGATGTCCTGCGCCAGCGCGCCCTCGGTGAGCGGCCCGGTGGCCGTCAGCACCAGCGTGTCCGGCTCGGCTTCGCCCACGGCCTGCGCCTCGCCCGTGCGCAGCGTGATATTGGGGTTTCCCTTCACAAGCGCCGTCACGCCGGCGGCAAAGGCCTCGCGGTCCACAGCCAGCGCGCCGCCCGCCGCCACGCGGCAGCCCTCGGCCACGGGCAGCAGTGCGCTGCCCAGCAGTTTCATTTCCGCCTTCAGCAGGCCGGAGGCGGAATCCAGCCGGTCGGCCTTGAGGGAATTGGAGCACACAAGCTCCGCGAAATCCGCGTTTTTATGCGCGGGGGAAAATTTATGCGGCTTTTGCTCCCACAGTTCCACGGCGTAGCCGCGGCCCGCGAGATACAGCGCGGCCTCGCATCCCGCGAGGCCCGCGCCCAGGACCCGGATGTGCATGCTCTTACTCCTTTTTTTCGGCACCCAGCGCACGGGAGTAACCGCAGCCCTCTTTTTCGCACAGCAGGATACCGTTCTTTCCGCCCTTTTTGAACAGGGTGGAACCGCACTCCGGGCATTTTTCGGTGGTGGGCTCGTTCCATGTCATAAAGTCGCAGGTGGGGTTTTTCTCGCAGCCGTAGTACACACGGCCCTTTTTGGAATGGCGCACCAGCATGCGGCTGCCGCACTTGGGGCACAGGCCGCCGGTGTCCTTCACAAGGCGCTTGGTGTTTTTGCATTCGGGGAAGCCCGGGCAGGCCAGGAATTTGCCGTAGCGTCCGCTTTTGATGACCATTTTCCGGCCGCACAGCTCGCAGACCTCGTCTGTTTCCTCATCGGGCACCTTGATCCTTTTGCCCTCCATCTTTACTTCGGCTTCCTTGAGCGTTTTGTCGAAATCGGTGTAAAAATCGTCGATGACCTCGTGCCAGTCCGTCTTGCCGTTTTCAATGGTGTCCAGCTCCTCCTCCATATGGGCGGAGAACTTCACGTCCACGATGTTGGGGAACTGCTCCAGCATCAGCTCGTTGATCACGCGGCCCAGCGTGGTGGGCGCCAGCTTTTTCTGGTCCCGCTCCACATAATCGCGGTCGATGATGGTGGTGATGATGGGCGCATAGGTGGACGGACGGCCGATGCCGTTTTCCTCCAGCGCCTTGATGAGCGTCGCCTCGGTGTAGCGCGCGGGCGGCTGGGTGAACTTCTGCTCGGGCTTCAGCTCCCGCAGCTTCAGCACCATGCCCTCCTCCAGCGGCGGCAGCGCGGTCTCTTTCTTCTCTTTCTCGTCGGTGGCTTCCTCGTACAGCGTGGTAAAGCCGTCGAACGTCACCACATAGCCGCTGGCACGGAACAGGTAGCCCGCCGCGGTGATGTCGGCAGAGACGGTGTCCTGCTGGCAGTCGCTCATCTGGCTTGCGATAAAGCGGCTCCAGATCAGGCGGTAGAGCTTAGCCGGGTCGCCCGAAACGCTCTTTTCCACCTCGGCGGGCGTCAGAGCGGGGTTTGTGGGCCGCACCGCCTCGTGGGCGTCCTGCGCGGCCGTGGCGCTTTTGCTTTTGTAGGTGCGCTTCTGGGGACACACATATTCCGGGCCGTAGGTCTCGGTGATGAACTCCTTGGCCGCGGCCTGCGCCTCGTCCGCAATGCGCAGGCTGTCGGTACGCATGTAGGTGATCAGGCCCATGGTGCCCTGCCCTGCAATATCCACGCCCTCGTACAGCGTCTGGGCCGCGCGCATGGTGCGCGTTGCCGTAAAGCCCAGCCGGCGGCTGGCCTCCTGCTGCATGGTGGAGGTGATAAACGGGGGCGCGGGCACCTTTTTCCGCTTGCCCTTGCTGATGGAGGCCACGGTATAAGCCGCGCCGTCCAGGGCCTTGACGATCTCGGCGCTCTGCCCGGCGCTCGTCACGGCCAGCTTCCTGCCGCCCGCCAGCGCCGTGAGGCGCGCGGTGAATTTTTTTGTGGAGGACGGGGGGCTGAGCAGCGCGTCGATGTTCCAGTATTCCTCGGGCTTGAACGCCTCGATCTCCTTTTCCCTGTCCACGATCAGGCGCACGGCCACGCTCTGCACACGCCCCGCGGAAAGCCCCCGGCGCACCTTTTTCCACAAAAAGGGCGAGAGCTTGTAGCCCACCAGGCGGTCCAGCACACGGCGGGCCTGCTGGGCGTTGAACAGGTCCATATCAATGGCGCGCGGCGCGGCCATGCCCTGCGTCACGCCCTTTTTGGTGATCTCGCCGAAGGTGACGCGGTTTTCCGCCGCAGTGTCCAAGCCCAGCAGATTGGCCAGATGCCAGCTGATGGCCTCGCCCTCACGGTCCGGGTCGGTGGCGAGGAACACTTCGTCGCTCTCCTTGGCCAGGCTCTTAAGCTCCTTGATGATTTTTTCCTTGCCCTTGATGTTGATATACTGGGGAGCGTAGCCGTGCTCGACGTCAATGCCAAGCTGGCTCTGGGGCAGGTCGCGGATGTGGCCCATGGAGGCCGTCACCTCATATCCGCCGCCCAGGTACTTGCGGATGGTCTTGGCTTTCGCCGGGGATTCTACGATCACGAGTTTTGACATTGTGTTACCGTCCTTTTCCGGGATTTGGCCGAGTCCGGCAGACAGCCGGGGCAGCTTCCGCCGCGGGAGCAGCCGTCCTGCGGACATGCTTTTGGGCGCCGCCGGGGCGCTCCGAATACGGCCGGGCGCCCTCCGGCGCCCCTTGCGGGCCTCCCTTGCGCGGCCCGCGGCTCTTTCTATTATGCGATAATAAGAGAAAAAAAACAATCCAAATCTATGCGGCCGCCCCGAGGGGCATGCCCTTCAAACAGCACAGGGCCGTCATTTTCTATTTCAGCTGGAACTGCCGGCCCGCAAGCTGCCGGGAAAAGCCCGCAAGCTCCAGCTCCGTCAAAGCCGCCATCGCCTTGGGCGGCGGCAGGCCCGTCTTTGCGCACAGCGCGTCCAGCGGCAGCGGCGCCGCGGCGCTCATCGCGTCCCGCATCCTCTGTGCGTCCAGGCTCAGCGGCGCGCCGTCCGGCTTTGCTTTTTCCGGCTGCTCCGGCTGGGCCAGACCATACCACAAAAGGATATCCGCGCCCGATACAGCGGGCACCGCGCCCTCGCGCAGAAGCTGGTTCGTGCCCTCGCACAGCGGCGAAAAAATGCTGCCCGGCACGCTGAAAACGTCCCTCCCGGCGGCCAGCGCCGCGGCCACGGTGTTCATGGTGCCCGAACGGCGGCGCGCTTCGGCCACGCAAAGCCCGCGGGACAGCCCCGCAATGAGCCGGTTGCGCTGCAGAAAATAACCGCGCTGCGGCGGGGTGCCCGGCGGATATTCGCTGAGCACCAGGCCCTGCCGCTCGATGACGCCCTTAAGCGTGCGGTTGGCGGCGGGATAGCACTGATCGTGCCCGAAGGCGATGCACGCCACCGTGGGCGCGCCCGCCTGGACGGCCGCCTTATGGCTCTCGCTGTCAAGCCCTGTGGCAAGGCCGGAGACAAGCGCTACGCCCGCCCGGGCCAATTCGCCCGCGATGGACGCCGTCGCCTCCACACCGTAGGCGGAGGGGCGCCGCGTTCCCACAATGGCGAATGTAAAGCAGCGGTTGGGGATGCCCGCGTCGCCCCGGTAATACAGCACGGGCGGCGGTGCAGACACTGCGCGCAGCAGATCCGGATAATCTTCGTCGGCCCACGTCAGTACGTTCACGCCATGCCGGGCGCAGTCGTCCAGACGGGCGGTATAATCCTCCGGCCGCGCGGCCCGCAGCGCGGCCAGCTGCGCCGGCGTGAAGACCATGGAGAGGTCTTCCTTCCAGCACGCCTGTGCCAGCGCACGCGCGTCCGGAAACATGCTCAGCGCCATGCCGCTGTTCGGCGCGCCGGGGCCAAGCGCCGCGGCCATCCAAAGCCACGCAGTCTTTTCCTCCAGCGCCTGTGCGCGTGCACCGCCCATCGCTACACCTCCCTGAAATGCCACAGCAGCACGCCGCCCGCGACGGCGGCGTTCAGCGATTCCACGCCCGCCGCCATGGGGATGCGCACGGCTTTGTCGGCCGCGGCTACGGTCCCGGGCAGAAGGCCGTTGCCTTCGTTGCCGATGAGAAGCGCCGCCCCGGGCAGGCGTTGCGTGTCCACGCGCTCCAGCGGGACGGAATTCTGCAGGGCCGCCGCAAAGCTTGGGATACCGCACGCTTTGAACGCGGCCAGCGCCTGTCCGGTTTCATCTGCAAAAATGATGTCTACCTTGGCCAGCGTGCCCATGGAGGCCCGCGCCGCCTTGGGGGAGAATGGGTCGGCGCAATTGCCGCACAGCACCGCGCCCGCGAAGCCGAACGCCGCCGCGCTTCGCAGCAGCGCCCCCACATTGGCGGGGTCCTGTATGTGCTCCAGGCACACATAGCGCCCGCCGCCGCGCACCGCCTCCAGCGTTTTTGTCCGGCGGGGAAACACACAGAACAGCCCCTGCGGGGCCTTTGTGTCCGAGAGCTTTGCCGCCACGGCGTCGCTCACCAGAAAATGCCTGCCGCCCAGGGCGGCAAGCTCCGGGTGCGCATCCAGCAGCTTTTGGGTGCAGTAGACCTCCTCCGGCGGCAGACGCTGGGCAAGGTCCGTGCACAGGCGCAGCCCCTCGGCAAGAAAGCGCCCCTCGGCCGCGCGCCGCGCGCCGCTGTCCCGCAGCTTGCAGGCGCGCTTCACGCGCTCGTTGTCGCGGCTGGCGATCACTTCCGTCATGGCGCACACCCTCCTTTTTAATATCCCCGCCTCAGGCGTGCTGACGTAAGAAAACACGCCTGAGGCGGACCGTTTTGGGGCCTGCAAAGCGTTTTTTCACACAGGCCAAAATACAAAGCGACGCCCGTGCACGTTGTGCCCGGGCGTATCGCTGTGCTTATTTCGCGGCGTTCTTCGCGGTCTCGACAAGGGCGGAGAAGCTCTTCGGATCATGGATGGCCATTTCGGAGAGCATTTTGCGGTTCAGCTCAATGCCGCTCTTCTTCAGGCCGTTCATGAAGGTGGAATAGTTGACGCCCTCGGCGCGGCAGGCCGCGTTGATGCGGGTGATCCACAGGCTGCGGAAATCGCGCTTTTTCTGTTTGCGGCCCACAAAAGCATAGTTGCCGCTCTTCATGACCTGCTCTTTGGCCATTTTAAAATGCTTGGATTTGCTGCCCCAGTATCCCTTCGCCAGCTTCAGGGTCTTTTTTCTTCTTTTGCGCGTCATCATAGCGCCTTTGATACGTGCCATATTTCACAATCTCCTTTAAATGTAAGCCGTTTGATAATCGGTTGCCAAGCCCCTGACAGCTTAGGCGTACGGCAGCATGCGTTTGATTACGGCCGTATTCGTCTTGTCGGCATAGGAAGCCTTGCGGTAGGCGCGTTTCAGCTTGCGGGTCTTGCCATGGCCGTTCAGCAAATGGCTGCGGAACGCATGGCCGCGCTTCACCTTGCCGTTTTTCGTCAGCTTAAAGCGTTTTTTCGCACCGGAATGTGTTTTGATCTTGGGCATTTTATAGTTCCTCCTTAATTTTGCTTCGCGGGAGCGGGGGCAAGGAACATCTGCATGCTCCGGCCCTCCAGTTTGGGCTGCTTTTCCACAACGGCTTCCGGCAGGGCTGCGGCGAACTTCTTCTGAACCTCAAGGCCCAGGTCCGTATGCGCCATCTCACGGCCGCGGAAACGAATGGACACCTTCACCTTATCGCCCTTGGACAAAAACTTCTTCGCCTGGCCGACCTTGGTGTTGAAGTCGTTCGTGTCGATGTTGAGGGAAAGGCGGATCTCCTTGATGTCGACGATCTTCTGGTTTTTCTTCGCTTCCTTGTCGCGTTTCTGCATCTCGAAGCGGTACTTCCCGTAATCCAGGAATTTGCACACGGGCGGCTGCGCCTGCGGTGCGATCTTCACGAGGTCCAGATTTTTTTCTTCCGCTTTTGCAAGCGCGTCGCGCGTGGACATGATGCCGAGCTGGCTGCCGTCCGCGTCGATGACACGCACCTCTCTGTCGCGAATGCCTTCATTGATTTCCATTTCTTTTTTGCCGCTAATCGTAAAGCACCTCCAAATGTTTCGGTTGCGGCGGGGGCTGCCCGCCTGTGAAAAAAAGTACGGCTTACGTGGAAGTAAGCCGCACTGCACAAACAAACTCGCGCGCCCAGCGGCGCGTTCCTTCGTATGGACCCGGCGCCCTTTGGCGCGCAAGGTGAGCGCGGCGTCCGCCACAGCTACTTTATTTACCTGTATAGTATAACGCCCCGCTGCGCACAAGTCAAGGGGCAAATTTGCTTTTCCGCCGATTCTCTGCTGCGTTTGTTGACAAGCACCTGCTCCATGATCTTGTCCGCCTCGATCTTATTCTCGATAAAATAAATTTCAAGACGCTGCTTGATAAAGTCCGTCATGGCCTCCTGGATAAATTTATTCGTAATGGCCTTCTTCGTCTGGTTCTCGTAGGAGGTGATGGTCGAAAAGCAGTTCGTGACGAGAATCAGACAGTCCTGCACGTCCTGAAAGCTGATTTTGCTCTCGCTTTTCTGGTACTTACCCTGCTGCTTGATGTAGGCG
>ERZ827492.3201-NODE-3201-length-10554-cov-4.262501_pt1 | contig 10554 bp, 5 predicted proteins | sample MGYA00519704_ERZ827492 | MGnify/ENA primary metagenome ERZ827492 (study PRJEB31778, sample SAMEA3449325) | human gut metagenome | biome: human gut; feature: human-associated habitat; material: faeces | place: United Kingdom | collected 2010/2012 ...
CCGCCAGCGCCGCCGACGCCGCCGTCGCTCTCTGCCGCGCCTCCGCATGAACGGGAGACTGCATATGACCGGAAAAGAACTGATTTTTCAAACGCTGCGCCACGAACCTACTCCGCGCGCGCCGTGGGTCCCCTTTGCAGGCGTCCACGCGGGCGCGCTGGTGGGTGCCACCGCCACACAGGTCCTCACAGACGAGGAGACGCTCGTCCGTGCTTTGCTGGAAGTGAACCGGCTGTACAAGCCGGACGGACAGCCCGTTGTATTCGATCTTCAGCTGGAGGCCGAGGTACTGGGCTGCGGGCTGGTGTGGGCCGACGACTGCCCGCCCTCCGTTTCTTCGCATCCTCTGGCCGACACGATGACGGTGCCTTGCCGCTGCACGCTTCCCACAGCCGAAAGCGGACGCATGCCCATGGTGCTTTCGGCCATGCGCCGCATGAAAGAGGCCGTGGGAGATACCACCGCCCTTTATGGGCTGCTGTGCGGGCCGTTCACACTGGCCAGCCATCTGCGCGGCAATGATATCTTCATGGATATGTTCGACGACGAGGACTATGTGAAGGACCTGCTGGGCTTCTGTGCGGACTGTGCCAAGCGCATGAGCGATCTTTACCTGGACGCAGGTATGGATGTGATTGCCGTAGTGGACCCTCTGGTCTCTCAGATCTCGTCGGATCACTTTGAAGAATTCCTCTCCGCACCCTACACTGAACTGTTCCGCTATCTGCGTGAAGAAAAACAGGCGTTCTCTTCCTTTTTTGTGTGCGGCAATGCCACCCGCAATATCGAGGTGATGTGCCGCACCGCGCCGGATTCTATTTCTGTGGACGAAAATGTGGATATCCTTGCAGCCAAGGCCATCTGCGATAAATACAATGTGGCCATCGGCGGCAATATCCCGCTTACGTCCATCATGCTTCACGGCACGCAGCAGGATAATATGAAATTCGTGGCGGATCTTCTGGCCCAGCTGCCGGAATATAAAAACTTCATTGTCGCGCCGGGCTGTGATATGCCCTATGCCGTACCTGTGGAAAACACCATCGGCGCTGCGCAGGCTGTGCTTGAAACGGAAGCCGTCCGGGAGATGGTGAAGAATTATGTGGCCGCCGAGGACGACATTGCGGTGGAGCTGCCGGATTACGAAAATCTGCCCCGTCCGCTCATAGAGGTGTTTACGCTTGATTCCGCCACATGTGCGGCCTGCACCTATATGATGGGCGCGGCCAATGTTGCAAAGGACACCTTCGGGGACGCCATTGATATGGTGGAATACAAATTCACGCTCAAGGAAAATATTGCGCGCTGTAAAAAGATGGGTGTGAAAAACCTGCCCAGCATCTATATCAACGGCAAACTAAAATTTTCTTCCATCATTCCCAGCAAGGAAGAGCTGGAGGCCGCTGTCCGCGAGGTGCTGTAAAAGCAGCCCGGCCGGGCGTACATTTTAAGATTTACGGCTTTCCCGTCGGGAAAAGCGGCGGATGTGCGTTGTCCGCCGCTTTTTTGCAGGAGCTGCCGGTTGGGAGTGTTTCATATGATAGAGGATATTCTTGCCAAAGCAGGCTCAGGCGCGCTGCTGGAGCGGCAGGACGCACTGCGCCTGTTGGAGGTGGCCACCGGCAGTGCGGAATATTATGCACTGCTGGGTGCGGCCAATGCGTATGCGCGCACAGCGTTCCGTGGCCGTGGCGTTATTTTTGCGCAGATCGGTATTGACGCCCAGGCCTGTGGCGTCAACTGCAAATTCTGCAGCCTTGCCGCAGACGCGCGCAGGGGCCAGCCTGCCTGCATCAAAACGCTGGAAGAGACGGTGGAATTGGCGCGTGAGCTGGCTGCCAGCGGGATCGAAGACCTGTTTTTGATGACGACCGCGGAATTCCCCCAGGAAAAATTTCTGGCATACGGCAGGGCAGTGCGCGCAGTGCTGCCCCCGCAGATGCGCCTTGTTGCCAATGTGGGGGATTTTGGTCCGGCCTATGCTGCAGCCCTGAAAGAGGCGGGATTCACTGGTGTGTACCATATCCACCGTCTGCGGGAGGGCACCGACACGAATGCACGTCCGCAGGCGCGCATCCGCACGATGGATGCCGTGCGCGGGGCAGGGCTGGAGCTGTATTATTGTGTAGAACCGATCGGGCCGGAGCACACGCATCAGGAACTGGTCGACGAAATGCTGCGCATCCGTGATTACCCCGTGGGAGTGATGGCCGTGATGAAGCGCATTGCCGTGCCCGGTACGCCGTTGGGCTCGCAGGGCGAGATATCGGCCGCGCAGCTTGCCAAGATCTGCGCCGTTACCACGCTCACCGCCCGGCCGCCGCGCGCTATGTGCGTACATGAGCCGGATGAGCTTTGCCTGATGGCCGGTGCAAACCAGATTTATGCAGAATGCGGCGTGAACCCGCGCGACAATTCGCTGGAAACGCGCCTCAACCGCGGGTTCTCCACAGAGCAGGCCCGTGCGCTGCTGCAAAAAACGGAATGGGAGGTCTAGAGCCTCTTTTCAGCTAAGAAAGGCGCGATATGATGGAACTGTATCTCATCACCGGTTTTTTGGGTGCAGGGAAAACCACCTTCCTCAAAAATTTTGCCCGGCAGTTTGCCGGCCGGCGGCTGCGGCTCATCATCAACGAATTCGGACGCGCCGGCGTGGACGGCACGCTGCTGCGGGAGCTGGACGCGGCGTTGGATGAGATCAGCAACGGCTCGATTTTCTGCGCCTGCCGTTTGGACCAATTTGAGGCCGCGCTGGAGCAGGCGGCCGCGGATGCACCGGATGTTGTGCTCGTGGAAGCCAGCGGCTTGGCCGACCCCACCAACGTGCGCCGGGTTTTGGCCCAATTTCCCGCTGTTTCCTACCAGGGCAGCGTGTGCGTCGCAGATGCCGCGCGGCTTGAAAAGGTTTTCTCTACTGCCCGGGCGTGCCCCCGGCAGCTTGCTGTCTCCAGCCTCGTGCTTCTGAACAAAACAGACCTTGCCACCGAAGCGCAGTGCGCTGAAGCAAAAGCGCTTATCCTGCGCGCCAACCCGGCGGCCCGCATCCGCCGCACGCAGTTCGGGCGGTTCGAGCCGGAATGGCTTTCCCTGATCGTACCGGATGTGGATGTGGATGAGGTATTGGACATGCCGGATATCACCCTGCAAAAAGCGGTGCTGCAGATCCGTCCCACGATGCCCTTTGCGGCACTGCAAAAGTGCCTTGTACAGCTTGCGGGAGAGACATGGCGTATCAAAGGCTTTGTACGCGTGCCGGAGGGCATCTTTTACGTCGACTGCACCGGGCCGGAGGTTCGTCTGACGCCCTGGCAGGGAGAAGCGGACAACCGCCTTGTACTGCTGGCCGGAAAGGGCATGCAGCTTCGCAGGACGGCCAGAACTGCCGTACAATGGTATAACGATTACATTGAGGAACTTTCGATGCGCTGAGCGGCACAGGAAAAAGTGCAGTTGAAACAGATCTTCCATAGCCGGCCTTATGAACGCACGGGCCGAGTTTCAATAAAGAAAAAATGTTTTCCGGCTCAAGCATGCCGCCAAGGGAAGGGCAAAAAGCTTTGCGTTTTTTGTGCTGCCGCCACCGGGATGGATACAAACAGCCGGCGGAAAATGACACCGCCGTAACGCTTCATCAGTTGTGAGAAGAAAGCACGTGCAAACATAGTGTAAAATTCGGGCGGCAGCTTCACGGCGCTGTCGTCTCAATGTGACAGGTGCCCATGTTTCCCACGCCGATGATACCCAATTTGATTTTTTCCATAGTTATGGCCCCCTTGTTTTTTCCGTGTTTCTCCCGCGGGAGGAACGCTACCTTCAGAATACAAAAAAATTGCGCATATTCTTTGCTGAAATTGGCAAAAAACATGCGCAAATTGGCTTTTTGGAATCTAAGCGTGTTCCTTTCGATATTGTCGGGGCGAAGTGCTGAAATGGTTTTTGAAGCAGCGGCTGAAATAAAAGGAATCGGAAAAGCCGCAGCGTTCGGCTACCTGCGCGACGGGGACGTCTGTTTCCAGCAGCAGATCCCGCGCATATTCCAGCCGCAGCCCGAGAATATACTGCTTGGGCGTTGTTCCGGTCACCCGACGGAAGGATTGCAGGAACAGCGTCTTTTTTACGCCGGAGCGGGCAGTAAGCTCTTCCAGCGTAAACGGACGGGCAGGGTCCTCATGGATATGCTCCAGCACTTTTTTAATACGGATAAGCTCTGCGGGAGCATTTTCCCCATGCAGTGCGGAGAGTATTTCGCATAAGATCTGCTCGAGCAGAACATTTTGCCGCCATTGATAAAGATATGTTTTTTGCTTGTAGATCTCAAACAGGGATTTGAACAGAGGCTCCAGCCTGCCGGGCGGTTCGATTTTGGCAACCTCGGGCAGCGGAAGGCGGTCCACGTCCGACGGCAGCGTGAAATGGACTCCGTAGAACTCCATGCAGGGCTGCCGCGCAACGGAAAGACTGTGCAGTACGCCGGGACAAAAGCACACAAGATCCCCTGTTCGGACCGTAAACTGCCGGTTGCCCAGGCAGATGTCGCCCTGACCGCGAAGTACATATACCAGCTCATAATTGGAAATGCGCCGCGGCGCGATCTGCCAGCCGCAGAAGGTGGCGCGCCGCACCAGATAATCCAGTTCCACTTCCAGATGATTCCACATCCGTGTACACCCCTTTGCGCCGAACACGCCCGTTTTTTGTAATGATAGCGGAATTTTATCCAGATTTCAACCATTTCTGCATGGCTTTTTTCCGCCGTTCCGGTAAACTGAGGGCAAACACCGAAAGGAATGGGACGTATGATCTGGGATAGGGAACGCTATATCGCGCACTGCAATTTTGAGTTTACAGGAAGAGAGATGTTCTGTGAGCTGTTTGGCCTGCTGATCGGTCTGGAAGAGGAATGGCAAAGGCAGGGAGCCAGCGCCAAGGAGATCGCCCTCACGGCCTTCGATTGGGATTATGTTCTCAAAGCGCCGCTTGCGGGCAATTGCGAGGCAATCACAGGCCTGACGCCCCGGGTATTGGAGGAAACGCCGGAATTTACCGTCTCTGTGGACGAGATGGGCCGTAAAACGAAGTTGTGTAGGCAAAGCGCTACGATCCCATTGCCGATGGAATATCCCGTCAAAACAATGGACGACTGGCTGAAGGTCAAGCATTGGTATGAATTTTCGGAGGAGCGTATTGACCGGGAGGCGCTGCTGCATCAAAAGGAACTGCGCGATAAAGGCTATCTGACGATCCAGTGGGTGCCCGGCGGGTTCGACGAGCCGAGGCAGCTTATGGGCGAGGAAGAATTGTGTATCGCATGCTACGAGGAGCCGGAGCTGATCGCCGACATGTTGGAAACCATCGGAAACACCTGTGTAAAAGTGATGGAGCGTGTGGCTGAGATCGTCCCCATCGACTGCCTCAGCATCCATGAGGACATGGCGGGAAAGTCCGGCCCTCTGTTCGGCCCGGCGCAGATTGAAGCGTTTTTGCAGCCGTACTATCAAAAAATATGGAATTGCGCGCGGGCCCACGGAGCAAAGATCTTCTCCCAGGACAGTGATGGAAACATGAACCCTGTGATCGACGCGATCCTCGCCTGCGGTGTGACGTGCCTGTATCCCTGCGAACCGGCGGCGGGAATGGATATGATGGAGCTGCGAAAAAAGTACGGCGCCAGGCTGGCCTTTAAAGGCGGCATTGACAAATTTGTACTGCGCGGCGATTTCCAAGCCATCCGCGCGGAGCTGGAATACAAGATGTCCGGTCCTCTGATGGGCGGCGGCACAGTGTTTGCCATTGACCACCGTATCCCAAACGGAGTGCCGCTTGCCAATTACCGCTATTATGTTGAGACCGGGCGCAGGCTGCTGGGCCTCCCGCCCGCGAGGGAAGAGGGCTGGGCGCGCATGGCCTTCTGACGGATATCCGCTAAAAGCCGGGCCGGAGATATTTCCGGCCCGGCTTTTCCGTGCAGAAAGAAGATACCTTTTTCTGCATGAAGGCGTCTTTTGCATAGGCTTTTAAGGTGGTATACTGGGCATAGCAAGGATACAGACCACAAAAAAGGAGAAATCGGACGATGACGGTTTTGGAAAAAATCGCCGCGCTGCGTGCGGCTATGGAAGCGGAAGGAGCAGACGGCGTATATGTGCCGTCCAGCGACCCGCATATGACGGAATACCTGCCGGCCCGCTGGCGCTGCCGTGCGTGGCTGTCGGGCTTTACAGGTTCGGCGGGAACGCTGTGTGTGACACGGGAAGCCGCCGCGTTGTGGACGGACGGACGCTATTTCATCCAGGCGGAGCGGCAGCTGGAGGGCAGCGGAATCACGCTGATGCGCATGGCCCAGCCCGGCGTGCCCACCGTGGAGGAATGGCTGGCGGACAGGATGCCCGCCGGCGGAACGCTGGCACTGGACGGCGCCTGCACCAGTGTGTCCGTGGTGGAATCGCTGGAAAAAGCGCTGGCGGAAAAAAGAGCTGTCCTGCGTGACCACGATTTTGTTTCCGCACTTTGGCAGGAGGGGCGGCCGCCCATACCTGCGACAGAAGCATGGCTGCTGGAGCCGTCGCGCGCGGGACTTTCCGCCGGGGAAAAGCTGCATATCCTGCGGGAGAGGATTGCCCGGCAGAACGCAAACGCCATGCTGGTGTGCCGGTTGGATAGTGTGGCATGGCTATTGAACCTGCGTGCGGACGATGTGGAGTACAACCCGTTTGCGCTCGCTTACTGCCTGGTGGAGCCGAAGGGGGCGCATCTGTTCATTGACACGAGCCGCGTGCCCGCCGGGGTACAGACAGTGCTGGAGGCGCAGGGAGTAACGCTGCATCCGTATGGGGATATACGGGACTTTCTGGCTGCGGCGGAAACGCCGATGGCGCTTTTGTATGAGCCTGCGGGTACGAGCTGGACCCTCCTGCGGGCGCTGCGCCAAAACCGGGCCGTGACGCTCTCGGCGGGTAAAGACCCCATTCAGCTGCTCAAAGCCGTGAAGGATGAAACAGAGATAGCCGGCCAAAAAGAGGCGCACCGCAGGGACGGCGCGGCGATGGTTCGGTTCGAGATGGAGCTGCGCCGCCGCATGGAAACAGGGGAAGGCTGGACGGAATTTGCAGCATCCAACTATTTGACGAGCCTGAGAATGGCGCAGAAGGACTGCCTGGGCGCAAGCTTTGAAACCATCGCGGCCTATGGGGCAAACGCGGCTATGATGCACTATGTCCCCATGGAGGATACCTGCGCGGAGCTGGAGCCGCGCGGGTTCCTGCTGGTGGACAGCGGCGGGCAATACCGGGACGGCACCACGGACATCACGCGTACCTATGCGCTGGGCCCGCTGACGGACGAGGAGCGGGAGGCGTATACGCTTGTGCTCAAGTGCCACATTGCCGCCGCGCGCGCGGTGTTCAAAGCGGGAAGCGCGGGCATGCATATCGACATTCTGGCGCGGGAAACACTCTGGAGGCGCGGCCTGGATTACCGCTGCGGTACGGGCCACGGCGTGGGATTTGTGGGGGTTATCCACGAGGGCCCGCAGGGCCTTTCCGCAAAAAATGACACGCCGTTTGAACCGGGCATGACCGTCACCGATGAGCCGGGCATCTACGAAGAAGGCAAACTCGGTGTACGCATTGAAAACGAACTGCTGTGCGTGCCGGTATGTGAAACAGAATATGGAGCGTTTTATGGCTTTGAACCCTTCACCTACTGTCCCATTGACACGCGCCCTCTGAAGCTGGAGCTGATGACCAGGGAAGAGCTGGAATGGCTGGACCGTTATCATGCGGCTGTGCTTCGGGAACTGGGCGCATATCTCAATAAAGAGGAAGGTGCATGGCTGGAAAAGGCGTGCGCGCCGGTGGCACGATGAATGTGTGTATTGCCGTTTTGCTGTGTTTTGCGCTGCTTGGAGCGCTGGATGAAGGAAGCGGAGGCAGGCTGGGGGTGGCGGAAGCGTTTCGTCAGGGCCTTTCGTCCATGGGTTCGCTGTGCTTTTCTATGACAGGCATTTACTGCATAGCCGTCACGGCATTGCCCGGCGTAGCAGAGAAAGCTGGAGAGGCACCGCTCCCTTTTGACTCGTCTCTCCTGCCGGGAATGCTGCTCGCGCCGGATATGGGCGGATGGGCAAGCGCTGCGGCGCTGGCATCGACGCCCGAACTGGCGGTGTATGCGGGCCTTCTTGTGGCTTCCACGCTTGGATGTCTGGTCAGCTTTGTGCTCCCGGTCTCACTGGGAACGTTGCAATACCAGCAAGCAATGGAATTTATGCAAGGGATTGTATGGGGGATCATAGCTTTGCCTGCCGGACTTGTTTTGGGGGCGCTTATCCTGAAAATTGCACCGGGTATACTGCTGAAAAACTTGTGGCCCGTGATGGCGCTCTGTGCCATCCTCAGCCTTGCGCTGCGCTTTGCACCGCTCGGCTGCGCCCGAGTGCTTGGCTGGTTTGGAGCGGGAGTGCGGTGGCTGGGGGTCCTGTTGTTTTGCTGGATGACGTGGGGCCTGTTTGTACCGGAACGGTCCGTAATGCCGCCTGACGTAGTGGAGGAAGTGCTGGTAATCATTCTGAAGATCACCATTATCGTATGTGGTTCTCTGGTAGCTGGCAGGCTGGTACTGGCAAAGTGCAGCCGGTGGCTGGAGTGGGCCGCATCCAGGCTGGGCGTCAATGAATATGCTGTTTTGGGGCTTTTGACAAGCCTTGTCTCAAGTGTTTCCATGCTGCCGCTGTATCCCCGGATGGATGCCAGAGGGAGAATGATAAAGGCTGCGTTTACGGTATCCGGGGCATTTGTATTGGGCGGGCAAATGGCCTTTGCGGCTGGCGTTGCAGACGGACGCGCCGTTGCAGCATATTTTGCAACAAAGCTGGCCGGCGGTTTATTGGCTTTGATATTGGTGTTTTGCTTTGCGAAAAATACGGAAGCAGTATACACAACAGATATATCCGTAACGCAGGGTCAAAAATAATACAGGAGTTGACTTTTACGGGTGGCTGCGCCGAGAGAAAATACAAAAAATATTCCGAATATTGTTTTTCAGCAGGCGGCTGTATCACAAGATTTGTTGAATTTCTTCAAAACTCCTACTGTTAAAATCAAGAGCTTGCTCCACGTTTTGCCCGTACCTTGAGAAATGCGGTATCCATACTGTTTGGTGAGTTTCATTACAGGCCGGCCTGTGTGGGATTCGTCCAAACAGTATCCGCCCGTACCCGAACAAGCATCGGAGCCTGCTGAAAGGAGAAGGCGGCTGCATACTCAAACGCATATGCAGCGGCAGGACAAGCTGCTTGAGCGGTAACAACAGTGACACACTTGATGGTACTTCCTGAAGTGATGGCGAAAATACCGTTGTCATCCTTACGGTCAAAAGATTTGTCCAATGCTTTGCGCCAAAAGCTGGAGAGAGGAAGCAATCCTTTCCGGCATCGAAAATATTTTACAGCGTCGCTTTGGCACAAATGCGGCGAAGTCGGATACCGCTGGGGATACCACGCGCGCAGGAAAGAGGCTGTCAGAAGCGTGGTTTCCATCCTGACAAAACTTAAAAGGTCTTAAACACAGTCATAACTTTGCAAAATGAAAAACAGCCCTCGGAAAATTATTCCCGAGGGCTGTTTTGGTGCGCCCGGCTGGAACCGAATCGGCGGCTTTCCGGGTCTGAGAGCTGTGACAAAGGGTTTTAAATGGTAATAATCGTGCTATTTTGGGTTGGGATACACTTAATTGTAAAGGGCGGTGAAAAGCCCGGGGAGATGGAGGCCAGCAGGTTCCGCGGATTTTTTGTATATCAGTAGTCAGATAGTGGTCGGGAGAGCGTGGACTGCGATGATCTTGCTCCGCGGAAATCAAAACTTGCACAGCAGAAGTTGGATGCGATGATGGGCCATAGAGAGAAAAACAGTTCTCGGAACATTTCGATATTTGCTTTACGGCGGCAGGGCTTAATGCGCCTGCCCGGTGAACAGAAAATCGGCCCAAAAGGCAGAGCAGATATACGATGCGCCTCAGCCTTTCACCGAACTCACCGCAAAAACGGAAGATGGCGTGATCCGTCTAAAACGGGTCACACCATCTTCCTTTTAAATTTCTGTCTTATTAATACATAATGTTTCTTGAACCGTCGAAGAGACTGAAAATCCATATATCCAGATGGTGCAGGTTCAATATAGCAAGCTCAGCGATGACTCGGATTCTGTGGATTACTGCTCACCGTCATGGTCATGGGCAACGTCTGCGTCGTCAGCAGCCTCACACGCCATTCTATCACAAAGAAGCATGGTGCCCAGCTCTTGTGCAATGAGACTTATGTCAGTACCAGCGGCATGGCTCAATAAGGCCCGGATATCTCCTAAGAAAGGGCGCAGTCACAGAAATATTGTGCAGCAATAAAAACATCTGTCTGACGCTTGGCCACGTGGGAAAGCAGCGCGAAACAGGTCTCTTTATAGCTGAGGCATCTCAGCCACCGTGCCAGTCCTGCGCGATTTTTCCGCACGGAACACAGCCAGATGGCCATTGAGGGAATCGTTGATGTTCGTGCAGGAGATGGACG
>ERZ827492.3207-NODE-3207-length-10546-cov-3.238490_pt1 | contig 10546 bp, 6 predicted proteins | sample MGYA00519704_ERZ827492 | MGnify/ENA primary metagenome ERZ827492 (study PRJEB31778, sample SAMEA3449325) | human gut metagenome | biome: human gut; feature: human-associated habitat; material: faeces | place: United Kingdom | collected 2010/2012 ...
GTTACCGCAACACCGAAACAGCACGATATAAACATAGCCTTTACTTCACAGCTGGCGCACGTTGTTTCAAACGCTTATGTCAAAAGCCCGTCGCTATTCAATGCAGACGGTTTCTCGGCAGGCAGTTTTATGGATCTTACCCGTGTCGCAAAGCTGAACGAATATATGTGGAGCAGTCTGTTCCTTTGTAATAAGGAAGCACTGCTGTTCGAACTGAACACCATCATTGACAATCTGTGCGAGTACAGGGACGCTATCGGCGACGATGATACCGAAAGACTTCGTGATATACTCCGTGACGGCAGAGAGCGTAAAGAAAAGAGCAATGAGCTTTACGCAGAACACGCAAGGAGAAAAGTATAATATGCCTTCAACAAAAAAGACAAGAAGCTATGCCATTGCACTGAGCGGAATACTGAGCGCTATATGTATCGTGCTTATGTTCTGCACCGGATTTATCCCGATAGGCGTATATATACTGCCTGCGGTGGCAGGTCTTGTCGTATGGATAATATACCGTGAAATAAGCAGGAAATGGGCGCTTCTTTGCTATGCGGCTGTGGCTTTACTTGCACTGCTTCTGACACCGGATATAGAGTCAAAGCTGCTGTTCACGGGATTCTTCGGATATTATCCCGTTATCCGTGACCTGCTCACCAAAGTAAAGCCTGCTGTGCTGTCATTCCTTCTGCGTTTTATTTGTTTCAATGTCCCTGTTGTTGCAATATACGCACTGCTTCTGAACGTGCTTGGTATGGGACAGCTAATTGAAGATTTTGCAGGATTCGGACAGTTTGCGGTGCTTGCTTTCTGGCTTATCGGAAACTTTACATTTGTCTGCTATGATGTGTGCCTGAGCCAGCTTTCCTACGTTTACGAAAAATGGCTGAGGAGAAAGGTACACAGACTTATACGGTAGAAATACAATACACTTATGGCGGCACAGGCGGCTGGAACAGATTATTTCCGGCTTCTCTCAAAAATGCTTGAAACAAGATATTTACTCGATTAACTCACACCGATTGGCTATGTGTTGTTGACATTTGTGTCAGGTTAATGTATAATAGTGGTATTATAAACCGCATGGCTTCTGCCTATGCGGTTTTAAGCGTTAAAAACGCTTATAGAAAGGTATGAAATCTTATGCAAAACAAAATACTGTTTACAGCTCCCGGAGAATTTGACAAGTGGGAGCAGCAATGTCAGCCTATCGGAAACGGCTATATGGGAGCAAGTTTCTTCGGCGGCATTTCAAAGGAAAAAATAGTGCTGAATGAAAAAACGCTGTGGGCAGGCGGTCCTTCGGAAAGCCGTCCGGATTACAACAGCGGTATTATAGACGGTAGCTATGAGTATGTGAAGCAGGTACAGCAGCTTCTCTATGACGGAAAGTATGACGAGGCGGTTGCACTTCTCCCCCATCTGACAGGTGCAACGGACGGATACGGTGCTTATCAGCTTTTATGCGATATGATGCTCACCTTCTCCAATATAGACGAAACTCAGGCGACCGATTATACAAGAACGCTCGACCTTGACAATTCTATATTCACAACACAGTTTACATATCAGGGCGCTGTTCATAAGAGAGAGGCTTTTGCAAATTATCCTTCAAATGTTATCTGCATTAAGCTAAGCTCTGACATGCCTCGCAGGATATGCGTAAAGCTGTCGCTTGACAATCTCCAGTGCGGAAGCGTTACGGCGAACGGTGATACGCTCACATATGAGGGTGCGTTATGGGATAACGGACTTCGCTACTGCACCGTTTTCAAGGTGGTAAACAAGGGCGGAGAGCTTATCGACGCAAAAGACAGCATAATGGTCGAACACGCAGACGAGGTTTATATCTATCTCACAGCGTCAACCGACTATTCAAATAAATATCCGACGTTCAGAACAGGCGTAAACCCCTCAGCCGCAGTAAATCAGCGTATCGAAAATGCCGTAAGCAAGGGCTTTGACGCACTTTACGAGGAACACCTTGCAGACTACAAGGCACTTTTTGACAGAGTTACACTGAAAATAAACGAGGACACGGACGATATCATCCCCTGCGACAAGCTGATAAGAGAGTATAAGGAAAACGGCTCACGGAGCATTGCGAACCGTCTTGAAACGCTGTACTTCCAGTTTGGCAGATATATGCTTATAAGCTCGTCAAGAGCAGGCTCGCTCCCTGCAAACCTTCAGGGTGTATGGAACGAGAGCAACTGTCCTCCGTGGTGCTGTGACTATCATATAAACGTAAACCTTCAGATGAACTACTGGGGAGCATATAATACAAATCTCAGCGAAACTGTTCCTCCTCTGGTTGATTTTCTTGACAGTATGCGTCCGTCCGGCAGAAAGTCTGCCGAGGCGTATTACGGCATAAAGTCGGACGAAGAACATCCCGAAAACGGCTGGTGCGCTCACACGCAAAGCACTCCGTTCGGCTGGACAGCTCCCGGCTGGAATTTCTACTGGGGCTGGTCTACAGCGGCTGTAGCATGGCTTATGCAGAATATATACGAATATTTCGAATTCACAGGCGACAAGGAATATTTTGCGGAGCATATCTATCCGATAATGCGTGAAAGCGTTCGTTTCTATACGCAGTGGCTTATATATGACGATAAGCAGAAGCGTCTTGTTTCATCACCGACATACTCACCCGAACACGGACCTGTGACAATAGGCAATACCTATGAGCAGAGCCTTATAGAACAGCTTTATAACGACTTTATTACAGCAAGCGAGGCACTCGGTACAGACGAAGAACTGCGTAATATCGTGAAGGATCAGGTGGTTCAGCTCAAGCCCTTCAGCATAAGCAAGAAAACAGGACTTCTCAAGGAATGGTTTGAGGAGGACGATGATAACTTCGACCACAGCAAGACGCAGAAGAATCACCGTCACATCTCGCACCTGCTCGGTCTTTATCCCGGCAAGGCAATAAACTCGCATACACCGGAGCTTATGACTGCGGCAATAAATACGCTCAACGACAGAGGCGATGAATCTACAGGCTGGTCAAGAGCATATAAGCTCAACCTTTGGGCAAGAGTAAAGGACGGCAACCGTGCCTACTCTATCTTACAGGGATTGCTGAGAGGCTGTACGTTTGACAATCTGTTTGATTTCCATCCTCCGTTCCAGCTTGACGGAAACTTCGGCGGAAGCGCAGGAATTGCGGAAATGCTGATACAGAGCCACGAGGGTTATATAGAGCTTCTTCCTGCGGCACCCGATGCATGGAGGAACGGTGCGTTCACGGGACTCTGTGCAAGGCACGGATTTGTAATCGACGCAAAGTGGGAAAACTTCAATCCCACAGCGGTAACAATAAAATCGACTGTAGGCGGTGTCTGCCGCATCAAGTCAAGCTGTGAGGCTATCCTCTGCGACGGAAAATCGGTACCTATGCTATCAAATGACGGCATAGTTTCCTTTGAAACACTGCCCGACAGCGTGTATACTTTTGTGTTCTGATTGCACAAAAGCCGCAGAAAACATCTGATATAATTGTACAAGTTGTTGATAAGTAAAATTTTTTTGAGAAATTATAAAAAAACACTTGCAATTTGTTGTGGTTTCTGTTAAAATATTAATGTTGTATCGCTATATGTTAAATAGTGAATGGCGGACTCGTTATCCGCCGCAAGATAAAAGCAAGTATTGAAGGAGGTGCAAACCCCATGGCAAAATGTGATATCTGCGGAAAGGGCGTATCTTTCGGCATCAAGGTTTCTCACTCACACAGACGTACAAACAGAGCTTTTAAGCCCAACGTTCAGAAGGTTAAGGCTATCGTAAACGGTACTCCTTGCAGAGTACACGCTTGCTCTCGTTGCCTTCGTTCAGGTAAGGTTGAGCGTGCTAACTGATTATAGCTAAAGCTGCAATAAAGATTGCTCCCTGTAATACGGGAGCATTTTTTATTATCGTTTTGCTTGTCTGCTGTGTGTTTTCTATTGACATGAAAGCTAAATTATAGTAAAATTAGTTAGTAAGGTTTCACCTTATAATCACACTAAAGCAATTTTGGAGGAAATATAATGGTAAGCGACGTACTATTACGTTTAAAACCCGAACTGGCGCTGACCCTTGACGCAGACAACCACGCCTGCGGTACATATGTAGGCTACGGGTTTACACTTCTGGCACTCAATGATAAAAACTGCATTATTTTCAACTCGTGGGCAAGAAAAAGCGCCCTCACAACAAAAACTGCCGATGACTTTTTCAAGGAATATATGTCAAAGCCCGAGAACAGCTTTGTAAAGGCGTACAAGGCAGGCGAGCCGAATATATCGGCTGTACTTTTCACAGGAAACGATGACGCTCAGGCAGTGCTTGACATAAAGCGTTTCATTACCGATATTGTAAAGTATTATTCCGCAAACTACTACAGCAACGCCTGTGCTAAATGCAATTCTTCGATTGGTCTTAGCTTTGCAAAGGCGTCCGACGGCAATGTAAAACAGCTTTGTAAAATGTGCGTTCAAAGCGAAGAAGACGCCGCAGAAAAAGCGGCTGTGACGCAGAGTGCAAAGCCTATTGATTCTCAGCCTGTACAGCAGCCTATCCAACAGCCTGCTGTAAATCAGACACAGCAAACAGCGAATAGCGCTGTTGGAATTTACGGAATACCCGTTCCTGCGGCTCAGCCGATAGCCGATGATCAGGCTGTCGTTACGCCGACAACGGTTCTTCCCCCTGCGACAAGCAACAACTCTATGGACTCTGTCGACCCTGCAACAGCACCCGAAAGCACGGGATATTCAACCGCTCAGTCGCTGGCCGAACTCAAGCCTCCGTCAAACAGCAACCTTCCTCCTATCAGCGGAGGATTTTCACAGCCTGCATATTCACCGATGAATTCTAACGGCGGCTTTGTTCAGCAGCCTATGAATAACGGAGGATTTGTTCAACGGCCGATGAACAGCTTCGGCAATGACGGACGATTCGTTGCAGGAAGACCAACCGCTATATCACAGCCTGCGAACCCTGTTATGGGTATACTCGGCGCTATCATCTTCTCGCTTATAGGCTGTGCCGTATGGATACTTATAGGTAAGCTCGGATATATTTCATATCTCGGCGGCATTGCAATGGCATTCTCGACAATATTCGGTTATCACCTGTTCGGAAAAAAGTTTGATACACTGGGACTTATAATCAGCATTGTAATAGTGCTTATTATGGTTTTTGTAAGCAATATGTTCATATATACATGGCAGATAGTAAGCGAACCGGGAATAGATGAAGCTCTTTCTCTACTGGGTTATGAAGGTTTCTTCAGTGTGTTCTTCGGTCTGTTTGACCTTATGAAACAGGTCGACCTTCTGACGGGACTTGAAGGTATGGACTCAATGACAGGTTCTTTTATCAGCGATCTTGTCATTGGATACATCATTTCCGGCATAGCAACAGTTGCTATCGGCTTATCAATGCTCAAAAAAGACAGATAAAACCAACAAGCTGCAGACGTTGAGAAACACACGCAGACAAGGAAACCGCCCCGACAGGCGTACAAAGGTACGTTGAGGGGCTGTTGACGCAGTAAGCAAAAATGCTTTCGCACAGCCGTAAAAAGCGGCTGTGCGAAATTCTTTTACTTATCCTATTTTAATTTTGTGTCAGATGATTTATCTGCATTTTTGCGGTGCGTGGGTTTATCGACTGTCTGAGACCCCGCTCTTTTGAGCGGGGTCTTAGTTTATAGCAAAAATCTGAAATGCCGCCCAAATAGGCGGCATAGATTCTGTTATTTACTTGTTATTCGGCAGCTTTGCGTAATATCTCGCCAATGTCTTTGCAGAATCCTCGCTGTGCTGTACAAACCATATCTTATCAACATCAAACAGGATACATCCGCAGTGCCCTTTGAAGGTCGGAAAGCATATTACCTTAAGATGCGTATCTATCTCGGGGCTGTAGTCCATAAGCTCAAGCGTTTCGCCGTAAAGCGTAGAACGCTCATATCCTTTCAGCCACTTTGCGTCCATATTGCTGAACAGCGTACCGAATGATTGTCCGATCAGCTTTTCGAGCGGGAGCTTTTCCAGCCTTGCAAGCGCTTCGTTTGCATAGCGGAATATCCAGTCTACCGCTTTACACTCCTCGTTGAACACCATCTCAATATCGGTAAACGCAAACGGCATAGCATCAAAGGAGCGGTAATAATCGTGATACTGCTCTTCGGTATCCGGCACCCCGTCATGATCAAAGCCTTTTATTATCCACTTTCTGCTCGTCTGCAGGCTTTCGATTATGGTATTCTTCCTGCGGCGTGCGTATTCGAGTTTTTCGCCGTTTACAAGGTCTATCATATCGGATATTTCGTGAATAGCCATAGCCGATACTATACATCCTCTGTGCGCCTTGATAAAGCCGTCACCCAGCATTTCTTCAAGAGCTGCAAAGGTCATTCTTGTACTATATATCTTTCCGTCCGACAGGTGTATCTCGGCTGATTTGCCTTCCATTATTATGTATAGTATAGAGCTGACGGAAATCACTACTTTCTGCCGCTTGCTTATTATTGTGATATACTCAGATCTATTAAAATTAGTCAAGGTGACTCCACCGTTCTTTCACATATTACTGCCACATAGTTCACATTATACGACATTCCCGGATTAATTGCAATATCAATGAACATTTTCTACTTAATATGCACATTGCCCGGCTGTAAAAGCATATCTCAGCTTACTGTTTCTTTATAAGCATATCCGCAAAGTATTCGCACAGCTGAGGGTTTCTTATCAGCACAGGACCGATAAGATGAGTGCCGTAGAAATTACCGTAATGCACACCCTCTTTGTTGTCATCCTTGCCGTTTCCGCTTCCCTGCTTTACATCAAACAGCGGTGAGGTGGCTCCGGTTGTAAGGCTCGCCTTATTCACAAAGCCTATTATATCTCCGCCACACTGCAAAGTAGTACAAAGGCTGTCGGTAACAATTCTCTCTTTTCCTTCAACCGTTTCGTAAGGAAAGAACGAAAGGCCCTCGTGCTTTGTACCGTCACAATCGGTAACGCTCTGTCCGAACATCTCAAACGAATTGCCCGTTGCAAGAATTACCGTACCGTTATCAAGAGCAGTTTTTATATTATCCTTGTAGCTTTGCAGATAATTAAGTGCTACCTTCTGATTTCTCTCGGTAGCAGAACCGATAAACACAAAATCCGCACCCGAAACATCTATCTCATCATCTATCGACTGATATTCAATTTCAACGTTCTGCCCTTTATTTTCAAGTGCTCTTTTCAAGCCACATACATTGCCGTAATCGCCGTAAAGATTGCACAGATCCGCAAATAAATGAATTATCCTCATACGTCCTCCTCTGCCTGCGTAAGCTCGACCTTTGACAAGAACTTCTCCTTATCAGAAAAGCAGGTGACAGTATACAGCTTGCCGAGCGGTTTAGCCGCAATTTCATCAAGTGCCGCAGGAATATCCTCGTTCACAGTCACCTTAGCTATATCAATATCCGTATACGAAAGCCTTGTTTCAAGATCCTTTGCGTGTCTGCCGAGCAGATAAAGGTGCTGTATACAATCAGCCTTAAGCACACCGTAGTCAATATCCCACAGCCAGCTTGTTTCACCTGTTGAATAACGACGGCTTACCGAATCTATTATTATGATTACCGAGCAGGGCTGATTCTTTCTTATGATATAATCATATACACGGTCGCTTGCAACGGAGTTTTCGTGCTTTGCAATAAGGAATGTGCCTTTGTTCACGCCGAGTTTGAACTGCAAAATACGTCCGCTCTTGAGGAAATAGTGTGACAGTTCGTCTGCTATGACATCACCGTCAATTCCGACAATAGAGCAAGCCGCAAAGCAGGCAAGAATATTATACACGTTATAAACGCTCTTGAACAGCAGTTTTATCTTATATTTGCCGTTTATCGTAACAATACCGCTGTCATAATCGACATTCGTTACAGTGTACTGCGTATCGTGTTTTTTATGTCCGCAGTTGTCGCAGTGATAGCTTCCGATATGTGCATAGTGATAGTAGTCATAGCTCATTCTGTGCTTACATTCGGGGCAGAACGCACCGTCATTATATACGCCTGTAGCGTGGTCGGTGCTGAAATCCTGCTTGTCCATACCGAACCATATCACATTATCCCTGTCCCTGCCGTATCTTGAAACAAGCGGATCATCAGCATTGAGGATAAGCTGTGATTCGGGTCTGATACTCTCCTTTACCGATTCATAAACCCATTCGGGATGACCGTTTCTCGTAAGCTGGTCACGGTAGAGATTTGTAATTATATAGTGCGTAGGCGCAAAGAATTTAAATGAATACTTTGCGTATCTTTCGTCCGACTCAAGTAAAAGAACATCGCCCTTTACCTTTCCTCCGAATGTGCAGTTGGATAATATTATCGCTGTAACACCCGCTATCTGATTTGAGCCTTCTTTATTCCAAATAACCTTTTTACCCGATTTACGCATTACCTGTGCAATCATCTCAACGGTCGAGGTCTTGCCGTTGCTTCCCGTAACCGCAATGACCTGTTCGGGCAGTTTCACCCTTGACAGTACATCGGGGCAGATTTTAAGTGCTATATCGCCTGGCAGACTGCTGCCTCTTCCGATAAGTTTAAGTAAACACTTCGACACTTTACAAGCAAGTATCGCTAAGAACATTCTCATACTTTCTATCTCCTTAAAGAAACCAATTCTAAGATTCATAATTTAAATTATACCACAAAAGTAAACTCTTTTAAAGCGATTTTATAAAATTTTAGTCCGCCTATCAAAAATGTTAATATCGTCATATAATTTCTGAGAATAAAACAAGACGAAAAGGCAACAGAAGTGCTAAAATAAAGGCAATGGTGTAAAGCACCGAAAACGTTTTGTATTTTACAGAAAGGAAATATTTTATCATGAGCGAAAACAGACTTATAGGCGATTACCCCGTAATAGGCATACGTCCCACGATTGACGGCAGAAGAGGTGTTCTCAAGGTAAGAGAATCTCTTGAAGAGCAGACTATGAACATGGCAAAATCAGCCGCAAAACTGTTCGAGGAAAATATCAGATATTCAAACGGCGAACCCGTAAAGGTTGTTATTGCCGACACTACTATAGGCAGAGTTGCCGAGGCGGCAGCCTGTGCGGATAAGTTCAAGAAGTGCGGCGTTGACATAACGCTCACAGTTACTCCCTGCTGGTGCTACGGCGCAGAAACAATGGATATGGATCCTATGACGATAAAGGGCGTATGGGGCTTCAACGGCACAGAGCGTCCCGGTGCCGTATACCTTGCATCTGTACTTGCAACACACGCACAGAAAGGTTTACCCGCATTCGGTATCTACGGTCACGATGTATGCGAGGCAGACGATACCTCTATCCCTGAGGACGTAAAGGAAAAGCTCCTGCGTTTCGGCAGAGCGGCTGTTGCCTGCGCTACAATGAGAGGCAAGTCATACTTACAGATAGGCTCTATCACAATGGGTATCGGCGGCTCTATCATCGACCCCGCATTTATAGAAGAATATCTCGGTATGCGTGTTGAGTCTGTCGATGAGGTAGAAATAATCCGCCGAATGACGCAGGGCATTTATGATGAGGCCGAATATCAGAAGGCTCTTAAATGGACCCGTGAAAAGTGCAAGGAAGGCTTTGACAAGAACCCCGAGCAGTTCCGCCGCACAGACGAGCAGAAGGAACAGGACTGGGAATTTGTCGTTAAGATGATGTGCATTATAAAGGATCTGATGAACGGCAACAAAAACCTCCCGGCAGGCTGTGAGGAAGAATCGGTAGGTCATAACGCTATCGCCGCAGGCTTCCAGGGTCAGCGTCAGTGGACAGACTTCTACCCCAACTGCGACTTCCCCGAGGCTATGCTGAACACATCGTTTGACTGGAACGGTGCAAGAGAGCCTTACATTCTCGCTACCGAAAACGATGTTCTCAACGGTCTTGGAATGCTGTTTATGAAGCTGCTTACAAACCGTGCTCAGATATTCGCCGATGTGCGTACATACTGGAGCCCCGAAGCCGTAAAGAAAGCCACAGGCTATGAGCTTGAGGGCATTGCAAAGCAGAGCGGAGGATTTATCCACCTTATAAACTCAGGTGCTGCCTGCCTTGATGCCTGCGGTAAGGCTACAGATGAAAACGGCAACGGTGTTATGAAGCCGTGGTATGACGTTACGGACAAGGATATTGACAATATTCTTGACGCTACTACATGGAACTATGCCGATCTCGGCTATTTCAGAGGCGGCGGATATTCTTCAAGATTTGTAACAGAAGCTGAAATGCCCTGCACAATGATAAGACTTAACCTTGTAAAAGGTCTTGGCCCCGTATTACAGATTGCAGAGGGCTGGACGGTTCATCTTCCCGATGAAGTCAGCGACAAACTGTGGAAGCGTACAGACTACACATGGCCTTGCACATGGTTTGCTCCGAGAACAACAGGCGAGGGCGCATTCAAGACAGCCTACGATGTAATGAACAACTGGGGCGCAAACCACGGTGCTATAAGCTACGGTCACATAGGTGCAGACCTTATC
>ERZ827492.3213-NODE-3213-length-10518-cov-2.641403_pt1 | contig 10518 bp, 6 predicted proteins | sample MGYA00519704_ERZ827492 | MGnify/ENA primary metagenome ERZ827492 (study PRJEB31778, sample SAMEA3449325) | human gut metagenome | biome: human gut; feature: human-associated habitat; material: faeces | place: United Kingdom | collected 2010/2012 ...
TGAAGTTCAGCGTCGTCAACTTCTCCAAGGAAGCCAAAACCTATGCGCTCAGCCTGCAGGGCCTCGGCCAGGCTGCAGAGGGCGGCCTCGTCAAGGGCGGCAAGGTCACCTATCTCACGCAGAACTATGCAAAGAAGCTCGACGCGACCTATACCACCAGCCTGAACGGCAACGAGCTGACGGTTCCCGCCGGTGCGACTGCACAGGTCACCGTGACCCTGCAGCTGACCGACGCGCAGAAAGCCTACTATGACGAGCGCTTCCCGAACGGCGCATATGTCGAGGGCTTTGTCCAGCTCACGAGCAAGGACGCCGTCACCCTGTCCGTCCCGTTCCTCGCGTTCTACGGCGACTTCGGCGCGGCTCCCGTTGCCGAGACCGGCAGCTACGCGACCATTCTGGGTGGTGAGCGCTCCTACAACACGGCCGATCAGGTCGTCAGCGGCATCTACAGCTACCGCTCCATCAGCGACAGCGATGCTCTTTCCTGGATGACCGAGAAGTCCTGGTTGGGCGATACGGCCGCCCCCGGCATGTCCATGCTCCCGATGGACGAGTTCAATTTCTCCACGATGTTCGCGGCCTATAAGGGCTTTGTGCCGGAGACGGCGGGCATCTCTCCGAACGGCGACAATTCGCTCGACGGGTTCTACATGAAGATCGGCCTGCTGCGCAACGTCGATAACATCCACTATACCGTCACGAACCTGACGACGGGCGAGGTCCTGTCCGAGCAGGATACCGAATTCCTGCAGAAGAGCTACGCGGGCGGCGTTTACGCCGGCAGCGAGGCCGGAGACTTCGACATGAGCTGGTTCTACGCCAAGGGCGTGAACGAGGACGGCGAGGAATATATTGATTATTCCAAGTGCAGCCAGCCGGAGAACTCCCTCATCTCCGTCAAGGCGGAGATCACTCCGGAGTGCAAGACCGCCAAGACCCAGACGCTCGAGTATACGTTCTATATCGATACGACCGGCCCGAACAGCAAGAAGCCGACGTTCAGCTACAAGACGGAAGACTGGGGCTGGGGCCCGGAGTCCATGTACACGATCTCCGTGGAATCGAACGAGGCCTGGTATCAGGACTACGACATGAGCATCACCATCGAATATGATGAAGAGACAGGCGAGTGCTTTGCCTCCGCCTTCACCTCCACCTATTTCCCGACCGCGCAGCCGAACGGCGAGGGCGTCCACGGTATGAGCGAATCCGGCAGCATGATGTACACCGACTCGCGTACCGATATCTTCCTCGGATATGACTACGCAGGCAACTGCTCCGCCTATACCATTACCGGTTCGCAGCTCGATGACAACATCAGCCTCTCTGCGGAAACGGACTCGATCTACATCGGCGAGGAAGTGACCATCCAGAATACCGATGTCGACGACTATGCCATGCTCCTGAACTGGGAGGTCTCCGATCCCGAGATCGCCGAGATCGTCTCCAGTGACGACAGCAGCGTGACCATCAAGGGCCTGAAGCGCGGCGACGTGGCTGTGACCGCCTCCGTCGGCGACTTCAAAAAGTCCGTCACGATCCATGTCCTGGACAAGAACTATGAGGATCTGAAGGGCAAGTTCCAGGATATCTCCGGCCACTGGGCCGAGGAGACCATCCTTGAGGCAGTCTACCGCGGCCTGTTCAACGGTGTGAGCAGCGACCTGTTCGATCCGGACAGTGCCATCACCCGCGCCATGTTCGTCACGGTGCTCTACCGTATGGAGGGTCAGCCCGCAGTCGACCAGAAGGCAGGCTTCACGGATGTGGCAGAGGGCAGCTACTACGCCGCCGCCGTGGATTGGGCCGCAAAGAACGGCATCGTCAACGGCGTCTCCGAGACGTCCTTCGACCCGGATGCCGCCATCACCCGTGAGCAGATGGCAGCGATCCTGTATCGCTACGCCTCCTATTGGGAGCTTGACGTGAGCGCAGAGGCCGACCTCAGCGCCTACGAGGACGCTTCTTCCGTCAGCGCCTATGCCCAGGCTGCCATGCAGTGGGCCGTGGCCAACGGCGTGATCAACGGCACGTCCGCCACGACGCTCGAGCCCGCCGGTACGGCGACCCGCGCGCAGGCCGCGACGGTGCTGGTCCGCTTCCAGAACAGTATGAAGAGCTGACGTTTCATACCGACGCTTTCCTTTCCTTGGCGCCCCCCTTTCGCTTCGGCGGGAGGGGGGCGTTGACCGTTTGACAGGCGCCTTCATTTATGGTACAATCCCGGCGGAAGGTGAGATTATGCGTGTGATTTCCCGCCCGGCCGCAGGGGATGCGATCCGGCGCCTGCTTCTGGCGTGGCTGCTGACCGGAGCCATACAATATACCTGTCTGCCCGCGCCCGAACGGGTGCTGAGCGGCTTTTCCGCTCTGACGGGGCAGTCGTTCCCGCTGCTGCTCGTGGGGACGGCGGCCTCCTTTGCCCTGCTTACGCTGGCGGGCCTTCGCTGGCGCACGGCGCGCTGGGAGCGCGCGGCTTTGCCGGTGTGCTTCGGCTGGCAGCTTGCGCTGGGGCTGCGTGCCTCCTGGTCTGTCCCGCTTTTCTGCGCAGGTCTGCTGGTGCTGGCTCTTCTGACCGTCTATGCCGTTCGCGGCGCGCGGACGGGTGCCGAAGCCCTGGTGGCCGTCCCTGCGCGCACCGGCCGCCGCGCAGGGCTTATTATTGTAATCATTGCCGCAGCCGTGTTTCTTGTGGCCGTGCTGGCGCTGACGGTGTTCCGCGTGCTGAGCTATGCCGCGCCGACCTATGACTTCGGCATCTTTTCCCAGATGTTCCACAGCATGCGCACGACGGGCCTGCCCGTGACGACGTGCGAGCGCGACCGCGTGCTGTCGCACTTCGCCGTGCATGTTTCGCCGATCTACTATCTGTTCCTGCCGTTTTACGCCCTGTTCCCGTCGCCCGTGACGCTCGAGGTGCTGCAGGCCCTGCTGCTGGCCTCGGCGGTCATCCCGCTCTGGCGCATTGCGCGGCGGCACGGCCTGTCCGGTGTGACGGCCGGCCTGCTGTGCGCCCTGGACGGCCTGCGCGTCGCCCGGGGGCTGCTCACCCACGCCGCCGACCTGGGTGCCATGCTCCGGGCACGAGCTATGACGTGCATGAAAACAAATTCCTCACGCCGCTGCTGCTGTGGCTGTTCGACTTCCTCGACCGCCGCTGCGTGTGGGGCGTTGCCCTGTTCTCCGTGCTGACATGTATGGTCAAGGAGGACGCGCCCGTCTATGTCGCGGTCATCGCGCTGTGGGTGGTCCTGCGGGCTCTGACCCGCACCGGGGCGGAGCGGCGCTGGGGCCTGCTCACGGGCGGTGCGATGCTCGTCGGCGCAGTGGGCTACTTCCTCGGCGTGACGGCCTGGCTCGCCGCTGACGGCGACGGCGTTATGTCCTATCGCTACAGCAATTTCCTCTACGACGGCTCGGATTCGCTGTTCACGGTCATCAAGGCCGTGCTGCTCTCGCCGGTGCGGACGCTCTGGGAATGCTTCGAGGGCGAGAAGATCGCGTTCTTCTTCCTGACGATGGGGCCGCTGCTGTTCCTGCCGCTGTGCACGCGGCGCTATGAGCGGCTCGTGCTGCTCATCCCGTTCCTGCTTGTGAACCTGATGTCGGATTATACCTATCAGCACAGCATTTTCTTCCAGTACACCTACGGCTCTGCGGCCTGCCTGTTCTACCTGACGGCCGTGAATCTGGCGGAGCTGCCGCGCGTCTGGAACCGCCCGGCGCTGGCGGCCACGGCGGCCCTGCTGGCGGGCGTGTGCTTCTGCGGGAACATCCTGCCGCTCTCCGAGAATTATGTCAACCGCTATTTCGACTACCGCGCGGTCTGGCAGGAGACGGACGCCGTGCTGGACCGCATCCCGGACGATGCGAGCGTCACGGCCACGACCTTCCTGACCGTGCCGCTGTCGCGGCGCGCCGTGCTCTATGACCTGCGCTACTGCTCGCAGGAGCACCTGCTCAGCACGGACTATGTCGTTGTGGAAACGACGGACAGCGGCAGCCTGAAGCCCTATGCCGTGGATGGGGAGGACGGGCTGGAGGGCCTGACGGCTCTGCTGCGCGCCGCGGGCTATGCGCAGCTGCCGGATACCGGAAGCCGCCTGCAGCTCTGGAAAAGGCCGTAGAGGCCGGAATATGCAGCAGATCGACCTGTGGAACCGTTTTGATGCGGAACACCACAGGTCGATTTTTGGTACATTTGCCGTCTTGTAAAATTGGGGGGGACTGGTATACTGGAAGCGTAAGAAAAGAACTTTTCAGGCCGGACAGGAGGCGGCACAGAATGAAACAGAGCGGAAGAAGGATCGCGGCGGTCGTGCTGGCGTTGGTGCTGGCTGCCGCCGGGATGGCGGGCTGCAGAATCAGCCGGACACGAACCATGACGGACAAGGAACGCACGGCCTGCGAGGCCTACACCATTTCGTTCCCGGAGGATGTCCGCGGGGATAAGACCCTTGCGGAGACCATCCTGTCGCTCTGCACGGCGCAGGAGGAGACGGAATATGGGACCGTCTATGACGGAACGGCCCTGCAGCCGTATCTCTATCAGTGCAGCGAGGTCACGGAGGTCGTTTCCAGCATGGACCGGCCGATGCATCTGAATGTGAGCTACAAAACGCAGGACGACATCGAGGCTTCGCTCGAGATCGACTGTGACGTGATCGTGCTGCGCTCGGTCTATTATCCGGAGGAGGATGCATATGCGCTCGAGCAGATGGGAGAGGCAACGTGGACGACGCACTTCCGGTATGGAAGCTAGGAGGGCGGAATGGAAGAGTCTGAACTTAGAAATACTGTCCCGGAATTTGACCCAAAGCCCTGCCCGCTCTGCGGCAGGACCATGCGGCGCGGGCTGATTCAAAGCGGCGGTGTCCTGTATTTCACCGATGAGGAGAAGTACTGGATCAACTGGCCGCTGAAGTCCCGCGGGGACATCCCGCTGCTGGGCGGGAAGCTCTTTCCGACCTTCCCGGATGACGGCGCGACGAAGCTCGCCCAGATCTGCACGGACTGCGAGGTCGTTCTCTTCTACTACGGCAAGAAGTGGGACGACCGGCGCTGGAACAGATAAAAACTGCCGGGAAAGCCCTTAGGGCTTTCCCGGCACAGCTTGTCAAAAAGTCCCTTCGGGCTTTTTTCGCCAAGCGGACCTCCACCGGCTGTGCGGTGGAGGCCATTTTTTTGCGCATCAGGTGTTGAAGAAGTAGAAGCCCTCCGTCGGGGTGGGGATGGTGCCGTCCACAATGCCGTTCACGGCGTAGACGAAGAGGATGATATAGAGAATCAGCCACAGCACCGAGACGATCAGCCCGATGATGGACATGATGCGGCCCTTGCGGTTTCGCGGCAGGTCAAAGCCGGCGCGGCGGCGCGAGAGGGACGCGAACACGAGTCCGGCGATGCCGAACTGGATGCCGGCGAAAAACGTGACGAGGGAACAGATGCCGCAGACGAAGGCGACGATGGAAAACGCCTTTGCGGTTCCGGGAACCGGGCGCTGCGGCTCGGGGGCGGCAGGGATGACGTCCTGCTGCGGGTCATAATTCTGCATGAGGGAGATCTCCTTTCTGATCGTTGGGTTCAGGATGGGTATCGAGCCACTGCCGCCAGCCGTCCAGATCGTCCGGCTCCGGCGTGGTATCTTCTGCGTTTTCGGGCGTTTTGGCTTCTGCCGGGGCCTCCGGCAGGCTATCCGGCAGCAGGGCGAATTCCGTCACGGGCGGCACGTCCGCCTCGCCGCCGAACAGCGGGCGGCGGCGCAGGAGCAGCGCCAGCAGCACGAACAGGCCGAGGCTCACGCCGGAGATGATCGCGCCGGTCTTCAGGCCGGGCGCGGTGTAGCGCAGCTCGACGGTGTGCTGCCCGGCCGTCAGCGGGAAGGCTATGACGGCGTCCGTCAGCCGGACGCTCTCGGACGAGGCGCTGGCCGTCTGCGCCAGCGGGACCTCAACGCCGTCCACATAGGCGCGCCAGCCGTTTTCGTAGGGGATGGACGTGTAGAACAGGCCGTCCTCTGCGGCGTCCACCGTGCCGGACAGGCTGGTGTCCGTGTCCTCCGTCACGTTCCAGACGCTCCGGGACAGGCGGGAAAGTCCCGCGTCGAACACGGCGTCATTCTGCTCGGCCACGTCCAGCGAGATCGTGCCCTCCTTACCCTCGGCGACGGGGTAGGTCAGGGTGACGGTGTCGCCCGCCTCGAAGCAGCCGAGGCTGAACAGGCAGCGAACCTTGATATTGCGCGTGAACAGCCGCTCGCCGTTGCGGTAGACGGTCAGGTCGTAGTTGCCGGACGACTTCGTTGTGGCGACGAGCAGGCCGTCCTGCGGCACGACATAGGAGATGCTCAGCTCGCTCTGCCCGTCGGCGTCCTGCGTGGAATAGCTGTACTGCGTGCCGCTCGTGCCGCTGGCGCGCAGATCGCAGGCCTCCGGCGCTTCGAGCGTGTCATATTTCAGGTGGGTATAGAGCGCGTCGTCCAGCCCCGTGGCCATGCGGAACATTTCCTCCTGCTCCTTGATGGGGTTATAGACGTTCTGCTCCGCCACAAAGCTGCCCAGCGCAGGGTCCGCCACAAAGCCGAGGCCGAGATAGGCACGGTTCTGCAGCAGCAGGACATTGCCGGACTGCGCGGCGACGGTCGTGTAGGACGTGTCGCGCTGCTGGCCGTCGCGGTCAATGAGGTATTCGAGGCCGCACATCAGGTTCGTGAACGGGCTGCTCTCATAATAGAGGTAGCGGTTGCTCGCGGGCCACGAGGCCAGACCGAGCGAACGGCTGAAGCGGTTGAAGCGGACGTTTGCCGACGAGGTGAAGATGGAAATACCACGGTAGCCGTTGAGCGCGGCGTCATTGAGCGTCTGGTAGGACGTGACCTCCACGCGGCCGCTGCCCTCGGGTACGGCCTGCAGAACGGCCTGCACATCCTCAGACTCGCGCGGATAGGATGAGCGCGACGTGAGCGAGACCTTTGCCACGCCCATGGCGATGCTGCAGACCATTTCCGCCCCGATGACGGCAAACAGCAGCACCATGCTGAGGAGCTGCCGCCTGCGCACCGGGCGATACAGCACGAGCGCAAGGCATACAATGGCCAGCGCCAGCGCGCTCAGGAGCATCCGGCGCATGCTGCCCTCCAGCCCCAGCCCGCACAGGATGATGCCGAGACATACGGGAAGGATGACGAACAGATATCGCTTGCGGAAGCAGTCCAGCAGCGTCCATGCCCGGTAGGCCATGACGATGAGCACGAAGCTGAACAGAAAGCTGAAGCGATAGGGGAGCATATTGGGGAAATGCCCGCCGTGCCAGTAATAATCCAGCGTGCGGAACAGGAAGCTCAGCAGGAAGAAGGCGAGAAGGCCGACGCTCAGGAGCTTTTCCCGCAGGCGGACCTTTTTGCAGCACAGGAAGAATACGGCCAGCGCCACGGCGGCAAAGCTACAGTAAACATTCGGCAGGCCTTCCATTTTTGTCGGCTCCGTCGAGGTGAGCAGATTGGCCAGCACGCGGCGCGCGCCGTAGGCGAGGCCGGGCAGCGTCTGCTCCTTCAGCAGGTCCAGCGTGCTCTGGCCCTCCGCGGCCTTGCCGGAGGCGTCCTCTGCGATGTTCAGCGCCAGCAGCTCCGGCGCTTCGTTTCCGGCGGAGTGGGTGTTCTGCAGGCCGTAGAGCGTCGGCAGCAGCAGAACGGCTGCCATGCCGACGCCGAGCAGCGTGCACAGCGCGATGCGGCAGAAGCGGCGGAAAAAGCGCTTCCAGCCGTCCCAGCGGCAGATGCACCAGACAAAGAAGCTCAGCCCGACAAAGATGCAGCAGAAAAACGAAAGATAGTAGTTGCACAGCAGCGAGAGTGCCAGCGCCAGCGTATACAGGCGGAAGCGGCCCTCGCGCAGCAGGCTGACCATGCCCGCCAGCATCAGCGGCAGGAGAGCCAGCGCATCGAGCCAGATGATGTTCCAATAGTAGCCCGCCACAAAGGAGCACAGGGCGTACATCATGGAAAACGGCACGAGCGCAGGCTCGTTCCGGCGGAACGTCGTCCGCAGGAAGACGGCGAAGAACAGCCCGGCCAGTCCGATCTTCGTCAGAACGAGCAGCGCGAAGAACTCCCGCAGCAGCGACGCCGGGACCAGCACGGACAAAAGATAGAGGGGACTTGAGAGGTAGTAGGCATACAGCGGCAGGTAGCCGATGCCCATGCCCGCCTCGCGCAGGTACTGCAGCGAACCGCCGGAACGGAGCTTTTCCCGGAAGGAGACGAAGAAGGGATAATATTGATGCCACATGTCGTGCGCCAGCACCTGCCGGTCGCCGAACGGCCAAAGGCCGCCAAGTATGAAGCACAGCAGCATCACGCCGAATGGCACGAAGAACGACAGGACGAGATAGCGGCGCTTCCGCCGCGTGCGGTCAATTTTCTGCATGGGAGGGCCTCCTTTGCGCCATGCGGCGGAGAAGTTGGGGAATAGTTGCCTCGAAGCTCACGCCGTACCAGCGGGCGTCCGGTTCGCGCCGGGTCTCGGCGATGGTGTCCGCAACGTAGGCGGAGGCCAGCTCCATGGCATCGTGTACGCTCCAGCCGAGCGTCAGCGCGCCTGCGCAGGTGCTGGCGAATAGGTCGCCCGTGCCGTAGAACACGGCGGGAACATACGGCGCGCTGCACTGCGACACCGCGCCCGCGGCATCCATGCACGCCACGCCGACGCGGCCCGGCTCCGTCCGGACGCCGGTCAGGATGGCCGTGCGCGCCCCGAGCGCGAGCAGCCGCTCCAGGAGCGTGCGGATGTAGCTGTCGTCATGCGTCTCACGGTATTCCAGCCCGGTCAGCAGGCAGGCCTCCGTGATGTTCGGCGTGATGAGGTCAGCCTGCGCGCAGAGCGTGCGGAGCACGGCGGGGAAGTCCGGCTCCAGCCCGGCATACAGCGCGCCGTGGTCGGCCATGACAGGGTCCACGAGCCGCATGGCGGGGAAGCGCGTGAAGAAGTCGAGCGCCTGATCCACCTGAGCCCTGCCGCCGAGATAGCCGGTGTAGATCATGTCGAACTGCAGGCCGAGCTGCTGCCAGTGGTCCGCGACCGGCGTGAGCGAGAGCGGCTCATAGCGGAAGCCCGCGAAGGCGGTGTGCGCCGAGAGGACGGCCGTCGGCAGCACGGCGCATTCCAGCCCCATGGCGGAGAGCACCGGCAGCGCAACGGTCAGCGAGCATTTTCCGATGCAGGACAGGTCCTGCATGGTGACGATTCGTTTCATAATCATGACTCCAGAGCGTAAGTTCATATTCATTATAACGCGCTTTTGCCGGAAAGGAAAGCCCTGCTGCGAAAAAAGGCATTCCGGCCCGTTAAAAAGTTTTTTGGAAAATATTGTGGTTAGGACTTGAAATAACCACAAGATATAGTATAATAGGGGTGCGTGAACGACGACCGGATGCTGCACTGCCTCAAAAAATGCGCAGCGGGAATCGGCCGGGATCGTTCTGAAAGGATCGAGAATTCGGAGTAACACAGAGAAGCGGGCAAAGCCCAGGGAGAGAATACCATGAAGATTATCAAGAGAAATGGAGCGGAAGAGACGTTCCGCATCGAAAAAATCATCGTGGCCATCACAAAGGCCAACAATGCGGCCGAGGAGGCCGAGCGCCTGACGCCGCTGCAGATCGACCGCATCGCGCAGGCCGTTGAGATCCGCTGCGAGGAAATGAACCGCAGCCTGTCCGTCGAGGAGATCCAGGATCTCGTCGAGGACCAGATCATGGCGCACGGGGCCTTCGAGGTCGCCAAGCGCTATATCACCTATCGCTATACCCGCAGCCTTGTCCGCCAGTCCAACACGACGGACGACCGCATCCTGTCCCTCATCGAATGCAACAACGAGGAGGTCAAGCAGGAGAACGCCAACAAGAACCCGACCATCAACGCCGTGCAGCGCGACTATATGGCGGGCGAGGTCTCGAAGGACATCACGCGCCGCATCCTGCTGCCGCGGGATATCGTCGAGGCGCATGAGGCCGGTATCATCCACTTCCACGATGCGGATTACTATGCCCAGCATATGCACAACTGCGACCTCGTCAATCTCGAGGACATGCTGCAGAACGGCACGGTCATCTCCGGCACGCTCATCGAAAAGCCGCATTCCTTCTCCACGGCCTGCAACATCGCCACGCAGATCATCGCGCAGATCGCCTCGAACCAGTATGGCGGCCAGTCCATCTCTCTGACGCATCTGGCCCCGTTCGTGGACGTCAGCCGCCGGAAGATCCGCGAGAGTGTGGTGCGCGAGATCCGTGAGCTCGGGGCCGAGGCCGCGGAGGAGCGTATTTCCAAGATCGTCGAGGAGCGCCTGCGCGAGGAGATCAAGCGCGGCGTGCAGACCATCCAGTATCAGGTCGTCACGCTCATGACAACGAATGGCCAGGCGCCGTTCATCACGGTGTTCATGTACCTCGGTGAGGCGCGCAATCCGCAGGAGAAGCACGATCTTGCCATGATCATCGAGGAGACGCTCCGTCAGCGC
>ERZ827492.3214-NODE-3214-length-10517-cov-4.213344_pt1 | contig 10517 bp, 10 predicted proteins | sample MGYA00519704_ERZ827492 | MGnify/ENA primary metagenome ERZ827492 (study PRJEB31778, sample SAMEA3449325) | human gut metagenome | biome: human gut; feature: human-associated habitat; material: faeces | place: United Kingdom | collected 2010/2012 ...
GTTTTGCCGCCCGGAGGCCCGCCGCAGCGGGTCAGTTCCGGCCCGTTTCCCGGGGCGGAACCTCATGTTTTTTGCGAGAGGCAAAACACGAAAAAAAACTCGAGCAAGTGGCCATTAGCCACTTGCTCGAAATATTCTATTTTGTTCCGAACAGCCTGTCGCCTGCATCGCCGAGGCCCGGAACTATATAACCGTGGTCGTTAAGGTGATCGTCCACGTGAGCTACGAATATATCCACATCGGGGTGAGCCTTCTGTACCGCCTCGATTCCCTCGGGGGCGGCTATGAGTTTGACCAGCTTACATTCTTGCCCCCTGCGCGCTTAACTACGTCAATGCCCGCGTTGGCGCTGCCTCCGGTAGCCAGCATGGGGTCTACTATAATGATATCCCTCTCGGAAATATCGGAGGGCAGCTTGCAGTAGTAGTCCACGGGCAGAAGCGTCTCAGGGTCCCGGTAAAGGCCTATGTGGCCTACCTTGGCGGCGGGTATGAGGTTCATCATGCCGTCTACCATTCCCAAGCCTGCGCGCAGTATGGGAACTATTGCCAGCTTCTTGCCGGCCAGTACCTTGGTATGGGCTGTAGCTACGGGAGTTTCTACCGTAGCGTCCTCCAGCTGAAGGTCACGGGTCGCTTCATAGGCCAGCAGGGTAGCCAGCTCCTCTACCAGAGCGCGGAACTCCTTGGTGCCTGTGGCCTTATCCCTGAGCAGGGTCAGCTTATGCTGTACCAGAGGGTGGTCGATTACGACGAGTTTACCCATTTTTGTGTATTGCTCCTTTCGGTTTATAGGTTAGTATATTGAATCAAAAATCCAACGCGATTTTATTTTGCTCTTTCCAATTCCGTTATTTTGTTTATCCTGTCAATGTGTCTTTTTCCGTTGGAAAAGTCAGTCTCAAGAAATGCCTTTACTATTCCCCTGGCAAGCTCGCCGCCTATGATGCGCGCGCCCATCGCCAGCATGTTTGCGTCGTTGTGCTCCCGGGTCAGCCGGGCCATTACCGGGTCGGTGCAAAGGGCGCATCTCACTCCCTTTATCTTGTTTGCGGCAATGGAGATGCCTATGCCGGTTCCGCATATCACAATGCCCCTGTCCGCCTCTCCCGAAACCACTGCCCTTGCGCAGGGGGCGGCGTAATCCGGATAATCCACGCTGTCCTCCGAATAGGTGCCGAAGTCGGTCACGGTGTGGCCGAGGCTTTCGATGTATGGCTTTATTTCTTCCTTGAGCTTGTACCCGCCGTGGTCGGCGGCAATGGCGATCTTCATGGCAACTCCTTTGGTCATATAGTTTTAAATCCCGCGCTCCTCAATAACCTGTTCATGTACGCAAGGCCCATGTCCGTCTCCGGCAGCGCCTCGCAGAGTATTACGTCCGCTTTGCATTCCTGGGCGCGGAACTGTGCAAAAAGGCTCTCGCAGAGGGTAAGGGGATTTTTTCTCTCGCCTATTATAACATACCTTTTCCCCCTGTAGAAACAGCGAGTTTCCTCGGTGGCGAAAATTATGCAGGTCAGGCCCTCCGCCTCCCGCCTGTCGTACTCGGCTATGAGCTTTGCCGCCATATCCGGCAATGAGCCTGTGCCTACGATAACCTGGGCGTCGGGGGCGTAATGCTTGTACTTCATGCCGGGGGAGGCCGCGGCTTCCCCCTGCTTCAGGGGGGCTAAAACGGCGGGGGAAAGGTTTACCGGGCCTATTACGGCTTCCAGCATTTCCCGGGTAATACCGCCGGGACGGAGTATGGTGACGGCGCCTCCCATTAGGGACACCACGGTGGACTCCACGCCTATATTGCAGGGGCCGCCGTCTATTATTACGTCTATTTTCCCGTTCATGTCCGCCTTGACGTGATCGGCGGTGGTGGGGGAGGGCTTGCCGGATAAATTCGCGCTGGGTGCGGCTATGGGCACCCCCGCAGCGCGTATGAGGGCCAGCGCCGTCCTGTTGTCGGGCATCCGCACGGCAACCGTATCAAGACCCCCCGTGACTTCCTCCGGCACACTGCTGCTTTTTAGGTATACCATGGTCAGCGGCCCGGGCCAGAACTCGTCCATCAGCAGCCTTGCCCTTTCCGGAACCGACTTCCACAGATCCTTCAGGTCGCTCTTTTTTGCGATATGCAGTATCAGCGGGTTGTCGTTGGGCCGACCCTTGGCCTCGAATATCTTATTTACCGCCTCGCCGTCAAGGCCGTTGGCCCCAAGACCGTAGACGGTCTCGGTAGGGAAGGCCACCAGGCCCCCTGAGCGTATTACGCTGCCTCCCAGCTTTGTGCCTGCCTCGGGCTGTTTGACGGCATTGAAGTACCGAGTATCCAATTATTCCGCCTCCCCGGTGAGCTGGGCTGTGCGCTCCGCCAATATCAGCGCGTCTATCATCTCGTCCATGTCCCCGTCAAGGAAGGACTCCAGCCGGTAGAGGGTCATGTTTATCCTGTGGTCCGTCACCCGGCCCTGGGGGAAGTTGTAGGTGCGTATGCGCTCGCTGCGGTCGCCGCTGCCCACCATGCTGCGGCGGGCGGAGGCCTCCGCGCTCTCCTTTTCCTTGAGGAAATGCTCGTATATGCGGGACTTGAGCACCTTCATGGCCTTGTCCTTATTCTTATGCTGGCTGCGCTCGTCCTGGCACTGGACCACTATGCCCGTGGGTATATGGGTGATGCGTATGGCGGATTCCGTCTTGTTTACGTGCTGCCCCCCCGCGCCGCCTGAGCGGTAGGTGTCTATCTGAAGGTCCTTGGGGTCTATCTCCACCTCCACGTCCTCAGCCTCCGGCATTACCGCCACCGTGGCCGCGCTGGTGTGTATGCGGCCCTGGGATTCAGTCTCCGGCACGCGCTGGACGCGGTGAACGCCGCTTTCGAACTTGAGCCGCGAATACGCGCCCCTGCCGATTATGTTCAGCACTACTTCCTTTACGCCCCCTGCCTCGGTGGTGTTTTCGTTCATGTATTCCATTTTATAGCCGTGGCGCTCTGCGTAGCGCTGGTACATGCGCAATAGATCTGCGCCGAAGAGCGCCGCCTCGTCGCCGCCTATGCCTGCGCGTATTTCCAATATTACGTTTTTCTCGTCGTTGGGATCCTTGGGCAGCAGCATTATCTTCATATCCTCTATGAGCTTCCGCTGCTTTTCCGCAAGCTCAGCCATCTCCATGTGCACCATTTCCTTCATCTCGGGGTCAAGGTGCTCCTCCAGCATGGCCTTGCAGTCCGCTTCGGACTGCGCTGCGGCGGTATACTCGTCAAAGGCGTTGACTATCTCCTCAAGCTGGCTGTGCTCCTTTACCATCTCCCGCCAGGTGGCCTGATCGTTCATTGCGTCCGGGGCTGAGAGGGCTGCTGTCAGCTCCTCGTAGCGTCTTTTCAGTGCGTTAAGCTTGTTTATCATATTCCTCCGTCCATTCTATAAGCCCTGCGTTCTCAAGGCCGCATATTTTCACAACGTGGTCGAATGCCCTTTGGGTCTTTTTAAGCTCGCCCTCGCTCAGCGGCTCGACGCCGGTGCGCTTTGCTTCCTCCGCCCAGCAGGGTATGGGCTGATGCAGCCGCCTGCCGCCGGCCTTCTGTATTATGCAGGCGGTGGGCAGGTAGCTCATCCCGATGCTTACGCCCCTCTCGTCTTTTTTCACATCCAGCCGCAGAAACAGGCCGTACTCGGTATTCTGCCCCGCCATGTTGGATATGAAGTTGCTCATGGAGTAGGCGACAGGCACTCTGCGCCCGTCCTCCGCTGTTATCCATTCAAAGGGCTCGGCGCAGTGGGGGTGGCTGCCTATGACAGCGTCCGCGCCCCAGTCCGCGAAGCTTTGGGCGTACTCCCGCTGCCGCCTGACCGGCTTATCCATATACTGCTCGCCCCAGTGGGGGAAGGCTATGACCACCTCCGCGCCGGCGCTCCTGCAGGCCTCTATCTCACCTTGTATGCGCTCCCGCTGGGATACCCGCCCCACGGCCCAGCTGTCGCCCCCCAGCCTTGCGTCATAGCTGTTCACGCTCTCGGTCATGGCGACGAAGCCGAAGGTGATGCCGCCCACCGTCATAATGCAGGGGGCGTCCCGCTCCTCCTCGCTCAAATACGTCCCGGTCTGGGCAAGCCCCGCGCCGCGAAGCGTCCTTGCCGTGCGGAAAAGCCCCTCCTTGCCCCTGTCCAGGCAGTGGTTGTTGGCGGTGGTGAGCAGGTCGAACCCGACTGCCCTTAGATCCGCCGCAAGCTCGTCCGGCGCATTGAAGGTCTGGTAGGGCTGCCTGGGGTTGGGGTTATCCTCGGTTGGGGGCGGCGCGGCGGGCCGCCTTTGGGTATAACCCGCTGCCTCCCCCGCAAGGGTGCATTCGAAGTTGCCCGCCATTATGTCAACGGAGGAGAACAGGGGCTCCATGGCGTAAAAGCTGGGCCTGAAGTCGTACCCTTCGGCGGTTTTCGCCCCCTGTATCTGGCTCGTCATCATCAGTATGTCCCCCACTATGCCCACGCTGGCCCGGTATACCTCCGGCTCCGGCGAGGGGGAGGGGGTTGGCGAGGGGGAAAAAGTAGGTGAAGGGGAGGGCGTTATCTCCGGCTCCGCCGGAAGCGCCGCGCCCACGGCGCAGCCGGTGAGGAGCATCATCGAAAGCGCGATAGGTAAAAGCCTTTTCATCTCCTGACGACCACCACCCTTTCAATGCCGCAAATATCCTTTATTATCTCCGCTTTCGGGAACATCGCCGCCACGTCCGCCGCCTGCCCCGCGCCCACCTCCATGAGCAGCGTGCCGCCGGGGGAGAGATGCGCGGCGTAATCCCGGGATATCCGGCGGTAAAAGTCCAGCCCGTCCGCGCCGCCGTCCAGCGCAAGCCTTGGCTCCCGCTTCACCTCGGCCTGCAATGAGGCAAGCTCCGAGGTGGGTATATAGAGCGGGTTTACGCAGATAAGGTCGAAGCTATCGGATATATCAGAGAACATGTCCGTCAGCAGGAATTTGCCCGATACGCCGTTGAGGGCGGCGTTTTCCCGGGCAAGGGCGAGGCAGTCCGGGCTTATATCCCCGAAGGGCACCTCGAAGCCCCCAAGCTTTGCCAGCGATACCCCTATGCAGCCGGTGCCGCAGCAGAGGTCAAGAAGCGTCTTGCCGCCTATCGACAGCGCCTCCTCGCACAGCGTCTCGGTATCCTGCCTCGGTATCAGCGCGCAGGGCCGCGTGTAAAAGGGCAGCCCCATAAATTCCCATTTGCCCAGTATGTATTGAAGGGGCTCGCCCCGCGCCCGCCTTTTGACTATGCCGTCTATGCTCTCCTTAAGCGCCATAGAGAGGGGAGGGGCTTCTATATTTATGCGCCCTATGGGCAGGGCGGTGAGGTCGGATATAATTATCCGCGCCTCTGCTTCATGCTCCTCAGTAACGGGGGAAAGCAGCTCCTCCGCGTATTCCAGCGCGGTCATGCTTCCGCCTTATCCGCCGTCTCTTCCCGGTTCCTTCTCACCGCCTCCATCGCCTCCTTTGGCTCTGACATGGCAAGGTTAAAGGAGGCTATGGCCACCTCCAGCATGTCCGCCGTAGGCTCCTTGGTGGTGATGTACTGGAGCGCCATGCCGGGGGCGCGGATTATCTTTGTGAATATGTTTTCGTACTTCGCGGCGAGCTTCAGCACCTCATAGCTTATTCCTGCCACCAGCGGCAGGAACACTATGCGGGAAAGCAGCCTGAGCCAGAAGCTCTCGTTCCAGCCCACCACCGCGAAGAAAACTATGGATACCGCCATGACGAGGAAGAGGTAGTTGGTGCCGCAGCGGGGGTGGAGGCGGCTGTGCTTCATGGCGTTTTCCGGGGTGAGGGGGTCGTCCGCCTCATAGCAGGCGATGGTCTTATGCTCCGCCCCGTGGTACATGAAAACCCGCTTTATATCCTTCACGCTTGCGCAGAAGAGTATGTAGCCTATAAAAATGCATAGCCGCACCAGCCCCTCGACAAGGCACTTTGTGGCGGAGGCAGCGGCGCTGCCCCTGAATATAAGGCTGCTTATAAACTGGGGAAGCAGGAAGAAAAGCCCCACGGACAGCGCCACGGCCAGTATCACCGCAAGGCCCATCACAACCTTTTCCACCGACTTGCCCAGCTTTTCCGACAGCCACTTCTCGAATTTTGTGGGCTCCTCGTCTATGGGGTCGCCTATGAGCTCCGCGGATCTGGTGAGGGTATTCATGCCTATGGTAAGGCTCTCCACGAAGGCCACCACGCCCCTCACTATGGGCAGGCCGTAGAAGGTACCCTTCTGAGCCTTTGTCTGATATTCTTTATAATCCAATATTATGCGGCCCTTTGCGTCCCTGACCGCCATGGCGATGCCGCCGGGGGCCTTCATCATGACGCCCTCCATAACGGCCTGACCGCCGACAGAACATTTCTTCATTAAATTACTCCTTCCGGCGCCTATTCCACGCCAAGATACATTATAACATAAGAATTATTTTAGTGGATACAAAAAAAGCGGCTTTTAAGCCGCTTTATTTGTATTTGCGCCGTTTAGCCTACCGCCTTGAGCAGCATGTACAGCTTTGCGATGCTGTCGTTGTCGCCGCTGTCGCCGCAGGTGACGAGCATCATGTACTTGCCGTTGTCGGTGAGTGCGCCTTCATTCATCCAGCTCTTACTGGAGAAGGTGTTCACATAGGACTTCACGTTGGAGAGGTACTGGGCGGTGGTGTAGTTCCAGGGCTGCGCCATCTGGGGCAGTATGTTCTTATACGCCTTGTTCTTGGGTACCTCGAAGAAGGCCACTACCTCCCAGCTGCTGCTGCCCTCCCAGCTTGCGGAAATGGACTTTCCGTAGCCGGAGCAGCTCGCCTTGCACTTTTCGCAGCTGGACTTGCCCAGTATGGCGTTCTGGATGTGGTGCAGGTTGTGGAAGTAGGAATTTGAGGTGCCTACCTTCTTGCGGTTGTTGTGGCCCATTACCACCGCTACCTGAGAGCCCTGGGCCGTGGTGGTGTGTACGTAGTAGTAGCTCTTGCGGAGCACATAGTCATAGTAATAGTATGTCTTGCCCTTCTTTTCGCCGATATAGTTGCCGTAGATGGGGTAGGTGCCCGCGCCGGGTATGGTTATGCTGCCCCACTTTTCGGAGCTGGAGCCGGTGCCCTTGCCTGCGGGGGTGCCTATGGCGGCCATGCCGGTGTTGTTGGAGGTCACGTTGCCGTTTGTGCCGGTGTTGTTGTTGGGCTTCTGCTCAACCACGTTGCCGCTGGTGAAGGTGAAGTCCTGAGCCCGGACGAAGCCCCGGGTGCCGTTGTAGTCCACATACAGGAAGCTGCCGGTGCTGTCGGTTCCCAGCACGGTGAAGGTCTTGCCCCGCATATTGCGCAGCTTGGTAGCACCCTTGGTGGAGCTGGTGGCGGTAGAGCGGACGTATATGTTCTTGTCCTTGGATACGGCGCTCTTGGCCTTGTCGTACATATTCACGCCGGAGGCCGTGCCGCCGGTGGAGCCGGCAGTGCCGCCGCTGGTGGGCAGGTTGGCTACGTTGATGGAGCCGGAGCTTGTGCTCCTGAGGTTGGAGATGGCGCTTGCAGGTACCCAGCCCGCAACGCTGCCTATGGTGACGTATACCTGGGAGCCGGAGGCGTCGCGGTAGTTGACGGTGACGTTGCCCGCGTTCTGCACGATGCCTACCGTCTTGCCGTTATTGGTAATAGCAGTGCCCGCAGCGAGGTTGGCTGAGAAGGTGCCGCTGGCGGTGTTCTGGTTCTGATTCTGATTTACATAGGGGGTGGGGGCGGGGGTGGTAGTGCCGCCGATGGTACCGCCGATGGTTCCGCCGCTGGTGGGCAGGTCGGAAAGGCTTATGGAGGAGCCGTTCCTTCTAAAGCCGGAGAGGGAGGAGGCGGCTACCCAGCCGGTGACGTTGCCTACGGAGACGTTTACCTGAGTGCCGGCCGCGTCGCGGTAGTTGACGTTGATGCTGCCGCCTACGCTTACGGGGTAGTTGGTGCCGTTGACGTTTATGGCCGCCCCGGTGGCGATGGTGGCGGTATAGGTGCCGGTGATGCCTGAGGTCGAGCCGCCGGAGGTCGTGCCGGAGGTGGAGCCGGAGGCAGAGCCGCCGGTGCTCTTGTCATAGCCTATGCCGGAGATGGCGGAGGGGTATACCCAGCCGGTGTAGGTCTTGCCGTCATAGCTGACGGTGACGTTGTACATGCCGGATTTGTTATCCTGCCTGTTTATGGTGACGGGGCCGCTGACATACAGCTCGACCTTCCTGCCCTTGGTGTCCTTGTAGACGGGGGTCTGGGCCGCCGCCGTGCCTACGATATTATAAGCGAAGGCGGGAAGTGCGGTCAGCACCATCAGTGCCAGCATGGCCACTGCTACGATGCGGATAATAGTCTTTTTCATAAACGCTTTCCTTTCAGAGTGATTTCTTATTTTTCTTTCTTTTGGGATACGTCCTCATCATCGTCGAACACGAAGGCGGCGCGAAGAGGGTCGTAGTCCTTTTTTTCGGCGGACGCGGCGGTCTTATGCCCCGCCGCCGCAGCCTTTCTGTCGGTCTTTTTCGAGGAGTACACCATCATGACTATCAGGCTTGCAAAGCCCAGCGCCCAAAGCGCGATGGCTATGGGGGAGCCGTAGGCTATGACGCCAAGATACTCCAGAAGGTTGGATACCGTCAGCAGCACGCCTGATATGGCAGCCAGTATGCGCAGGCCCTTGACGTATTGCTCCCTCGGACAGTTCAGGTACTCGTTCTCATACAGCTTGCCGCGCCCGACTATGGCGGCATATATGAGGTACACGCCTATTATAAGGCTAAAGAGCGAAAGCATATCGCTTCCCAATGATTATTTCCTCCTGATTTTATCAACCAATATCCCTTATTTCAAGGCATATGGCAATGATTTAAAATATTGTTCAAAAATGTATTGGCTGAATCCGTGGATTTTTTAGCAGGCGCGCCCTTTACAGCCTCTTCAGCTTTGCGCCCTCCTTGCTGTCCTCCACCGCAAAGCCCATTGCCTTCAGCTCCTCGCGGATCTGGTCTGCCCGGGCCCAGTTTTTGGCCTTGCGGGCTTCTGCGCGCTCGTTTAGCAGAGCGACCGCCTCTTTGGGGAATTCCTCCGACTTACTGTGCTGGAGTATGCCCAGCACGTTGGTCATATCGTCAAAAAGCTTTGCCGCCCTTTCCAGCGCTTCCTTACTTCTGGGCTCTGTTACGAAGGTGTTGACAGCCCGGGCGTAGTCGAACATTGCGCCCAGCGCGTCTGCGGTGTTCAGGTCGTCGTCCATGGCGTCGCAGAACTTTTTCTCGTGTTCCTCCAAAGATGCGCAGAATCTGGCGTCCTCCTCCGTAGCGGGGCCTTCCTTAGCTTCGGCAAGGCGTTCCCGGGCGGTGCGGATACGGGTGAGGGCGGTGTTGGCCTGCTCGATAAGCTCACGGGTGAAATTGATGGGGTTCCTGTACTGGGCGGAGAGCAGGAACAATCGGACGGCCTCAAGGTCGAATTCCTGAGCTATGTCCCGCACCAGGCGGAAGTTGCCAAGGGACTTGGACATCTTCTGATTATCTACATTTATATAGCCGTTATGCATCCAGTACCTTGCGAAGGGCTTGCCTGTGGCCGCCTCGCTCTGGGCTATCTCGTTTTCATGATGGGGGAATATAAGGTCCTGCCCGCCCGCGTGAATGTCGAAGGTGGGGCCTAAAAGCTCCATGCTCATGGCGCTGCACTCTATATGCCAGCCCGGGCGGCCTTTGCCCCAGGGGCAGTCCCATGCGGGCTCGCCGGGCTTGGCGCCCTTCCAGAGGGCGAAGTCCAGAGGATCCCTCTTCAGGTCTCCCGGCTCTATGCGGGCGCCGGACTCAAGGTCGTCTATGGACTGGCCTGAAAGCTTGCCGTAGCCCGGGAAGGAGCGGACGGAGAAATATACATCGCCGTTTGCTACGGGATATGCATGGCCCTTTTCTATGAGGGTCTCCACCAGCTTGATTATCTGGGGTATGTGCTCGGTAGCCCGGGGATTGCAGGTGGCAGGCTCGGCGCAGAGGCCCTCCGCATCTGTTTTGTATTCCTTTATATACTTATCCGCAAGCTCCGGCACGGTGGTATGCTCCTCGTTGGCGCGGCGTATGAGCTTGTCGTCTATATCCGTAAAGTTGGATATGTACTTTACCTTATATCCCTTGTATTCAAGGTACCGCCTGAGGGTATCGAACACCACCAGCGGCCTTGCGTTGCCTATGTGAATAAAGTTGTATACCGTCGGGCCGCATACGTACATGCTTATCTCGCCCGGCACCAGCGGCACCAGCTCCTCCTTTTTGCGGGTCATGGTGTTGTATATCTTCATAAGTATCCCTCCTTGAAAAATTGCGTTCAAACTTTACCAAATTACATTTTAGCATAGAGTTTCTAATATGGCAAAGAGTTTTGAGGTGAAAAAGCCGCCCCGCCGGGGCGGGACTTTTTACCCTTCTTCTTTCTCTTTTCTTTTCAGGAGAAAAGAAAAGCAGAAAGAAGCAAAGAGAAAAGAAAAGCC
>ERZ827492.3220-NODE-3220-length-10500-cov-3.171374_pt1 | contig 10500 bp, 7 predicted proteins | sample MGYA00519704_ERZ827492 | MGnify/ENA primary metagenome ERZ827492 (study PRJEB31778, sample SAMEA3449325) | human gut metagenome | biome: human gut; feature: human-associated habitat; material: faeces | place: United Kingdom | collected 2010/2012 ...
TTACAGGGGCGTTAAGGTTCAATCATTTTCTCCAGAACATATCTGTCTGTCTCAGGGCAGGGTTCTGCTGGAACTGGACATAGCGCCCTCCCATGTGGGACACCCCCTTCGTGCGCCACAGTGCGGGAAGATGTCCAACACCATTCGGGAGAGCTGTAATGCGCACCTGCGGGCGAGGCTGTGGAAAAGAGGAAAACCGATATTTTATCTGCAAAGTGACCATGCTGCCTATGAATTCGTCCCAAGTCATGGGGCGTAAAACAAGAAAAAACATACTTTTCTCCATTTGGATAATACTATCATCAAAACAATCATTGGGGAGAAGCATATGGAATCACTGTGGGAGCAAACCTGGGAGCGACCGAACTTTTCAGCTCAGGACGGAGATCTAAACACAGATGTGCTGATCATCGGCGGCGGTATGGCGGGCGTTCTGTGTGCCTATGAGCTGCACTGTGCCGGTGTGCCTTATGTGCTGGTGGAAGCGGAGACAATATGCAGCGGCATCACCAAAAACACCACCGCCAAGATTACCAGCCAGCACGGGCTGATCTATGACAAGCTGATTTCGAGGTTTGGAATCGAGCGGGCAAAGCAATATCTTTCAGCCAACGAGGCAGCGCTTCAAACATACCGGGAGCTGTGCCGGAATATTGACTGCGGTTTTGAGGAAAAGGCGGCCTACACCTATTCTCTGGACGACCGGAGTAAGATCGAGCGGGAACTCGAAGCACTGGAAAAACTGGGCTTCCCGGCTGGATTTGTGGACAAGCTACCGCTTCCTTTTCGCGTTGCCGGTGCGGTCAGGTTCCCCAATCAGGCACAGTTTCATCCGCTGCAATTCGTCTCCGGCATTGCAAAGGCCCTGCACATCTATGAGCATACGCGGGTAAGGGAGCTGATCGGCACCACGGCTGTGACAAATCATGGCCGGATTCGTGCCAAAAAGATCATCGTGACCACCCACTTTCCCTTTCTCAACAAGCACGGCAGCTATTTCCTCAAGCTGTATCAGCACCGCTCTTATGTCATCGCTCTCCAAAATGCACCGGATGTGGACGGCATGTATTTGGACGAGGCGCAGACGGGTATGTCCTTCCGCAATCACAAAAACCTGTTGCTCGTCGGGGGCGGAGATCACCGCACCGGCAAACAGGGCGGCGGCTGGCAGGAACTGCGGGATTTTGCCCGGCGGCATTACCCGCAAGCGGAAGAGCAGTACCACTGGGCCACGCAGGACTGTATGAGCCTGGACGGGGTGCCATATATCGGGCCCTATTCCGCCTCCACCAAAGATTTGTATGTGGCCACCGGTTTTAATAAGTGGGGCATGACCAGCTCCATGGTATCCGCTATGATCCTCACGGATCTTGTGCAAGGAAAGAAAAACCCGTACGAGGAGGTGTTCTCACCCTCCCGTTCCATCCTTCACCCCCAATTGGCCGTCAACGGGTTTGAAGCTATGGTTAGTCTGCTGACGCCCACGACCAAACGCTGTCCCCATCTGGGCTGCGCACTGAAATGGAATCCTGTGGAGCACACCTGGGATTGTCCTTGTCACGGCTCCCGCTTCACCGAGGAAGGGGAGCTGATCGATAACCCGGCAACTGGTAATCTGAAAAAATGAGGTGAGGATTTGAGTAATCATCTTAAAAATCAGACAAGCCCGTACCTTCTCCAGCACGCGGAAAACCCGGTGGACTGGTATCCCTGGGGCGAGGAGGCTTTTTCCAAAGCAAGGGCAGAGGATAAACCCATCTTTTTGAGCATTGGCTACAGCACCTGCCACTGGTGCCATGTCATGGCGCATGAAAGCTTTGAAGATCTTGAAATTGCCGATATCTTAAACCGATACTACGTGTCCGTCAAAGTAGATAAAGAAGAACGCCCCGACATTGACAGCATTTATATGGCGGTCTGTCAGGCTTTCACCGGGAGCGGCGGCTGGCCCGCCAGCATTTTTATGACCGCAGAGCAGAAACCGTTTTTTGCCGGAACCTATTTTCCAAAGACCGCCCGGTATGGGGCGGTAGGGCTGAAAGAACTGTTGCTCATCATTCACCAGAAATGGAAGAACGAGCGGGACACTCTTCTCAACTCCGCGGATGAGATTACGGCGGCATTAAATCAGTATCATGCTCCTGCGTCACAGGCAGATGAGACTTTGCTGGACGCTGCCCTGCAATGGTACAAGCAGAACTTTGACGCATCATTTGGCGGATTCGGCGGCGCACCGAAATTTCCCACGCCGCACAATCTTCTGTTCCTGATGCAGCAATACAAAAAGCACGGGAACAGCCGAGCCTTAGACATGGCGGAAATAACCCTTCAAAAGATGTATGCCGGCGGCTTGTTTGATCATATCGGATACGGATTCTGCCGATATTCCACAGACCGCTATTATCTAGTCCCCCACTTTGAGAAGATGCTCTATGATAACGCGCTGCTGATTCTCGCCAACTGCAAAGCCTATGAACTCACGGGACGGTCATTTTATCTGGAAGTTGCGCAAAAGACAGCATCCTATATTCTCACTGAAATGGTTTCTCCAAACGGAGGCTTTTACAGCGCCCAGGATGCGGACAGCGATGGCGAGGAGGGGAAATACTATGTATTTACCCCGGAGGAAATCATCGGGCTGCTTGGGCAAGCCGACGGCGCCGCTTTTTGTAAACGGTTCGGCATTACAAAAGCGGGGAACTTTGAAGGCAAGAGCATTCCCAACCTTCTCCACACAAAAAACCTGACAGATGAGCGTTTTGACCCCTTCCTGCCAACACTGCGGGAATACAGGCGGGGACGCACCCGTCTGCATACGGACGACAAAATTTTGACCGCATGGAATGCGCTCATGATTGCCGCGTTGTGCCGACTGTACCGGTGCAGCCGGAACCCCGGATATCTGGAAGCTGCGAAAAAGGCTCAAGGTTTTATAGAAAACAGCCTGTGCGATCAGGATACGCTTTATGTAAGCGCTCGGGACGGCAAGCTTGGGGAGCACGGGTTCCTGGATGATTACGCAAGCTATATTTTTGCCCTGCTTTTTCTGTATGATGCCACACTCGAACGCACATTTCTTTATCGTGCAGCACAGTTAACCAGGGAAACTGTCCTCCAGTATTACGACCCGGAGCATGGCGGCTTTTATCTCAGCGGCACAAAAAATGAAACGCTGCTTTTTCGCCCGAAGGAGTGCTATGACGGGGCGCTTCCCAGCGGCAACTCCCTAATGTCCTATGTTCTTGTACGCCTGAACGCGCTGCTTCCGGAGCAGAGCATGGAGAACATCCTGAACAAACAGCTTGCCTATATGGCGGGAGAGGCGGAACGATTTCCTGCTGGGTTTTCAGCGTTTTTAATGGCGCTGTCGGATTTTTTGGAACCACCGGTTCTGATCACTGTGGTTCCAAACGGGGAAGACCTGAGCGACATCCCGCTTGCGTTGCCTTCTGACGCCATAGTCAAGGTTTTGGAGCGCCCATTGGAAGGATATAAGCTGTTGAACAATGAAGCCACGTTCTATGTGTGCCGGAATCAGTCCTGCCTGCCACCGATGAATAAACGGCAACTGATGATGGAGACGCCAAAGCGGGACCAAAACTAGGAGGTATTTGTATGGATAGCGAAAATGGTTTTACAATTACCACCCGAGACCATGTACTCAGAGCCTGGAAAATTCAACTGAACTTGTGCTGGACTGTCAGACCTATGCCCATAAACTAAAGGAAGATAACAAGGAGCTTGCAAAGCAGCGGGGAGAGCAGAAAGAAAAGCGAAAAATTATTAACCCCTAGCGCCAGACCCAATTTGACCAAAAAGGGCGGCTGCTTCAAAACAGTCGCCCTAAAATGGGGGGACATACAAATAATTTTATGTTCGGATGCCCGCAAACTTTTTTATTGCTGGGCTATTTAAAAAGTCCTGTATCGCCACTCACACCATAGACCCGGCGCTTTCCTTGGAAAGCGCCGGGTCTTTTTGTTTGCCGGCGTGCCGCGCTGCGGCCGGAAACTTGCGAAATCACTTTCTTTGAGCTCCCGGGCAGAAGAGTGCGCGTTTGTGCCTTTTCTGCAAAATGCGTGCGAATATACCGGGCAAATACCACAAATAAGCACAAGATTTATTGTCGAATATCGCGGTAAAGCGCGGGAAAATGCTTTCTCAAATCTCCGTTGACTTAGCTCGGAAAAGGATGATACTATTTCCCCAAGGTTCGATTTCCCGCGTTAAAATGTGAAATGGAGGTCTTGGAATGAAAAAGCTCTTTGCGCTCCTGCTCGTCTGCGCCTGCCTGCTGTCCCTCGGCACCGCGGCGCTGGCCGAGGGTGAGGAGATGGTCCCGGTCTGCGTGAGCGTGCCGGAGACCTGGGAGGCGCCCTGTGTCTGGGCTTGGGCCGACGACGGCACGAACGCCTTTGCAGCCTGGCCCGGCGAGGAGGCCGACAAGCTCGGCGACACCGGCTGGTATTACTGCTACGTCCCCAGCTTTGTCCAGAACGTGATCGTGAACGCAAACGCCGGCGCGGTGCAGACCGAGGGCGTGGTGGTCGAGGCTGGAAAGCCCGTCTGGATCACGGTGGCTGAGGACAACACGGCGACGGTCAGCTACGACGCGCAGACGGACGCCGAGATACCCGAGTATGTTGAGAAGATAACCGTTCACGCCTACGTACCGCTCGAGTGGAAAACCGTGAACCTCTGGGCCTGGCTGGACCCGGACGGCACAAACGCTTTCGAGACCTGGCCCGGCAAGGCCATGACGGAGAATGAAAACGGCTGGTTCACGGCCCGTGTCCCCGCCTGGGTGAACAGCATCATTGTGAGCGGCAACGAGGGCTCGGTCCAGACCGAGGACGTGACGATAGAGCCGAAGGAGCTTTGGATAACCGTCTATGACGACTTGAGCTACGAGCTCGCCTACGAGGACCCGGAGACGGCGGGCGTGGAGAACATAACGGTGTATGCCCAGGTACCCGAGGACTGGGCGGGTCCCTGCCTCTGGGCCTGGTCGGCGCCCGACGGCACGAATGCCTTTGCAGCCTGGCCCGGCGAGGCCATGACGGAGACGGACGGCTGGTACGCCCTTGAGGCGCCCGGTTGGATAAACTCCGTTATCATAAACGCAAACGAGGGCAGCGTCCAGACCTCCGACCTCACCGTTGAGACGGGCAAGGACGTCTGGGTGGTCGTGAACGGACCCGAGGACGCCGTTGTGAGCTATGAGCAGCCGACGGGCGACGCAGCGGAGCCCGAGGCGACGCCGGAAGCGACGCCCGCTCCAAGCGAGGCTCCGGCAGAGACGGAGAGCGGCGGCAATGCGACGGTGTGGATAATCGTCGCCGTGGCGGTGGTAGCTGTTATCGTCATCGCCGTGGCGGTGTCCAAGAAAAAGAAGAAGGACTGATATCGGCCTGTAACAAGGGCGGGCGTGGATATAACCGCGTCCGCCCATAACGGGTTTTTGGAGGTGTGAAATGAAAAGGACTGTTGCAATGCTGCTCATCGCCGCGCTGCTCATCCCGCTGGCGGCCTGCGGAGGCGGGAGCGTGGAGGAAAACAAGCTCGTCGTCTGGCACGACAAGGAGGACGCGGTCATCGAGGCGCTGACTGCCTACCTCACCGAAGCCGCGCCCGGCATAGAGGTCGTATTCGAGAAAAAGACCAGTCTCACGGATTCGCTCAAGCTCGTGGGCAACGACCCGTCCTCCGCGCCGGACATGTTCATCTTTGCGCACGACAAGATAGGCGTCTTTGCCGAGATGGGCATACTCGCGGACGTGAACACGCTGCTGAACGAGGGCGCGCTGGACAACTGGCTGCCCATGACGCTTGAGGCGGCCAGCTACAAGGGTACGCTCTACCAGCTGCCGCTATATTTCGAGACGCTGCTCTTCATGTACAACAAGCGCTACATGCAGGACGACCAGGTCCCCGCTACGACGGAGGAACTCCTCGAATACATGGAGCAGAACACTGGCCGCGGCCGCTACGGCTTTGTGGAGCAGCACTCTACGGCGTATTACTCGGCGGCCTGGATACACGGCTTCGGCGGTTCCATCATCTCCGAGGACGGGACTCCCTTCCCGGAGCCGGAGGCTGTGAAGGACGCCCTGCGCTATCACCTCAAGTTTGTGGCGCTCATGCCGGGCGAGACGGAGTATTCGACGGTGAACACGCTCTTTCTCGAGGGCAAGGCGGACGCCACCATCGGCGGGCCGTGGATGGTGCCGAGCGCACGCGAGGCGGGCATAGAGCTGGGGATAGCGCCCATGCCGACGGTGGACGAGACGGGCAAAGCGCTTGCGCCATACTCGGGCGTACAGGGCGTGCAGGTGCTCAAATACGCTGCCGAGAACAAGACCGAAGCGGTCAAGACCGTGCTCGGAGCGCTTTGCTCGCCGCAGATAGGCATTGACCTCGCCCTGGCGAGCGGCTGCGCCCCCGCGAACGCGGACTGCTACGACGAGCCGCAGGTCGCAAGCGACGGTACAGGCCATGCGCACGACGGCGGAGATAGCCGTACCCATGCCGAACATCCCGGAGATGGACGTCATGTGGACAGTCGTCAGCAACCTGCTCACAGACGTGAACCTCTCGGGCGCGGACGTGGATGCCGCCTTTGACGAGGCGCTCGCTGAGGCCGAGGGCCTCATCGCCAACATGAAATGATGGAAAACAGGATCAGAAAACAGCGCCGGGGCTGGCTCGTGAGCTACCTCTGGTCGGCCCCCTCGCTGCTGCTTATCGCGCTAATCGTTGTTTTTCCGATACTCTATACCTTTTTCATCTCGCTGACGAACATGAACGTCTACCACTGGTTCGACTTCACGGTCATCGGACTGGACAACTATGTGAAGGCGCTCTTCGTGTTCGACTCGGGCTTTCTCTCGGCGCTCTTGAGCACGCTGCTCTGGACTATCGTGAACATGGCCGTCCAGCTCGTCCTCGCCTTTGTGCTGGCGAGCCTGCTGAACATACAAAAGCTCCGGCTTCGCAAGCTCTACAAGACGCTTTTGATGTTCCCCTGGGCCATGCCGGGCTACGTTTCCATCCTGCTGTGGAAAACGGGCATGTTCAACTCCGAGTTCGGTCTGCTGAACCAGTGGATGGAGAAGCTGGGGCTCGAGGCGCAGCGCTGGCTTTCGACGGACGTTTCGGCCTTTATCTGCTGTACGGTGGTGAACCTGTGGCTGGCGCTGCCCTTCATGCTCATGATAATGGACGGGGCGATGCAGAGCATAGACCGCAGCTACTACGAGAGCGCCCTGCTCGACGGCGCGAGCTGGTTCCGCCGCTCCCTGAGCATCACGATACCGTGCATAAAGCCCATCATAGCCCCGGCGGTCATCATAACGGTGTTCACGACCTTTAAGCAGTTCGACGTCATCTATCTGCTGACCCAGCAGATGGGCGCCAAGACCGGCTCCGGCCTGCACACGATACTGACCTACGCATATGAGAACGCCTTCATCACAAACAACTACGGTTACAGCTCCGCGATATCCATAATCATATTCCTGCTGCTGCTCGCCTTCTCGGCGCGTTACCAGCTTGGAGGGGAGGGGGAGAGATGAGAGGGAGAAAGCTCCGCGAGGGGATAGGGCTGGCCGCCCTGAACGTCTTTTTCGTTGCGCTCTGCTTCGTAACGCTCATACCCATACTCTACGCCCTGAGCGTTTCGCTGAACGGACAGAACGCGCTTTTGAGCTCGGACTTTTCCTTCATCCCCGAGGACTTCACGCTGGAGAACTATTTGGCGGTGTTCACGGGCGAGGACATCCTGACCTGGTTCGGCAACAGCGTTATCCTGGCGGTCTCGACAGTTGCCGTCTCGCTGGCGGCGGCGGTGCCGGCGGCCTACTGTTTCTCGCGCCGGAGTTTTCCGGGACGGAGGCTGGTCCTGCGCTGGCTGGTGCTGCTCAACAGCTTCCCTGCCATCCTCAGCATGTTCGCGGTATACAGACTGCTGCGGCCCATGGGGCTCGTCAACCACCGCCTGGGTCTCATCATCGTCTATACAGGCACCATGGCTGTGTTCAGCCTCTGGAACATGAAGGGCTATTTCGACACCGTACCCCTGGAGATCGAGGAGGCGGCCCGCATGGACGGGGCTACGGACCTGCAGGTCGTGACCCGCATTGTACTGCCGCTGGCAAAGCCCAGCGTCGTCGTTACGGCGCTCATGGTGCTCATCTACGTCTGGAACGAATATATCTACGCCACGACCTTCATGACCGGAGAGCAGAACTACACCCTCGCCGCCGGGCTCTACGCCCTGCAGGCCACGGAGACGAGCGGCTCCTGGCCCGTGTTCGCGGCGGCGTCCATAATCGTGTCGCTGCCGGTGCTCATCATCTTCTTCCTCTCCCAGAAGCACATGACCTCCGGCCTGACCGCGGGAGGCGTGAAAGGATAAGTATGAAAAAAGACGCCATTTTGCACATACCCATGTCCGAATACGCCCACGGGCTGGACGAAAAGCGCATAGTCATCCGCCTGCGCTCGGCCCGCGGCGACCTCGTGCGCGTCACGCTCTGGTACGGCGACACCGCCTGCCGCCGGACGCCCATAGACTGGTTCCCCGAGCCGATGGAGCGCGTGCTCTCCGACGAGTACCACGACTACTGGGAGCTCACGCTCGAGAGCCCCTACCACCGCATCTTCTACCACTTCGAGCTCTCGGACGGCGCGGAGAGCTGCTATTACTACGGCGGCGTGTTCACCGACCATCTGGTGGACGACCGCTCCGAATACTTCAAGCTGCCCTTCAACCACCGCGCGGACATCGCCCGCGTGCCGGACTGGGTGCACGGGGCCGTGGTGTACAACATCTTCCCGGACAGCTTTGCCACCTCGAGGCGGCACATCAGCCTCGAGCCCACCGAGCGGGAATTCAATGGCCTCACCACGCACGGCAAGCTCGGCGGCACGATACGCGGCGTCACCGAAAACCTCGACTACCTCGCCGACCTCGGCGTGAACTGCATCTATTTGAACCCCGTCTTCGCCGCGGGGGAGTATCACAAGTACGACCTCATCGACTACTACCACATCGACCCCTGCCTCGGCACGGACGAGGACTTCCGAGAGCTCGTCGATTCGGCGCACGGGCTGGGCATGCGCGTCATAATAGACGGCGTGTTCAACCACTGCGGCTGGCGCTTCTTCGCCTTTGAGGACGTGGTGCAGAAGGGGGAGGGCTCGGCGTACGCGGACTGGTTCTACCGTCTGAGCTTCCCCGTAGTGCGCCCGGACGACCCGGAGGCGATACCGGGCTACGAGTGCTTCGGCTACGAGCGCCTCATGCCGAAGCTGGACACGGCAAACCCCGAAGTGCGCGAATATTTCTGCGCCGTGGGCGAGTACTGGCTGCGGGAGTTCGGCATAGACGGCTGGCGGCTCGACGTGGCGAGCGAGGTGGACGACGCATTCTGGCGGGAGTTCCGCAGGAGAGTCAAGGCTGTGAAGGACGATGCCATACTTATAGGCGAGGTCTGGGAGAGCGCGGGCCACTGGCTGGCAGGGGACATGTTCGACTCCTGCATGAACTACGAGCTCAGGCGCCATTGCCGCCGCTTCTTTGCGGAGATGAGCGAGGACGCCTATACCTTCTCTGGCCGCTGCACGGGGATGCTAATGCGCTACAAAAAGCAGCTCGTCGCCGCGCAGCTGGGCGTGCTGGACACGCACGATGTCAGCCGCTTTCTCTCCCTCTGCGGGGGCGATCTGAAGCGCTACAGGCTTGCGGTGCTCTTTCAGCTCTGCTTCCCGGGCGTGCCGAGCATATTTTACGGGGACGAGCTGGGCGTTAGCGGGGTGCTGGAGGAGGACTACCGCCGCCCCATGCCCTGGGGCGCAGGCGACGCGGAGCTGTTTGAGTTCTTCAAAAAGGCCATTGCCCTGCGGCGCTCACAGCCGGCTCTGCAAAGGGGAGAATTCCGCGTCCTGAGCGCGGAGCGGGGCTCCGGTCTCTTCGCCTTCGCCCGAGAGCACGCCGGAGAACGCATAACGCTGGCGCTAAACTGCTCGGAGCGCGAGGCAGCCTTCACGCCGCCGGGAGAAACGCTCTGGTCGGAGGGCGCGTCCGGTGGTATGATAGGTCCATACGGTTTTGCGGCGGCGCTTTCAAGGGGGTGAGTCGGGTGCCGGTGACGATAAAGGAAGTGGCCGCGGCCGCGGGGACGTCCATCTCCACGGTGTCCAAGGTCATAAACGGGCATTACAGCATCTCGGAGGAGACGGCGGAGCGGGTGCGCCGGGTGATGCAGGAGCTGGGCTACTATCCGAGTGCCAGCGCCCAGAGCTTTGCGCGCGGCAGCACGCGGACGGTGGTGTTTCTCGCGGATCTGAGGCCTAACACGGCATTTGAGAACCCGCACCTCTTTGAGATCCTTTCCGGGGTGGAGGAGGCGCTGCGCGCCCGGGGCTATACCCTGCGGCTCAGCTCCGCGGACACGACCTCCGCCTGCGAGACGGCGGCAGAGCTCATAAACCGCCGCG
>ERZ827492.3224-NODE-3224-length-10481-cov-5.605793_pt1 | contig 10481 bp, 7 predicted proteins | sample MGYA00519704_ERZ827492 | MGnify/ENA primary metagenome ERZ827492 (study PRJEB31778, sample SAMEA3449325) | human gut metagenome | biome: human gut; feature: human-associated habitat; material: faeces | place: United Kingdom | collected 2010/2012 ...
CGCATCCCCCTGGACGACCTCTCCGACCTCGCGCTGCTTTAGAGCGGGACGGAAACCAGGCGGTCCCCAAAAAACAGGCGGCGCAGCCCGGGAGGCTGCGCCGCCTTTGCCGCGGCCGACTTTGTGCCCGGCGTGCGAAAGAGCGGGGGCGCCTATGTCACGGCCGTGGGCGCGCTGCGCCGCATCGACGAATGCGGGCGGGCCCTGGTGCTCGAGGGCGGCGCGCGCATCCCCCTGGACGACCTCTCCGACCTCGCGCTGCTTTAGAGCGGGACGGAAACCAGGCGGTCCCCAAAAACAGGCGGCGCAGCCCGGGAGGCTGCGCCGCTTTTGCCGCGAACGATTTCGTGCCCGGCGTGCGAAACGGGGCCTTGCGCTGCTTTAGAGCGGGATGGCGAGCAGGTCGCGCAGGCTGTCCAGGAACAGGCGCGCGGCCCGGGAGAAGACCTGGTACTTTTTCCAGACCAGGCAGGCCTCGGCCACGAGCCCCGGGGACAGCGGGCGGAAGCACAGGCTGCTGCCCTGCGTGTTGAGGAGCTTGTCCAGCGTCACGGCGTAGCCCAGCCCCTCGTCCACCAGGAGCGAGGCGTTGTAGAGCAGGTTGTAGGTCGCAACGACGTGGAGCTGCGAGGGCTCGCACTGGAACCAGCGGCTCAGCCGGAGGTCCTCGTTCCGCTGGTGGGAGAGGATCAGGGGCTTGTCCCACAGGTCCTCCGGGGTGATGGCCTCCTTTTCCGCCAGGGGCGAATCCCGGCGCATGAGCACGCCCCAGGTGTCCGGGTAGGGGATGGTGAAGAAGTCGTACCGCTTGGGGTCCGCGCCGCCGAAGATCAGGCCGAAGTCGAACAGGCCCTTGTCCAGGGTCTCCAGCACGTACTCCGCGTTTCCGCTGGAGATGTGGTAGCGGATGTCCGGATAGCGCTCCTGCAGGGACCGCGCGGCCCGCGCGAGGTAGCGGACGATGTCGCTCTCGCCCGCGCCGATGTAGACGTCGCCCACGACCGCCTCGTCCGAGCGGGTGATTTCGTCCTCCGTGCGCTGCACGAGGGAGAGGATCTCCTCGGCGCGCTTGCGCAGGATCATGCCCTCCTCCGTCAGGAGCACCTTGCGCGAGCCCTTTGTGCCCCGGATGAGCAGCTGCTTGCCCAGCTCCTCCTCCAGGGCGCGCAGCTGCGTGGAGAGCGTCGGCTGGGACAGGTGCAGGGACTCCGCCGCCGCGGAGATGTTCTGCTCCCGCGCAACCGCGAGGAAGTATTGAAGCACGCGCAGTTCCAATGCCAAAACCCCTTTCCGCCTTCCGCGCGCGGCGCAAGGCGAGCGTTTTTTTCATTGTACCACAGCGCAGCGCCGGACGCCGCATTTTTTTGCAAAAAAACGCCGCGCGCCCGCTCTGGCCCAAAAAAGCGGACAACCCGGCGCCCTGGGGAGACCAGAGCGCCGGGCCGTCCGCTGCGCGGCGGCTCAGGGCCGCAGGCGCAGCGTCTTGACCTCAAAGGGATGGAAGTGCAGGCGAAGCGCGCCCGCGGAAAGGTCGAGGTCCTCGACCGGGTTCTCGAGCATGTCGCAGACCTGCGCCGAGGAGACGGGCAGGCGCAGCGCGAGCTCGCAGGCCGTGTCCGCGCGCTTGGCCTCGTACAGGCGCAGGATCACGTCGCCGCTGCCGTCCTCGGCGGGCTTGACCGTGTCCACGAACACGTTCTCCGCCGTCAGCTCCAGGGCCGCGGGCAGGTCCGCGCAGGAGCCGAGCTCCGTCGTGAGCGGCACGTTCAGGTCGTACGCCTCGCGCACCACGGGGCTGGAGAGGAAGGGCCCTTCCCATCCGCAGAAGGCGTAGGTGAAGTGGTGCACGCCGTTGTCCGCGCGCATCTCCGGCGCGGCCGGCGCGCGCAGGAGCGTCAGCTGCAGCGCGTTTTCCTTCATGCTGATGCCATACTTGCAGTCGTTGAGCACGGCCGCGCCGTGGCTCTCGTCGCACAGCGCGCTGTAGCGCTGGTTGCAGACCTCGAAGCGGTCGCTGTCGTAGAGGCGGGAGCGGTGCGTCGGCCGCTTGAGGTAGCCGAACTGGATCTCGTTGATGCCCTCGCTCGCCTGGACGGAGACGGGGAACTCCACCTTGAGCAGGCGGTGCAGCTCGTGCCAGTCCACGGTCGTGACAAAGTCCACGCGCCGGCCGTCCGCCGCGAGCACGATGTCCTGCGCAAAGGCCGAGTGCAGAATCTTACGCTCCAGGTGCAGCACCGCGCGCGGGCCCTCCGCCTGACGGACCGTGAGGGTCACGGGCTCGTCGAGCGCGAGGGGGGAGAGCTCGTAGTTGGAGTCCACGTCCCAGGCGTCAAAGAGCCGCGGCACGTCCTTGAAGGCCAGCAGGCGGTTCATGGGCCCGGCCGCGAACTCGCGCCCGGTCGCCTTGTCCACGAAGGAGACGATCTCGCCGCGGGCGTTGAACGCCGCGCGCACGTGCGCGTTCTCCAGGACCGCGCCGTCGGCCGTCAGGGCGGCGCGCGCCGCGGGGCCAGGGGCGCTCACCGTGCAGGGGTAGAGCGTCACCGCGCCCAGGGCGGGCGCCGGCACCTCGGCCAGGACGCCCTCCTCGGTCTTCTGGGTCGGGATCTCGCGGCCGTCCGCCGTGCGCGCGCCGGAGGCGAAGCAGTCCGGCAGGACCACGATCCCCTTGCGCGCAAAGGACAGGGAGTTGAAGACCGTGTAGCCCTCGCCGTTGGCCAGCGCCTTGCGCGCGCCGTCCGCGACGGACTCCGCCTCCGCCAGGACCTGCGCGTGGTCCGCGCGCGCCTTTTCATAGACCTTGCCGATGGAGGAGCCGGGCAGGATGTCGTGGAACTGGTTGAGCAGCAGCAGCTTCCAGGCCGCGTCCATCTTCTCGAGCGGGTAGCGGTACTCCGGCCGCAGCAGGGAGGCCATGGCCCCCAGGAACTCCGCCTCGCGCAGCGCGAGCTCGCTCTTGCGGTTGCCGCGCTTGATCGCGGCCTGGGAGGTGTAGACGCCGCGGTGCGCGGAGAAGTAGAGCTCGCCGACGTAGGTGTGCTTCGGGCCGCCGGCGGCCTCCATGTCGTGGAAGAACTCGACCGGGCCGGCGCTGCGCACGCGGGGCAGCCCCTCCAGGTCCTCCTCGCGCCGCAGGAATTCGAGGTAGTCGCGCGCGGGTCCGCCGCCGCCGTCGCCGTAGCCATAGGGCAGCAGGAACGCGTCCAGGCCGCGCTTCTGCACGCGCTTCTTCCAGGCCTGGGAGATCTCGCCCGGGTCCGTGCGGTAGGTGTAGCTCGTGGGCAGGAAGGTCTCGATCTCGGAGCCGTCCGCGCCCTGCCAGGTGAAGTAGTGGTAGGGGAAGCGGTCGCCCTCGTTGTAGGACCAGAAGATCTTCTGCGTCACCAGGTACTGCACCCCGCAGCCCTTGAGGATCTGCGGCAGCGCCGCGGAGTAGCCGAAGGTGTCCGGCAGCCACAGCACGACCGAGTCCACGCCGAGCTGGTCCTTGAAGTAGCGCTTGCCGTGCAGGAGCTGGCGCACCAGCGACTCGCCGGAGGTCATGTTCGTGTCCGGCTCGACCCACATGGCGCCCTCGGCGATCCAGCGCCCCTCGCGCACGGCGGCGAGAATCCGCTCGTAGAGCTCGGGATAGTACTTGCGGCACATCTCATAGGCCGCGGGCTGGCTCTGCAGGTACTTGTACTCCGGGTATTCTTCCAGCAGGCGGAGCTGCGCCGCGAACGTGCGCGAGGTCTTGCGGTAGGTCTCCTCCATGGGCCACAGCCACGCCAGGTCCAGGTGCGCGTTGCCGATGGCGTAGAAGACCGGCGCGGTGGAGCCGTTCCTGGCGGCAAGGGCGGGGGCGAGGACTTCGCGCGCGCGGGCGTAGCTCGCGCTGCGGCCCTCCTCGTCCTGCTCAAAGTCGATGGCGAGCGTCGCCTGCTCCAGCGCGTCCGCGATCTTCGCCGCGCGCAGGCTCTCGGGGTCGACCTCCTCGCCCAGCAGGCGCAGCGTCTCCAGGTCCATGTAGAGCTGGTAGGCGGTTTCGTTCCAGACGCCGTAGGTCATGCGCCCGAGCTGCGCGCGCTCGCCCTCGACCTTCGGGTCCTGGTAGGAGCCCGGCAGCACCGGGCCGGTCGCGCAGCCGCCGAGCGCGCTCTCCGGGTAGTAGTGGCCGGCGTAGGCCTCCAGCAGCAGGTCGTAGGCGCGGCCCGGCTCCCCGCAGCGCGTCAGCACGTTGTCCACCAGGAAGTGGTGCGGCACGTTCACCCAGCCCGCGCGGTAGGTGCCGAAGGACTTGCCGTCCACAAAGACCGTCGTCTCCCCGCCGGTGCACAGGTCCATGGCGATGCGCTTGCCCCGCGCCGCCTCCGGCAGCACGATGCGCGCGCGCATCCAGCAGTATTCATAGCTGCGGCCCCAGCGCTGGCCGGGGTGCATGGGCTGGAAGCCCCCGCGCTGCGCCGCCTCCGCGGGCGCGAGCTGGTCCATGGTCAAAAACCCTTCCACGGGGATGGTGCCCAAGGGCTGGTAGAGGTCCTTTTGCAGCGTGAGGAGCCAGTGCTCCAGGCGCTGCCGCCACTCCGAGTGCATGTACTTCATGGCAAGTCGCCGTCCTTTCTCTCCGCGTCCGGGCGCGGAGGGGAAAATAAAAGGTATATCATTTCATACAGGAACCATGTCTTACGCTCCATTATACCGCGCGCGGCGGAAAAGTCAAACGCCTTTCCCATGCGGAAAAAACGCGGCACACCTCCGAAAAAAACGCGCCGGCTGCAGGGGAAGGCTCTGCGGCCGGCGCGCTGCGCATGGCGGAACTAGACGCGGACGATGTAGCCATCCTTGCGGGGCGCGGGCGCAGGCGCGGGCCCGGAGGCATAGCCCAGGGCGATGGACCCCACGCCGCGCAGCGTCTCCGGCAGACCCCAGGCGCGCAGCAGCGCCTTGCCCGCTTCGCTGTCGAAGATCTCGCGCTCGCGGTGAACCCAGACGGAGCCGAGGCCCAGCGCATGCGCCGCGAGCATCATGTTCTCCAGCGCGCAGCTGGCATCCTCCACCCAGGTGCTGCTCGCCGGATCGGCCAGCGCCAGGACGAGCACGGGCGCGCCGTAATAGGGGTCCGTGTCCTTGCCCATCACGGCCGCATTCAGGCGGGAGATCTCGTCGCGCGCCGCCTTGTCCGTGACGGCGACGAGCACCGGGGACTGCCGCCCGCCGCCCGTGGGCGCGTAGGTTCCCGCGCGCAGCACTTCCTCCAGCAGCGCCTCGGGAACCGGGTCCGGCTTGTAGGCGCGCACGCTCCTGCGGGTCAGCAGCAGGCTCAGAAATTCCGTTTTCATTGTGCATCCCTCCTATGTTTTGCAGTCTCCAGCACAGCCTTTTTCTTTTCTACCTGAAGTATAGGCCGCGCGCGGCCGCCCTGTCAAGACCGGACCCGCGCGCGGAAGACCGCGAACGGAATCGAATTGGACGATCCCGCGCGCGCCCGTGGTATAGTGGGAGCACAAGCAAACCAACACGCGTGCTTCCCTCGGGGAGAGCGCAGGTTCCCACGAACTGCCAAGAGGAGGATGCCACATGGAGGTCAAAATGGTTCAATGCCCGTTCGGTCACTATTACAATGCGGCGCTGCACGCGTCCTGTCCGGAGTGCGCGCGCAACGCCGCCGCATCGGGAAACGCGGCCCGCGGCGCGGCGCCGGGCTCCGGAAACTTCACGCCCACCGAGGCGCCGGGCGGCCCGTTCCCCGGCACCGTGCCCGTCGACGGCGGGGCGGAGGGCGATCCCTTCGGCTATACCGTCATCGGCGGCGATCTCCACGGCCCGGACCAGCTCGAGCCCGTCGTCGGCTGGCTCGTCTGCGTCGAGGGCCCCATGCGCGGCCTGGATTACCGCATCCACGCGGGCTATAACTACATCGGCCGCGAGGTCGGCGACATCCACATCGCCGGCGACATGCAGATCTCCCGTCAGAACCACGCCATGGTCGCCTTTGACGCGGAGGAGCAGAGCTACTACGTCGGCCCCTCCGCAGGCCGCAACCTCATCAAGGTCAACGGCAAGACCGTGCTCAACGCCATGGAGCTCCACAGCTATGACGTGATCTCCATCGGCAGCACAAAGCTCCTGTTCATCGGCCTGTGCGGGGAGAAGTTCCGCTGGGAGGAGAAGTGAGGACCGTGCAGGAGAATAGGACGGAATTTGAAACCACAGCCCAGCCCATCGTTTCCCCTGACCCGAGTGTCTCGGTCCCGCCGAGTGCCACGCCCGCCCCGAGCGGCTCGGCCGCTCCGAGTGCCACGCCCGCCCCGAGCAGCTCGGCCGCTCCGAGTGCCACGCCCGCGCCGAGCGGCTCGGCCGCCCCGAGCGCCTCGGCCGCGCCGCCGGGCCAGACGGGCGAAATCGAGCAGACAGGGGCCGAGGAGAGCGAGGAAGCCCTGGAAGCGCTCGGGACGGAGGCGGGCACGGTGGTCCAGGTCGTCCCGGTGGAGACGCTTGCGGCCTTTGGTGCGGGCGCGGGGGCGATGCTGGCCATGACGCTTCTTGCGGTGGGCGCGGCGGCCCTGCTCAAGCGGGTGCGCTGGCGGAAGCCGCGCCTGCGAACGGTCGAGCTCGAGCCCGCGGCGCAGGAGGGCGGCGCCTGGACGCTGCAGACCGCCTGCCTGCACGAGCAGGGCGCGCGCGGCAGCCAGCAGGACAGCTACGCCCTCTCGCCCCAGGGGCTCTGGGCGGAGCGCGGCGCGCTGGCGATCGTGGCCGACGGCATGGGCGGCCTGTCCGGGGGCGACCGGGTCAGCCAGACCGCCGTGGCCGCGGCGCTGGAGGAGTTCTCCCGCGCCGCGGGCGAGCCGGCGCAGGTGCTGCTGCAGTGCCTGGCCCGGGCGAACGCAGCGGTCAACCGGCTGCTCGGGCCGGAGGGCCTGGGCCGCAGCGGGACGACGCTGGTCGCCGGCCTGATCCAGGAGGGGCGCTTCACCTTCCTCTCCGTGGGGGACAGCCGCGTGGCCCTGCTGCGCGGCGGCGCGCTGGTGCCGCTCAACCGGGAGCACGCCTACCGCAGCGAGCTGGCGCTGAACGCGGTCAACGGCGCCGGCACGATCCAGGAGGCCCTGACGCACCAAAAGGCCGGGGGACTGACGAGCTTCCTGGGCATGGGCCGGCTCAGGCATCTGGACCTGCCCGCGCAGTCCCTGCGGCTGCAGAGCGGCGACCGCCTGATCCTCATGAGCGACGGCGTCTACAACGCCCTGACCGAGGAGGAGATCTGCAGCGCGCTCGGCCTGCCGGCGGAGCAGGCCGCAGAGGCGCTCCGCCGCCGCATTCAGGAGAAAAACTATCCCACGCAGGACAATTACACGGCCATTTTGCTGGAGATGCGCCCGAGCGGGCAGGCCTAGAGCGAGGAGGAGAGCGGATGTTTCAAACGGCAAGCTACACGGACCCGGGCGGCCGCCCCTGCAACGAGGACTGCACGGCCGTGCAGGAGAGGGAGGGAAAGCTCTGCCTCGTGGTCGCCGACGGACTGGGCGGGCACGGCGGCGGCGCGCAGGCCTCCGCGCGCGCGGCGGAGATCCTCTGCGCGCACTGGGACGGGCGCGTCGAGCCCGAGGCGCTGCAGGCGCTCTTTCAGGAGGCGCACGCGCAGGTCCTCTCCCTGCAGACGCCGGACTGCCCCATGAAGACCACGGCCGCGGCCCTCCTGCTGGAGGACGGGCGCGCGGCCTGGGCCCACGTGGGCGACACGCGCCTGTACCACTTCTACAACGGGCGGCTCGCCTTCCAGACGCGGGACCACAGCGTGTCGCAGGTGGCCGTCCTGCTGGGGGACATCGCGCCGGAGCAGATCCGCTTTCACCCCGACCGCAACCGCGTGCTGCGCGCGCTCGGCCAGGCGGGAGACGTGCGGGTCGAGGCGCGCGGCGAGCCGCTCTTCCCCGGGCGGCACGCCTTCCTGCTGTGCTCGGATGGATTCTGGGAGTACGTGCTGGAGGAGGAGATGGGGCAGGACCTCGCCGCCGCCGCCGATCCCGCGGACTGGATCGCGCGCATGCGCGCGCGGCTGCGCGCCCGCGTTCCGGCCGACAACGACAACAACACCGCCGCAGCGGTCTGGCTGCGCCAGAAATAGTCGAGGAGAGGAGAGACGATCATGAAAAAGAAGCTGTTTGTTGCTCTGGTGCTGGCGCTCTGCCTGCTGCTGAGCGGCTGCACGGACGGCGCGATCACCGCCCGGGAGGCGCGCAGCGGCGTCGTGCGCGTGCTGGTGACAAAACGCGCCGATCTGTATTCCCCAACGGGGGAGTATTTGGAGACCAGGAATAGTTACGGCGTGGGCAGCGCCTTTGGCGTGGGCGACGCGGGCGAGGAGACGGACGTCTTTGTCACCAACCGCCACGTCGTCACGAGTGAGCCGGGGATTATGCAACTGGAGAGCGGGGAGCTGGTCTTGGCGGTGTACGAGACGACCGGCGTCTACCTCGTGCTGGACAACTTCGCTTACAACCTGAGCACGAAGGAGCTGGATGCCAGCCGGGCCGTGCCCTGCACCGTGATCTATGCCGGCAGCGAGGAGGAGGAGGACGTCGCCGTGCTGCGCGCCCCGGAGCCGGTTCCCGGCCGCGTCGCCCTGGCCCTGCAGGCGGAGGAGAGCTCCCTGCGCGAGGAGGACCCGGTCACGGCGCTGGGCTATCCGTTCCTCTCGGACGAGGCGACGAACGAGGGCTACCTGCTCGCGACGATCGACGACATGACCGTCTCCCCCGGCTACGCCATGCGCTTTTATGAAGCGCAGGACGTGCTGGCCGACACGGGCACCGGCCGCGTGATCCAGATGAGCTGCGTCATCAACGGCGGCAACTCCGGCGGCCCCCTCGTGGACGAAAACGGCGCGGTGGTGGGCATCAACACCTGGACGTTTGGCGTGGCCGATCCGACCGTGACGGGCTCCTATTACGCCATCCGCGTCCAGTACGCCAAGAACGCGCTGGATTCCCTGGGGATCGCCTACGACGTCTACACCGGCGGCGCGCCGGTTCTGCTGATCGTGGCCATCTGCGCGGCGGTGGTCCTCGCCGCGGCACTCGTCTTTGCGCTCGTGATCTATCCCCGCTGGGGCGGACGCAAGCGCGCGCCCGCGCCCGCGCCGCAGGAGGAGCTGCGCATACAGTGCGAGAGCGGGATCTTCGCGGGCCGGCGCTTTGAACTGAGCGGCCAGGTGCGCATGGGCCGCGACCCTGCGCGCAACGACCTGATCTTCCCGGAGGGGACGCAGGGCATCAGCGGCGTGCACTGCGTGGTGGCCGTGCAGGATGGGCATGTGCAGCTGAAGGACCTCGGCTCCACGTACGGCACCTTCCTGCGCGATGGAAGGCGGGTCGCGCCCGGCCAGGCGGTGGAGCTGCAGGTGGGCGACGGCTTCTCCTTGGGCTCGGACCGCGAGCGCTTTGTGATCACTCGGAAGGGAGGCGTCTAAGATGGATTTTTGCCCGCATTGCATGCGCCCGGCCACCGGGCCGACCTGTCCGCACTGCGGCAAGCCCGTCGCCTGGCAGGCGCAGGGGCAGCAGCTTCCCCTGGGCACGCGGCTGACCGGCAGCGGCGGCCTGCGCGCCTACGCCACGGGCGCGGTGCTCGGCCAGGGGGGATTTGGCATCACCTACATCGCCCGGGAGGTCCGGACGAGCCAGCGCGTGGCGATCAAGGAGTGCTTCCCCGCGCAGTGCGCCCAGCGCGGGGCGGACCGCGTGCGCGCCGAGGCCAAGCCCGGCGCGGACCAGGTGTTTGCCCGCGCGCAGAACAGCTTCCTGGAGGAGGCCAAGCTCCTGGCCTGCCAGGACGCCCTGCCCGCCATCGTGCACGTGATCGACTTCTTCCGCGCGAACAACACCGCCTACCTCGTCATGGAGTTCCTGGACGGCGTCACGCTGGAGCAGAAGCGCCGGCAGGCCGGCGGCCGCCTTTCGGCCAAGCTCCTGCTGCCCATGCTGCGCCCCCTTCTGCGGGACCTGGGCAAGCTGCACGAATCCGGCGTGATCCACCGGGACATCAGCCCCGACAACCTGATGTGGATGCCCGACAACACCCTGAAGCTCCTGGACTTCGGCTGCGCCCGGTCCATGGAGGACGGCCGGTCCATGAGCGTGCTGCTCAAGCACGGCTTTGCCCCCGTCGAGCAGTACCAGACGCGCGGGCAGGGGCCGGAGACGGATATCTACGCCCTCTCGGCCACGATCTATTTCTGCCTGACGGCAACCATGCCGCCCGCCTCCGTGGAGCGCCTGGAGGAGGACGCGCTCCAGCCGCCCACGGCGCTGGGCGCGGACCTTGCGCCCTGGGAGGAGGAAGCCCTCCTCTGGGGACTGGCGGTGCAGCCCAAGGCCCGGCCCGCCAGCGTGGAGCAGTTCGCCAGCAAGCTCTACAACGACGCAGACTGGGGCCATGGGGGAAAGATGGAGACCGTTTCCTTCAACGGCGGCACGACGATCGCCATCGGCGGG
>ERZ827492.3247-NODE-3247-length-10434-cov-3.375277_pt1 | contig 10434 bp, 7 predicted proteins | sample MGYA00519704_ERZ827492 | MGnify/ENA primary metagenome ERZ827492 (study PRJEB31778, sample SAMEA3449325) | human gut metagenome | biome: human gut; feature: human-associated habitat; material: faeces | place: United Kingdom | collected 2010/2012 ...
AACCCCTCTCGTGTCTAAGCCCGCACAGCAAATCTACGAAACCTGTAGCCATATGCAGGTTGTCCTGATTCAGCCCGTATGCGTCCGTCACCACGCAGGGAATCACCGTGTTGTCGATTGTTTTCTCCAGCGCAGATTCCTGCCGTGCCGCCAGCATACAGAGTACCATAGCTGCTCCAGTTTCAAGCAATGCTATGAGTATTAGAGGGATTGTCCAGCGTTTTCGCCGCATCATTGCGGAGCTTATCGCTTGCCACATACTCATCTTTGGCTTCTCCTGTTCCTTCCAGTTTGCATAAGGGGTATATTTGAAAGCAGTTTTGCACACAGCAATGACGATGAAGCAAGCAGTAGAAACGCCGCAGTAGCAGAGCCAATGATTGCAAGCGGATCGGGGGCAAGGGCGCGTGCAAGTGCTTTTTCCGTGATTATTGAGAACAGTACAGCAGAAAGACCTGCGCCAAGAATGACGGCCAATGCATCGATCGTAAGGAAAGCTCCCAACGCTTGTCTGGTCACGACTTTGCGGTCGATGCCGAGTATACGCATGGTCTTAGCCGATGGTGCAAAGCGCCGCATCGTGAGGAAATGTGCAAGAGCAGATGCAACGATCAATGCAGCAACGCCAGTCCAAAGGAGCTGCCGTCCATTTTGAAGCACAGCGTCCAAGCTAATCTCGGCAGCACGGAAGCTTTGATCGAAACACAGATAAGCATCTTTCTGTCCTGCCCGATCCATATATGCAAGGAACTGTTCTTTTGTCCCGTTTTTCAAAATCAATGAGGTCATCAACCGGTTAACCGGAATGCTTCCAAAGCTTTCATTTCCGGGGACGGATTTTTTTGGCACAAGAATCGTATCTGCACAAATCAACTGTTCGCCAAGGGAAAACTCCGGCGCGGAATAGATACCTACGATCTCGTATTCACCCGTCACATTCATACGATCTTCAGGCAGGCATGGTCCGCGCGGTATGGCATCACCTGCATAGAATCCGGTATCGTAGAGGTCCAGTGTAAGCTTATCCCCGAGCTGATAATCATTGTATTGCGCGTATGCTGCACTGACCATGCAGACATTGCTTCCTTCGGCATAGTCTGTTGCATCGAAGAAGCGTCCCTCTATCAGACCCGCTATTCCTGTGTTGAAAACATACATACTCTGTACATTATCTGAAAGAATCACCGTTGCACTGCTCTGGTTGACATGACACAACGGTATGATTTCCTCACGCCATACTTGCCCTTCGTTGCCTGCGAGAAATTCCTCCCAAGAACCGCTGTATTCTGCCCAGCGTGGAAGCATTTCTTCATTCGGATAGTAATATGGTGTGCCATCATCCATATAATCGCGCTTTACTTGCAGCGCATCGTCATAAATCCTTTCGAAATCGGGGCTTGTGACTACTGTCCCGGTGAGATGCAAAAATTTTCTTGTCTCATCAAGGAGGTAGAAATATCGCCCGGAATCCAGAATTCTTCCTGTAATAACCGATGTCGGAGTTTTAATGGTGTCGACAGGATAATCATGATAGAATCCATAGATCAGATAGGTCCTCCCTTGCTGAAACGGGATTTCCCCATTGGGGGTAAACAGCGTTCCGTATATGCGCATTGTTGCCGGAGCCGGGACGGTTGCTTTAACTTGATGCGCCTCGACGCCATGCTCATGTGCATTGACCAGTGCGGTATTATCATAAATGTCAGGGTAGCCGTCCGCGAGTGAAATGACATCGATAATTTCTGTTTCAACCAAATAATAAGCCGTGGAGCTAGGATCAATTAGGGTAGCATCTTTATCCGTGCTTGGCATCTCACTTTTTACACATTTGACCGCAAAAATGGCCATATTGTAGCATGGATTGTCAAAATAAGCGTTATAATCCATCACGTTCCTATACCCGGACGAAATAGCCTTACTTCCCATGACCTCTGCGCCGAGGATATATCTATAATCTACATCCTCCACAAAGCCACTTTTCATTGCTGTCTCGTGTGCCAAATAGTGCGGAATACTCGGTTCATCCTTTGCCATGCCGTTTTCCCTCTCCTCCCATGTATACTGCCTCCTATCGGGGGGAACAGCAATGGTAACGTATTCGTTGCTGATCCCCACACTCTGCCTATGGGCACTCGCCAACATGGCTGCTCCAATCACGTTTAGAGAGACTGCAAACAATAGCAGCAGCGAGAGCATGATGGGAAACAAGGGCCTCTTTTTATACAAAACAAGGAAAGATTTCATATTTATCATCACTCTGTAAATGTTCCTTTGTGTGGCGCCAACGGAATTTGACGCCACACAGTATGATTAACAGTTAAACAGGAAGAACGGTGCAGCCTCCCGTATGAGGTCCAGCGGGGCATCTTATTTGCCTAATTGTTTCATTACCTCCGCACGGGCGGCAATAATAGTGGTGCGTTTGCCATGTCCCATTGCATTCGGCTGCATAGATACTTGGCGTAGCGTGCGCCTCAAGAGGCCCATAAGTATACATCGATGCAGTCTGATTGCAACTTGTGCATATGCCGCTGTGTTTATATTGCATTTTGTGCCCATTACTGCCAACGGATACATAGCCGTCAGGATTGGTCTCATAGACAATAATCTCCGGATGACTGCATCCTCTTGTCTGCTCTGCCTGTGTGTGTTCTTCTGCGTGCAAATCGCTTTCTAAAGCAAATGCCTGCATGGGAACCGTTAAAAGGCATAGCACCACAACAAGGAAAAGGGAAACGAACTTTTTCATGTCAATAACCTCCTTATGATTCGATTTCGTTGCTTTGTCGCAGGACAAATCTGCGACCCCCACTGAGGAAACACCTCTGATACTTATACAACGCATCAGCTGCGGAAACAGGTTACAGCCTTTTGTAAAAAAATGACGGGGCCGCTGCAAACAAATCGGCAGCGGCCCCGCATGGCCTGCGAGGTTATGGATGTCGAACGGAGTTCACCAGGCGGAGCACTCGCTCCCGATCCAAGCCTCCGTATACGGTGAGATCGAATGCGTACCCATCCTGCTGCCACAGGGCAACCATGCAGCCATCGGCTTCATAGAGGGTCACGGTGACGCCGGACAGGTCGATTTCGGTAAGCGTTCCGTGCTGGGTATCTATGTCAATCCAATAATCCGCTCCTACGCTCTGTGACAGTATAATCTCCTCTCCATCCTCATTTCGGTACACCACAGTGAAGCTCGCATCATTATCCACGGTATAGACCGCCTCAAATCCATCGGGCAGTTCCGTCAGAGTATAACGCTCCGCGATTCGGTCAGCTCCGGCGTTTCCGGTAAAAAAGCGAACGCAGTTCTCATAGGTCTCCTTGAAGAAGGTCGCCACAGGCTCCCGAATGGCCGGAATGCTGCAAGCAGTCAGGGCAATTAGCATCATGGCAATACCCGCTGCCGCAGCCCGCTTGGAGGCCGTGCTTGTCATACGCCAGAGCCAGCTTTTCTCAGCCTTGGTAAGCCGATTCATCCTGCGGGTAAAGCGAGGCGAGAACGTGTAGGTGATATCGCCATCGCTTTGCGGTATACCTGCAAATTCTCGGGAGGCGGCCTCCCGAAGGGCTGTTTTTAACAAGTTATCGGTCATATCTTTTCCTCCTCCAATAGCTGCTTTTGCAAAAGCTTTTTTCCGCGAACCAGCCGCTGCTTTGCTGTTGCTGTCTTACAATTTAGCAGGCTTGCCGTCTCCGGTATGGACAGCTCCAGCACGAAGTGGGCATACAGGGCGTCCCTGTAGATGTCATCCAGTGACGCAATGACCTGAAGGATGCGGTCATATGCCATGCCGTTGCTGATCATGTCCACAATCTGGTCATCTGACAGCTCCACTATGCTTTTCAGTGCATCCTCCCGTTCCGCATTCATGACAGTCCGCTGACGCTGCTGCTTGCGTAAATGATCGATAGCCTGATGCTTAGTTGCCTTCAACAGATAGTTTCTTACATCCGCCGCATCCTGGATGCTGCCAATTTTCTGCATTTGACTTTTTGCAATCTTCAGAAAAACATCGTGGACAGCGTCCTCGGCATCGGAATCGTTGCTCAGCACGGCGCGGGCAACAAGAAACATCTGCTTCCGGTAGGTGATGTATATTTCCTCAAATAGACGGCGGTGTATTTCGTCGTCTATAAAGCTCATGTATAGAATCAGCATATATTCTCCTTCCTCTCAAGGAGCCCTCAACCATGTAACGATGGAAAAAGGCAAATAGGTTACATCAAAGGTCAATTGTTTTATTGGCAACGGTCATACATCTGATCCACTGCTCCTTTTGCTTGGAACGGTATATCCGCTCCTTTCCGGTTATATGATAGACTTTTCGACCCCTTTCATTTATGGGAACAAGGCCTGGGCAATATAACCGTTGTTTTCCAGCGTTTGCAGCAACGGATACAGCGTTCAGGTTTCATCTCGATTTCAACGTTGGTAGCATCAATGAGCTTTTAATGATTTGAAACCCATACATTTTCTCCTTGCTCAAAAGATGAAGAACAAGGAAGTCAAAGCGTCTGCTCATAGCAGCTCCTTTCCTGCGCAGTGTAGATTTTCTGCTGTGGAAATTATAGCATATATCCTGTAGTTTTCAATTGTTGCAAACCTTTTTTGAAAAAGCTGTAACCTGTTTCAGGTTCCGAATCGTTGTATAGTTATAAAGGGGTTGTAGTATCCGATTAAATTCGAAGATAGTTAGAAACAATAGTTAAGGAGGTACAAAAGTGAATTTTGGTTTAATTAAGCAGATTAAGCTTCCGTTGGCTGTTAGCGCATCGGGAGTGGCGTCATTAGCCAATAATAATAACAATCACAACTACAATAAAAATTAGTGGTTTTAGGTCGAGGATGAATGCTTTATATCTTCTGTTTGTTGAAGAAACAAAGCATTTGAATGGAAATGGGAGACTACAACCTCTTATTAGTATTCAGAATACGAAAGTGATGGTATAAAGCTATGAAGCTCAAGAGGATTCTTCTGTTGTTGAGAAAGTGCTACCCAAACATCAGACCATTTATGAGGCAAAACATTGCATTTATCCTTTTAACAGAGTGTGTGGTAGCACTAACGCTTATAGTGCCGTTAATTATTCGATTTTTAATAGATGATGTTTTAGGCGCAAATCAGTGGGATAGGTTCACTGAGTTTGTGATTTTCATGGGGCTCGCCATTATTATATCAAGGATGTTAAACATTGCAACTAATATTCTGTATAATCGTTTTTCTGCAAATATTGAAGCTAAAGCACGAGACTCCCTCTTTTCTTGCATAATAAAAAAAGATCTGGAGTTCTTTAACTCCACTGGTGACGGAGAAATAGTTGATAGACTAATGCGATCTCCAGAGCAGCTTCATACAATTCCATCTATCTATTTAGAAAGATTAATTTCCTCTGGTGGAACGATAGTAATTGTTTTTGTGATCTTGTTTACCATCCATCCTGTCATGGCGCTTTTCTCGCTTATTGCTGTTCCGGCCTTCATTATTATCTATATGAAAACAAGGGAACGCTTTTTCACTCAGGTTCAAAAGGCTCGTGAAGAAAGCGGAAAACTCACTGATTTTTATATGAGTACAATTCGAAGCATTAAACAGGTGAAAAACATTTGTTCAGAGGACTATGAAAAAGAAGCAGGAGAAAAAAGGAACAAGGTAATTAAGAGATTGAGCTTAAAATATGCTATTACTGGAGCTTTTGTAACGAATGGGGTAGAGATTGTCACCCAGTTCAACCAGCTTGGTGTCCTTATTTATGGAGCACAGCTAATTCAACGTGGGCAAATGACTATTGGAGCATTGGTTGCATACTACTCGTATCTTGAATTATTATATCAACCGTTTATTAGCATCATTCAAACGCTTAATGATATGAATGAATCACTAGTTGGAATTGAACGATACATAGAGTACTATAACAACGACAATGAAGAGTATGTTGGCGAAAATGGTGTTGCTTCTATTTGTTCCCCCAGCATTACGTTTTCAAACGTTAGTTTTTCATACGGAACTCATGATGTCCTAAAAAACGTTAACATCCAAATAGACGCTCATGAAAAAGTACTGTTAGTAGGAAAAAGCGGCATCGGAAAATCAACCATCGTTTCACTAATCAAGCGGTTTTTTCCATGCTCCAGCGGAAGCATAGAGATCGGGGGTGTGAATGTTAATCAGTATAATTTGAAAGCATTAAGAAAAAGCATAGCTTATATTACCCAAGAGGATCTATTTTTCCCAGCAAGTATTCGAGAGAATTTTATTAGAATCGATCCGGATATTCCGGACTATAAAATCGAAGAAATACTCAAAAAAGTTGAGCTTTATGATGATATTTTTAGTCCCGGGAAAAACGGTTTAGATACATCACTTAAAAAGAATGCAGTTACGTTTTCTGGCGGTCAACGACGACGTCTAAGTTTAGCAATGATATTTGCTTGTGCAGCTCCTATTGTTATTCTTGACGAGCCTTTTGTGGGGATAGACAAAAGAACTCAAGAAAGACTTTGGGTAAACATAAAAGAAGAATTGAGGAACAAAACGGTTATTATCATTGAACACAATTTTTCTGACACCCAGTATTTTCAAAAAGTTTTTGTAATAACTGGGTACGGTAAAGTGGAGAGGACTAAATAGAAAAACAGGAGGTTCCGTTATTATGAAAACTAAACTTGTGTTTCCAGGGTTCTGGACTTGTAGCGCTCCATATTTGAGCCTACCATCCTTGACTGCTTTCCTGAGAATGCACGGAAAAGATGTTGAACAGATCGATTTAAATTTAGAGTTTACAGATCGAATCCTTTCGAAGGATTTCCTTGACTATTGCCTTCATAAGTATGAAGACATTGTCGAAATAGATGACCAGCAGGTCGTTCCTTATCTGGACGCTATTGGAAAATATGTTTGTGAAAATATCGAAGAACAAAAGAACATAATGCGGAGCAATGAGGCACTTGACATCTTAGTTTATGAAAAGTGTTGTTATTTTATCGCTATGGCTTTCTCAATTATTAACGCCGCTTTCCCTGGTGAAGCGGTTGATCACTACACTTATGATTCTACATACGATAGGGATAGTTTCAGCAGTATCTTGAAATGTGCACAAGATGCATATTCGGAGTCGACTGGAAGCCTCGTTCAATTATTGACATCATATTATATAGATGATTTAATCGATGGGGCTGATCTGATCGGAATTTCTCTTACGGGAATAAACCAGATAATTCCGTCTTTTGTGCTCGCTGGAATGATAAAGAAGAAAAACCCTGCTATAAAAATAGTGTTGGGTGGGAGCGTACCTACAAGGTGGTTTGCCGATAGGAACAACCTTCCAAACATTTTCGAGTTTGTTGATTACGTTATAGTTAATGAAGGGGAAGTACCAATTGTTGCATTGGTCGACTATCTTGAAGGAAGATCCTCCATACAAGATGTTCCTCAGCTCTTCTACTTGAACGATAATAAGGAAATAACATATAACAACCTGCCTATTAGTAATCCGGAGATTTGTGCCTTACCAACGCCTGTATTCAATAAAGCAGATATTGGTAGATATCTTTCACCTGTTCCTTCATTACCGCTCCTAGGCTGCAGAGGGTGTTATTGGTGCAAATGCACCTTTTGTGACCACTCATTCGTTTACAATAACGACTATCGGCCCGCAAATGTGGATAAGGTTTTGTTTGATATCAATAACTATATCGACGAGTATAATGTTAGATATATTAATTTTCACGATGAAGCAATGACCCCGTCTGGATTATTAGGACTTTCGAACAGGCTAATTGAGGATGGAGCTGATATAAAATGGTCAACCGATGCACGCTTGGATAGAGGGCTCACTTATGATATTCTCAAAACTGCGCATAAAGCAGGATTATCAATTTTATTCTTTGGATTGGAGAGTATTAACAATCGTGTTATTAAACTAATGAACAAAGGCACACACGTAGATGTCTCTAAGAGAATCCTTACTGATGCGAAGATGGTCGGCATAGGCGCTCATTGCTTCTTTATCTGTGGTTTCCCAACAGAAACCATAGAAGAGTATCAAGAAACAGTCGATTTTGTCATAAGAAATAAAGATATAATAGCCTGTCAGGGCTGCTCAGAATTCTCTTTAGGAAAGCATTCTCCCATCGCTAAAGAACCCGAGAAATACAAAATCAGAATATTAGATAAGGATTATCCAGACAGTGCCTCTCTAAATTATAAATTTGAGAGAATTGATGTGGATAATGAATATGAAGAAAAGCGGAAAGCTGCATATAGTAACGTAACAAAGCACTTATTTACGTATGCACAAAGAGTATTATGCCTTCTCTTTAGGGAGCATTGGGTTATTTATTGGGACCATATAGAAGAAACTCTGAAAAAAGCAAGCGAGGTAACAAATAGTTATCCTTTGAAATCAGGAGTTTTCCCAATAGAAACTGACGATCAACTTCTTGTGTTTGATTGTGCAACCAGTGAAGTTTTTGAGTTTTCTAAAGAAACAAAGTATTTGTTTAACCTAATTGAAGAAAACGGAGGCAAGCAAATTGATGTTATTGTCCGAAAGGCATCGAAGCATTTCAATATGCCTGAGGATGAAATGAAGGATAAGCTTAGTGAATTCTTATCTTTGCTAATAGAAAAAAGCATTATCTTTGTTCCCGAACTATCTAACTAATTAAAATCGCAACTAATTAAAATATAACACCCGAGCATAAAATAGACTTGGATATGGATAGGACAGACAATAAGCCATCCGTTGCACAACTGGATGGCTGTAAAATACATGGTCGAAGGCAGATTAGTTGACTCAGTCTGGTCGTTACGAGAGCAACTAGGCTCGCTATGGCTACTGCATCGGTCACTATGACTGGAACCTATCGACGAATAGCAGCAACGTTTCGCTGTACATGACGTGTCTTAAGTGTGTGTCCTTTGAAACCGAGATCATTGAGGGTTACCGGTGCAGGAAGAGTAGCATAGAGAAAACGCTCGTTGAGATTTGTCTTAAATGTTGCGAATATTTGCAAACATAGTCGGTCAATGAGGCATCGCGAGAGCTCGGATATTACAACTTATAGGAGCAAAATAAATGGATCAACAAGTGAACGCAAAACGATAAATTACATAAAAAGAGCTAAACCCTAATAAATATATAATAGCGAATAAGAGAAGGTTGGCGAGGTTCTGTTTTATCACGATAATCACATCAGTTAGCAGGATGCCGCAGATAAGCTTGGAGGACAACATGGCACTCACAAACCGCACACTCATCATATTCAAATATCTCTGGGAGACCACGGACGAAGCGCTCCCGGTCTCCCTTGCGGATATTTCTGCGGTTCTAAAGCAATATGAGATTACCGCCGATCCAAGAACACTCCGCAAAGACATCGAACAGCTGATAGAGTTCGGTGTGGATATTGTCAAAGACCGCAGGGTTCAGAACCTCTACCATGTGGCGACCCGTCACTTTGAAGCGCCGGAGGTCAAGCTGCTGATTGATGCGGTGCAGTCCGCCCGCTTCATTACTCCGAAGAAGAGCAGAGAGCTGGTCAAACGCCTGACTGCCTTTGCCGCTCCGGGCGACGCCGCACTGCTTAAAAGGCATCTGTACATCGACAGCCGGGTAAAGGCTGTCAATGAGAGCGTCTACATCAGCGTAGACCGAATCCAGACTGCCATCGCGGAGCGAAAGAAAATCTCCTTCCGCTACTTCGATTACTCCCCCGCCAAAGAGCGCATCCACCGGCATGACGGGCAGCTTTACTCCGTTTCCCCATATGCCTTGCTCTGGAACAACGATGTTTACTATCTCGTAGGCTTCCACGACCATCGGCAGCAGATTGCAAAGTTCCGAGTAGACCGAATCGACGGCTTGAAGGTCACGCAGAAAGCCGCCGTACAGAAGCCGAAGGATTTCGATGTGTCGGCGTATTTCACGCAGGAGTTTTCCATGCTCACCGGCAGGGCGTGTCGGGTCACGCTGCTGTGTGAAAACATCCTCATGAACAGTATCATCGACCGCTTCGGGGAGGATGTTCCCTCGCAGGTCGTGGACGAGGCTCATTTCAGCGTGGAGGCAACGGTCAATCTCAGCAGCAATTTCTACGGCTGGGTATTCGCCTCAGGCGGAAAGATGAAGATCACAGCGCCGCAGGAGGCCGTGGAAGGCTTTTGCAGGATGCTGGAGAGCTTCAGCGAACGGTAATCAGCCGCTGAAATGCCCTCTTATATGGCTGCCAGGTTAAATATTGAGGATTTTTTGCGGAAGGTGTGCATCTGATTGCACACCTTCTTTTTTCCCCTTGATTTTCTCCGAGTTATGTGTATAATAGAGCCATCAGGAACTATTGTTCCAGATAAGGAGATCATACACCATGAGACGCAAGAGCGAGGAGCTTATGCTCCGCATCCGGGAGTACATCGAAGGTTACTTCGA
>ERZ827492.3266-NODE-3266-length-10383-cov-3.256197_pt1 | contig 10383 bp, 10 predicted proteins | sample MGYA00519704_ERZ827492 | MGnify/ENA primary metagenome ERZ827492 (study PRJEB31778, sample SAMEA3449325) | human gut metagenome | biome: human gut; feature: human-associated habitat; material: faeces | place: United Kingdom | collected 2010/2012 ...
TCGCCAACGAGCTTGACGTCGGAGAGCTCGACAGGGCGAACCTTGTCAGCTATCCACACACCCTGGGCACGCAGCAGGCCGTCATACTGGTCGTGAGTGAGTATGTAGAAGCACTCGGTGCCGAGCATGTTAAAGACCTTCTCGATGGTCTCATCCAGAGGTGCGGAGTTGTCAAGGACCTTCTTGCTGATGCCTTCCTGAGCCTTGTACCAGTCGGTCTGGTAGTATGGATCGTCGTTGATGGCAAAACGCTCAGGACGGTGGCGGTCGGTCTTCCACATCTCGGTCTGGACGAAGCCGGGGCAGAACACGGAGACATCGATGTCGTTGCCTTCGGCCTTCATCTCTTTGTAGACGACCTCACTGAGGGCGACGGCGGCGTGCTTGCTGCTGAAGTAAGCGGGGCTGCTGCCGATGGTGATGAGGCCGGCGATGGAGCAGACGTTGAGGATCTGGCAGTGGTTGCCCTGAACCTTCATCTGGGGGATGAAATAGCCCATCATGTACCAGTGGGAGTAGACGTTTGTCTCATATACCCAACGGATATCGCGCTCGGGGATATTCCAGACGTCGCCGTTGGTGCTGACGCCGGCGTTGTTGACAAGAATGTCGCAGCGGCCAAAGACCTCCATGCACTTGTCGAAGATCTTCTTGCAGTCGGCCTTGATGGTGACGTCGGCCTGGACGGCACATGACTCACGGCCCATGGCCCTGATCTCTTCGCAGACTTTTTGGACCTCGTCGCCGTGAATGTCAGCCACGAGAACGTCGGCTCCGCGCTTGGCCATGCCGAGAGCGAGGGCGCGGCCAACGCCGCCCTGACGCGGGACCTGGAGGAGCAGAAGGCAGAGACGGACGCTTTTCTGCAGGACGCGGTGGAGCGGCTGACACGGCTTGAGAACATCAAGGGCGGCCTGACGCTCAAGGTGGAAAGCCGCCGCGGCGCGCTGGCGCAGGCGGACGAGAACGAACAGAAGCTCCTGCGCGCCATCGAGGCCGCCCGGCAGCGCATCGCCATGCTGAAGGATCTGGAGCGCAATATGGACGGCTTCCAGAGCAGCGTCAAGGCCGTGATGAAGGCGGCGGCGAACCGCCGTCTGCGCGGGGTCACAGGGCCGGTGTCCACCATCCTTTCCGTCAAGCCGGGGTACGAGGTGGCCATTGAAACGGCGCTGGGCTTTGCTTTGCAGAACATCGTTGTGGAAAACGAGACGGCGGCCAAGGCGGCCATGGCCTTTTTGCGGGACGAGCGCGCGGGGCGCGCCACATTTTTGCCGCTGGACACCGTCAAGCCCGGCAGCTTCAACGGCCGTTTGCCCGAGGGCGCGGTGCTGGCCAGCAGCCTTGTGACGTATGACGAAAAATATGCAAATATCGTTTCCAGCCTGCTGGGACGCATCGTCGTGGTGGACGACATCAACGAGGCGTCGCGCACGGCCCGCGCGCTGGATTACCGCAACCGTGTGGTGACGGTGGACGGCCAGGTCGTCAACGCGGGCGGCTCGTTCACGGGCGGCAGCGTTTCCCGCTCCGCCGGGCTGTTCAGCCGCAAGCAGGAGATCGACGAGCTGAAGAAAAAGGTGGAGGCGCTGGAAAAGCAGCGGGACGCCGCGGAGGAAAAAACCGACAGGGCGAAGGCTGAGGTGGACGCGCTTTCCGCCGAGCTGACCGCCACCGAGAGCGAGGCCATCACCGCGGGGGGCGACAAGATCCGCGGCGAGGTGGAAAGCGGGCGCATCGCCGCCGCGCTGTCCCAGGCGCGGGCCGCGGGGGAAATGCTTTCCGCCGAGCGCGCCCAGCTTGCCGCGCAGATCGCGGCGAGCGAAAAGGCGGGGGCGGACGCCGCTGCCGAGATGGAGGTGCTTACACGGGACAGCGCCGCGCTGGAGGAGGAACTGCGCGCCATCTCCGGCAGCGACGACACCTTCCTGGAAACGCGCACGCGCCTTGCGGACGAGCTTTCCGACTTGAAATTGAAGGCGCTGGCCGCTCAAAAGGATATCGAGAGCCACCGCGCGGCCATTGCCCAGCTGGAGAGCCGCACGGATGAGAGCGACGCGCGGGCAAGACAGCTTGCCGCAAACATCGAGACGCTGACGGCCCAGAACGCCGAGCGCGCCGCGCAGATCGAGACCATCCGCGCAGCCATTGCGGGCAGCCGGAACGAGATCGAAAAGCGGGAAGAGGCCAAGGCCGGAGCGGTGCGCCGCCGCATGGAAAAGGAAGGCGGCATCACTCAGCAGACGGCGCGGGTGCGCAAGATCACGGACGAGCGCGAGGCGCTGGGACGTGAGATCGCCCGCCTGACCGAGCAGAAGGAGCAGAAGGACGCCGAGTACGAGCAGACGGTGGCAAAGCTCTGGGAAGAATACGAGCTGACGCTCTCCGCCGCGCAGGAGCTGTGCGTGCCGTTTGAGAGCGGGGCCGAGCTGCGCCGCCAGGTGTCCGAGGTGCGCGGCAAAATCAAGGCTCTGGGCAATGTGAACGTGAGCGCCATCGAGGAATATGCCGAGGTAAGCCAGCGGTACGAGTTCCTGCGCGCCCAGGTGGGCGATGTGGAAACCAGCAAGGCCGAGCTGCAAAAGCTCATCGCGGGCCTTTCGGACGAGATGCGCGCCATGTTCAGCGAGAGCTTTGCGGCCATCAACCGCAACTTCGGCCGTATTTTTGCCGAGCTGTTCGGCGGCGGCACGGCGCGGCTGTATCTGGAGGACGAGGCCGATGTGTTGGGCAGCGGCATCAGCATCGAGGTGGCGCCTCCGGGCAAGATCATCCGCAACCTGTCGGCGCTGTCGGGCGGCGAACAGGCGCTGGTGGCCATCTCCATTTATTTCGCCATTTTCGGTGTGAATCCCGCGCCCTTCTGTGTGCTGGACGAGATCGAGGCCGCGCTGGACGACGTGAACGTCACGCGCTTTGCACAGTATCTGCGGCGCATTTCAAGCGAGACACAGTTCATCGTCATCACCCACCGCCGCGGCACCATGGAAGAGGCCGACGTGCTGTACGGTGTGACGATGCAGGAGGACGGCGTGTCCAAGGTGCTCAAGCTGGACCTGGAGCATGTGGACGCGAGCCTTGTTTCCTGACGGAGCGGGGCAATCCTTGCGGATATTTATGAACGGAGTGGATACGATTGGGCTTTTTTGAAAAACTGGGCGAGGGACTGCGCAAAACGCGGGATTCCATCTTCGGCTCCATCGCGGGCCTTGTGAATGCGGGCGAGATCACCGACGAGCTGTACGACGACCTGGAGGAGCAGCTCATCCTGGCGGATACGGGCGCGGATGTGGCCATGCGGCTGGTGGAGGAGCTGCGCCAGGAGGTGCGCCGCAAGCACCTCAAGACAGGCGCGGACGCGCTGGAGGCCCTCAAGGGCATCATCCGCGAGATGCTGCGCGCCGACGGGGAGATGCAGCTTTCCGGCAGGCCCGCGGTGGTGCTGGTCATCGGCGTCAACGGCGTGGGAAAAACGACCTCCATCGCAAAGCTGGCTCATCTGTACAAGCAGCAGGGCAAGCGCGTGATGCTGGCCGCAGGCGACACCTTCCGTGCCGCTGCCGCCGAGCAGCTGTGCGTTTGGGCCGAACGCGCGGACGTGCCTGTCGTGAAGCACAATGAAGGGGCGGACCCCGCCGCCGTTCTTTTCGACGCGGTGCAGAGTGCCGCCGCCCGGGGGTACGACATGGTCATCTGCGACACCGCGGGCCGCCTGCACAACAAAAAAAATCTGATGGACGAGCTTTCCAAAATCAGCCGTGTGGTGCACAAGGCATGCGGCACCGCCAGCGTGGAGACGCTGCTGGTTCTGGACGCCATCACGGGGCAGAACGCCATCAGCCAGGCCAGCCAGTTTATCGACGCGGCCGGGGCCACGGGCATCGTGCTCACGAAGCTGGACGGCACGGCCAAGGGCGGCGCGGTCATCAGCATCAAGGCGAAGCTGGGCCTGCCCGTGCGCTTTGTGGGCGTGGGCGAGGGCATGGACGACCTGATGGAATTCGACCCGGACGCTTTTGTGGACGCGCTGTTCCTGCGCGAGGAATGAGGGAGGACGGAGCATGGAATTCATTGCAGCGACCAACAATCCCGGAAAGATGGCCGAGATGCGCCGCATTCTGGAGCGCATGGGCCACACCGTCCGGAGCCAGCGCGAGGCCGGCGTGACGCTGGAACCCGAGGAGAACGGCACAACGTTTGCCGAGAACGCGCGCATCAAGGCCCGGGCCATCTGCGAGGCTGCGGGCACAGCCACCATCGCGGACGATTCCGGCCTGTGCGTGGACGCGCTGGACGGCGCGCCGGGCGTGTATTCCGCGCGCTACTGCGGCCGCCACGGCGACGACGAGGCCAACAACGACAAACTGCTAGAGGAACTGGCGGGCGTGCCCGAGGGAAAACGGGCCGCGCGGTTCGTCAGCAGCATCTGCGTGTGCCTGCCCGGCGGGCGCTGCGCCGTGTTTGAGGGCGTGTGCCCGGGCCGCGTGGGCTTTGTGCGCAGAGGGACGAACGGCTTTGGGTACGACCCGCTGTTCATCCCGGACGAGGTGGGCGTGCCGGGCGGCGGGGGAACGGCGGAAAACACGCAGGGCCGCTCCTACGCCGAGCTTTCGGCCGCGGAAAAAGACGCCATCAGCCACCGGGGCCGCGCCATGGAGCGCATGGAAGCAGAGCTGGCGCGTTTCCTTGCGGATGGGAGCGTCATCGGCATGACGTGCGGGAACGCATGCATCACGGTGGCGGACAAGGCGGAGGGCTGACGCGTAAATGCCGGGCGCGCCGGGCTTTTCCAACACGCGCGCGGCAAGTCGTGAACCGTTCGCTGCAAATCTGATACAGAAAAGGGATAAAGTATATGTTGACAAGCAAACAGCGCGCGATCCTGCGCGCACAGGCCAACGGCCTCGACGTCGTGTTCCAGGTGGGCAAGGGCGAGATCGACGACGCTCTGGTGAAAAGCACGGCGGACTGCCTCGCCGCGCGGGAGCTCATCAAAATGAAGGTGCTGGAAAACAGCGCCTATTCTGCAAAGGAAGCCGCCGCCATCCTGGCCGAGAGAACGGGCAGCGACTGCGTACAGGCCATCGGCTCCAAATTTGTGCTGTACAAGCAGAAGCAAAAGGAAAGCAAATATGCCGATCTGCTGAAATAAGATAGGGGCGAGCCATGGGACCGCAGAAGATCATTCTGTTCGGCGGCACGTTCGACCCGCCCCACAACGGCCATATGACGCTGCTGGCCGGGGCCATCGAAGCGGTGCGGCCGGACCTTGTGCTGGTGGAGCCGGCGGGTACGCCGCCCCATAAGCGCGCGGGCGGCACATCCGCCGCCCACCGTCTCGCCATGTGCGAGTGCTTCCGCCCGCTGTTTCCGGAGCTGGTGCTGGATACCACGGAGATCGCGCGCGGCGGCAAAAGCTATACCATTGATACCGTGCGGCAGATGAACGCGCGGTATCCCGGCGCACAGCTTTATTTTCCCATGGGCAGCGATATGCTGCTCTGGTTCCGCAACTGGGCGGCGTACAGGGAGCTGCTGCGCCGCGTCGTTCTTGTGGCGCACCTGCGCACGGGCGAGGACGCGGCTCCGGTGCGGGAATACGCGGCCGGGCTTGCGGCCGAGGGCGGCACGGTGCTGTTTGCCAAAGCGCCCGTGTTTCCCGTGTCCTCCACCGAGGTGCGCGCGCTGGCGGCAAAGGGCAGGCCGTTGGACGGCCTTGTGCCCGAAAGCGTGGCGGCGTACATTGCGCGGCACCATCTTTATACGCCCGCGGCCGGGGAGGCCTGACGCGCCCGGCTGCAGGACATTTGAAGCGCACGCTTCGGCCGGGCCGCTGCGGGCGCGAATCGAGGCGACCTGATTTTGATTTCCGTGGACGAGGCGAAACGCCTTGCAAAGAAAAATCTTTCCCCAAAGCGGTATGAGCACACCTGCAATGTGCGCAAGCTGGCCGTGAAGCTGGCGAAGGCCCACGGCGCGGACGAAAAGAAAGCAGCGCTGGCCGCGCTGCTGCACGATATCGCAAAGGAGCTGCCGCGGGACAGATTATTGCAGATATTTACAGAAAATGCTATAATAGCTGGTAATGCAGCCCAGCGCCCCGCCCCGGTGTGGCACGGCGCGGCCGCAGCGATCCTTGCACAGACGCAGTACGGCGTGGACGACGGGGAGATCCTCTCCGCCATCCGCTGCCATACCACCGGAAGGCCCGGCATGACGAAGCTGGATAAAATCATCTACCTTGCCGACATGGCAAGCTACGAGCGCACCTATCCCGAGGCGGAGCAGCTGCGGCGCCACGCGCTGGCGGACCTGGACCGCACCGCCATCGAGGGGCTCGGCCTTTCCATTGCATGGCTCAAGGCCGGGGGCAAGCCCGTGGACGAGGAATCCCTCCTTGCCTACGCGGATTTGCGCGCGCGGTATTACGGAGGTAGGACCAGTGAGCAGACCGCAGGAGAACCGTGAGATCGATATCACCCGCGCCCGCCCGAAAAAGGGAGCGGCCCCGGCGCCGCAGGGCGCGCAGCCGGCCCCTCATGGGGCGGGAGAACACGCGGGACAGCAGGACGCGCAAAAGCAGCACGGCACAGCGCGCGCATCGTCTGCGCGGCCCGGCGGCGCGAAAGCGCATGCCGGTGCGGGGGGACAAGCAGGAACCCGGCCTGCCGGAGCGCGCGGCAAACGGACAGGCCGGCGCAGAGCCGGTATCGCGGCGCTCGCCGTACTGCTGGTACTTGCGGCCCTGGCAGGCGGCGCGTACCTGTATGTGGACAGCCTGATCGACCGCAGTGACCTGGGCAGCTTTGACGATGTTTCGTCCCCCGTCAGCACCAGTGCGGAACCCAGCATTGTCCCGCCGGATTTCGCGGGCGTGCGCAACCTTCTGGTGCTGGGGCTGGATTACGAGGCGGAGGGCCCTGTTGCCCGTGACGAAAAGCATCCAAATACGGATATGATCTTATATGTCCGCCTGGACGGAAACGCCCATTCCATGACCATGCTGCAGATCCCCCGGGATGTGTTTGTGGGGGAGGCGGGCGGCGCCGCAGGCAAGATCAACGGCATCCTGGCCAAAAATGTGGACATTGGGGACGGAAACGGCCTGGGTGCGGTGAAAACGTACATCGAAACGAATTTCGGGCTGCCCATCGACGATTATGTCACCATCGATATGGATGCATTGACGGAAATGGTGGACGCTTTTGGCGGCGTGGAGGTCTATGTGCCGCAGAATATGCGGTATTACAACGAAAAGACGGGCGCTTTGGAGGGCGAGCTTCTGCAGGGCTGGCGCACGCTGCTGGGCGGCGACTGCGAATTTTTCCTGCGCTACCGGCAGGGCCTGCCCCGCTCGGACCTTGACCGTCTCGTGATGCAGCGGCAGTTCTATGCAGGCTTGTTCCGCCGCCTCAAAACGGCGTCTGTGGGCGACATCGTTAAGCTGCTGCCCGTGGCGCAGAAGTATATCAAAACGGATATTTCCACGCTGGAGCTGATGAGCATTGCCATTGAGGTGAGCGGCATGGACAGCGCGGATATTTCCATCGGCAGGCTCCCGGTCTACCAGGCGGCGGAGAAATATTACGGTATACCAGAGGGTACTTTGCCAGTCGTGACGGCCAAAGAGGAGACCGCCGCGCTTTTGAATGAATATTTCCGCCCGGCGGACGACCCCATTGCCGCCGCGGACATCGGCACGCCGGAATGGCCCACCACAGGCGGTGCGGCAGGCGCCGAGATGAGCACCATGGGCGACGTGGAAGCCGTGGGTGCAGAGGAGCCCCGGAAATGAGCGGTTTTTACGGCCGTGCTCCGGGCACGGGCTGCGGCGGAGCCGTGCGCCTGCAAGGGAAGGGCGGCTTTCGGGACGCCCCGGAAAGTGAAAGACACCGGAGGTACACGATTTGAACAGACAGCGAGGACCCCGTGATATTGATATTTCCCGCGCGCGCCCGGCAGGGCGGCGCACGGCGCAGCCCAGGCAGGCGGGGGGCGCGGCCGTACGCGGCGGCGCACAGCGCGCGCCGGTGCACGGGCGCTCATCCGGTACCTCCGTGGCGCGCGGGGCCGCCGCCTCCCGGCAGGGTGCGGCGCGCAGGCCCGCCCAGGGCGGCAGAAACGGTGCGGCGGGGAACCTCCGCGCGCAGGCGCAGAAAGAAAAACACGGGCAAAACCGCCGCCAAGGTGCTTTTGTGCATCGTGCTGGTGCTGGGCCTTGCTTTCGGCGGGATATACTGGTATGTGGGCAGTATCTTCAACACCGGTGAGATGGGCAGCCTGGCGCCGCCGGAGAGCGGTGCGGACGCATTGGTGCCCGACGAGCTGTCCGGCACCATGAACATCCTTGTGCTGGGCATCGATTACAGCACCGAGGACGCCGTCAAGCGCGACCCCATCGGCCAGACGGATATGATCCTGTATGTACGGGTGAATGGTTCGGACCATACGATGACCATGCTGCAGATCCCCCGCGACACGCTGGTGGGCGAGATCGGCGGCTCGGCGGGCAAGATCAACGGCATTTTCGCCAATTCGGCCGATAAGGAAAACCGCGTCAATACATTGGCCCAGTACATCACAAAGGTGTTCGGCCTGCCCATTGATGATTATGTCACCATTGATATGGACTCCCTGCGGGAGATCGTGGACGTGTTCGGCGGCATCGAGGTGTATGTGCCCGTGACTATGGAATATGACGGCAGCCGGCTGGAACAGGGCTGGCGCGTTTTGATGGGCGCGGAGTGCGAATTTTTCCTGCGCCAGCGCAAGGACACCTCGGCCACGCCGCGCGGCGACATCGACCGCCTGGCCAACCAGCAGTATTTCTACTCGGCGCTGTTCCGCCGCGTTCGGACGGCCACGGTGGGCGATATCATCAAGCTGACGCCCGTGGTGCAGAAATACATCAACACCAGCCTCAATTTTATGGAGCTCGTTCAGCTGGGCATGAGCGTGCTGAGCATCCCCAGCGAAAATATCATCATCGGCCGCCTGCCCGTGGCCCGCGGCGAGCTGTACAACGGCCAGGACGTGATGGTGTGCGCCAAGGCGGAGACCGCTGAATTTCTGAACGAATATTTCCGCCCGGCGGACGACCCGCTGGCGGCACAGCAGATCGGCACGCCGGACTGGGGCACACGCAGCGAGGTTATCGGCGCGGAGGTGCGCCGCATGGGCGAGGTGGACGCCGTGGGCGGCAGCGATGCAAACGCGCCCGCAGACGCCCAGCAGGCCGCCCAGCAGGCAAACGCTGCATCCGTGCAGCAGCCCGCGGCATAATAGTGGAAGAAGAACGTTTTACCCTATTTGAAACAGGAGAGTGTTCATGGAATCAAAAGAACTGGCGATGCAGATCGCCAAGCTGCTCGACAGCAAGAAGGCTACCCGCGTCAAGGTGCTGAAGGTGCGCGACCTGACGGTGCTGGCGGATTATTTCGTCATCGCCAGCGGCACGTCCTCCACCCATGTGAAAAGCCTGGCCGAGGAGGTGGAGTTCCAGTTCAAGGAAAAGGGTGTCGCGCCCATCCGTACAGAGGGCTTCAACACCCAGAACTGGTTTATCCTGGATTATGCCAACGTCATCGTCCATGTGTTCAGCCCCGACGCGCGGGACTATTACGATCTGGACCATTTGTGGGCCGACGGCGAAGACGTGCCCATGGATTTCATCGAGGAATAAGGCGGCGCGCCGCCCGGAATCTGCAAATCTTTTTTGGATGTGACATATAAAATGAAGTACGATTACAAAGCGATCGAGAAAAAGTGGCAGGACATTTGGGATGCGGAGAATACCTTTGCGGCCAAGCAGGATTTTTCGCTGCCCAAGTACTATGCGCTGGTGGAGTTCCCGTACCCCTCCGGCCAGGGCCTGCACGTGGGCCATCCGCGCAGCTACACCGCGCTGGACATCGTGGCGCGCAAGAAGCGCCTGTGCGGCTATAACGTGCTGTATCCCATGGGCTGGGACGCCTTCGGCCTGCCCACGGAAAACTACGCCATGAAAAACCACATCCACCCCGAGGTGGTGACGGCAAACAACGTGGCGCGCTTCAAAAGCCAGCTCAAGAGCCTGGGCCTTTCCTTCGACTGGACGCGGGAGATCAACACCACGGACCCCAGCTATTACAAATGGACCCAGTGGATCTTTCTGCAGCTGTATAAAAAGGGCCTTGCCTACAAAAAAGAGATGAGCGTCAACTGGTGCACCTCCTGCAAGGTGGTGCTGGCCAACGAGGAAGTTGTGGGCGGTGTGTGCGAACGCTGCGGCGGCGAGGTGGTGCACCGCGTCAAAAGCCAGTGGATGCTGAAGATCACCGCTTACGCGGACCGCCTGATCGATGACCTGGACCAGGTGGATTATATCGACCGTGTCAAGACCCA
>ERZ827492.3268-NODE-3268-length-10381-cov-93.714798_pt1 | contig 10381 bp, 10 predicted proteins | sample MGYA00519704_ERZ827492 | MGnify/ENA primary metagenome ERZ827492 (study PRJEB31778, sample SAMEA3449325) | human gut metagenome | biome: human gut; feature: human-associated habitat; material: faeces | place: United Kingdom | collected 2010/2012 ...
TATTATGTTTGTTATGATTCAAAAAACATTGGTTTTATATTATAAGCAAAAGTTATTGGAAAAAACAATGGCAGATTATGAAAATGAAATTAAACAAAAGGATGAGAAAATAAAAGTTCTTTCAGAGGAAAAGTTTAAGATTAGCAAAATTAATCATGAATTCTATAATAGACAAAAAGCATTAGAGATGACAGTAAATGACTTTATAAATAATACAAATATGGAAGTTGGAAGGGAACTAGCTATTACGAACAAAATAAATAGTTTATCAAAAGAATATTCTAATAAAATGAAATCAATAAAACAAGTGGAAAAGCTATCGATTACAGGAATAGAAGAAATTGATGAAATGTTTAAATATATGCAAATTGAATGTATAAAAAATAATATTGATTTTAAGCTAAAAATAGAAGGAAATGTATATCCATTAGTTAATAATATTATAGAAAAGGATAGATTAGTAACTTTAATTGGGGATCATTTAAAAGATGCAATAATAGCAATAAATTTTAGTAAAAATAAGTTTAAAAGTATTATAGCAATATTGGGTATAAAAAATAACTGTTATGAATTTTGCATATGTGATACAGGTATAGAATTTCAAATAGAAACATTGTTAAAATTAGGATTGGAACCTGTAACAACACACAAAGAAACTGGCGGTACAGGCATTGGATTTATATCTACATTTGAAACACTAAAAAAGTGTAATGCTAGTCTAATAATAGATGAAAAACATGAAGAAAGTAACAATGATTATACTAAATCAGTTACAATAAAATTTGATGGGAAGAGACAATATATAATAAAATCATATAGAGCAGATAAAATAAAAGATAAAGCAGAAGATGATAGAATAATAATAAAAAGGAATGATAATTAGATGAACAAATTACCCGATTTTTTTATGGAAAGATTATATAAAGAATATAACGAAGAGCAAGCTAATCAAATAATAGAAGGCTATAAGTTAGAAAGAAAACTTACTTTTAGAGTTAATACAATAAAAACAACAGCAGAAGAAATTGAACAGAGGCTAGTTGAAAATGGAATAATGTATAAAAAAGTAAAATGGAGTAAAGAGGCTTTTATAATACTTAATAGAAATGAAGAAGAGATACAAAAATTAGAAATGTATAAAAATGGAGAAATATATTTACAAAGTTTGTCATCTATGTTGCCACCAATAATTTTAAATCCTGCAGAAAAAACAGATATTTTAGACATGACTTCAGCGCCAGGAGGAAAAACCACACAAATAGCAGCACTTACTAATAACAATGCAAATATAACAGCCTGCGAAATGAGTAATATACGAGCGGAGAGACTAAAATACAATCTGGAAAAGCAAGGAGCTCTAGCATATGTTATGGTAAAAGATGCAAGAAATATAGATAATTTTTTCTCTTTTGATCAAATACTTCTAGATAGCCCATGTAGTGGAAGTGGTACTATAAATATGAATAATACAGATCTGAATAAGTATTTTACATTAGAGCTTGTTGAAAAATGCAAAAAAACACAAAGAAGTTTAATAAATAAAGCAGTACAAATATTAAAAGGTGGCAAAGAATTGGTATATTCAACGTGTTCAATATTAAAAGAAGAAAATGAAGAAATAGTAAAAACAATAATGAATAAAGGAATGGAAATTGTTCCAATTGAATTTGAAGGCAAGGAAATATTACCACAATTACCAACAACAATAGATGGAACTTTATGCATATGTCCAACACAAGAATATGAAGGATTTTTTATTGCTAAATTAAGAAAAATATGTTAAATTTAAAAATGAATTGTTTGTTTATGAAGAGGAGAGAAAAAAATGAGAAATGTATTTACATACTTTATGCTGTTTTTTATTTATGCAATTTTGGGTTGGATAATAGAAACAACATTAGTATCTATAGAAAAAAGAAAATTTGTAAATAGAGGCTTTTTAATAGGCCCATATTGTCCAATTTATGGATTTGGTGGACTAGCCATTACAATTTTATTAAAAAACTATACCAAAGATCCAATAGTATTATTTTTGATGGCAGTAATAATATGTGGAACATTAGAGTATTTTACAAGTTACATAATGGAAAAAATATTTAAAGCAAGATGGTGGGATTATAGCGCTAAAAAATATAACATAAATGGAAGAATATGTCTAGAAACAGTTGTGCCATTTGGAATATTGGGATGTTTGGTTATGTATGTATTAAATCCAATAACATTTAAATATTTAAATATGCTTTCAAATTCTATGTTAAATATTATTTCTGCAATTTGTTTTACAATATTTATTACAGATAATATTGTTTCATATAATGTAATATCAAGTTTTACAAAAACTGTTAAAACCATAAATGTAGGTAAAATAAAGGATAACACAGAAGAAATTACAAAAAAGGTAAGGGAAGTATTAATAGGAAAATCTTTTTTCAACAAAAGACTTATGGAAGCATACCCAAATTTGCAGGCTAAGATAAAAGAAAAAGCAAGGCAAATAGCACAAAAGGCTAAGGAAGTAAAAACAGAAATGTCAGATAAAGTTGAAAGCATGAAAGAAAAAATAACCCAGAGTGCAAGCGAAATAAAAGATAATATAGGGGATAAGGTAGAAGAAATGCAAAAGGAAATAAGGAAAAAACCTTCTAAAAAAGAAGGTAAATAATTAAGCTAACTATGTATTGCCATTCTGGCTAATTCATCACATCTATTATTAAATTCATTGTCTGCATGACCTTTTACTTTGTGAAATGTGACTTTATGAGTTTTGGTAAGAGAAAGTAATTCTTGCCAAAGCTCTTTATTTTTTACATCTTTTTTATCAGATGTTTTCCAATTATTTTTAACCCAATTTTTAATCCAATTTTGATTAAAAGCATTTACCACATAAGCACTATCACTATAAAGATGAACATTACATGGAAATTTTAGAAGCTTTAATCCCTCTATTACAGCAGTTAGTTCCATTACATTGTTGGTAGTATTTTTTAAGCCACCAGAAATTTCTTTTTTATTATCTTTATACATTAAAATTGTTCCCCAACCACCTGGCCCAGGATTACCACTACAGGCACCATCAGTATATATAATAACTTCTTCCATTTAATTTTCTCCTTCTAATTGTAAATATTTTTATTATATGATATTATAACAATAAATAAAAAACAATACAATATAAAGAAGGTGAGTTTATGCCAAAAGTATTAGGAACAATAGCTGAATATAATCCATTTCATAATGGCCATTTATATCATATAAAAAAATCTATAGAAGAAACAGGTGCAGATTTTGTAATATGTGTGATGTCAGGAAATTTTGTACAAAGAGGTAATACTTCTATTATAGATAAATGGACAAAAGCAAAAATGGCATTGGCTAATGGAGTAGATTTAGTAATAGAATTACCAACTGTATATAGTGTTTCAAGCGCAGAAAACTTTGCAGAAGGTGCTATAAAATTATTAGACTCATTAAAAATAGTTGATACAATATCTTTTGGTATAGAGGCAAAAGATATTGCTAGTTTAAACAATATAGCAAATGTTTTTTATATGGAGCCAAAAGAATATACCAATATATTAAACCATGAGCTAAAAAAAGGAATATCCTTTCCAAAGGCTAGAGAAAATGCTGTAATGATGTACTTGAATGATATTAAACAATATGCAAATATATTAACAGGGGCAAACAATATATTGGCAATAGAATATTTAAAGGCAATAAAAAAGTTAAAAAGCAAATTAAATCCAATAGGAATTAGAAGAGAAAAAGTATTATATAATGATGAAATAATTATAGATGATTTTGCAAGCGCAACAGCAATAAGAAAAATGATAGCAACAGGTCAGTTTGAAGAAATACAAAAAGTTATGCCTAAGTCTTCGTATGCACTTTTAGCAGATGAACTAAGAAGAGGACACTATGTATTAGATTTATCAAAATTTCAGAAAGAAATAATATATAACTTAAGAAAAATGAAGGTGGGAGATATTGCTCAACTTGCAGATGTATCAGAGGGATTAGAAAATGCTATAAAAAATGCAGCAAATTCTTGCAATAATGTTGTTGACTTTGTCAATATAGTAAAATGTAAAAGATATACCCAGACAAGAATACAAAGAATTCTAATATATGCTTTACTAGGAATAACAAGTGAAAAAATGATGACTTCTAAAAAAACAACTCCATATGCAAGAATTTTAGGTTTTAATGAAAAAGGTAAAAAACTGATATCACAAATAGTAAAACATAATAAAAGAGCGCAAATAGTAACTTCAGTAAAAAAATATATGGATGAATCTAAAAATAAGGCATTAAAGGAAATGCTAGAAACTGATATATTTGCGACCAATGTATATACTCTAGGATATGAAAGCGATTCTTGGTCTAACTTAGACTATACTAATAAAATAATTACCATATAAAATATTACAAAAATATTACATTTCATTATTTTTATTGAAATGTAATATTTTTTATCATATAATCTGCGTAAGGGAAATCACATAATTGTATGCATAAGACATTCCCATTTATTATGGAAGGAAACATTGAAATGGAAACTTTTGCAACATATATAATGGAAGAAAAAGACTGGGTAAAGAAACTTGAAATAGCATATTATTTGCGAAAAAAAGCTAATATTTTTTTTAATAACACTGTTATTTTTAAGACGGTGTTGGCCAAGTTATTTCTAGATCACACAGAAATTGATTTGGATAAAAATTTAATTTTAACAGCATGCATATTGTGTAATTGTAAAAAAGTTGATAATTTTTCTGATATGGAGAAAATCAAAACATATGCAAAAGAAGGAGCTGAGTATTTAAGAAATCTTGGATTTGACGAAAGATTTTGCAGAATATGTGAACAAGTAAATAGATATAGTGGGCTAGAACCTAGAGAGCCAGAAGCAGATATTTTAGAATTAATTGATCAATTTGGTGGAATGCTTCTGGACAGACCAGAAAGAATTGGATTTAAATGTGATGAAGCCTTAGTTCTATTGGAATTTAGAAATTTAAAGGATAAAGAAAATAGATATTTAGAAATATTTAAGGATTTTGTAAATAGAATGGAGGCAATAAAGATATGAATGAAAATAGAGAAGTAATTATTCCAGGTGTTTCAGGTGTTCTACGTTTTTTAGCAGATGGGATAAATAGTGTTCCAGATGATAATAACATAGTTGATGGAATGAAGGTAATATCTAAAAGATATCCTATTGCACAAGGAAGAATACAAGGGATCCCGTTATCAGATTTAATAAAAGATACAGATATGGAAATAGTTAAAAATAAAGAAAGCAGTTCTGTGGAAAGAACTTTAAGAGAGCCAAAAAGATTTTATGATGAATTAGGATTGTAAAAGGAAAAGGAAATGTGGTAAGAAATGAGAGAAATATTTGCAGATTTACATGTACATATAGGAAGAAGTGAAAGCGGAAAACCAATAAAGATAACAGCAGCAAAAAGTTTGAATTTTGCTAATATAGCAAAAGAGTGTGCAGATAGAAAAGGAATACAAATAGTAGGAATAATAGATTGTGCATCACCATATGTAATAGAAGATATAGAGAATTTCTTGAGAACAGGACAGGCATATGAAATAGAAGATGGTGGAATAATATATAAAGATAAAGTATGCATATTATTGGGCAGTGAAGTGGAAACATCTGAAGTTGGAAGAAATGGGAAAAAGGGAGCGGCACATAATGTTTGCTTTTTTCCGCACTTAGACGATATAAAGGCTTTTTCAAAAGAAATGAGCACACATATAAAAAATATAACATTAAGCACGCAAAGGTCTGATATTTCTGGTTATGAGCTAATAGATATAGTAGAAAAAAATAATGGAATTTTAATACCAGCACATTGCTTTACTCCATTTAAAAGTTATTACGGAAATTGCGTGGATAGAATGCAAAATATATTTAAAGAAAAATTTAGTAAGATATTTGCAATAGAATTAGGATTAAGTGCAGATACATATTTGGCAGATACAATATCAGAATTAGAAGATAAAACATTCATAACAAATTCAGATGCGCATTCATTGCCTAAAATAGCTAGAGAATATAATAAAATGCAAGTGCAAGATATAAGTTTTAAAGAAGTTGTAAAAGCTTTGAAAAATGAAGAGGGAAGAAAAGTACTGTGTAACTATGGTTTGGATCCTAAATTAGGTAAATACCATAGAACATTTTGCGATAATTGTAGTTCGGTAATAGAAACAAAAGAACCAGTGGAAAGATGTCCAAAATGTTCAAGCGAAAAGGTTACTTTTGGAGTATTTGATAGAATAGAATTAATAAAAGACAAAAAGGAATTTAAAAGCCCAAAACATAGGCCACCATATATATATCAGGTTCCACTTACTTTCATACCAGGGTTGGGCGCAAAAACAATAGAGAAATTATTAAATACTTTTGGGACAGAAATGGATATATTGCACAAGTTGTCTAAAGATGATATAGAAAGTGTAGTTGGTGAAAAGGTTGCAAACACAATAATAGATGCAAGAGAGGGTAATATAAAAATACAATCTGGTGGCGGAGGAGTTTATGGAAAATTAACAGCAAGCTAGGTTCTAAAACTCATTTTATTGAATAGATATTATGTATAAAATATATATCTAAAGAAGGAATGATAATAAAATGAGAAAAACAACTGCAAAAAGTACAATCGCAAACATTATAAAGAAACACATATATGATAACATAAGAGAATATGCAATAGTATCAATTTTATTTTTAATAGGATTAATTTTAGGAGTTATATTTATAAACAATGCAAATGAAACACAAATAATGCAGATAACGGAATATCTTAATAATTTTTCTAATTCACTAAAGACTAATTATAAAATTGACAATATGGAACTTATAAAAAACTCTATAAAAGATAATGTAATTCTTACAATAATAATGTGGTTTGCTGGTTCAACAATAATAGGGTTGCCTATAGTGTTTGGCATAGTATCTTTTAGGGGATTTTGTATGGGATATACTATATCTTCAGCTGTAGCAACATTTGGAATAGGGAAAGGAGCTATATTTGCTACATGTAGCTTATTAATGCAAAATATAATTTTTATACCGGCATTGCTAGCATTAGCAGTTACAGGAATAAAAGTATATAAGTCGATAATAAAAGATAAAAGAAGAGAAAATATTAAATTTGAGATAATAAGGCATACATTATTTTCGGTAATAATATTAATTTTGCTAGTTATATCAGCCGTGGTTGAAACATACATATCACCTAATTTATTAAAAATGGTAATAAATTACATATAAAATTTTTTGAAAAACTATTTACTTTTTAGTCGAAATTTGGTATAACATATATAAAGTTTATGTTAATTGAGAGAAGGAGAATAACAATAATGGAAAAGCAAATAAAATTATTTTTAGAATTTTTAGAAAATGACAAAAGAGTATCAAAAAACACACTTGAATCATATAGAAGAGATATAATGCAATATGCAGATTATATAGAAGAAAACCATATGAATTATACAAAAACAAGCAATGAAGAAATAGAAGAATATATGGACTATTTAAAAGAAGAAGGAAAAAAAGCTTCAACAATATCTAGAAATTTAGCATCAATAAGGTCTTTTTACCAATATTTAATAAGAACTAAAAAAATAAAAAATGATCCTACAGAAAATATACAATCGCCTAAAGTAGAAAAGAAAATTCCAAGTGTATTAACTTCACAAGAGGTAGAATTGTTGTTAGAGCAACCTAAGGATGTAGACTTAAAAGGTACTAGAGACAAGGCAATGTTAGAGTTTGCATATGCAACTGGAATGAGAGTTACAGAGATAATCTCGTTGAACATAGAAAATGTTGATTTAGAACAAGGTTTTGTTATATGTAATACAGTAGGTAAAAAAAGAAATATTCCATTAGGCTCTATATCATTAAAGGCTTTAAAAGAATATGTTGAAAAAGCAAGACCAATACTTATAAAAGACGAAAATGAAAAAGCTTTATTTGTTAATGTTAATGGAAAAAGATTAACAAGACAAGGGTTCTGGAAAATAGTTAAATATTATAAAGAACAAGCACATATTACAAAGGATATAACTCCACATGTTTTAAGACATTCTTTTGCAACACATTTACTACAAAATGGTGCAGACCTTAAAGCAATACAAACAATGCTTGGACATTCAGATATATCTTCAACACAAGTATATATGCAATTTCAAGATCCAGCATTAAGAAATGTTTACAAAAAAGCTCATCCAAGAGCATAAAATAACATAAATACAGTAAAAAAATACAACTTTGGGTTGTATTTTTTTTATTTATTGGTATAATATTATAAGAATATTTTAATTTGAAAGGAAGAAAATCATATGATAAAGAAGGTAGCAATACTTGCTAATGGTGGAGATGTTTCTGGTTTTAATGCAGTAATGCGTGCAATTATAAAAACAGCAGAAAATAATAATATAGAATGTTATGGATTTATAGATGGATATAGAGGATTATTACAAAACAATTTTGTACAGTTAGCAACTGATGCTACTGGTAATGCAAAAGGTATATTACCTAAAGGAGGGTCAATAATAGGCTCGTCAACAAATGCCAATGTTTTCAATTACCCAGTAGAAGAAAACGGAGAGAAAGTATATAAGGATTTATCAGATATATGTGTAGAAAACATTAAAAAGGATGAAATAGATTGTCTATTTACTTTAGGAGGAGATGGAACACAAAAATCGGCAAGAGATTTATCATTAAAAGGAATAAATGTTATTGGAGTTCCAAAAACAATAGATAACGATGTTGCATGTACAGAAATAACATTTGGGTACAACACGGCAGTATCTGTTGCAGCAGAAGCGATAGATAGATTGCACACAACAGGAGAAACACATCATAGAATAATGGTATTAGAAGTAATGGGAAGATATGCAGGATGGATTGCATTAGAATCAGCAATAGCGGGAGGTGCTGATGTGGCACTTATTCCAGAAATACCATATGATATAAATAGTGCAGCAAGAAAAATACTTAATAGAAAAAACAGAGGAAAGGCATTTAGTATAGTTGTCGTAGCAGAAGGAGCAAAGCCAATAAATGGCGATATTACTATAATGGGAACAAGAAACAATGGAAAAGGTGTAGATAATACAAAATTAGGAGGAGCAGGATTTAAAGTTGCAAAAGAATTAGAAGAGTTAACAGGGTTAGAAGCAAGATGTACAGTTTTGGGATACATGCAAAGAGGTGGTAGTCCAACTGCTTTTGATAGAGTCCTTTCAACTAAATATGGAGCAAAAGCAATGGAACTTGCTATGGAAGGTAAATTTAATGTATTAACAGTAATAAAAGATGGTAGATTAAATTATGTTCCACTTGAAGATGTAGTAGGAAACAATAAAAAAATAGGTGCAGCATCTGGCAATACCGCAGAGAGCAATATAAGAAAAGTAAATCTGGATCACGATTTGGTGAAAACAGCAAGACACATAGGAATAAATTTAGGAGATTAATATATAATAAAGGGGAAATTAATTTGGTAGATTTTAAGAAAATTATATCGGAAAAAATTGGAGAAATAACTAATGTGGATTCAAAAAATATATATGAATTTATAGAAACTCCGCCAAACAAAGAAATGGGAGATTATGCATTTCCTTGCTTTAAGTTGGCAAAGGATTTAAAAAAAGCTCCACCAGTCATTGCTAATGAATTAAAAGATAAATTAACATTTGAAAATAATGAAATAGTTAAAATAGAAATAGCGGGAGGATATTTAAACTTTTATGTAAATGCTCAGATGCTTATTTCTGAAGTTTTAACAGAGGTAGAAAAATTAAAAGAGAATTATGGCTCAAGTAAAGTAGGAGAGGGAAAAAATATAGTAATAGACTATTCAGCTCCTAATATAGCAAAACCTTTTCATATAGGACATTTGCGTTCTACTGTAATAGGAAATAGTATATATAAACTGTATAAATTCTTGGGTTATAACTGCATAGGTGTAAATCATTTAGGAGATTGGGGTACACAATTTGGAAAATTAATAGAAGGATATAAGAGATGGGGAGAAGAGTACAACATAGATGAAAATCCAATTGATGAATTAACTAAAATTTATATAAGAATAAATGCGCTTTGCAAAGAGGACGAAACAGTATTAAATGATTGCAGAAATAATTTTAAAAAATTGGAAGATGGAGATGAATATTGTACAAATCTATGGAAGAAATTTAGAGATCTAAGTATAAAAGAATTTCAAAAAGTCTATGATATACTAGATATACATTTTGATTCTTTAAATGGCGAAGCTTTTTATGCAGATAAAATGGATGAAGTAGTACATATTTTAGAAAGTACCGGAAAACTTGTTGAATCCGAAGG
>ERZ827492.3277-NODE-3277-length-10355-cov-3.826602_pt1 | contig 10355 bp, 10 predicted proteins | sample MGYA00519704_ERZ827492 | MGnify/ENA primary metagenome ERZ827492 (study PRJEB31778, sample SAMEA3449325) | human gut metagenome | biome: human gut; feature: human-associated habitat; material: faeces | place: United Kingdom | collected 2010/2012 ...
AGGCCTCGGAGAGGAAGCCGCCGCTCCGAGAGGATGGAGGGCAAATGTGGCGGCCGCTGAGGACTGTCCGGGCGCTCCCCGATCCGGCCCCGGATGAGGCGGCCCCCGGCGGGGTGGCAGAGGAACTGCTGGACCAGGCGGACATTGCCCTGCCCCCAGTGTGGGAGAGTGGGACAGCGAATCTGGACGGCCCAGCCCTGTCTTTGCCGATCCTGTCTGTCCAGCCCGGTCAGGCCATAGAGGTGGAGTCTGGGCTGTATACCCTGTACCGGGGCGCACGTGCGGAGACTTGGAGTGGGAACGCGGTGCAGAAGGCAGGAGTGACGGTGGTCAGAGAGTCAGCCCTGCCGGAGGGGGACGGACTGACCATGGGTCGGCTGGACCGGGCGGTACGCCGGGACAGCCGACGGTATGACGGTGGTATGAGCATATACTAGGGCCTTACTGCTTCCCACACCGACACGAAACAACACAGGAAAGGGGGCGTGGGGGCATGAATCTTTCCCCCATGCGGTTTAAGAGCTTTATTTGGCCCCATAACCCAAAAACCTACACCATCACCTTTGAACGACAGATGGCGGTGCATAAGATTCCCTTTGGGCGGCATTATCTCCAGAGCTTGGGTCAGACCCGGAGGGTACTCCGGGGGGAGGGAGAGTTTGTAGGAGAGGGGGCCTACGACACGTTCAAACAGTTGGCCAACCTTTTCTATGAGGAGACACCAGGGGTGCTGATCCACCCGGTGTGGATGACGGCCACCGCCTGGTTTGTCCATCTGGAAGTACTTCAGGAGCCCAGGCCGGACTATGTGCGATACGCCTTTGAGTTCTGGGATGTGGTGGAGTACGTGACCGCCGCCCTGAAGCGGACGGAGGAGGGCCAGAGCGGGACAGGGGAGGAGCAGGATGGAGCTCAGTCCGGAACGCGGATCTGGCACACAGTAGCCAGGGGGGAGACCCTATGGGGACTGGCTGTCCAGTACGGCGTGACAGTGGAGGGTATTGTGGCCCTCAATCCCTCCATCCGCAACCCTAACCTGATCTATCCGGGACAGAGGGTGAGGGTGACATGATGGAATGCTGGGTGACATTGGGGGACGGCAACCGGGTAGACCTGCCTCAGGCGGTGCGCTGGGAGTTTTCCTACGGTACCGGCCTGCCCTGTGACAGCTTCTTCGTGCGATGCCTGTGGGAGAGTGGGCAGGAGCGAACACTGTCCGCCGCCTGCCGTTTCTATGCCGCCTGGGAGGGGGTACGGGTGTTCACCGGAGTGGTGGACGAATTTTCCTGTGTGTGCGGACGAGAGGGATTGTACCTGGAGGTGTCTGGCCGGGGAATGGCTGCTTTGTTGCTGGACAACGAGGCCATGCCCGCCCAGTATCAGATGGCCACCCGGGCGGATATTGTGGCGGGCCACGTGACCCCCTACGGGATCGAGACGGTGGGGGGATGGGCGTTGCCCGCTGTGAGTGGGTTCACGGTAGAAAGCGGTGTGAGCGAGTGGAGCGTAGTGCAGGAGTTTGTCTGCTACTACGGCGGGGTGGTGCCCCGGTTCGACCGGATGGGGCGGCTGGTGCTGGACGGACATGAGGATGGACCGGAAGCCCTACGCATCACCGGAGAGACAGCGGTGACGGGTTGGGAGTACCGGGAGGAGCGCCACGGGGTGCTCAGCCAGGTGGCGGTGCGCCGCCGGTCCTCCTGGGACACCCAGTGGGTATCTGATCCGGACTTCATCGCCCAGGGGGGGATGGCCCGGAGGGTGGTGACGGTGCCCAACGCCACAGGCTCGGCGGCCATGCGCTACTCCGGGGACTACCAGCTGCGGGCCTCCCGCAGCGGCCGGGTGCGGCTGACCCTGACGGCCCCCGTGGCCTTTCTGGCCTGGCCGGGACAGCTGGTGCAGGTGGACTTGCCGGACTTTGGGGCCAACGGTTTGTACCGGGTGGCCCAGTCAGAGGCGGCCTGCGGACAGGAGGGGCTGACCACCACCCTGGTGCTAGGGGAGACGGACGCCATGATCTGAGGGGCGGTTTGGGGCCTAGGGGCCGCGGCCCCCGGAGAACGAGAGGAGGAATGCCCATGTGGCTGAGCGGACAGGGCAAGCGGCCCAACCCGGCGGGAGAGGGCCAGACAGGAATCGTGACCATCGCTGGGGATGGCCTGGCGGTGCAGCTGGACAGTGAGCGACGCAACCTGGAGGTATACGCTCCCGGCGGCTACCGGTGGACGCCCAAGGTGGGCCAGCGGGTGCTGGTGCTGAAAAACCGGGGGGAGGATCCCTGTGTGATCGGCGTGAAGGAGGGAGAGTCCGCCCCAGACGAGGTCACAGTGGAGGCGGGGACGGTGGACCTGAAGGGGCAGGTGCTCATTGACGGCGTTCCTCTGGAGACCTACATCGCCATGATTGTGGCAGGACTGATGGGAGGATGAGGAGATGGCGCTGCTTTTGAAGGATCGGGATTATGCCCTGAATGAGGCGGGAGAGTTGGCCACGGTGACAGGGGCGGAGGCGCTGCTGGGGGAGGTGCTCTTCCGGCTCACTGCCCGACGGGAGAGTTTTCCCTTCTTGCCGGAACTGGGCAGCAGGTTGTACCTGCTGCGGGGGGAGAAACCCGGACAGTGGGAGAGCCTAGCCCTGCAGTACGCGGTCGAGGCTCTGAACGGTCTGGACCTGGCAGTGACAGGAGTGTCGGCCAGACAGGAGGGGGATCGGCTCTGGCTGAGCTTTGAACTGATCTGGCAGGGACTGCCCCTACAAGTGGAATGTGAGGCATGAGCATGAGAACAGTAGAGGAAATTTACCAGGCTCTGGCGGCGGACTTTCTCACCGACACCGGGGTGGCCGCCGGGGGTAGCGGGGATCTGGCGGCCCGGTTCTACGCGGTGGCGTCACAGATCTACGCCCTGTACGTCCAGGCGGACTGGACCCGCAGGCAGTGTTTCCCCCAGAGTGCGGAAGGGGAACAGCTGGACAGCCACGCCCAGCTGCGTGGCCTGAGCCGCCGCCAGGCGGCTAAAGCCACGGGTACCGTGCGGTTCTATGTGGATGAGGATCGGACCTTTGCTACCCAGATCCCGGAGGGTACCGTGTGCATGACCGCCGACGGGGTGCGCTTTGTCACCACCCAGGCGGGCAGCGTGGAGGCGGGCGAGACCCAGATCGACCTGGCTGTGGAGGCGGTGGAGCCGGGGGCCGCCGGCAACGTGCCGGCGGGCAGCGTGGTATTCCTGGCGGTGCCCCCGGTGGGGGTGACCGCCTGCGCCAACCCGGAGGCCTTCTCCAACGGCCAGGATACCGAGAACGACGAGTCCCTGCGCCAGCGGGTGATGGAGACCTTCCGGCGGCTGGCCAACGGGGCCAACAAGGTGTTCTACGAGCAGCAGGCCATGGCCTTCGACGGGGTGGCGGCGGTGACGGTGCTCCCCCGGAACCGGGGGGTGGGCACGGTGGACGTGGTCATCGCCGCCCAGGGAGGCGTGCCCGACCAGACGCTGGTGGACGCGGTGCAGGATCACTTTGACAGCGTGCGGGAGATCGCCGTGGACGTGGAGGTGTCCGCCCCGGAGACGGAGACGGTGGACGTGGCCGTCACCCTGACAGTGGGGGCGGGGTACGATTTTGACGCCGTGGCCGAGGCGGTGGAGGACGCCCTCCAGGGCTGGTTCACCGGCCAGCGCCTGGGCTGGCCGGTGCTGCGGGCTCAACTCACCGCTCTGGTGTTCGCCGTGGAGGGGGTGGCCAATTGCGTCCTCACCCAGCCTGCCGCCGACCTGGCGGCGGACAGCGTCACCCTGCCCCAGCTGGGCCAGGTGACGGTGAGCCAGACCCAGACCACCTGAGAGGAGGAGCAGGGTGAATCATATCGAGTATCTGGTGGGGCTGCTGCGGCCCTTAAAGGTGTATGACCTGAGCGCAGGGACGCGCAACCGGGCGGAGTTGGATGCCTATGCCAACCAACTGAACGATGGTTGTGACCAGATCGAGGAGACCGCCCGGGAGATGTCCCTGACCACGGCGGAGAGCTTCGGGCTGGAGCGTGTGGAGGAACTGCTGCCCTACCGGCCAGCCAGCCCTACGGTGGCCGAGCGGCGGGTAGCCCTGGCTGCCCTGCTGCGCATCGGCGGGGACAGCTTCACCCTGGCAGCCATCAACGACACCCTGGCCGGGTGCGGTATCAATGCCAAGGCGGTGGAGACAGGTACGCCGGGCTATGTGGAGGTATACTTCCCCGACGTGGCAGGCATCCCCGAGGGCTTTGACCAGCTGCGCGCCATCATTGAGGAGATCCTGCCCTGCCACCTGGAGATCACCTATGTGTTCTGGTACAACAGCTGGGCGGACCTGGCCCAGATGGTGACCACCTGGGGCGGCGCGGCAAGCACCGGCAAGACCTGGTACGAGCTGGCCACCTGGAAGCAGTAGGGAGTTTTCGGTTTCGCCGGAGGCGGCCTACTTTTCCCTCGTAGGAAAGGTAGGCAAAAGTGCGCCGGGGGGCGCGGATGGCTTTCGGCCCAGAGGGCAGGCCTCGGCCAAAGCGACTGTACCCCCGCTTTTACGAGGGCCAGAGTGGGGGTGCCTGCGCCTATTTCCGGCGGCAAACATTGACGGTGTGGGTGGTTCCCACGACGGCCTCCGGCCTTGTACCGCCGTATTTGCCGGTGCCGCACCCCAGCGGAGCGTCCCGGGGGTTTGGGGGTGGAACCCCCAAGCGTCCCTCGCCCGCCGGTGCGGGAACCGGCGCTTCCGCCCCTGGGGCGGGACGTATTTTCGGCGAACTGCACCAAATAAATTCGTAAAAATTGGATAAAAAAGCATTGACAATGATGGGGAAGTATAGTACAATACAAACAGAAAGGAAGGGTGAGTCCCATGTACTAAGAGGAACAGTCTTCCAGAAAAGAAAGGAAGACAAAAAACCCCAACTTTTGGCTATTGGGAACGCGAAGTGAAATGAGGTCTTGGTTCGTTCCAAACAGGCTTGAGTAAGCATCAGGACCGAAGGAAACACCTCTGATCGGCAGGTTCGTGAAGGACGGGAATTCCGGAAGGGTCCAAGGGTTTGAGGAAACGGGAAGCGAGCATTTCAGGCGGAACCCCAAAGCAGTAAGAGGAAAAGAGGTAACAGTCCATTGGAAAATCCGAATCAGAAGTAAGCCCCCAGCTGCGTGTGGGACAGCTGGGGGCTTGGTGTTTTTTCGGGACATTTTTCGGGCGGACAGGAGCGCCGGGACTGGAGTCGGGGCCCGTGAGAGAAGGGAAAAAGAAATATGAGAAACCCATTGCAAAATGGGAAATTGTCCATTATAATGGGTAACATAATGGCATCGATATGTCTATTTCCTGCGCGTTTCGGACAGACTCAAGCGCAGAGCAGTTATATCTTCATGGGGTGAAAGCTATGTTCGCAAAGGATATTGGAATCGACCTGGGTACCGCCAGCGTGCTGGTATACCTGAAGGATAAGGGGATCGTGCTGCGGGAGCCCTCCGTGGTGGCGCTGGACAAGAACACCGGCAAGCTGCTCAAGGTGGGCACCGAGGCCCAGCAGATGCTGGGGCGTACCCCCGGCAACATCGTGGCCATCCGCCCGCTGCGGGAGGGGGTCATCTCTGACTATGACATGACCGAGCGGATGCTCCGGGAATTCATCCGCAAGGTGGCTCCCATCCGGCTGTTCAAGCCCCGGGTGGTCATTTGCGTCCCCTCGGGCATCACCGAGGTGGAGGAGCGGGCTGTCATCGACGCGGGCATCCAGGCCGGCGCCCGGCGGGTGTATCTCATTGAGGAACCTTTGGCCGCCGCCATCGGCGCGGGTATCGACATCACTCAGCCCGACGGCCACATGGTGGTGGATATTGGCGGCGGCACCGCCGACATCGCTGTCATCTCCCTGTCGGGTATTGTGGAGTCTGCCTCCATCAAGGTGGCCGGCGACGCCTTCAGCGAGGCGGTGGTGAAATACATTCGTAAGCGGCATAACGTGCTCATCGGCGACCGCACTGCTGAGGAGCTGAAGATGACCATCGGCTGCGTCTTCCCCCGGCCGGAGGAGATCACCATGGAGATCAAGGGCCGCTGCCTGATGACCGGCCTGCCCCGGGTGTTCTCCGTGTCCTCCGCGGAGATGATCGAGGCCTTTGAGGAGCCCTGCGCCCGCATCCTGGAGGCCATTCACGGCGTGCTGGAGCGCACCCCCCCCGAGCTGGTGGCCGACATCTCCACCAACGGCATCGTTATGACCGGCGGCGGCTCCCTGGTGTGGGGCTTCGACAAGCTCATCGAGTCCCACACCGGCATCGAGACCTATGTGGCCGACGACGCTATCTCCTGCGTGGCCCACGGCACCGGCAAGAGCCTGGAATGGATCGGGGACATGCAGGACGGCACTATGAATATCTCCCGGAGCAGGCAGATGCTATAAAAGCCATTTGAAAAGGCAGAGCCTTTCCAAATGGGGGAGCTGCAGCCCGTTTCGTCGCACTCGCTGCGCTCGCACGCTCACGGGCCGAGAGGAGTTTTTGGCCAGGTACACGCCCTGGCCAAAAACGGATCGCAGTTTTTTCGCCGCTGCGGCGGCGAAATTCTGCGGGGAAAAGGGTGAGCACGTTCGCGGGATGAACCAGTTTTTTGCCAGGAAGCCTTTCCTGGCAAAAAACATATCCGATGTCCGTGACCGCGGCTGAGGGGGCGGCGGGAGTTCTTCTGCCAGTCCACGCCGTGGAACGGAAAGAGCTACCCCTATGAGGAGTTGGACGAGGCCTGGGACAGCGTCCAGGCGGAGGTGGCGGACAGCCATCCCCATCTCTGCTGGCGGACGTGGGGTAGGCGGAGGTCTGCCGGAAGCGGCGGCCCCGAAAAAGTACATCGAAAATGTGAACACCCGCCCGGCGAACCGCCGGGCGGGTGTTTTGGCGCGCTGTGGGAATGGCTTTCGTTTGGCGGGACTCAACGCCCCAGCAGCTCCAGCAGCGCCTCTCGGCGGTTGTCCTCCGGCCGGGCCAGCACATGGTGCAGCAGCCTGGCCTGGGCCTCCCCGATCTCCCGGCCGGACAGGCCAAGAGCGGCCAGGTCTCCCCCGGACAGGGCCAGGTCCTTCACCGTGAGGGGCGGGCGGGCGGCCAGGACGGAGGACAGCAGCTCCTTCGGCCTCCCGTCACCCAGGGTGAGGGCTATGGACGCCGCTGCCCGGCAGCAGTCCTCCCCCTGGGCGGCCAGGGCGTGACGCCAGCCCGCCTGGGTGTCCGGCAGTCCGGCGTGGAGCAGGGCCAGCCCGGCCCGGACGGGACAGGCCACCGCCCCGGGACGGCGGAGCTTCTCCGGCAGCTCCCCGTCGTCCAGCAGTCCGGCCAGCCCAGCCCACCGCTCCAGGGGCCGGGCGGGGAGGGCGGCCAGGGGGGCGGTGTCCGCCTGGGTGGACCCCAGCCAAGGGACGAGCAGATGGTACCGGAGCATCTCCCCCACCCAGCCGGGTTGGGGGGAGAGGAGGGTCTTGTCCACCTCCGCCCCCACCCGCTCCACCGCCAGATTGGCGGGGGAGGGGGCGTTTGCCAGGACGGCTTCCACCGTAGGATGGAGGGCAAAGCCCAGCTGGGCGGCCAGCCGCAGGGCCCGAAACATCCGCAGCCGGTCCTCCCCGAAGCGGCGGGCAGGGTCGCCCACGCACCGCAGCACCCCGGCATCAAGGTCGGCTAGGCCGCCGAAGGGGTCGATCACCGTGCCGTCAGGGGCCAGCGCCAGGGCGTTGACGGTGAAATCCCGGCGGGCCAGATCCTCCTCCAAGCTGACGCCGAAGGACACCGCGTCCGGGTGCCGCCCGTCGGAATAGCCCCCCTCCGCCCGGAAGGGGGTGACCTCTACGGGCCCGCCGGGGGTGGGGACGGTGACGGTGCCGTGGGCACCCCCGGTGGGGACGGAGCCGGGGAAGAGGGCCAGGATCTGCTCCGGCCGGGCGGAGGTGGTCACGTCCCAGTCCTGGGGGACGCGGCCCAGCAGCAGGTCCCGCACGCCGCCCCCCACGGGGTAGGCCCCATGGCCTGCCCGGCGCAGGGCGGCGCAGCAGCCCTCCACGTGGCTGGGGGGAAAAAATGTTTGTCTCATGGCTGTTCCTCCCGTCTGAATCCCGGTGGGGATGATTATACTGAGTTTGGGGCGGTGCCCCGAACGCCCCGAAGGGCGAGTTCGCCGGTTCCCGCACCGGCGGGCGTCTGGGATCCCCGCAAAAACCCAGCGAAGCGGTTTTTGTGGGGAGAGGAGCCGCAAGGGAGCGCACGCAGTTTTCACCGACAGGTGGAAACGGAGCAAAGCGGACTTTGCGGCGACGAGTTCGCCGGGTCTCGTCCCGGCAGACGAGGTACTTTCTCTTACACCAGAGAAAGTACCCAAAGAGCGTGTCCAGGGGGCGAACCCCCTGGATACCCCCCACTCAGTTAAAGTGCCGGCACAGCTTTCCGGCGTCCTGGACAGGACGGTGCGGTAATTCCTTCGGCGGCCTATGGCCTTGTGCCGGCCTGCTTTCGGTAGTCTCCAGCATCCAGTTGGGCGCCTGGCGGGGTTGTGAGAAAAGGCTGGGTGGTTCTATCGGAAGGGCAAGGGCAGAAGGGCAACGTTCCGTTTCTTGCTTCCGTTCAACACACCATCCCCAGAGCTGCGCCCCGTTCCGTGGGTCTCTTTTTGGGGCTATGCCTGACCAGGCGCCCCAATGGGGCGCAGAAGATGGACAGGTCTGGAGGCACCAGGGCGGAGCCCGCCGAGGGAATTGCCCAGCCGTCGATCACGCACGCCGGGAAGCCATGGATGCACGGGAACTGAACCCCCCGCGAACTTAACGGGGGACCGGGGGGCGGAGCCTTTTGGCCAAGCCCCGCCCTTAGGGGCGCAGGCCAATCCGCGACGCGCCCCCGGCGCACTTTTGCCTACTTTTCCTGCGTGGGAAAAGTAGGCCGTCCCCCGGGCGAAACCGGGAAAAGCACCCGTCTGCCGGGGCGTCACCCGGCGGGCGAACTCCCGCGCCTCCGCCGCAGGGCGGCCACCAGCAGGAAGAGGGGGATGACCAACACGGCGGCCACCATCCCGATGTAAAAGACCGCCGGGATGGGCAAGAGAGCGTAGATCGCAAGGGTGAGGGCCACTAGGCTGATCAGCCAGGACAGGCCGCAGAACAGGGCGCAGGCGGTCTCTGGGTTGAGGGGCTTTTGTCCTGGGGAGGGACGGCGGGGATAGGAGGCGGCCAGCAGGCTGAACACCGCCATGAGCAGCAGCCCCCACAGCACCCAGGGACTGGCCCAGGTACTTGGCGTTCCATCAGAGTGAAACTGGATGACGAGGGCCTCCCCGCCGGATACCCAGGTGCCCAAGACGCAGGCGCACAGGCAAAGTCCAATTCCTGTCAAGCCTAAGTTGCGCCAAAAGGGAACAGAGGGCAGATGGAACATGGGAAACCGACCTTTCCGGGGATTGGAAATCCCGGAAAAGAGTATATCATAAGGGTGAGGGAAAGACAAGATTTTGCACAGACTTTACATGCTTTTGGGCTTGAAAAGTGGGCGAGACTGTCATATAATAGACCATAAGTCAGGCTGCGGGCCTGACTCAACACTCAGGAAAGGAAGTGGAATGCGTCGTGACAGGCGATCCGATAGGCCGAAGTTGTACATCCCTGGCGCGGCGCACCCGTAGAGCGGCATGATGTCTGCCTCCCCGTGCGCCCGCTGACCCATGCCCCTTTGGGGAGAAGAAAGCGGAACCGCACGGGGCTTTTTGTGCCCTTTCGCCGGTTTCGGGAAAGGCGTGAAGGCAAATGCTGAATATCTACAAGACGATAGACGGAAAGATCACCCGGCTGGACGCTGTGGAGGAGGGCTGCTGGGTCAACCTGGTCTACCCCAGCGAGGAGGAGCTGAAAACCGTCTCCGCCGCCCTGGGGGTGGAGCCCACCTTTCTCCGGGCCGCCCTGGACGAGGAGGAGACCTCCCGCATCGACAGCGAGGACGGCCAGACCCTCATTATCGTGGACACCCCGGCCATGGAGAAGGATGAGACTGGCGTGGTCTATTCTACCCTGCCCCTTGGCATCATCGTCACGGGAAAGCATATCATTACGGTCTGCCTGAAGGAGACCTCGGTGGTTCGGGACCTTCAGGACGGGCTGGTGAAGGACGTGCGTACCCAGCAGCGCACCCGCTTCATCCTCAACATCCTGCTGCTGGTGGCCAAACGATACCTGCAGTATCTGCGGCAGATCGACAAGACCTACAACTACATGGAGCAGCAGCTGTACAAGTCCCAGCGGAACAAGGAGCTGATCCAGCTGCTGGACCTGGAGAAGTCCCTGGTGTACTTCAACACCTCCCTGA
>ERZ827492.3279-NODE-3279-length-10345-cov-3.139650_pt1 | contig 10345 bp, 7 predicted proteins | sample MGYA00519704_ERZ827492 | MGnify/ENA primary metagenome ERZ827492 (study PRJEB31778, sample SAMEA3449325) | human gut metagenome | biome: human gut; feature: human-associated habitat; material: faeces | place: United Kingdom | collected 2010/2012 ...
ACATCTGTCTCATTGGGCCCAATGAGACAGATGTACCTGTCCAATGCGTCTCATCCACAAAGGAGGAGGCGAGTGAGGAGGAGGGACCCTCACCCGCCGGAGTGGCGTGCTGGCTACCAGACCAGCACCTGTGGCGCCTATGCTCTTGGGACGCTGCGCTCTTAAATGCCCCAGACTGAGCGCACTTACATCTTCACGGCCGCCAAGCGTCCGTCGAGCATCGCATGTTTCAGGAAGGCGTTGTCTCCGCCCAGAGTCGAGCCGATTTCGTAGACCTCGGGCACGATTTGCTTGAGCTGCTCGTAGAAGCTGGGATCATGTTGCTCCGGGAGCATGACCATCACGCTATCGCAGACGATGCCCTCGGCCTTTCCGTCGACCTCGACAGTCACCGACTTCTTGTCGATACGCAGCAGACGCGCGTTATAGATGATCTGCACGCCATGCTCCTCGAACCACGGAACGAGGCGCACCTTGTACTTCTGGGGTACCAGGCCACCGACGTCCTCGGTCTCGGCAAGGAGGATGACTTCCTTGCCACGATGGGCCAGAAACGTCGCGCACTGGGCACCTTCGGCGCCGGCACCCAGAATCACGATCTTCTTGCCGACGGGAAAGACCTTCTCGCTCATGGACGCGAGCTTTCTGGGACCGAACATCTTCATGGGAACGGAGGCGAGCTTGGTCATCGCCGGTATCGTAAAGACGTTCTTTCGATCGATGCCCTCGATGTCGGGAATGAAGTAGGGCGAGCTGTCCGCGAGTACGACGATGTCCGGTTTCTCTCGTTTCACGAGGTCCAACGTCACTTCAGTCTTGAGTTTGACGGTGACATTTGACTTTTCGATCATGGTGGTGAGGTAATCGAAGAGCGGCATGACGTCCTCATCCTTGTCGCCCTTTATCATGGAGGCAAGCTTGATGCGGCCACCGAGCTCGCTCTTCTTCTCGTATATCGTCACGTCGAATCCGCGTTCGGCGGCATCGAGCGCGCATTGCATGCCAGCCGTGCCACCGCCGATCACCATGACTTTCTTGCGTGTCTCGACGGGCTTGAGCTCAAGCTCACGCTCGCGGCCAAGCGCGGGGTTCACGCGGCAGATGCGAGGAGATGTGACGGGATCCTCGCAGCTCGCGCAGCGATTGCACCGGCGTATCTCATCGAGGCGGCCTTCCTTGACCTTGTTGGCGAACTCGGGATCGGCCCAGAGGTAGCGCCCGTAAGCGACTATGTCGGCATAGCCCTCACGCAGCACGCGCTCGCCCTTGACCTCGTCCATGCGCCCGACGCCGATGACCGGAACGTTAACGGCTTTTTTGACGGCCCGGATTCCCGGCATAAGGATGCCAAGATCGTTGAAATCCTCCATATAGGGTTCCATGAAGGGCTCGGGGTCGGGGTAGGGGAAGTAGTCGGGACAGTAGCGGAAGGGAAGCTTGCCGTATCCGTAGCCCGATACGCTTATGTACTGGTAACCATAGGATTCGAGGGCCTTGGCATTCTCGACGGCGAGCTCGGGCGTGATGCCGCCCGAGACGAGCGGCGACCATTCCTGGCCGTTGATGCGCGTGCCTATGACGAAGTCCGGCCCGCATGCGTCGCGTACCATGTCGTAGATCTCGCGCATGATGCGCGTGCGGCTCTCGGCTGTCTGTGGACCGTACTCGTCGTCGCGATGGTTCCAAATGGGACTCAGGAAGCTATTGAGGAAGTAGCCGTGAGCAGCGTGGATTTCCACGGCGTCAAAACCGGCCTTCCACAGGCGTATGGCTGCATCGACGATGAGCTGGCGTTTCTCGACGAGCTCGTCGTGCGTGAGACCGTGGGTCGCGAGTCCCTCGGGAGGAGGGGTGGGAAGGTCCTCGATTTCGAGTGTCGAGGCGCAGATGGGCCTGCCGCCGCCTTGCACGGGGGCGAGCGGGCCGCCATGATGGAGCTGGCCGATCACGCGGCAATCGTACTGGTGCAGACGCTCGGCAAGCTCGGTGAGGCCAGGGATGAACCTGTCATCGTAGGCACAGAGGTAGATGCCACCACCTACTGGTGGTTCCCAGTTGATGCCGGCTATATCGATGGCACCGACACCGCCCTTAGCCATGCTTTCGTACAGATCAATGCCCGCGCTGCCATCGGCGGTACCGTCGAGATTCCACCTCCACGTTGACTGAGGCGCCTTCATGATCCTGTTTTTCATCTTGAAGTTCGGAGCGATTTCGATGGGTGACATGAGATGTTCGAATTCTTGCATCATTTCCTCTTTCGACGGCCAATACGGGACTGTGCGTTTGTGTGGCTGTCATCATAGGGAGCATGATGGGGACATTCCTAGTACGCACTTTATTGTTAGCGCTTTTACGCGGTTTTCGATGAGATGACGTGGGACTTCTCATGTCTCCCCTTACTTTTAAGTGCGTAATTGTTTCGGCGTAATCCCGTTTCTAGAATTCTGGAAGAAGGCAGGATTATGTGAGGGTTTTCTAAGGAGAGTGATCACACATGATTAGCAGAATGGGTCTTTTGAAGCGCAAAGAGGGTACGACGCAGGAAGAGTTCAAGGACTACTGGCTCAACGTCCATGGCCCCATCGCCGCAGAGATGAAGAACCTTCGCCACTATTCCCAGCATGCGGTATGCGACAACGAGCACCGTCATCCCCTGGGTCAGGGTCCCATCATTATCGATGGCTATTCCGAGCTGCAGTTTGACAGCTATGGCGATATGGTCGAGGGCGTCATGTCGCTCGATGGCAAGGGCGCCGATGACGTTCCGAAGTTCGCCGATCCGCACAATCCCATTCTCGTTTGCGTGAAGAAGTTCGTGAAGCACACTCCCAAGTACTTGCTCAACGGCGACAAGCCGCTTATCAAGCGCGTCTCGTTCATGGGCCGAGCCGAGGGTGTGAGCGCCGAGGAATGGATGTACCAGTGGTGGGACGTCCATACCGAAATGGTGCATACCATGCCGGGTTACGTGGGCTATGCGCAGAATCTCGTCATCGATCGCATCGTCAACGGCGTCTCCGTCCATTATGACGAGCTTCCGGTCGAGGGCGTCGTCGAGTTCTGGTTCGAGAACATGGATGCCTTCAACGAATGCTACGACTCCCCCGAGTTCAAGAGGACATCGCAGCATGGCAGTGAGTTCATCGGCGCGATCAATACGTATCTTACCGAGGTGCACGACATACTCTAGTCTGCCATCACCGAGATTGTGGACCTAGCTTGAAGTATGGTGATTTGGGCCGGGCTCGATGAGTCCGGCCCTGTGCCGTCATAAACGGGGAAAGGCCAATATCGATAAAACGGGCATGAGCCATATTTTTGGCCGCATGTCTACCACAACCCCCCTGGCTCTGTGATTGCATTCAGGGGGGGGGTAATAATAATCTCCTTGCATATCTGTCGTGCAGGGAAATCCGTACGTATCTTTGGCCGAGAGCTGGGCAGAAGCAAAGGTATGACTTGGGAGGCGATTGTGATGGATCCTAACAGTATCGACAGGTTAACCTCATGCATGCTCACGCAGGTCCTCACAAAGATTCTGGGAGGTAAGTGGAAGCCGTTCATCATCTGGTATTTGAGCTTGCAACCTCATCAACGCGCGCGCTACGGTGAGCTCAAGAAGATCATTCCCTACAAGATATCGGACAAGATGTTCTCGCAACATCTCAACGAGCTCGAGGAGATGGGCATGCTCGAGCGCGTCGTGGTCGAAGACAAGCCCCTGTGGGTCGATTATCTCCTCACACCAGACGGTATCAGCATGGCAAACCTCCTGTACCTCATTCGCGATTGGGGTGTCGTACACCTTAACTTCTCGGTCGAAGCGCTTAAGCAGACGAAGGGCCTCCTTAACGATGGCAAGCTCGAGTACGGCACCGTAGGCGAGGACGGCATGATCGATAAGACGCGTGAGCACATCGTCTGGTACTTCGACACCGCGGGTGACGAGGACGAAATCGAAAACTAGGTTCTGCGTCAAAGCCAATAGCATCGATTGACGGGCGTGGTGTATCTGACACCTCAAGCCGCAAGACAGGCTTCATTCTTACTTTTAAGTGGGTAGTTGCCTGTCATGACTGATGACCATATTTTTTTCGTGTAACGAAAGGTGAGGAGGAATGATGGGCAAGAGGTTTGAAGGCAAGGTGGCCGTGGTGACGGGTGCGGCAAATGGCATTGGCCATTGCATTGTCTGCCGTCTTCTCGAAGAGGGCGCCAAGGTCGCGGCCCTCGATATCGAGGGCGACACGTTGGCGCGCGAATTCGAGGGTAACGAGAACATCGCGATCTATCCTCTCGACGTCGCCGATTACACCATGTGCAACGAGGTGGTCGACGAAGTGCTCGAAGCGTTCGGGCACATCGACATCCTTTTCAGCAACGCGGGCGTCATCAAACGTGGGAGCGTGCTGAGCACGACCGAGGAGGAATGGCGCCGCGTCATCGACATCAACCTCAATGGATGTTTCTGGATGGACCAGGCCGTGGCGAAGTCGATGATAGAACGCGGAATCAAGGGTGCCATCGTCAACACGAGCTCATGCACGTCGCGCACGGTTTCCAAGAACACCGGCGCATATGCTGCCAGCAAGGCCGGTGTGTCCCAGCTGACCAAATGGCTCGCCTTGGAGCTTGCCGAATACGGAATTCGCGTCAATGCCCTCGGGCCGGGCACGAGCATGACGCGTATCACCGAGGGTACGAGGAATGACCCCGAGCGTAACGCGCAGTTTCTCGCCAACATTCCCCTGGGCCGCTATGGCGCTCCTGAAGAAGCCGCCAGTGTCGCACTGTTTCTGGCAAGCGACGATGCCTCCTACGTTACCGGCGAGACCTTGGTTGAGGATGGCGGTTTCACGCTGTTCTAGGACATTGGAAGGACCAATTCATGGGTGGCTTCGAAAAACTTATGTCTCCGCTGGAGATCACGCCAAAGATAACCTTCAAGAATCGCATCATGAAGACGGGCCAGTCGACGTTTCGTTGGAACGATGACGGTACCGCCGATGGAAGCGCGGCAATCGGTTTGTACGAAAGCATTGCAGCAGGCGGAGCGGCGGCCGTGGTCATCGGCGGCGTCATGTGGGATGACATGCCCGGGCGCTACTGCAACGTCTGGGACGACAAGTTCATCCCGGGCTTGACCGAGCTCGCGGAGGCGGTGCATCGCCACGACAGTTACATCATCGGCCAGCTCCATCATGGCGGCCCTTCCGCAGCCGTGCTCGGTGAAGGGCGCCCCTTCAGCTCGTCGACGATCGAGACCGAGGACCTACCCATTCCCGAGCCCGAGGGGCGTGCGACACGTGGGCTTTCGGTCGAGGAGATTCACGAGAAGGAAAGGCTCATCGTCGAGGGTGCCGTACGCATGAAGAAGGCGGGATTTGACGGCGTCGAGGTGCATGCCGCCCATGGGTATCTGCTCAACAGCTTTCTGAGCCCCCTATGGAACAAGCGCGATGACGAGTACGCCTTCGAGAACGTGGCAAACCGCACGCGTATCATGGCGGAGCTCTACCAGATGATTCGCGAGGCGTGTGGTCCCGACTTTCTCATCGGCACGCGCATCAATGGCATCGAGTTCTCGCCTTTGACGGGGAATAATGGCATTACGCCCGAGATGGCGCGCGATACCGCCATTGCGCTCGAGATGATTGGATACCAATACATAAGCGTGACCGGCTATGGCTACGGAAACCTTCCGTTTCGCTTCATCCCGGACTACTTCCCGTATCCCGATCCCGAGCCTCATATGCGTCCATACATGAAGGACTACGAGGATATGGGGCTGCTGCTTCCGGCGGCAAAGTACATCCGCGATGCCGTCAGGGTACCTGTCGTGTGCGTTGGCCGCATGGACGAGGTCAAAGGCGAGCGCGCACTTGAGGAAGGCTACGCCGACATCATCGGCTTTGGCCGCTACCTGTGGGCAGACCCTGAGTTTCCCAACAAGGTGAAGGAGGGGCGCATCGACGAGATTCGCCGGTGCAATCGTTGTGGATCGTGTCAAGATCCGCTCGTCTCTCCGCGCATCTGCCGTGTGAATCCGGCGCTCGGACGCGAGAAGGAGCTTGCGCTCACGCCTGCCGACAAGCCGAAGAAGGTCATGGTCATCGGTGGAGGTCCCGCGGGCATGCAGGCGGCCATCGACGCGGCGGCCCGCGGCCATAACGTCGACTTGTACGAAAGGTCCGGCGAACTGGGCGGCAGGCTCAAGCTGGCGTCGATGATCAAGGGCAACAAGGTCGAGGACATCATGCCCATCTACGATTACCTCACCACCATGGTGGGCAAGTCCGACGTGCATGTGCATCTCAACGAAGAGGTCACGGCCGAGCTCGTCAGGCAAGAGAAACCCGATGTGGTCATGCTCGCCAACAGCTCGCCGTATCTGATTCCCGACATTCCCGGTATCGATGGCGGCAAGGTGTATACCATCCCCGGGCTTTCGAAGCTCGCGAAGCTTCCGCTCAAGCTTTTCAGCCCTGAGTTCATACACAAGGCAAGCAGGCATTTCATGCCCGTGGGCAAAAAGATAGTCGTTCTGGGAGCCGGTGCCGAAGGTGCGCAGTGCGCCACGTTCATGGCCCACTGCGGCAAGGACGTCACGCTGCTCTCGGAAGACGATGATATCGGCGGCTTGGTTCCCGTGCCCTACAAGGTGCGTTTGGAGCCCTGGTTCGAGGAGAATGGCGTCGAGGTCGTGCGCAATGCCACATGCAAGGAGATCCGCAAGGGTCTCGTCATTGCGGAGGTGGATGGCAGGGAGCGTACCTTTGGCTGCGACAGCGTGCTCGTCATGCTTCCCGAGAAGCGCGATGCAGCGTTTTGCGATGAGCTCAGGAGCGCGGGTGTTGAGGTCATGGAGATTGGCTCCACGCTGGGAGGCGATAACGCATTCGTCAAGCACGCCATCATCGATGGCAGAGAGGCCGCCTGTCGGATCTAACCGTTTGACCCGTCGTTTGAGGGCTTCCCGCTTTGTTTGAGGCGGGAAGCCTTTTCCTCCCCGATTCTTACCTTTTGGTAAGGACTAACTTATTTGTGCGTTATTGAGCACCGTTCATTGCCGGCCATACCATTCTTCTTAGATGGGACACATGCATCCTCCCGTAGCCCGATCGTGCCAATCGCAATGTCTTACGCGGGTGCGGATGCAGATGAGAAGGCGCCTCGCGATACCGGATTCTCGTACATGGATCAGCTCGCTTTTGGGGCGCATGGAGGTCTTTACGAAAGGGGAGCACGCATGGCAAAAGAAGTTCAGCCCACCCAGAAGAATGCATCGCTTTTCAAGTCGATACTCTCTGGATGTCTGGGTAACGTTCTGGAATGGTATGACTATGGCCTATACGGCTACTTCGCGGTTGTCATTTCCGCGGAGTTCTTCACGTCCGAAGATCCCGTTGTCGGCATTCTGATGAGTTTCATGGTGTTTGGCGTCGGCTTTGTCGTGCGTCCCATTGGCGGCCTCATCATGGGAGCCTATGCGGACAAGCACGGCCGCGTAAAGTCACTCACCGTAACCATCATGGCCATAGGCATATGCACCATGCTCATGGGATGTCTGCCGACTTATGAGCAGATTGGCATCATGGCGCCCATCCTGCTCACGGTTTTGCGTTTGCTGCAGGGTTTGGCAACGGGCGGTGAGTTCGGTTCTGCCCTCACGTTCATCTCTGAGTTCAACAACGGCAAGAACACCTCCTTCCTCGTCAGCTGGCAGCCGTTCAGCGTCGGTGTCGGCATGCTCATCGGCTCCATCACCGGTCTGATTTGCACGTCGGTCCTGTCCCAACCCGACCTCTACGCCTGGGGTTGGCGCATCCCGTTCCTCATCGGCATCGTCGTCGCCGTCTACGGCGTCTATCTGCGCAAGAGCGTGCCTGAGCCTCCCGAATTCGAGAAGATGAAGGAGCAGAAGAAGGCCACCGAGGAAGATCACACGCCTGTCAAGGTGCTTTTCAAGAAGCACTGGGTCGCCATGATTACCAACATCGGCCTGCTTGCCGGCACGAGCGTTTCCTACTACCTGTTGGTGACCTATCTACCCACCTATATCAAGGAGTTCGTCGGTGGGACCATGCTCGAGGGCTTTATCGTCAATACCGCGGTCGTGGCCGTATATTTGGTCCTCTGTCCGTTCGCGGGCATGTTCGCGGACAAGTTCGGACGCAGGAAGTCCGTCATCATCGCGTGCCTGGGATTCATCGTGCTTGCCTACCCGGTTTTCTGGGCCGTCATCAACGGGCATGCCGTGTTGATCATGATTTGCGCCCTTGCATGCCTGCTGCCCTTCCAGTCGCTTAATGCGGTGGCAGTGGCGACGGCGGCATCCGAGGTGTACCCCACCGAAACGCGCAACAGCGGTGTCGGCCTTGCCTATAACCTCGCCGCCGCCGTTTTCGGCGGCATGGCTCCGGCCATTGCGACGGCGATTATTGCGGGTACGGGAAATGCGATCTCCCTGGCCTTCTTCATCATCGCTGCTGACGTCGTCTCAATCGTGGTCGCGATCTTCCTCATGAAGCGCTACTACCGCAAGGATGGTACGCCGGTCAATAGCTAGCTCTACCGCAGATTGGTTCGTCTCGCGCCGTCATATGGGCGCAGGGGGAAACGTCCTCCTGCGCCCATACAGTTCTCGTTTGCCTTTTCAAGGGAGAGGATTCGATGAAAGAGCCCGTTGCCGTGCGTACCGTGCGCAGCGTCATCACCCTGTGCTTTGCCGTGTGCTATATCATCAACGTCTTTTTACGCGCTCCGCTGCTCGATGACGTGAACATCGTCCTCATGATCGTGGTGCTCGTGATGAGCATCTTCGTCTCGACGGGGTCGTCGCGGCTCATCGGTGTCATCCTCATCGCGATAAGCGTTGGGTTGCTGCTCTATGCCCAAGCGCCGGCCGAGGAGTGGGTGCGCGCGCTTCGCAAGAACGCCGACCTCATCGTCATGTTCATCCTGATCCCGCTCATCGGCATACCCGTTCAGCATGGGGGCTATAGCGAATCGTTGAGAAGCCTGTTCACGCGGTATGCAAACTCGGAGGGACGATACTATTCGCTCGTAAGCGGCATGGCGGCCGTGGTCGGCTCGCTCATAAGCATTGCCGCCGTTCCGCTTACGTTCGAGATGTCGCGTGAAAGCCAGTTGGGCGCCAACAAGAAGTTACTGGGAACGGCGCTCGCGCGCGGATTCGTCACGTGCATGATATGGGCGCCTACGTCGGCGACCATCGCCTTGGTCGTTTCGGTCACAAGCGCTGACTGGACGAGCTTTGCCCCCTGCGCGATTGTCTGCGCGCTTATTGCGGAGGGCATTGGCATTCTCATGACGGTGCTTGTGCGCAAAAAGGGTAGTGGCGACTGCGTGACACGCGGCGAGGCGGGCATGCCCGAGGGTATTCCCGGAGACATCGACAAGGTGAAGATGGCGGAACTGGCCATCTTCTCCGTGTTCCTCATAGCGTTCATTGCCGTGGTCTCCCAGCTGTTTGGCCTTTCGGCCATTATCGTCGTCGCCATGGCGTCACTGGTATGGCCCTTTCTCTGGATGCTCGTTATCAGGCGGTTTTCCCTGTATCGCGAGGAGCTCAAGAACGCGTATTTCGAGAAGAAGCTCCCCAATGCCAAAAACCAGATCGTGCTCTTTGCGGGTGCGGGCATGCTCGCCCAGAGCATCGGATATTCGGGTATCGGCGATTTCATTGCGCAGGCCCTCATGTTAACCACCGGCCAAAGCGTTCTGTTGTTGACGACGGCCATCGTCATCATCGTCTTGCTTACCTGCGCGGCGGGAATCCATCCCATCGTGGCCACGGCCGTCATAGGAGGTGCCATTGATCCTGCGCTGTGCGGAATATCGGCTGCGTATCTTGCGCTTGTCCTGTCGATGAGCTGGGCGCTGGGCAATACGATATGTCCCACATCGGCAAATGTCATCGCCGTGGCGGACATGGTGCAGACATCTCCCGTGGAGACGAGTCTCAAGTGGAATGGACTCTACGCGGCCATCACCGCTGTCGTCCTCATCGTCTGTCTCATGCTCATGCGCGCGCTTGGCTTGCTGTAGTCACATATGGCTGCCGTACTTACGTATACGGCAGCTTCTTACTTTTAAGTGCGTTATTGAGGTCATCCATAAACCCTCATAGCATACGACTCGAGAGAAGAGATGTCTTCAAAACGGATGGAGCCGTCATTCTCGTTGAACTTTCCGGCTTCCTGGCAAGAACCGCATTGCAGTGGTGAGGACCTAGTCCAGTTTCGGCATCAATTGACTCCGGCACATCAGCACGTATCGCAACATCGGAATCATGTGCGTATAGAACGGCTTTCACGTC
>ERZ827492.3285-NODE-3285-length-10328-cov-3.652390_pt1 | contig 10328 bp, 6 predicted proteins | sample MGYA00519704_ERZ827492 | MGnify/ENA primary metagenome ERZ827492 (study PRJEB31778, sample SAMEA3449325) | human gut metagenome | biome: human gut; feature: human-associated habitat; material: faeces | place: United Kingdom | collected 2010/2012 ...
CTGCCCGTGTCCGCGTCCAGAACGCAGAGAGGTATATATGCGGGAGATATTGAATTGGCGAGACGCCAAGCGCGTCAGTGAGATCTGTGTGGTGGCCCCCACCCAGAAGCTTGCCGAAGAGGTCTGCACTCTGATCGACCAGAAGCATTACCGTGAAATCGATGTGGTCGTCGCCACCGGCGGCCGGCAGGAGATCGTGCGGGGGATGCAGATCCTGGCACGCCGTGTACAGCAGGGGGTGCTGCGGCCTGAGGACATCGACATTGAGACGGTATCGGGCGTAATGTATACCGCCGGGCAGAAAGATCCGGATTTCATTCTGCGCCCCAGCGGAGAGCACAGGCTCTCCAATTTTATGCTGTGGCAGGCGTCTTATGCGGAATTTGTGGATATGGACGTGTTATGGCCGGATTTTACCCGGGCGGATCTGGACCGGGCCATTGAAGAATACAATACCCGCAGCCGCCGCTTCGGCGGAATTTGAAAGCAAAGCGAGGCATGGCTATGAAAACAAGAGTGATTACCTCCGCAGTCGGCCTGGTGGTACTGTTCGCGGTGATGGCGCTGTTCGACACCTTCGTGTTCAACGTCGTCATTGCGGCCATTTGCCTGCTCGCCATCCATGAGGTGTTCAAGGCGTTCCGGTTTGAAAAGGCTGCGTATATTTATTGGGGCTTTGTACCGTATACGCTGCTGGTGATGTTCAGCGATTTCCATATGGTTCGCATCTGTATGCTTCCGGCGTCCTACATTTTTGCGTTGTACCTCGTTTTGTGTGTCATCGGCAATTCAAAGTCCATCAATTATGCAAAGCTGGGCGGCATGGTGCTGTTTTCCTGCATCATCATGTTCTGCTTTTATTCCCTCATTTATCTCAAGCAGCTTCTGCCGCGAGCGACATACGGCTACGATGCGCTGTATTTTATTTTCCTGATTTTGGGCTTTGCCTGGGGCGGGGATTCCGCCGCATATTTTGCGGGACGCGCGTTCGGCAAGCATAAGCTGGCGCCGGTCGTCAGCCCCAACAAGACCATCGAGGGAGCCGTGGGCGGCGTGATGGGAAGCATGCTGCTGGGCGTTGTTGTTACGGCATGCTATACAGCGCTGCACGGGCAGCTTGTCGGCGTGCCTCTGGATACGCTGGGCTGGCGGTATTATGTGGTCGTTGTGCTGCTGGGTGGGTTCGGCTCTCTGCTGGGGATCGTGGGCGATCTGTTTGCCTCTGTGATCAAGCGCCAGTGCGGCATCAAGGATTACGGCACCATCTTTCCCGGGCACGGAGGCATTATGGACCGCTTCGACAGCGTGCTTTTCATCGCGCCGTTTGTCGCAATGGTCGTGACGGCGGTATTTTACTATTTTACGAAATAACGAGGCGTGATATTATGACAAAAAAGGTCACGGTCCTTGGCTCCACAGGTTCTATCGGTACGCAGAGCCTGGATGTTATCCGCGCGCAGGAATACAGCGTGTTTGGGCTGGCGGCGCATTCCAATGTGGAGCTGCTGCTGCGACAGGTACAGGAGTTTCATCCTCATTGCATTGCTGTTGTGGATGACGCGGCGGCGGACCGCGCCGCCCGGGAGCTGCACGGCATGCCGGGCGCGCCGGTCCTTCTGCGAGGCAAAGAAGGTCTTGAAGAATTGGCAGCTATGGACGGCTCGGACATCGTGCTCAACGCGGTGGTGGGCATTGCCGGGCTTGCCGCGACGCTGTCCGCCATCAAAAGCGGGCGGGATGTGGCGCTGGCCAACAAGGAGAGCCTTGTCACCGGAGGTTCCCTCGTGACGGATGCCGTCCGGGAGAATAACGTCAAGCTTCTGCCTGTGGACAGTGAGCATTCGGCCATTTTCCAATGCTTACAGGACGAATACTCGGCCAAAAGCCTGCAAAAGATACTGTTGACGGCCTCCGGCGGGCCGTTTTTCGGCCGCACGCGGCAGGAGCTGCAGAATGTTACAAAGGACGATGCGCTGCGCCATCCCAATTGGAGTATGGGAAGCAAGATCACCATTGATTCCGCCACGCTGATGAACAAAGGGTTGGAGCTGATCGAGGCTGTCTGGCTGTTCGGCCTGCCGGCAGAGCAGGTACAGGTGGTGGTACAGCGCCAGAGTATTATCCATTCGATGGTGCAGTTCAGTGACAACTCCATTTTGGCACAGTTGGGGGTGCCGGATATGCGCATTCCCATCCAGTACGCGCTTACCTGGCCGGAGCGTGTGCCCGGCCCTGCGCCGGAGCTGGACTTCACAAAGCTGCACGAGCTGACTTTTGACACAGCGGATGAGGCTACTTTCCGCTGCCTCGCGGCATGTAAAAAAGCAATCGGCAAGGGCGGCCTTGCACCGTGTGCTGCAAACGGCGCAAACGAAGAGGCGGTGCGTCTGTTTCTGGAGGGACGCATTCCGTTCCTGAAAATCGGTGAGCTGGTGGAGGGCGTTGTGGACAGCGAAGCCTTCGGCGGGCCGTATACTCTGGATGACGTGTATGCATGCGACGCGGCGGCGCGCGCATATGTTTTAGCACATGTATCCTAAAAGAATGGGCGGCGGCGCGCCGGGCTGTTATACGGTCCGTACGGCGCGGCCGAACAAATGAAATAAAAGGCAGGGCACAGAATGGCATCATTTTTCAGCAGCGCGGGGTCGTTTCTCATTACGGTGTTGGCGTCGGTATTCGTATTCGGCATTGTGATTTTCATTCATGAGCTGGGGCATTTCCTCACTGCGAAGTTCAGCGGCATCCAGGTGAACGAATTCGCGCTGGGCATGGGGCCTACGCTGTTCAGCTTCACCCGCGGGGGAACAAAATACGGCTTGCGCCTGTTTCCCATCGGCGGCTTTGTCAGTATGGAGGGTGAGGACGAGGAGAGCGAAGAGGCGGGTTCCTTTACAAAGGCCCCGGTGGGAAACCGAATCCTTGTCACCGTGGCGGGCGCTGTGATGAACCTCCTTCTGGGGTTTGTGGTCCTTGTTTGCGTGGTGTGTTCGCAGCAGCTCATCAGCACGCGCACCGTAGCGGAATTTTACGAGGGCTCGTCCACACAGCAGTCCGGCCTGCAGGTGGGAGACACCATCGTTGCGGTAAACGGACGGCGCTGCTTTATCGCAAATGATATCATCTATGAGTTCGCCCGTACCCAGCAGGGGCAGGCGGACTTGACCGTATTGCGTGACGGAAAGCGCGTGCAGCTGGACAATGTGGTGTTCGATACCTACGAAGAAAACGGCGTCAACCAGCTTGTCATTGATTTTAAAGTGCTGGGCGAGAAAAAGACGGTGGGCAGCGTTTTGAAAGAGGCGGGAAACTGGACGCTCTCGCTGGGGCGTATGGTCGTGCTCAGCCTGACGGATCTTATTACGGGCCGTATCGCGGTCAACAATTTGTCCGGTCCCGTAGGCATTGTTTCCGCCATCAGTGAGGCGTCTTCGCTGGGGCTTTCTTCACTGTTGATGCTGCTCGCGCTCATTACCATCAATCTGGGCATTTTTAACCTTCTGCCCATTCCCGCGTTGGACGGCGGACGGCTGGTATTCCTTATCATCGAGGCGATCCGCCGAAAACCCATCAGCCAAAAATATGAGATCGCCATCAACGCCGCGGGATTTATCCTGCTCATCGGGCTGATGATTTTTGCCACATTCAACGATATCACCAAACTGATCGTATAAAAAGAGGGAAGACAATGCGCAAGAATACACGAGCCGTCCGTATAGGCGGCGTTACAGTGGGCGGTGGAAATCCTGTTGCAGTGCAGAGCATGCTCAATGTGCCCATTCATGATATCGCGGGAAATGTGGCCCAGGCCAAACGGCTGGAAGCAGAAGGCTGCCAGATCGTACGGGTCACGGTTCCGTCCGTTGCGGACGTGCCCGTGGTAGAGGCATTAAAGAATGCTGTAAAAATGCCTGTTGTGGCGGATATTCATTTTGATTACAAGGTCGCTTTGGCTTGCGCCGAAGCGGGCGTGGATAAAATACGCATCAACCCGGGCAACATCGGAGACGACGCCCATGTCGGCGAGGTCGCTTCGGCCTGCCGCGCAAGGGGCATCCCCATCCGCATCGGCGTAAACGGCGGTAGCCTGGAAAAGGAGATCCTTGCAAAATACGGAAAGGTTACGCCGGAAGCGCTGGTGGAGAGCGCGATGTACCATGTATCGCTGCTGGAAAGGCACGATTTCAACGATATTGTCATCTCTATCAAATCCTCCAATGTCCCCGTGGTGGTGGAAGCATACCGCCAGCTCAGCCTGCGGTGCGATTACCCTCTGCATGTGGGCGTTACCGAGGCCGGTACATACCGTATGGGCCTTATTAAATCGGCTATGGGCATAGGGACACTGTTGTTGGAGGGGATTGGAGACACCATTCGCGTGTCGTTGACGGACGAGCCGGAAAAAGAAGTGCGTGCGGGTTTTGACATCCTGCGCGCCGCGGGACATTTTGTGCCCGGCCCCGAGGTCGTCAGCTGTCCTACCTGCGGGCGTACAAATATCAACGTAGCCCAAATCGCCTCGGAGGTCGAGGAGCGTCTGCGCGGCTGCAATAAGCCGATCAAGGTGGCTGTCATGGGCTGCGTGGTCAATGGCCCTGGCGAGGCCAGGGGCGCGGATATCGGCATTGCCGGAGGTAAGGACTGCGCCATGCTGTTCGTCAGGGGACAGCAGGTGCGTATGCTGCGCGGTAATATCGTGGACGAGCTGTGTGAAGAAATCGAACGGTTGGTGTTGGAATAATGAAGCCCATGCTTACGCAGCTCTGGCCGCAGTTTACGGCTGACGCCGCGTTTATGGACAGCTACGGCAGCGCCATCGTGGAGCGTGTCGTTGCGGACAGGCAAAATAAAATCATCACTGTGGTATACCGTACGGCAAATCCGGTGCCCGCTGAGACCAGCGGGCGCCTGATCGCATCCTTGGAGCCGCAGTTCCCGGGCTTTGCACTCAAGGTGCAGGGCCTGTTTGCATATACCTGCCTTACGTCCCGTGCCGTGTTGGAGCTGGCAGAGGAATTGAAAGACGCAGGCCTGCCCATTAACGGCTTTTTGTCGGGGGCTCAGGTGGATATTTCGGGGGAGCACATCACCGTGCGCGTGCAGAATGGTGTGCTGCTGCTGACGCAGATGGAATTTGCCGTGAAACTGGAGGAGCTGATCGCCGCGCGCACCGGAGTGCGGCCGCAGGTGGCGCTGGTGTGCGACACGGCTATTTCGGCCGAGGCCGTGGAAGAACATATCTTGAAAAAGGCGCCGCCCGCCCGCCAGTTCAAGGCCAAAAGCGAGGGGCCTGCCGTAAAGGTGCAGGGATTGGACCTGGAGGACGCGCCTGCCAAGCTGGTGAATGGGCATATGTTCCAGCCGACGGGCCTGACAGCGCTGCGCGATGTTGGGGCAGAGGCCGGCAAAGTTACGGTTTGGGGCGATGTATTCTTTACAGAGATCAAGGGGAACTGGCGCAAGATCTATTCCATTTCCATCACGGATTATACAGGCTCCATCAATCTGAAAATACGGCCGCAGGAGGGAGAAAACTGCGACAAGTGGGAGGAGCTTGGCCCCGGGGACACGCTTATCATCAAGGGCGACTGTGCCTATGACAAATACGAGCGCGATTATGTCATTTACCCTTATGACGTGCTGAAGGTGGTGCGGAAAAAGCGTGTGGACCCTGCGCCGGAAAAGCGTGTGGAGCTGCATCTGCATACGAAAATGAGCAGCATGGATGGTTTCTGTGACCCTAAAACCATCGTAAAAACGGCCCACCGCATGGGTCACCGCGCGGTCGCTGTCACAGATCACGGCGTGGTGCAGGGCTTCCCTGAAGCGATGCTGGCCACGGACGATATCCGAAAGAAAGACCCGGATTTTAAGCTTATCTACGGCGTGGAAGCTTATTTTGTGGATGACATGGTGCCCGTTGTGTATGGTGCGGCCACGGGCGCCATGAGCCAGTCCTTCGTAGTGTTCGATTTGGAGACTACGGGCCTTTCACCGGCCGACTGCGCCATCACGGAAATCGGCGCAGTGGTGGTCGAGAACGGCGAGATCACCGAAAGCTACAACAGTTTTGTAAATCCGGGCTGCCATATTCCCGAGGAAATAACGAAGATCACCAACATCACCGACGAAATGGTGGCCGATGCACCGGGGCAGGAGGAGGCGCTGCGGGCGTTTCTGGAATTTGTGGACGGCCGTGTGCTCATCGCGCACAATGCCCATGGCTTTGACATTCGCTTCTTAAAGGCGTGTGCGGAGCGGTACGGTGTGCCGTTCGGCAACACCTACATCGACACATTGCCGCTGGCGCAGGCACTCTATCTTGGACTGCGCAATTACAAGCTGGATACCATCGGTAAATATCTTGAGATCCCGCCGTTTCAGCACCACCGCGCCTGTGACGACGCGAAGGCGCTGGCACAGATCTACGTGAAGATGATCGAGGATCTTGCTCTGCGCGGCGTAACGGCGCTGGAGAATGTGAACACAGGTCTTGGCGGCACGCGTGAGCTGGCAAAGAAGAATTTTCACCTCATCATTCTGGTGCGCAATGCGGCGGGTTTGAAAAATCTGTACCGTATCATTTCGGCCGCGCATATGGATTATTTCTTCAAGGTTCCGCGTGTGCCGCGCAGCCTTTTGAACAAATACCGTGAGGGACTTATCATCGGCTCCGCCTGTGAAGCGGGAGAACTTTACAGGGCGATCGTGGAGGGGCGAAGCTTTGATGAGCTGAAAAATATCGCCGCTTATTACGATTTTCTTGAGGTGCAGCCGCTGGGCAACAACGAATACATGCTGCGGGAACACATGGTGGACAGCATCGAGCAGATTCAGGAATTCAACAAGACGGTTATCCGTCTGGGCGAAGCGTTGGGCAAAATGGTGGTGGCCACGGGCGACGTGCATTTTATGGAGCCGGAGGACGCCATCTACCGCGCGGTGCTGCAGGCGGGCAACGGCTTCAAGGACGCCGATAATCAGGCGCCGCTGTACTTCCGTACCACAGATGATATGCTCAAGCAGTTCAGCTATCTTTCTCCGGAGAAGGCGCGGGAGATCGTCATCACGAACCCAAACCGTATCGCGGATATGGTGGACGGCGACGTGCGTGCCATCCCCAAAGGACTGTATACGCCCACCATCGAGGGCGCGGATGAATCCCTGCGGGAGGATACCATGCGCAACGCGCGGGAACGCTACGGCGACCCGCTGCCCGAGCTTGTGGAAAAGCGTCTTACGCGCGAGCTGGATTCCATCATCAAGCACGGCTTCGCAGTGCTGTATGTCATCGCCCAGAAGCTGGTGCTGAAAAGCGAAGAGTATGGTTATCTGGTCGGTTCCCGCGGCTCCGTCGGTTCCTCGGCCGTGGCGCACTTTTCGGGCATCTCCGAGGTGAACAGCCTGCCGCCCCACTACCTGTGTCCCAAATGCAAATGGAGCGAGTTTTACACCGACGGCTCGGTGGCGGACGGCTTCGACCTGCCGGACCGTGTTTGTCCCCAGTGCGGCGAAAAGCTCATCGTGGACGGCCATGACATCCCGTTTGAGACCTTCCTGGGCTTTGACGGCGATAAGGAACCGGATATCGACCTGAACTTTTCCGGCGAGGTGCAGGGCCGGATTCACCGCTATACGGAGGACCTGTTCGGCCACGACCATGTGTTCAAGGCGGGCACGATCTCCGGCCTGCAGGATAAAACGGCCTACGGCTATGTGAAAAAGTACCTGGAGGAGCGCGGGCGCATCGTAAACCATGCGGAGGAGAACCGGCTGGTACAGGGATGCGTAGGCGTCAAACGCACCACCGGCCAGCATCCGGGCGGCATGGTCGTTGTGCCCAGCAATTATGACGTGTTTGATTTCTGCCCCATCCAGCATCCGGCAGACGACAAGGAAAAGGGCATGATCACTACGCATTTCGAGTTCAAATACCTGCACGATACCATACTCAAGCTGGACGAGCTGGGGCACGATGTGCCCACGATGTACAAGCACCTGGAGGATATGACCGGTATCAAGATGGATTCGGTGCCCATGAATGACCCTAAGGTCATCTCGCTGCTGGTCTCCACAGAAGCGCTGGGTGTGAAGCCGGAGGATATCGACAGCCTGACGGGAACCTTCGGCATCCCGGAGCTCGGCACGAATTTTGTGCGCAACATGCTCATCGAAGCACAGCCCAAGAGCTTTGGCGACCTGATTCAGATATCCGGCCTGTCCCACGGCACCGACGTGTGGAACGGCAACGCGCAGGACCTGATCAAGGACGGCGTGTGTACCATTTCCGAGGTGATCGGTACCCGCGACAGTATCATGACATACCTGCTTCATAAGGGTGTGGAGCCGAAGCAGGCGTTTACCATCATGGAGCTGACGCGAAAGGGCAAGGTGGCGAAGGGCGGTTTCCCGGAGGGCGTGGAGGATATGCTGCGCGCCCACGATGTGCCTGAATGGTATTTGGACAGCTGTAAGAAAATCAAGTACATGTTCCCGAAGGCGCATGCCGTGGCGTATCTGATCGCGGCTATCCGCCTGATGTGGTTCAAGGTGTATCATCCGCTGGAATTTTACGCCACACACTTCACGGTGCGCGGCGACGATATCGACTATGATGCCGCGGTGGGCGGTATAAAAGTAGCGAAACAGCATTTGAAAGAAGTAAATGCCCGCCTGAAAGAAGAAAAGAAAGCCAAGGACGAGGACATCCTTGCTTCGCTCCAGATGGTGAACGAGATGCTGCAGCGCGGCTACGAATTTCTGCCCATCCGCATCGGGAAAAGCCGCGCCAAGACCTATACGGTGGAGGATGGTAAGATCCGCCTGCCTTTTATGGCGCTGAAGGGGCTGGGAGACGCGGCGGCGAACACGCTGGAAAAGGCTACCCTGGAAGGCCAACAGTATATTTCCGCCGAGGATCTGCAAAGTGCGTGCAATGCTATTTGCGCTACGGCCAAGAACGAAGGGCATATGGAATACGGTATCGTTTCCAATACCATCATGGATACGTTGGCGGACATCGGCGCGCTGGGAGACTTGCCAAAATCCAGCCAGGTGACATTTTTTTGAGCGCGCCGCACTGTCGTCAAAATGCGCGGGGAGAGGACTATGACGCATTATTTGTTCACGATAGCGCTGCTGCCGCCCGCAGTGTTTGCTTTGTTTTGGGCGGTAAAACGAAAAAAACACACGGGCATGGCAGCCGGCTTCTGGTTCGACATGTTTCTTGTGACGCTGGGCGTGTGCGCGCTGCTGGCGGCATTGGCATATCCCGACAGCGCCGCGTCGTTCCTGTTCCTTGTCTGTGCGGCGCTTGTGTTTGCGTTTTTGCTGTTGTTCGGCGTTTATATCCTGCTGGGGCTTTTGCTCTGGAATACGGTGCAGATGCTCAAGCGGGAACGGCCGAGCCTCAAGCATATGCTGACGCTGATCCTTGCTCTGGCGATCCTTGCGCTTATGGCGCTTCCGTGGGTTTTGGGCAAAAGCGGATTGTTTCCCTGGCTGTATCCGCTGTGGATGGCGCTTCTGGGGACGGCGGTCTTTTTCGCTTTGCACAGCCTGGTGTTTCTGACGGCGTTCTATGTGGGAAAGTGGTTCCCGCCGCGTAAAAGAGTGGATTATATCGTTGTATTGGGCAGCGGGCTGATAGACGGCAAGGTGCCTCCGCTGCTGGCCGGGCGCGTAGATGCGGCGCTGCGGTATGCGGCGCGGCAAAAAAGAAAAACGGGGCGTGAGCCTTGCCTGATAATGTCCGGAGGACAGGGGGCGGATGAGCCGCGTCCCGAGGCTGAAGCCATGCGGGAGTACGCAATGGAAAAAGGTTATCCGGCGGAGCTTGTGCTGGCGGAAACACAGTCGAAGAACACGAAGGAAAATTTTTTATATTCCAAGCGCGTGGCCGAGGCGCACAGCGAGGGCAAGCCGTACTGCTGTATCTATGCGACAAGCGATTACCATCTGCTGCGGGCGGGGCTGTACGCCGGACGGGCCGGCTTTTCCTGTGACGGTGTGGGCGGCAGGACGGCAGGCTATTATCTGCCCAACGCGCTTTTGCGGGAATACATCGCTTACGTGGTCATGAACAAAAAGCGGTATCTGACCATTGCGGCTGTTGTATTTGCTCTGTCTCTTACCCTATGGGGCGGGCTTGCTCTTCTGGCCTGGTTCGCAAGAATGCTGTAAAGAAAAAAGAGCGCCGTGCTTTTGCGAAAGCACGGCGCTCTCAGACGGACGAAAAAGGCAAGGAAGTGAAAGAAGCGTCTGGGGAAAAAGCTTGAAAAAGGGGTGGTGAACCCCTTTTTCATTTAAAATAACCCCGCGCCGTGCGC
>ERZ827492.3291-NODE-3291-length-10316-cov-3.287496_pt1 | contig 10316 bp, 9 predicted proteins | sample MGYA00519704_ERZ827492 | MGnify/ENA primary metagenome ERZ827492 (study PRJEB31778, sample SAMEA3449325) | human gut metagenome | biome: human gut; feature: human-associated habitat; material: faeces | place: United Kingdom | collected 2010/2012 ...
CGATCTGGGAGTTTCAGAAAGGGATTCGGGAAAAGCAGCTTCTGGCCCGGCACAAGAAAGAAACCGATCCGTGGGATGCGGCGATGGCGCTTGTGCCTCCGCTTCCAAAGGACTGGGACAGATGGGTCAGCAAGGTCGGCGTCGAGCAGAATTATATGTTCTATCAATATCGGCGTGGCGGAGCCAAAACCGGATATTGCAGCTACTGTGACCGTGAGGTTCCGATTCGGAATCCGAAGCACAATGCGGTTGCCAGATGTCCCAGATGCAGAAGAACGGTGCAGTTCAAATCCTTCGGCAAGATGGGCCGGCTGCGTACAGGGCGAAATATCCTGTATCTGATGCAGCCTTATCCGGGCGGCTTTGTGATCCGGGAATTTTGGGCGGAACGAACCCATGACAAAGAGAAATACAGGAATATCAAGGCATTTTACCATGAGTTCCGCCGCGCGATCTTTGACGCGGACGCAAAACCGGTGCAGGCATTTTACTGGGGTGTTTATAAGCAGCGCACATCGCGTTGGATCAAAGGCTGCAACTGCAGCGAGGGATATTACCCGGATGAAAGCGGTCGCGTGTATGGGAAAACGATCCCGTACCTTGCCAAAACCTGCTTGCAGCGGACCGGTCTCTCGGAACTGATTCATGCAAACATGAAGACAGACCCGGAAAAATATCTTGTCGTACTGAAAAGGATGCCGAATTTGGAGCAGTTGACAAAAGCCGGTCTGTTCCGGCTTGCAGTGGAATGTACGAAGGATTATTACAAATTGAGTTCAATTTTTCAGACAACACCCGTGCAGAGAGGTCTTGCACCAAAACTCGGCCTGAACCGGCTGGAACTTGCACGGCTGCGGAAGAATCAGGGCGGGCGTGCATTTCTGGAATGGCTGCAATTTGAAAAGCAGACAGGAAAGCCGATCTCAGATTTTGCGATCCAGTGGATGTGCAAAGAGCATATTGACCCGCAGCAGCTGGCTGTTGCCGCCGGCGGCATCGCCCCACATGGCCTCGCTGATGCGATCGTAGGTGAGCACCTTGCCCGCGCTACGGCTCAAGAGCTCCACCAGGCGGTATTCATTGGCGGTGAGGTGCACCGGCTGCCCGGCCAATGTGACCAGGTGCTTATCATAGTCGATGGTCAGCTCGCCGGTGGTAAAGGCGGAAAGATTGGCGGCGGGCCCGGCCCGGCGCAGCGCTGCCCGGATGCGGGCCAGCAGCTCCGGGGAGCCGAACGGCTTGGTGATATAGTCGTCGGCGCCACTATCCAGGGCGGCCACCTTTTCGCTTTCCTCGGTGCGGGCGGAGACCACGATGACCGGCAGGCCATAGCGCTGCCGCAACTCCCGCAGCAGCTCCAGCCCATCGGCATCCGGCAGGCCCAGATCCAGCAGCATGGCACTAAACTCCATCTTTTCCAGCGCCGCACGGGCCTGGGCGGCACAGGTAGCCACCTCCACGGTGTAGCCATCGCCCTCCAGCACGGTTTTCATAAAATTGCTGATGGAAAATTCGTCCTCGACGATCAGGATCTTATTCATCATGTTCTTCCTCCTCTATTTCCGCCAGCGGCAGCGTGATGCAAAAGCTGGCGCCCCCCTGCGGGCGGTTGGCGGCGGTGATCTGCCCGCCATGGGCATTTACTATGGTACGGCACACCGTCAGGCCGATGCCCATATTGCGCCGGTCGCTACCCGTCTGCTCGGATCGGGTGCGCATCCCATCAAAAACATTTTCCAGGCCGTGGCTATCCAGCCCCACGCCGTCATCCTCCACCCGGAGCTCCGCCTTGTCATTCCGGCGGCGGGCTGTCAGGGTGATGTTCTTTACTCTACCCCCGTGCAGGGCGGCGTTTTCCAGCAGATTCAACAGTACCTGCTCCATCAAGGTGGCATCCATCGGGACCAGCAGCAGTTCATCGGGGGCGGTCACCTGCACGGCAAAATCGGGGTACCGCCGGCGGAACTTGGCCGCCGCGCCCGCCATCACCTCTTCCACCGCCTCTGGCTGGGTGATGAGCCTGGTTTCTCCATCACCGTTCAGCCGGGTGATCGTCAGGAGGTTTTCCACCATGTGGATGAGCCACTCCGATTCCTCCTCGGCGCTTCGCAGCAGCTCCCGCTGCTTCTCGGGCGGCAGGGTATCCTGCTGCTCCAGCACGGTATTGATGGCCCCTGAAATGGCCGTAAGGGGGGTGCGCAGATCGTGGCTGACCGCCCGCAGCAGGTTGCCCCGGGTGCGTTCCTTTTCGTTTTCGGCCCTCAGGCGCTGCTGGTCACGGCTGCGTATTGTCATGGCGCTGGTGAGGATACCCACCACAAACAGCGTTACAAAGGTGATGGGATAGCCGGGGCCGGAAAAGCTCAGCTTGGAAAAGGGCTCGGTAAAAAAGTAATTGACCACAAAGACCGAAAGCAGCGAGCCGAGCAGGCTCCACAGGTAGCCATTGGTAAAAAAGCCGGTGAGAAATACTGCCAGCACAAAGATGACCGGTGCGGTATCCTCGGCGTAGCCAATCTCCCCCAAATACAAGCAGATGAGCAGCGCACACAGGTGCAAAAGCAGCATGGTGATGGCATCCTGCTCCCATTTGGTATAGGTTTCATTCCGCTCAATCGGTGACATTGGGCCCCTCCCCCTTTCCTCTCTTTGGAATAATCATACCATTTCCCGGCGTTTTTGCAAGGTCCCTTATCAAAAAAATCCCCCGCGGATAAAAGCCCGCAGGGGAATATTTATTTACCGAGGTATGCCTCACGGATGACCGGGTTTTCCAGGAGCTCGCGTCCCGCGCCCTCCAGAATGATCTCGCCGGTTTCCATTACATAGCCGCGGTCGGCGGTGTGCAGGGCCATATTGGCGTTCTGCTCGATAAGCAGGATGGTAACACCCTGCTTATTGATCTCCCGGATGATCTGGAAGATATCCCGCACGATGAGGGGGGCCAGTCCCAGGGAGGGCTCATCCATCATCATCAGCTTGGGACGGCTCATCAGGGCGCGGGCCACAGCCAGCATCTGCTGCTCGCCGCCGGAAAGGGTCCCGGCCAGCTGCCAGTGGCGCTCCTTCAGGCGGGGGAACAGCTCATAGCACCACTCGATATCGTCATCCAGCTTATCATGACGCAGGTAGGCGCCGATCTTCATGTTCTCCAGCACCGTCATATCGGGGAAAACCCGCCGGCCCTCCGGCACCAGGGTAATGCCCCGCTTGACAATCTCATCGCTGGGCTTGCCCAGCAGCTCCTCGCCATTGTAGGTGATGGACCCGGCCTGGGCCTTAACCTGGCCGGCGATGGTGCGCAGCGTGGTGGATTTGCCGGCGCCATTGGCGCCCACCAGCGTAACGATGCTGCCATCCGGCACCTCAAAGGAGATATTCTTTACGGCGCGGATCCCGCCGTAATTGACTTGTAATTCCTGTACTTTAAGCATCGAGATCCACCCCCAAATACGCGTCAATAACCCGCTGATCCATCTGGACCGCCTCGGGTATGCCCTCAGCGATCAGCTTGCCGAATTCCAGCACATAAATGCGGTCGGAAATGCCCATGACGAGGTTCATGTGGTGCTCGATAAGCAGGATGGAAAGATCAAACTGTTCCCGGATCTCCCGGATGAATTCGGTGAGCTCCACCGTTTCCTGCGGGTTCATACCGGCCGCCGGCTCATCCAGGATGAGCAGGCGAGGATCGGTGGCCAGGGCGCGCGCGATCTCCAGCCGGCGCTGCTGACCGTAGGGCAGGTTGCTGGCGGTTTCATCCTTCAGCTCGGCCAGGCCCACGATCTCCAGAAGCTCCATCGCCTCCCGGCGCATCCGGGTCTCCTCCTTGCCGTTCAGATGGAAGGTAGCCGCCAAAAAGCCGCCCTTGGCGTGCATGTGCTTGGCAATGAGAACATTCTCAAAAACAGTCAGATTGCCGAACAGGCGGATATTCTGGAAGGTACGGGCCAGGCCCATTTTGGTGATCTGATCCGGCGTTTTGCGCAGGGTGGGCTTCCCTGCGAATTTTTCCACATCGCTGCCGAGATAATCATGCTTGGCACGGCCGGTGGGATGCTCGCACAGATAGGGCCTGCCATCGAGATACAGGCAGCCATTGGTGGGGGCATAGACCCCCGTCACCACATTGAATGCCGTGGTTTTGCCGGCGCCGTTGGGGCCGATGAGGGCCACGATCTCGCCCTCGCCCACTTCCATCGAAAGGTTATCCACGGCTACCACGCCGCCGAACTGCATTGTCACATTTTCCAGCTTTAGAACGGGGTTACTCATTTGCCGCACCGCCTTTCACTGCTTTTGGGCCGGTAAACAGATTTTTGAAAAACCGGCCGATCTTGCCAAAGAACGCGAAGATGGCATCCCAGCTGAATTCCTTTGTGCCCATCAGACCCTGGCGGTAGAACAGCACGATGACCATGATGACCACCGAGAACACTACCATACGGAAGCCGTGGCCGAGCAGCGGAACCTTAAAGGTGCCGATCATGGTGGGGTTATCCAGGAAGCGCAGCCACCACTCGCTGCACGCCACATACAGGAAGGAGCCCAGCACCGAACCGGAGATGGAGCCGATGCCGCCGATGACGACGATGAGCAGGATCTCATAGGTCATGGCCGTGGTAAAGTTCTTGGCGTGGGCATTGAACTGGAACATGGCCAGCAGCGCGCCGCCGATGCCCGCGAAGAAGCTGCTGGTGCAGAAAGAGAGCATCTTATGCTTCATCAGGTTGATGCCCATAGCCTCCGCGGCAATTTCATCCTCCCGGATGGCCTTAAAGGCCCGGCCGTAGGTGGAATTGATGAGCAGCACGATGATGGCGATACATACACCGGAAACGATAAACGGGAACAGGATGCTATCATAGCCCGTAAATTTGCGCAGGATGTTGGAGGCGTTGGTCAGCGGGCCCAGCTTCTCCCATTGGATCACCGCGCGGAGGATCTCCGCGAAGCCCAGGGTGGCAATGGCCAGGTAGTCGCTCTTCAGCCGCAGCACCGGCGCGCCGATGAGCGCCGCGAACAGCGCCGCCACCACACCGGCCAGGATTAGGGCCGGGATCTGGGGCATCTGGAACTGCACAATGCCGCCATCAAAGTACTGATAAACATTAATACGCTGGTCTACCGGAATGGTAAGGATAGCATAGGTATAGGCGCCCAGCAGCATAAAGCCTGCCTGGCCCAGGCTGAACAGCCCGGTAAAGCCGTTCAGCAGGTTCATGCTGACCACTAGCAGGGCGTAAATGGCACCCTTTTGCAGCACGGTGGAGAGCATCGAGCTTTTTAGCGGGCTGTTATCGATATACAGCAGCACACCCACCAGCACCGCCGCCAGAAGAAGGGAACAGATCAAATTGCGTGTTTTCTTGTTTTTCATCGTTTACACCTTCTCCTTCAGTTTCTCTCCAAACAGGCCGTTGGGCTTGATAAGGAGGATGATGATCAGCAGCGCAAAGGTAAAGGCATTGCTGAAGATGGAAATATCCTGGTTGGATTTGATGAATGTTTCGCAGATACCGATGATATAGGAGCCGATGACCGCGCCGGGCACCGAGCCTATGCCGCCGAATACCGCCGCCACGAAGGATTTGAGACCCGGCATGGCGCCGATGGTGGGGCTGACCTGCCCGATGTAGCTGAAATACAGGATGGAGCCGACCGCCGCCAGGAACGAACCGATGACAAAGGTGATGGAAATGACCCGGTCGATGCGGATGCCCATGAGCTGCGCGGTATCAAAGTCCTTGGCCACGGCACGCATGGCCATGCCCATCTTGGTGTGCTTGATCACGATAACCAGCGCGATGACCAACAGGATGGTCAGCACGGGGGTGAGGATGGCCAGCCGCCGCACGGTGATGCCGCCAATCTCAATTTCGGTGCGCAGCCAGGGGATATTGGGATAGGCCTGCGCCAGGCCGCCGGTGACATAGGTGGAAAGGTTCTGCAGCAGGTAGCTCACACCGATGGCGGAGATCATGACCGACATGCGGGGGGCGGAACGCAGCGGCTTGTAGGCCACTTTTTCTATCATCACGCCCAGCACCACCGTCAGGATCAGCGTCAATATCAAACCAACAGCAATGCTGCCGGCCCCCAAAAAGCCGCTGCTCCAGCTAGTGATATAGATCATGATGAAGCCCGCGACCATGAACATATCGCCGTGGGCAAAATTGATGAGCCGCAGGATGCCGTAAACCATGGTATAGCCGATGGCGATAAGCGCGTACAGGCTGCCGATGGTCAATCCGGAGATCAATATCTGGGCGTAGTAGGTAAAGTCATGCATATACACTGCCTCCGTAATAAAAAGGATATGCCGGGAAAAATGGCGCTGCGGTCCCCTTTGCCGGGGCTTTCATCCATCGCCGGGTCAAAACCCTCGCAAAGAACGCCGCACCCATGCCGTTTGTTCTAAACGGCCACAAGCGCAGCGGGGGAAACCCAGTGGGTCTCCCTCGCCGCGCAGCCGTAGCTTTACATCATGCTGTTACAGCTTTTTTGCTATTACTCGATGGCAACAGAATCGGCAAATACAAAGCCCTCGGTGGTAGCAGTCTTGATGATGGCGTAGCTCTTGATGGCATCGCCGTTCTCATCAAACTTCAAGTCGCCGGTTACCAGGCCGGGAACATCCAGCGCGGCCAAAGCGTCACGCAGGGTAGCGCCGTCGGTGGACTGAGCCTTATCCAGGGCGTAGTAGATGGCCATGTAGGCATCGTAGCCGCAGGCAGTCACGGCGGAGATCTCTTCGCTGTTGGAGTTATCGGTCAGGCGGGCGGAATCTTCTTTCAGCCAGGCCTTAAAGCCCTCGGCAAAGGCATTGGCAGCGGGGTTGGTGTCATCGCCCTCAATGAAGAAGGTGGAGAAGTAAACACCGTCAATGGAAGCGCCAGCTTCCACTACACGCTGGATGATGGAAACATCGTCCCAGGTATCGGAGGCCAGGATGCAGCCATTGATACCAGCCTCACGGGCCTGCTTGATGATAAAGGGAGCAGTCTCGATGGAGGTGGGGGCAAAGATGGCCTCAATGCCCTGAGAAGCCAGGCTGGCCATGGTGCCAGAGAAGTCGGTCTCACCGGTCTGGAAGTTGACTTCCACGACCTCGCCGCCCAGCGCCTCAAAGGCCTTTACAAAGTAGGTGCCCAGACCGGCGGAGTAGTCGTCACCGGCCTCGGTGATAACGGCAGCCTTAGTCACGCCCTGCTTCTTGGCAAATTGCGCATCAGCTACGCTCTGGAAGGGATCGATGAAGCAGACGCGGAAGTAGTAGTCATTGCCCTGGGTAACCTGGGGATTGGTGCAGGAGGTTCCGATCGCCGGGATCTTGGCCTGCTCAAAATAAGGGCCGCCGGCAATGGCGCAGCTGGAACCATAGGTACCCAGTACAGCGGTCACGCCCTTGGAAACCAGCTGCTGGGCAGCGGTGGGCGCCTTGGAAGAATCGGACTGGTTATCGGCATAGGTCAGCTCGATTTTGTATTCCTCACCGCCAATGGTAACGGTGGGATACAGAGAATTGGCGTACTGGATGCCGAGGATCTCTTTTTTGCCGCCGGCGCCGTTCTGGCCGGAGGTGGGTTCAAACACGCCGATGGTGATAACTTTTTCATCGGTGGGGGGGGGATTCTTTTCGCCGCCGCAGGCTACCATGGAAACGACCATGACCAGGCACAGCAGAATCGCGATCAGTTTTTTCATCTTTCTATTCCTCCTTATGGAATGATGGGATTGTACCTCCGAAGGCGTACACTTGTACGCCGGGGGAAGATATTAGTAGTATTATAGCAACCGTTCCCTCATTTGGCTACTATTTTTTTATTGCATTTTCGTCGCTTTGTCGCTTAAAAACATTCCAACTTGTATATTTTGACGAAAAGAATTTGCAGGCCGCCATTCATTTTGCTAAAGTGTTTTCCGCTCTCGGATTCTTATTTTGTCCGCTGTGCGCCATTGGGGGACAGCTCTCTCTCCTTTTCATGTAATTTTGTGCAACTTATCGGCACGCCTTCCTGCATTTTGGCCGCAGTTTATTCGCATTTTGTTCTTATTATCCCTGCATTGACTATCCCATTTTCTTGTGATACCATATAGGTATCACCAATTAAGGAGGACTTTTTCATGAGCAAAATTCAGAAAATCTACGATTACCTCAAAGAATGCAACGGTTTCTTCTTTGCCAGCTGTGATGGCGATAAGCCCCGCGTGCGCCCCTTCGGCTTTATGATGATCTTCGAGGATAAGCTGTACTTCGGCATGGGCACCCATAAGGAAAGCTACAAGCAGGTCAAGGCCAATCCCAATGTGGAGATCTGCGCCATGAACCCCGATGGCAGCTTCATCCGCGTCAAGGGCGTTGCCAACTTTGATATGCGCCCCGAAGTACAGGCCCATATGTTTGAGGTCTCTCCCAGCCTGCGCAAGATCTACAATGAGGAATCCGGCCTGACTCAGGCTGCTTTCTACCTCACCGATATTGTCGCCGAGACCAGCAAGGACAATGTTTTCACCCCCATCACCGATTGATCCATGCACCACTCTTTCCCCCGGGCAGCCTTGTCCGGGGGATTTTTCTTTATCCCGGCCGAGTGCAGACCGCCGGCTCGGAGCGCAGCCCCTTCCGGCTCCGCCGGAAGCAAGCAGGCTCCGCCTGCTTTCCGCCGCCTGCGGCGGCGGGGGCTGCGCCCCGGCCTTCCCCCTGCACCCACCCTCCCCATGCAAAAATCCCGCCCCGGTGCTTCCACACCGGGGCGGGTTCTATCATTATGAATTATCGTTCGACCAGCGCCTGCAATTTCTTCAGCGCGCCGCTGTCGCCAGTATTGTAAATCTGTTGCAGTACAAGGACATCTTTGATGTTCTTTTCCGCCACCAGGTCGTAAATCGAACCCTTGTAGTACCGGAAATCGATCCAGTACAGGTACTGGTAGTGATCTACCAGGTAGGGGATCAGCGCGTTGCCGTAGCTGTCCTTTATCACCAGGCAGGCGGAACCATCGGTAATCTCCGGGTTTTCCACCACGCTGTACGGCTGGTCGCCGCCTGCAAAGGCCCCGTACTTCATGCTGCTGCCATAGCCGGAAACATCATTCACCACGAACCAGTCGTAGGTGGTGCCATCGGCCATGGTCATCTTCATTTTGTTGGTGCCCATCGGCTTGTAGGCGATCACCGTATCAGGATTGGCCCCCAGCGAAGTGATACCGCTGACTGAATAATAGGTCCCCAAAAAGTTCGGGAATTCCACCTGCTCAAACTGATCCAGCATGTGCGGGGTCAACCCAGCCGCCTTGGCGTACTGGGTGTAGGCGTAGTAAGCGCCCAGCGCTGTCCAGTGGTGGTCGGTGTGGAAGTAGATATACTCATCCACATGCTCCCGCAGGCCGTCAAAGACCTCTACCCCACGGATATCCGCTGCCATGCGGCTGTAAATATACCGGATGGCCTCCCGCTGATCGCTGATGTGCAGCTCTTTCTGCAAGGAGTCACTCAGCAGCACGCCGCCATTGATCGGCGCAACCAGGCTGTATAGCTGAGCCTTGCCCGCCAGCCGTTTATCCATCTCATTCAGGATAGCCGCGTACCAGTCGGAATTCTCCTGCTGGAAATAATAAAGTCCATAGCCCACATTCCCACTGACGAAAATCCCGCTGATCATCTCGCCGTCAGCGCTTACATTACCATCGCGGGGCAGCTCGGTATTGTTATCCTGCTGGGGATCATCGGTCTTATTTTCAGGATCATCTTTCGGCAGGGTGGGCAGCTCTCCCTGCCCCCCTTCGATATCCGGGATCTCCTCGCCCTGATTTTCGCCGCCCACTATCACATCACTGCGGATGCCGTAAAGGCTCTGTACCACCTTATTCCCGCCAATGAGCAGCTCCCGCAGTGGGTAGGTATCGGCATACCAGGTATCTATCCCGCTAAACCACTTTCCACTCCAGAAGCTTTCCCAGGTAAAGGCCGGGAACTCGGTCAGCTTTCGTTTCTCTATCTCACTTTCGGTGGGCCGGGGCAAAAAGATGCCAATGACGCACAGCACCGCCAGCACGCCAAAGAACGCCGTCAGTTTTATCCACCGGGTCCTGCTCTCCCGATCCGTTTGCTTCATCCCGTTCCCTCCTTTTTCGCGCCCCACTCATACTTTGTATGGGGGCATAGTTTCTGCCCTGCTTATCGGCTCGTTAAAAAGCCGGTTTCCAGTCTTGGCCGGTCCCTGCAAACCGCGGGTAAATCATCCCTGCATCTCCGCCAATCCGCAAAAACCGCGGGGATCGGGGCGCAGCCCGCCCGCCCGGAGGACGGGCTCC
>ERZ827492.3292-NODE-3292-length-10316-cov-2.557256_pt1 | contig 10316 bp, 8 predicted proteins | sample MGYA00519704_ERZ827492 | MGnify/ENA primary metagenome ERZ827492 (study PRJEB31778, sample SAMEA3449325) | human gut metagenome | biome: human gut; feature: human-associated habitat; material: faeces | place: United Kingdom | collected 2010/2012 ...
CGAGCTGTCCGTTGCCGGCGGTGCCGGATAGTTCGACTTCATACGAGATAGGGACCTGGTCGGAAGTCGTCGAGGTCTTGCCGTCACGGTCATACACCCCGTCGAGCGTCAGCAGGACGCGGCTGCCTGAGGCGAGAGCCGCGTTCTCGAAGCAGTAGAACAGAGCGTTGAACCGACCGCTCGTCTCACCCGGGGTTTGGGTGTGCGTAAAAGTCATGGCTCCGGTTTTAGGCGTTCCTCCGAAATAGGGAGTCTGCATCGCCGAACGGGAAAGTTTGACCGAGGTAATCCGGACCGTTCCCGGATACTTGTCGGCAAAGGCAGGAGACAGGGAGGCTTGAACGGCTACTTTGGCTACGTCGCGCCGCAAAGTAATGGCCACTTCGGTCGTCGTACCTGCTGCGCCGATGCTTTTCGTCGCTGTGCCGGACATCAGAAATCCACCGCTGCGCAGCGCCTTGCTCGAGACATTGGCGAAAGTGCCGTTGTAGCTGCCCGGAGTCTCTTCCGTCAGGGCGAGCAGGGCTGTTTTGGTCGTAATGTTTTCATCGACGGCAGCATTCGCCAGCGCATAGAATTCGATACTCTTACCGGCTGTCGAACGCGGCAGGGCGAACGTAGAGCGTCTGGATGAAAGTTCCGCCGATGTGAAATTGCGGCGCACGACCAGAGCACCCTCCTCAAAACAGAATACGGTAAGTGAGGAAAGCGATTGCTCCCACGCTTCGGTCGTGGTGGTATTGTCGAAGAAAGCACGTGTGAAGTCGGCATTCTCTTCGGCGACGAAGGTGATGGATGCTTGAGGCAGGTCGGTGGCGGCCGGAGTGAAGGTCTGTGTCTCCTCTTTGGCACAGGAGGCAAGAAGTGCCGCGCTTGCTGCGGCCCAGATAAGATGTTTTTTCATGGTTGTAAAATGTTTGAAATGGTTAATGAATATGGGTTTTCAAGTGTCAGGGATTTCGAGGTCTGCCGCGAAGCCGCACGAAAAGTCCATGCTGGCTGACATATTCCTGCAGGAACTCCCGCAGCCGAGCCACGAGCGTTCCGTATTCCCGTCGTTGCAGAATGCCGTCGTCGAGGTTGAACGAACCGAACACGGGAGCACAGATGTCGCAAAGCTGAAGCGCCAGCGGCCGCAGTTGGTATTCAGGAATTTGCGGATAATCCGTGGCCAGAATATCCCGCAACAAGTCGTAGCGCGAGAATATCAGCCCTTCGTACAGTACGGCATCGGCACGGGCAGTGGCTTTCAGTGGCGAAAAACCCTGGGCAAGCGTCGTCCGATAGACGGCGTATGCCCGATTGCTGCGGGTTGCGACCAGCTCCCGGGCACCGGTGAGTTGCGGATGGCGTTCTGCAAGGAACTCCTCCAGCCTGCGGCGGTAATAATCCGCAGTGATCTCGCCTGAGCCTGTCATGGCGGCTTATCTCCTGTGACCCCGGCTCTGCGACTGCTCCGGAATATCGTTGTCTACATGCATGTCATTTTCGCTCTGCACCGGGGCACCGGCAGCCTGTTTCCCGGCCTGCTGTTGGCTCTGCGCCTGTGCCTGTGCTTTCTCCTGTTCCATACGGCGCAGACTTACATAAGTTACACCGTTGGTATTCCGGTCAATGCAGATATCGCGCTTGAGCGGCATTCCGTTACGGTCCGTAAGGCCCTTGCCGCTGATAGGCTCGTAGGCCAGGAGCATTCTCATGCGGGTGTCGTCCAACTGTCGGGCAAGGTAATCGGGAATATACGGGCGCTGATAGTGATGACCGGTCGTTCTGTAATCCCGTGTGTGGGTATCGTATTGGACATCGCAGGAGAACGTGTTGTCATTGCCGTAATAGTGGCAGTTGTCCAAATGTACCTTCCGACCGCGCTTATACTCCTCCTGCTGTTCTTCGCTCATGCGGGCGTTGAAGACGTATTCGGGAGCCTGAATCTCACGGCAGGGAATAAAGGTCATACGGTTGGTTGTGCGGTTGAAACCGGCTACGCAATACTCTCCATCGTGACGAATGGGACGTTCAAGCGTTTTCCCGGCAGCCAGCGCCTTCTTATCCTCCGCGCTCAATTCGATGCTGAGCGTAGCGTCCTGCTCGAATTCCGGAATCGCAAGCGGGCTTTGCAGCTCGAAACCGATTTCATTGTACTCATTCTTGACGGCCTTGATAGCATACAGCCCATCCATTTGTATCTGCTCGTTCAGTTTGGATTTGAGAGGATAGAGTTTCTGCGGCTCTTTACCCAGCTCCATCTCCTTGAAAATACCGTCCTGCTCCATCTGCTTGACATCGAATCCTGCTGCCGCCAGTTCCGCCTTGGGCATACGGCATTCATCGAAGATGACCTTTTCGAGGTTTTGCGTATAGGTGCGGTATTTTTTCGCGGTCTCCAGCAAAACTTCGTTTTTGGGGTCCTCATGCAATTTACGAAGGTCTGCAGCTACAGCACCTACCTTGTCGAACGAAACGATATACAGTTCGGGCATTTTGGCAGGATCCTGCATCTGGGCCCGCATGTTTTTGAAGAAATTGGCGATGAACAGGCTGTCGCGCTTTTGATAAAAGGCCGGCTGATTCTTCGTCGTCGGGTCGGTCGTAACAATCTCCTGATTTCCCTTGTTGTCCTGTATCAGGTTGCTGACCGCTTTAACACTGCCGTCTTCGGGGTAACGCAGCAGAATGGTCTCCTTGTCCGGGTCGGGATGGACCGGCATCGGACGTTCCGAGGCTGTCGAATTCGTTTTTTCTTGTTTTGCCATAATAGTAAAATTTTAATGGTTGGTATGTCTTTGCAGTGCGAATGTATGACATTGATTTGATGCGCGATACAGATGTCACTTTCCTGGCCCTGACAGGCACCGTGGGGCACGTTCGAGCACTCGTGATACGGGGATTACCGGGAGGCAGTCCCTTTTTTCGGTTCAGGAATCAGATGACGAAGCGCGGGGTCGGTTTTGATACGCTCCATTTCGTCCTTGATGATTTGATTCACCTCGACACGGATGCGGTCGTAGTTCTCCTTGATCTGACGCTCCATGCAATCCTCCCCGTTCTCGTCCTCGAAGAAGGAGATTTGCGGTATGGGAACGTAGGATTTCTCTTCGCGGGCGACGGCGGCGGTATCGACGACAATCTTGGCGTGAAAAACCTTCTGCTCGATCTCCTCGCCGAAGTTATCCGGCTCCGGCGAACATGCCCTGCGAGAGGTTGCTGATTTTGGCGGCCGGAATGAGCGAATCGAGCTGCGTACTGTACGAAGTGGACTGCTGTTCGGGAGAGATGGAGAGGGATTCGCGGCGCTGGACGTTCTTGCCGAAGCGCTCGGAGAGAATGCGGGCCGTATCGCCCATGACCTGACCGCTGAAGATGTTGCCGACCGTATTCTCGATGACTTTGGCCTCCTTCTCTCCGTAGTCGCGTTCGAGCTGCGAAAAATCTTGGAAACCCAGACACACGGCGACCTTGTTCGAGCGGGCCGTAGCAATCAGGTTGTCCAGGCCACGGAAATAAATGGTGGGAAGCTCGTCGATGATGATGGACGACTTGAGTTTGCCCTTCTGGTTGATGAGACGCACGATGCGGGAGTTGTACAGTCCCAGGGCGGCTCCGTAGATGCTTTGCCGGTCGGGGTTGTTGCCGATGCAGAGGATCTTCGGCTCGTCGGGATTGTTGATGTCGAGCGTGAAGTCTTCGCCGCTCATGACCCAGTACAGTTGCGGCGAGATAAGACGTGAAAGAGGTATCTTGGCCGAAGCGATCTGACCCTGCAACTGGTCTTGGGCGCCGGACTTCCAGGCGTCCATAAAGGGCGAGAGGTAGTTCTCCAACGACGGATAGGACGTAAGGATGATGAACAGGTCCGAGTAGCGTTTGTTCAGCAGCTCGATGGCGTGCGGGAACGTACAGTAGCGGCCGTCCTTGTAGATTTTGAGAAACCAGATGATTGCCGCAAGCAGGATAATCGGCGAATCGACGAAGAAATCGCCCTGTTTCTCGATCCACGTCTTATTGAGGTTAAGCATGATTGTGTAGGCCGACTCGTAGGCGTCCGAGATGTCGGTCATGAATTTCGCGGCGATGGGATTGCAACGATGCGAGCGGCGCGGGTCGTCGAAGTTGATGACGTAGAATTTGGGCTGTACGTTATAGCTGTGCCGATGTCGGCGCAGATGGTTGTAGGCGATGAGCGAGAGGTCGGGAAACTTGTAGTCGTAAACGTACATGGCGAAGCCTTTCTCGATTTGCTGCTTGATATACTGATTGACTACGGCGTAGCTTTTACCCGAACCGGGAGTGCCCAAGACTATGCTCGCCCGGAAGGGATTGACCACATTGACCCAGCCCGGACGCCACTGTTTACGATAATAGTAGCTGGTGGCCAGATTTACGGAATATTCGTTCTCGATAAGGCGGGTTTCCTGCAAGAAGCTCTCGTTCTCGACATTGAACGGGTCGTCGGGAGGCGCCCCGATAAGCAGTCGTCCGGTCCAGACACCGGCGGTAAGCAGGCAGATGTAACCCGCACAGACGCATACGCTATAACCCAGGCAGAGAACGGCGGGATTGCCGGCTGTGTGCAGCAGCGGCGTACTGCCCAGATAAAGGACCGAACCTGCGAGTGCGCACGGCAGAATGCGGCGCCACGTCATCCGCTCACTACGGACACCGGTTGTGCCCAGGCAGGAAAGAGCCAGGAACAACACCGAGAACAATTTCGTGTAGAGCGGTGAAGAGAAAAGATAGGTAGTATGCTGGAAATTCGTAAGGATACGGTCCGCCAAGTCGAGCGTTCATCCCTGTTGGGCGAACCAGTCATGGCAATACCAATAGAGGTGGATGAGAACGAAAAGCAGACTGATGCCGCGCATGAATTGCATCGTCTGTCCCAAACCCCGCAAGTCGTCTTCCTGTTGCATGTTTTTTTCGGGCAAAGGTATCTTTCGGCAGAAAATTCGGGCATTGAATTGCGGATATGTCATCTTCAGGCACGCCGGGGCATCTTCTCTGTCAGGAAACAGGGCTGTCTGTACAGCCCTGGTCTTCGTTTACTCCTGACTGAGACGGAGCATGACCTCGTGCATACGGTCGAGCAGCGGCGTGAGACGTAGTTTGCGATTGATTGCGGCGTGGCGCAGCACATCGTAATTCGGCATTCGGACATTGAAAGTCGTCTCAAAGGCCCGAACGATGGTTTTCAGCTTGGCCGGACTGCCGCTTGCCGTAGTCAGGAAGCCGAGTTCATATAAGGGGGTAATCAATTCCACCAGGTCTGTCGCACAATAGTCCTTGCCCAGATATAGCGGGGAAACGGGCACAACTTCCGGCAGCGCGGAAAAGGCCGGATGTTCGATGCGCAGCTCCAGAATGTGCAGCTCGCAATCGACCAGATGCAAGGCTTTGTTACAATAAGTCGTCGCGCACTCCCCGCAGGCGATATGTTTCAAAAGCTCGGCATACGAGGCCAATTCAACCCGCAAATGAGACAATTCCCGCATGAGTCCCGGTGTACAGGGACTGTCGGTAAGTTTAGCCAAATGTTTGCAGAAAGTCCCGTAGTATGCTTTCCATACGTGCGGTGCAGAGAGAGTCATCCCTCCGGCAGATGCCTCTTCCAGCATCTTCAATAGTTCCCAGTTCTTCAAGTTCGATTTCATAGCAGTTTGGTTTTAATTTATAGATACCCTGGCATTGCCCGGGGTGAACTGACGTATGAAATATCCTGAAAGAGAAAAGGTTCCCGCAGACGTAAACGTGCACGAAAACCTTTGGAAAGAAAAACGAATGTCGACTGACAAGAATAATGCGCAGGTTGCCTTTCTTCTTGTCAAAAAAGCAGATATATGTCGATGAAAGGTGTATGCAGCCGGATAATCATTGATTCGTTTTTATAAATATAGTGATTTATAAACAGAATCCGATTGTATTCAACCGAGACACTGGTATTTTGTATGTATTTGCGTCCCTAATTATTCCTGGTATATGAACAGGGTTACGACTGATTCGAACAATTAGCTTGAAAACGAGCGTAATTTTAGTAATACGAAATGGAAGAAGTAGGTAGAAAGGAATAATTTCAATAGTCAAATTTTGGAAGGGCATAAATATTATTCTCTAAAAAATAGGAATAGCGACGTATCATACGTCGCTATTCCTACCAAGCGTATTATTTTAAGATTGCCAAAAACCTACTCATTGCATACTACAAGACGGGATACGGGATTAGTTGGACATGCCTGGGATTGACAGTCATAAATTTCGATCGTTAATTGTGGCTGCACTTCATCACACTGAAAGCGCATGATTTTTGACAGGCTGTTGCGCGGTTTTCTGTTGGGCATACACCACCGCAACTTCCACAATTCGTCCCACCGGAATCTCCAATAATAGTTCGGGTTGTAGTAGTGTCGTCACCGCCACGAATCTTCAGCATATCCAAATCCTGGACAATTTCTTTTTTCAACTGCAACTTTTTCATAACTCATGACTTTTTTAATTTTCCTTACTCTGTTTGCAGATTTTCAGGTTCCTCTGTCTTGTTATTCAATTGCATACATTCGATGTCGCGGATATAATATATCCCGTCGAAGATGTTGAGCCAATGGCCGTTTTTACGTTTACCTACTTCGGGAAATTCAAAAACTGCTGTTCTATATCCGTCAAGCCACCTCAATCTTTCACAATTTATGAACGCATAAGGTGCATCACTTGTAAAATGCGCAATCTGTTGTTCTAACTCGCCGGGTTGCTGTAAATCAGAACGATTCAATGATGTTATAGCAATAGAATACACCTCATTACCCAGTTCGTGATAAAGGTTTTCGGTCAATAGATTGTGATAGTAATCATTTAATGCGCAATCCATTATTTGAGATACATCTTTTGCGGCATGCAGATTCGCACACCAGATAATCAACTTTTCATCGGGGAAGTGCTTTTTGTACCATAATACATTTTCAGCCATCGCGTTGTCTCGTATCTGTACTCGCATAGAACCGAGAAGACCGCCGAATACGCGATATTTAAGCCGAGATGAAAAATCGAAAAAATTACGATCCATATTTCTCAGCCATTGTTTTATTGCACTAAAATCGGTTGTCATTCCATATTGGTCTATCAAGCAATCGACTCGATTTCTAATTTGGTTCAATATGGAAATATATTCGAATTGTTCTTCTGGAGTTATCGATTCCGGATCATGCGAATGATTTTGTAATTGTCCCCATAAAGTATGTAATCGAGTCCAGGGAATGCCCAAGTCATCCGTTTGGGAATATTCATCTAAAATTTGTTTAGCAATAAAAATGTCTGAATATGGAATATCGCAATCCATGCCGAAAAATTTGAAATATCCGCTATCGAGCATTTCCAGAATTGGGGCGATTGATTCACGATGCATAATCCAAGGAGTGCTAAAAAGCAGATCTTCAGATGTAAGCATGTCGCCTGACGGTAGCCGGCCGAAAGCATAGCCGGAAAGCATAGGCGCCATTTCAAATACTAATGTTGTAAAACCACATTCATGCAACTTACGCAACAAGCCGATTCGTGCCGTTGTCGATGTGATATCGAAGTGCATCTGTTCTCCTAAAACGACAATGGACTTGTCCTTCACGATTTCTTTGATAAAATCCCATTGGTCGTCGTCCTGCATGGCGATGGCATTTCGAGCGATATTCCATTCAGGTGTATGGGAATTGTCCCACGGGGAAATGGGGGCTCCGGTCTGTACAGCCGTACAGCCGTACATCATTGATATTAAAGCCGCAAAAAAATAAAGTGTCTTTTTCATATTTATGAGATTATAATGTAGGAATTTTTACCGTCTCACTTTTATTACAAAGACTATCCTATATTGATTCTAATCTTGCTCCCACATCTATCGGATAATGTGATAGCAAGTTATGAATATTCGATTAATATTGCAAATAAAACCGGATGATTTCGGTCTTGAAGATATATTCGTATTTGGCTTGCAGAAGTTGAACCTGGGCTTCGACCAGCGCATCGAGCGCCGTGTTGTAATCGACGACGGTAGCCGCTCCGAGATTGTACCTTTGCCCCATTTGCCGGGCGGCTTCCTCGGCCGAGGCGACGTATTTCTGTGAAGAGAGATACTTGTCCCACGCCGTCCGGGAATCGATCAGTGCTTGCGTAGCCTCCTTGTTCACCTGCTTCTCCGTAGTGCGCAACGCATACTCCGCCTGGCGAACGGCGATCTTCTGCCGCTGAACGTTGTGCCGTGTCGTCAGGCGGCCGAAAATCGGAACGTTCAGCGATACGGAAATATAGCTGCTCGCATTGTCCTTGTACTGTTCGGCGAACGGATAGGCTTCGTAACGGTACGTGCCGTCGGGATTCATAAACATTTTCTGCCTGGCGTCGGAATAACTCGACCCGTAGCCGGCCGAAAGCGAAAGCGTCGGATAGTAGGACGAACGTGCGATTCGCAGATCGCGGCGGGCGATGTCGATACCCAGCCTTGCGGACTCCACCTCCGGGAGTTGCTGCGCCGAGGCCAGAAGCGCATCGGTACTGACCGGCATCGGCGTATCTCCCCAAATATTATCCGAAGGAGCGACGGTATGGAATGTCGTGTAATCTTCTATTTCCAGGAGCTGACAAATATTCAGGCGGGCGATGTCGTAGGAATTTCGAGCCGACAAAAGAGTGTTTTCTGCATTGGCCAGTTGCGAACGTATCTGCAATAGATCGGCAGAGGTGACTTTCCCCGCCTCGACCGATTTACGGGTCTTTTCCTCCTGTATTTTCAAAGTTTCGACCGTCTGTTCGGCATTGCGGATGTTCTCTTCGGCGCAAAGAATCTCCAGATAATAGGCCGTGATATTGAGCCGGATGTCGTTGCGGGCCTTCTCCACACCCAACAGCGCCGCACGCAGATCGAGGCGGGAGCGTTCGAGGTTATGGAGATTCCGCATACCGTTGAATAAAGTGACCGAGGCACCGACAGAGGTCGAAGTACCGTTCACGCTCTGATGCTCCACGAACTCATACGTGGTGGGATCCAGTACGCGGCCGCTGGAGAAGCTGTAACTGCTCGATGCGGAGATGTCGGGAGCATAGGCCCAACCCGCATCCGAGCGGGTGAGCCGTTTGGTTTGAACGTCGAGTTCGGCCTGCTTGACTTCGATATTATGTTCGAAAGCATAGGCGATACATTCTTCCAGCGTCCAGCGTTGCACTTCTTGTGCGCTGAGCGGTGTTGCACCGAACAACATCGGCACCGAAGCGACGACGGCGAACAATGGTATTATGCGGCATCTCATGGTCAGCGGTTTTTGAACAGCGATACGACAGGTTGTATGAATTGCTCGATAAGGCGCATATCCTCCGTAATGATTTCGCCCGTACCGTCCATCTGCTGAATCATCGGCAACTCCTTATCATAGGTCGTCCTCATCCCTTCGGGAAATACGACTTCGACCGTATAGGCGATCGTCGTACCGGTCGCGGTTTGCACCGAAGCCGGAACCGAGGAAATAGAACGTATCGTACCTTTCAGGACGCCGTACTCCATATAGGGGAAGCCGTTCAGTTTAACGTTGACCGTCTGTCCTGTTTCCACCTTGCCGAATCCGGCCGAAGGAACCTCCATACGGCCGATCACTTCAGTCTCCTTTTCCGGGACGATGCTGGCAAGAGCGGAGCCGACAGTCACATGCTGCCCCTTGCTCCAATATCCCTGTAATGACACGATACCGTCCATCGGAGCGATGACCGCATACTGTTCTTTCCACTGGGCTATGGAGGCGAGCAGTTGTTGGCGTAACTGACCTATGGTACGTTCGTACTTGGCCACCTCGTTCTCACGCTGCACGGAGAGTTCCACCAACTGTTGTTCGGTTTGCAGGATGGTGAGTTCCGTGGAGGTCAGTGTCGCATCGAAGCCGGCCTTGCTGTTCTGTTTGGCGATATAGTTCTGTACGGAAGTTTCGTAGTCAGCCGCAGAAATAACCGATTGAGTGAACAACAGCGAGTCCCGCTCCAATGTCCGCTGCCCCATAGCAAGGTCCTTGTCGAGCAGTTTGCCCTGTGCCTCTAATTGGGCATAATAGCGCTTGTTTTTCGCAATCTGGGCTTCAAGCAGGCGCTTCTTCGTCCCGATGAGATCGGTGGCCAGATAATGCTTAAAATCAAGGCAGCGGGCCGCGAACTCCGCCCACGTGGATTGCAGGTCGCCCAGAACATATCGGTCGGACACCCATTCGGCCTCGGCGAGCGTTTGCGGCGAATCGGTGGCGGAGAGGTGCTCTTCCAACGACCGGATGTCGTCGTAGTCGGCCGGTGTCGCGTGCAAAGCGATA
>ERZ827492.3306-NODE-3306-length-10290-cov-3.049243_pt1 | contig 10290 bp, 8 predicted proteins | sample MGYA00519704_ERZ827492 | MGnify/ENA primary metagenome ERZ827492 (study PRJEB31778, sample SAMEA3449325) | human gut metagenome | biome: human gut; feature: human-associated habitat; material: faeces | place: United Kingdom | collected 2010/2012 ...
GGTGGTGGCGGCCTCAACGATGTCAATATGATTGATCCTTTCCACCTGGAAGCCTACGGTGTCACCACCGTCAATTACAACCGTGATATCGAGATCTTCCCGGTGCTCAATGCCATTTTCCAGCGCATTTACGGCTCCTCTCCCTACAAAAGTCCGACCGATATGGGCGTCAATATGGCGGGCAACTGCATCATAGATGACGATGCCTGCCGTCGTGCTTCCGAGCAGGAGGTCATCCGCCGGTACTATGCCACCGCCTGCCTGGTGCGTCAGGGGCTCAGCGAGCCTGCTGAGATCCACAAGCAGGAGCTCATCATGAACCAGCTGAATGTATCGTCTGCCGACCGTCCCGTGGTGGCCGCCGCCTGCGCCAAAGCGGAGGAGACCGGCCAACCCGCGATGGCGCTGGAGCTGCCCGATGGCCGCATCGTCACCGGGAAGACCAGCTCTCTCTTGGGGCCTTCCGCCGCGCTCATGCTCAACGCCTTGAAGGAGCTGGGCGGCATCAATGATGAGATGCACCTGCTGTCGCCTATCATTATCGAGCCTATCCAGCGCCTAAAGGTGGATTACCTTGGCAACCACAATCCTCGCCTGCATTCCGATGAGATCCTTATCGCACTGTCCATATGCGCCGCTACCAACCCCACTGCAGCACTGGCCATGCAGCAGCTGAGTAAGCTGCGCGGGTGTGAGGCCCATGCCAGTGTGATTCTTTCCCGCGTGGATGAGAATGTTTATCACAAGCTGGGGGTCAACCTGACCTGTGAGCCGAAATACCAGACCAAGAAGCTCTACCATGCCTAAAAAATCAAAGCACCGGTTCCAGTCGGTGCTTTTTGCTGCCCTAAATAATTATAAATTTTAATTATTATAATAAAATTGATAAATTGAATTTATGCAATATGTATAATAGCGGCGCAGAAAACACCGTTAACATGCACAATAATACCCATAAAAGCTCCGTTTTTTAGCACAAACGACGGAATTTTACAATCCATTAAAATTTTTGTTGCTATCCATTAAAAATTGTATTATGATTGGAACAATTACCACAGTGTGCATAGAAAAGGAGAAAATGACTATGGAACCTAAAAGAGCCCAATGGGGCAGCAAGATCGGCTTTATTCTGGCGGCAGCCGGTTCGGCCGTCGGCCTCGGAAACATCTGGAAGTTCCCCGGCAAGGCCTACGAAGGCGGCGGCGGAGCGTACATCCTCATCTACCTTGCTATCGTACTCCTCATTGGCATCCCGGTCATGCTCTCGGAACTGACCATCGGCCGCGGCGCGCAGGCCAATGCCATCGATAGCTACGGCAAGCTGGGCCACCCTGGCTACAAGTGGGTCGGCTGGTTCGGCGTTATCGTGGCGTTTATCATTACCAGCTACTACTGCCATGTAGGCGGCTGGGTGCTGCGCTATGTGGCCAGCTACGCCACCGAGCCCACCAAGGTTTACGCCGATCCGCTGGGATATTTCTATGCGCTGCTGGGCTACAATGCCGTCACCGGGGAAACATGGTTCCCACTGACTGCAGTTATCTTCGCGGGTATCTTTATGGGCATTACCTGCTTCATCATCGTCAAGGGCGTGGAGTCCGGCATTGAGCGCTTTAATAAGATCGGTATGCCGGCGCTGTTTGTCATCCTCATTATTCTGCTTATCCGGGCGCTTACCATGCCCGGCGCCGGGGAAGGCCTGCAATATATGCTGATTCCGGATTGGAGCAAAGTCACCTTCAGCACCGTGCTTTCGGCCCTGGGGCAGGCGTTCTTCTCACTCAGCCTTGGTATGGCTATTATGGTTACCTACGGCTCCTATGTTAAAAAGGAAGAAAACCTCGCCAAAAACGCCGCTATCATCTGTGGTATGGATCCCCTGGTAGCCCTGATTGCCGGCTTTATCATTGTTCCCGCCGTATTTGCTACCCTCGGCGCAGAAGGCGTTGGCAAGGGCGCAGGCTTTGCGTTCTCTTCGCTGGCCGGTGTGTTCCAGCAGATGCCCGGCGGTCAGTTCTTCGGCATCCTGTTCTACATGCTGCTGCTGTTCGCGGCGCTCACCTCCTGCATTTCCCTAGTGGAGGGCGTTGTTGCCTTCGCTACTGAGCGCTTTGGATGGAAACGCACCCCCACGACCATCATTCTGTGCGTGGTGATGTTCCTCCTTGGTACCATTTATACCTGCTCTCAGGCCGCCTTTGATATCAAGGGTATCTGGTTCGACTTCAAGAACGGTCTTACCACCCCCATCTTCGGCGACTTTATGGAGTTCCTCACCGACCGTCTGATGATTCCTGTGTGCGCACTAGGTTCCTGCCTGTTTGTCGGTTGGGCCTGGAAGCCCCAAAACGCCATCCGCGAGATCGAGCTGGACGGCAAGCCCTTCCGTCTGAAGAAGGCATACAGCTTCCTGGTGAAGTATCTGGCTCCCATCAGCATCATTATCATCATCGTGGCCAGCTTTGCCACCGGCACTACCCTCAGCTAAATTTGCTATCCTCAGGTACAGTTTCCATACAAGAAAGGCGGTTCTCCGTGATGGGGCACTGCCTTTCTTGCATTCTGCCCCGCCGTATGGTAAGATGCAAGACGAAAGCGGGCGGCATTTTCTCCCCGCTGCCCCCTGCAAACCGCAGGCATACGGCCCGCAGGGCGTTTCGGCTTTGCCGAAACCGACGGCTCCGCCGTCGAAACCGCCTGCGGCGGTTTGCCCTGCGGGCCGTCCCACCCCATCAAACCCTCCAAAGGAGCCTCCCATGTCCAAAGACCGAGATTTTCTCCGAGCATTTTCCGGCGAAGACCGCATGACTGCCGCCCAGGTGGCGGATAAGCTGGAACAGTGTGCCCGTCAGAACCGCCTGACCCATACCATGTTTCTTACCACACACCAGCGCTGCATTGCCCAGCAGGTGGTAGTCTGCTGCGGCACGCCCCCGCATAGGATAATGGGGGGCCACCCCGATGCCGAGCGCTGCCTGTTTCTCTTTCTACCGGACTATATGGATGCGGATAACATCCCGGAGGAGGAGCTGCCCTTTGGAGCTATCCGGGTTAGCTGGGGCCATGGCGCGGCGCTTACCCATCGGGACATCCTGGGCAGCTTGATGGCACAGGGTGTCCGCAGGGAGGTGCTGGGCGACCTTTTAGTGGGAGAAAACGGCTGCGATGTCATTGCCCTGCGGGAGTGCATTCCCTTCCTGCGGGATAACTGGCTGAGCGCCGGCCGCACCGGTCTGCACCCGGTGGAGATCCCCCTTTCGGAGCTGCGCATTCCAGCTGCCGATGGAAAGACCATCCGGGATACCGTCGCTTCACTGCGGTTGGATGCCGTTCTTGGCAGCGGTTTTTCCCTCAGCCGGGGGAGAGCCGCGGAGCTCATCGCCGCCGGGCGGGTCAGCCTGAATGGCTGCGAGTGCCTAAAGCCTGACCGACAGCTTGCCGAAAGAGATATCCTTTCGGTGCGCGGGCAGGGCAGGCTTATTCTAAGGGAGATCGGAGGCCTTTCCAAGAAGGGCCGTTTCTATATCACCGTGGAACGCTTTGGCGGATAGAACAAAAAGCAAAATGAATACGAAAGAAAAGGACGCACACCATACATGACTCGATAGGGGGCGTCCTTTTTTATGATGAAGCGGAAAGAGAGTGCACTGCGGCTGGGCTTTACCTTTGCGGGCTGTTACCTGGGGGCGGGCTATGTCTCCGGCCAGGAGCTGTGGCAGTTTTTTGGCTGCTTTGGTTGGCAGGGGATAGCGGGCCTGCTGCTGGCGGTGGCACTCTCCTTTTTCTTTGGGGTATTGCTGCTGCGGCTGGTGCAGCGCACCGGCTGTGACCAAACCGATGCCCTTGTGATTCGCCGCCCTATCCCGCTCCTGCGGGATGCCGTTGGGCTACTGCAGCTATTTTTCCTCTTCGGGATATTGGTCATCATGGCGGCCGGGGTGGGGGCGCTTTTCGCGCAGATACTGGGTGCCTCCGCCTTTTGGTGCAGTGCGGCGTTCTGCCTTTTGGTTTCGCTGCTTTCCCTTACCGGCACCTCCGGCATGGTAAATGTCTTTTCCACCGTGGTGCCGCTGCTGGTTATCTGCTCGGTGCTGGTCAGCGCGCTTACCCTGCGCCGCTGCGGCTGGCAGCTTACCATTGCTGCAGTCCCATCCGTCAGCCCACTGCTTTCCCACTGGGCTATTGCCGCCTGCTCTTTTGTCAGTTATAATCTTTTTTCCTCCATCGGTATTTTGGCCCCCGTCGGGAAAGAGTTGCGCTCCCGCCGCACAGTTTGGTGGGGAGTACTGCTTGGCTGCATTATTCTCATTTCCATCGCGCTGGGCATATTCCTCACCATGGAGACGCTTCCCACCGTGGTAGAGGCGCCGCTGCCCATGCTGGCCGCTGCCGGTGCGCTGGGCGGGGGCTGGTACTACCTCTATGGGGTGCTGCTGCTCTGTGCCATGCTCGGTACCGCGCTTTCCTGCGCCGTTGCTCTCCGCCATTACTGCATGGTTCGCTTTTCCACCATGGCGAACCGCCGCTTCAGCTTTGTCCTTCTGTTGGCTATCCCCGCATGGCTGTGCAGCCTTTTCGGCTTCGGGAAGCTCATCGGCACTGTTTACCCTATTTGCGGAGCACTGGGTGCACTGGCCCTGCTGGGGTTGCTGCACCATCGCTTCACCCTTCGCGCGCCAAAGTAGCTGCCACCGCCTTTTCCTGGGCCAAATTTATGCCATTTACTGGATACGGCCGCAGGCCCGGCGGCGCTCCTCACCGCCGCCACAGGCTTTGCCCGTGTGTTTCGCCCCAAGGGGCGAAACGGCCTGCGGCCGCACCTTCCTTCTGCGCCTCGCCCGTCTATTTCCCGCCATCCACCCATAAGATAAAAGGAGATACCGCAAAATGGGAGGGGAGAGCCGCATATGCGCCGTGCCAAACAGCTCCTTTTGCATACCTCCGCCATGACTGCTACCAGCCTGCTGATGCGCACCATCGCCCTGGTGTTCCAGGTCTATGTCGCCGGCAAGATCGGTGCTGCGGGCATTGGGCTTTTTCAGCTGGTGATGTCGGTCTATACCCTTGCCACTACCGTGGCGGTCTCCGGTGTGCGGCTGGCCGCCACCCGGCTCATTGCCCAGCAGACCGGTCGCGGCGATGACGCCGCCATCCGCCGGGCCACCGGCTGCGCCATGGGATATGCCGCTTTTTTCGGCATGGCTGCCTTACTGCTGCTCTTTTATCTGGCGCCCGCGGCGGCCGCCTGGGTTGGGGATGACCGCATTATCCTCTCCCTGCGTGTGCTGGCATTCGCCCTGCCCTTTGTTGCTGCGTCCGGTGCCATGGGCGGCTACTTCATTGCCATGCATCAGTCGGTCAAAATGTCCCTCGTTCAGCTTTCGGAGCAGTTCATCCGCATCGGCTGCACCGTTTTGGCGCTGCTGCGGCTGGGCGGCTACGGCCTGGAGTACGCCTGCGGCGCCCTTACTCTCGGTATGCTCGCCTCGGAGGTCTTTTCCTTCCTGGCGCTGCTGCTTTTGCTGCTTGCCTCCCTCCCTCGCCGGGAGGGCCGCTGCCGCACCCCTATGCTGCCGTCTCTTTTGCGTATTACGGTGCCGCTTTCCCTCAGCAGCTACGCACGGTCGGCACTCAGTACCGCCCAGCACCTGCTTGTCCCGCGGGGGCTTCGCCTTTTTGGCGGCGGGGCTCAGGCGGCGCTGGCCGCCTATGGCGTGATCCAAGGCATGTCCCTGCCCATTTTGCTGTTCCCGGCAGCGCTCATCGCCGTCATTGCGGATCTCATCGTTCCCGAGCTGACCGAAGCCCAGGTACAGGGCCGGCTGCGGGGTCTTGGCTACATGCTGGAGCGCCTTTACCGGTTGGGGCTTTTCTTTTCGATGGCCGTCGCTGGGGCCTGCTTTTTCTTCGCCCATCCCCTGGGCGAGCTCATCTATTCCGAGCCCGCCGCCGGGCAGTACATACGCCTTTTGGCGCCGCTGGTGCCTATCATGTATATGGATACCCTCGTGGATGGCATGCTGAAGGGGGTAGGGGAGTACCGCGCCAATATGCGGTACAATATCATCGATGCCGCCACCGGCCTGCTGCTCGTTTGGCTGCTGCTGCCCCGGTATGGGGTGGCCGGCTATCTTTTCTCCATCTCCGCCACCGAGCTCCTCAATTTCGCCCTCAGTGCCGCGCGGCTTACCCGGGTCACGGTGTTCCGGCTCCAGCCGCTCTGCTGGCTGCTTACGGCGGCCGCGGCAGTCGGGGGCTGGTGGCTGCTGCGCCTGATCTTCGGTAGGCTGTTGTCCCGGACCGGGCAGCCGCTTATTCTCCTGTTGCTGGTGTTCCTCTACCTGGCCTGCTACGGGGCGGCGCTGCTGCTTTGCGGGGCACTGCGGCGGGAGGAGCTTTCCTGGCTTTTTTCGCTGCTGCGAGGAGAAAAATCCCCCAAAACATGAATTTAAGATATTTTGAGAAAAGCGGAGAAATCAGGAGTATTTCAAAGTTCATCATAAGCTCTGCCCAAAAGACGCAGAAATTTTCTGAAAAACTCTAATAAATCTTGAAATTTAGCATTGACATTACGACAAAATATGATATATTGATATCTGTCATTTTGACCATTCAATTCAATAAAAAGGCGGCTCGTATATGCCCATCTGAAAGAACCCCAATCTTCGGGGTATCCTAAAAACCTTTTGCGGGGACGGTGCAATAGCGGCTGCGGCAGGTGTGAGGGCCTGCAGATTTACCGCAAAAGGAGGATGTTGAAATGAACAAAAATGCTTTGATAAGCCTGCGCGGCATCAGAGTCGATTTTGATGACGAGCCGGTCCTCAAGGGGATCGACCTTGACATCATGGACAAGGAATTCATTACTTTTCTTGGGCCGTCCGGTTGTGGCAAGACAACTACCTTGCGCATCATCGGCGGATTTATCCAACCCAAGGAGGGTGATGTTTTTTTTGGTGGTGTCCGCATCAATGACCTGCCCCCCTACAAGCGTGAGGTCAATACCGTATTTCAGCGGTATGCCCTGTTCCCGCACCTCAATGTGTACGAAAATGTCGAGTTCGGTCTCAAGATCGCCAAGGTGCCGGAAAAGGAACGCCGCCAGAGCGTCAAGGAAATGCTCAAGCTGGTCGGTCTTTCCGGCTACGACAGGCGTCACGTCAACCAGCTTTCCGGCGGTCAGCAGCAGCGTGTTGCCATCGCCCGTGCGCTGGTCAATCGTCCCAAGGTCCTGCTTTTGGATGAACCCCTCGGCGCTTTGGATCTCAAGCTCCGCAAGGAAATGCAGATCGAGCTAAAGCGCATCCAGCAGGCATTGGAGATCACCTTCATCTATGTCACCCACGATCAGGAAGAAGCGCTCACCATGTCCGACCGCGTCGTCGTCATGCGGGATGGCAACATCCTTCAGATCGGTACCCCGCAGGATATCTACAATGAGCCCTGCAATGCCTTCGTGGCCGATTTCATCGGTGAAAGCAATATCATCGACGGCATCATGCACAAGGATTACCTTGTGGAATTCGCCAACGATTACTTTGACTGTGTCGATAAGGGCTTCGAGCCCAAGGAGCGGGTACAGGTCGTCGTCCGTCCGGAGGACTTCAAGATCGTTCCCGCCGATAAGGGCAAAATTTCCGGCATTGTGGAATCCATCATCTTCAAGGGCGTTCACTATGAGATCATGGTAGACGCCATGGGCTATAAGTGGAAGATCCACACCACCCAGTATGTGGAGCCCGGTACCCTCATCGGCATGGATGTCGCGCCTATGGATATTCATATCATGAAGCGCACGGAGGAATAAAGCCATGAAATTTCGCTTTTCTTCCGTCCCCTATATTGTTTGGTCGGTGATTTTTGTCGTCGTACCGCTCATTCTGGTGGCGGTGTTCGGCCTTTCCACCAGTGATGGCCAGTTCACCTTCGCCAATGTCGCCAAGGTCTCGGATTACACCGCCGTATTTGTGCGCTCCATCTGGCTTTCTCTGGTGGCTACCGCCATCTGCCTTGTCATCGCCTATCCTCTCGGCTTTATCATGAGCCGCTACAATGCCAATAATCAGCGCACGCTGGTTATGCTGGTCATGCTGCCCATGTGGACCAACTTCCTGCTGCGCACCTATGCGTGGATGACACTGCTTGAAAATAACGGCATCATCAACAGCATTCTGGAGGTCTTTGGCATGGGACCCTTCAAGATGATCTACACGCAGGGTGCTGTGGTGCTTGGCATGGTGTATAATTATCTGCCATTCATGGTCATTCCGCTCTATTCCATCATGACCAAAATTGAACCCTACACGCTGGAGGCGGCGGGAGATCTCGGCGCCAACCCGTGGAATACCTTTACCCGAGTGGTGCTGCCCCTTTCGGTACCCGGCATCACTACCGGCATCACCATGGTATTTGTGCCGTCTGTTTCCACCTTCATCATTTCCCGTATGCTGGGCGGCGGCTCCAATATGATGGTCGGTGACCTCATCGAGACCCAGTTCCTCGGCAACGCCTACAATCCCAATCTCGGCTCCGCCATCTCGCTGGTGCTCATGGTGTTCATTCTGCTTGTTATGAGCCTAATGAACCAGTTTGAGGATAACGATGACAGAGGAGGTATGCTGATATGAAATGGTATGCCAAGCTCTATACCCGTTTGGTTTTCATCTTCCTGTATCTTCCCATCATTGTCCTTATTGTGTGCAGCTTCAATGAGTCAAAATCCCGCTCCAACTGGACAGGCTTTTCGTTCCATTGGTACAAGGAGCTGTTCCATAACGAATTGATCCTCTCCTCGCTGCGCAATACGCTTATCATCGCACTGGCAGCGTCGGTCATTGCGTTGCTGCTGGGCACCATGGCGGCGGTCGGCATCTATGCCATGCGCCGTAAGTGGTTCAAATCACTGGTGATGAACATCACCTATCTGCCCATTCTCAATCCGGCTGACGGAAAGCAGGTTTTCCACCAGATTGATGAGCCATAGGGAATCATCGCGAATATCGGCATAGATTTGCCGCTTCGTCTGTTCGTTTCTTTCGGCAATGGCATCCAGGAGTTCAATAACTGGATCGGCGGCACCGCGCTTTCGTTCCTTCAGCTGCCGGAAATGCAGCTCGGCTTCGTGACGCTCATCATCGCGCATGTCACCTTCTGCACGCCCTATGTCATCCTCAATGTCCTCCCGAAGCTCCGTCAGATGGATCGCTTCACCTTCGAGGCTGCGCAGGATCTGGGCTGCAGCCCCAAGCTGGCCTTCTATAAGGTCGTCATCCCGGAGATCATGCCCGGCATGGTATCCGGCTTCCTCATGGCGTTCACCTACTCGCTGGATGACTTCGTCATCAGCTACTTTGTGTCCAGCGCCTCCTCGCAGACTCTGCCCGTCACCATCTTCTCGATGGTCCGCAAGCGTGTCAGCCCGGAGATCAATGCCCTTACCGCCATCATTTTTGTGGTGGTGCTGGCGCTGCTGCTTCTCAGCAACTATTACTCTGCCCGCAAGGAAAAGCAGATGATGCGAAAGGAGGAACCTGCGGCATGAAAAAGCGTATCCTTTCCCTCCTTTTGGCGCTGATGATGGTTGTCCTTCTGCTTCCCGTTACCGCTTTGGCAGCGGAAACCGGCATTGATACCTCAGCTCTAGATATGGAGTACTACGGCCGGTACAGGGATAAGGGCTATTCCATCAGCGTCTACAATTGCGGCGAGTATATCTCCGACGGTGCCGATGGCGGGCTGGATGTCAACAAGGCCTTTGAGGAGGTCACCGGCATCCGGGTCATCTATTCCAATTACGATACCAATGAATCGATGTACGCCAAGCTGAAAACCGGCGGCGCCGTCTATGATATCGTCGTTCCCTCCGACTACATGATCTCCCGTATGATCGCCGAGGGGATGCTGCAAAAGCCGGATATGTCCAATATCCCCAACCTGAAAAACATCGATGAAAAGTACCTTTACCAGTCCTACGACCCCACCAATGAGTATTCGGTGCCCTATACCTGGGGCGTGCTGGGGCTCATCTACAATACCAAAATGGTAGAGGACGAAGCGGTGGTGGCCAGCTGGGGCGCCCTGTGGAGCGAAGCCTATATGGATAATATCCTGATGATCAATAACTCCAAGGACGCCTTCGGCATCACCTTTGCCTATTTGGGGCTGCCCATTAATGCCGAAAGCGCCGAGCAGGTGGATAAGGCCGTGGTGCTGCTGAAGGAGCAGAAAAAGGTCATTCAGGCCTATGTCGCCGATGAGGTATTCGATAAAATGATCGGCTGGGAAGCGGCC
>ERZ827492.3310-NODE-3310-length-10275-cov-2.552935_pt1 | contig 10275 bp, 9 predicted proteins | sample MGYA00519704_ERZ827492 | MGnify/ENA primary metagenome ERZ827492 (study PRJEB31778, sample SAMEA3449325) | human gut metagenome | biome: human gut; feature: human-associated habitat; material: faeces | place: United Kingdom | collected 2010/2012 ...
GGAGGGTCCCACTTGGGTGAAGTCTATCTTCCCGCTTGCCAGTCTGGCCCCGGTGTAGGCATATACGTCCCGGCCGTGGAAGGTATAGCTCTCCTCCGAGCCTCTCAGCCGGTTCACCGTCTCGTCTATTATTCTGGCCTCGCTGATGCCCACCCTGCGCTTAATGTGGGTAAGGGTGCCGTTATCGGGAGTGACGATATACTGGCCGGTACTGGTCTTGGCCACTATGCTGCGCCGGTCGGAGCCCACTCCCGGGTCCACCACCGACACGAATACGGAGCCCTCCGGCCAGTAGGCCACGGTCTGGATGAGCCGGTAGCTTGCATCCCATATGTTATACGGTTCGATCTCATGGGTCAGGTCAAAGACACGAAGCTGGGAGTCCACGGTATAGGCCACGCCGTACATGGCGCTGACCGCTCCGTCCTGCACGCCGAAGTCGGATTGGAAAATCAGTGGATTCATTTTAAAACACCTTTCTTTTTTTACTCTGCCGAAACCATAAACGCCCCGTTTTTCCAACGGAGCGCAGCTTCAGCCCAGCCTCATCTTGCGTCTACCGCCGGATTTGGCACCTTGCATTTATGCAGGTTGCCGGGCTTCACAGGGCCGTTCCCTCCACCACTCTCGATAAGGTGTTTAAATTTTTACCGACAACATTATATCAGTTTTCCCCCGCTTGTCAATAGTTTACCTTTCTTCCCCCCTGCCCCGGGGAAATTTTATTTTTTTATTTCAAACCTCTTGACACAGCTGTTATAACTGTGTATACTGTGCATATACAGTTAACGGAGATGCATGCAATGACGATACTGATAGACAACCACAGCGGCGTACCCATATACGACCAGATCTTCACCCAGATAAAAAGTCAGATAATCAGCGGCAGCCTGCCTGAGGGGGAGCCGCTTCCGTCCATTCGCTCTCTGGCAAAGGATCTGCGTATCAGCGTCATAACCACCAAGCGGGCCTATGACGAGCTGGAGGCTGCGGGCTTTATCTACACTCTGCCGGGCAAGGGCAGCTTTGTCTCTCCCAGGAACACCCAGCTGATACGGGAGGAAAACCTGCGGGAGATAGAGCAGCACATGGCGGAGATACGCCGCCTGGCGGCGCAATGCGGCCTGAGCGCTCAGGAGCTCAGAGAAATGTACCACATTTTGGAGGACGAGACATGAACAATGCCATTGAGACAAGGGGACTTACAAAGCACTTTAAGGATTTCACTCTGGATTCCCTGGATCTGGAGCTGCCTGAGGGCTGCATTCTGGGTCTTATCGGGGAAAACGGCGCCGGCAAGACCACGGCAATAAAGCTGCTGCTGGGCATATTGAAGCCGGACTCCGGCACGGCTTCAGTGCTTGGCCAGGATATATCCGGTGACATGAGCCGGGTAAAAGAAGATGTAGGCGTAGTGCTGGATGAGCCGGGTCTGCCGGAGAAGCTTACGCTCAGGCAGCTGGAGAAGATCATGCCCAGCATTTACAAAAGCTGGAGCCGGGAGGATTTCTCCCACTATATCCGCCGCATGGAGCTGCCGGAGGATAAGCCCTACAAGGAATTCTCCCGGGGCATGAAGATGAAGCTGGGCCTGGTTCTGGCCCTGTCCCACAAGCCCAGGCTCCTGCTTTTGGACGAAGCCACCAGCGGTCTGGACCCGGTGGTGAGGGACAGCGTCACCGACCTGCTGCTGGACTTCACCCGGGATAAGGGTCATTCGGTGCTCATCTCCTCCCATATAGTCTCGGACCTGGAAAAGCTCTGCGACTATATAGCCTTCCTCCACAAGGGAAAACTAATGCTTCTGGAGGAGAAGGACGCCCTCATGGAGGAATACGGCCTGCTCCAGTGCTCCCGGGATGAAGCGGAGAGAATAGATCCTTCCGCAATCATAGGCCGCCGGGATAATCCCTACGGCTCCCGCCTGATAGTCCGCACCGATGCCCTGCCTCGGGGCACGAAGACTCAGCCGGTGAGCATTGAGGAACTTTTCGTCTTCATGGTCAAGGAGGATATATGATGAAGGGTTTGCTTTTAAAGGATTTATATGTGATGAAAAGGGAGCTGCGTGCCTTCCTGTTCATTATTGTGGTTTTCACTGCCATCTCCTTTGTGGGAGAAAACAACAGCTTTTTCATGTTTTACGGCATAGTGATGCTGCCGATAGTGAATATCAGCCTCATCTCCTACGACGAGCGCAGCCACTGGGACAGCTTTCTGGAGACCACCCCCATCTCCCGCTCCACCGCAGTTTCTGAGAAATATCTGCTAAACCTGCTTCTGCTGCTTCTCTGGTCCCCTGTAGTTATTGTTTTCTACCTGATCCAGTCAGACAGCTTAGGCAGTCCGTTGCAAATACTCTGCATCTGCGTATACATGGCTCTGTTCTTCCCTGCCGTCCTCTATCCCTTTATCTTTGCCCTGGGCAGTGAGAAGGGGCGCTTTGCCTACTTCATATTCATATTTGCGGCCATGGCAGCCATTGCCGCCGGGGTGTCGCTGACGTCTCAGGGCGTTATCGTCTTCCCGGAAAAGCTTTCTCTCCTTCTGCTTCTGCCTCCGGTGGCAGCCTACCTCATTTCCTGGCGGCTGTCCATTGCCCTCTACAAAAAACGGAGCCTATGAGTTCGCCCCACTGGTTTCCATAAGTTTTGCGCCTGCTCCCGCCCTTATTGACACGGTTCGGGAGCGGGCATTTTTTCTGGTATTTTTTGGTAATTTTATTTTTCTGCAATTAATTTATTTCCATAATATGGTAATTCGACAAAAATCGACATTTAGAGTGATATTTTTTTAATACTTTTTGTCGAAGGGTATTGAAATAATTAGATTTATTGTATATTATGTCAACAAATTTTCTTGGTTGTTCGACAAAATATTCTTGTTCCTAATGTGTCAACTATGGTAATTTTATTGCGACATGACGGTGTAGATCATATTAGCATATCGAATTGCTCCGTATATCGCATAACGGGAGGATAAAAATTATGGAAACCAAAACACGCATTCTTATCGCCGATTCAAACCAGGATTTTTGCCGGCTAATGACCGATACATTCAGCCGGGAAAAGGATCTGGAGGTAGTCGGCGTGGCCGGAGACGGCATTGAAGCCCTGAGTCTGCTGGCCGAACTGAAACCGGATCTTCTGCTGATGGACCTGGTACTGCCCAAGCTTGACGGTCTTGAGCTTCTGCGCCGTGCAGGCAGCACCGGCGCCCACAGCAGCATTATAGTGCTCTCCGCCTTTGTAAACAGCAAGGTGATAGCAGACTGCTCCGCCCTGGGTGCGGACTACTTCATGCCCAAGCCCTGTGACATTCCCGCCCTGCTCAGCCGCATCCGTCAGCTCAGCGGCAGCCCCACCACCGGCAGCGTCCCTCCGGCAGGAGTTGACTGCCGCCAGCAGGCCGCAGCCCGCAGGCAGGACGTGGACCTGGAGGCGGTAGTGACAGATATAATACACGAGATAGGCGTGCCCGCCCATATAAAGGGTTATCAGTATCTCCGGGAGGCAATTATTCTCACCATAAAGGACATGGACATGATAAACGCCGTGACCAAGGTGCTGTATCCTGAGGTGGCCAAGAAGTTCAACACCACTCCCTCCCGGGTAGAGCGGGCCATTCGCCACGCCATAGAGGTAGCCTGGGACCGAGGCGACATAGAAGTGCTTCAGAAGTTCTTCGGCTACACCGTATCCAACATAAAGGGCAAGCCCACCAACTCCGAGTTCATAGCCATGATAGCCGACTGTCTCAGCCTCCGCCGCAAGCAGGCCACCCGCTGAATCGGCTCATCGGCTTTGAAGATGAAAAACTGAGACCTCTTGCCCGGGCCCGGAGTTTTTGCTCCGGGCCTGGACTCGGGCCAGGCCGTCTCAGTTACATATTATCCAAATTTTCCCCATACTTCAGCTGCTCTTGTTTTTTTCCCATTGAATTGATATAATTTAAACAGCTTAGCGGAAAAATTACAGGAGGGAAGAGAACAGTGAAAACCAACGCCATATATGAGTCTTTGGCACCAAAAGGGCTTTTTGCCTTCGGCCAGCTGTGCATGGGCAGCTTTAACGGCTATACGGTCACTCTGCGCCCCTATAACGGCCGCAACTATTATCTGGATGTGGCCGTGAGGCCGGACAGCGGAGACAGAGCTCTGGTCAAGAGGGTAAAAGCCTCTGTGAAGAAACTGTACGGCAAAAACCTTGGCTGTATCAACGGTGGAAAATATTTTCGTTTCCTCATTAGCTTTAACAAGAAAAGCCCCTATCAGGAGCAGTTCAGCGCCTATATGGGGGCAATAAGTTCGGCTCTCCGGGAAAACGGCATTTCCCCGGCAGACAGCTGTGCCGTCTGCGGCGGCGGCAGTCCCGACAGCCTCTGTTTCTATGAGTCCAGCTACCAGCCGGTACATAACTCCTGCATGCAGGGAAGTCTGGAAAATTCAAGGCAGAAGATTGAGCAAAACAAAGCCAACGGCAGCTACCTTACCGGTTTTGTCGGGGCCCTGCTGGGTATGCTGGTGGGCTCCCTTGCCAGCGTCTTGACCATAGTACTTACCGAGCGAATATATGCTATTCTATTTGCTCTGGTGCCCATAGCCTCCGCCTGGGGCTACAGGAAGTTTAACGGCAAGATGGACAAGTTCTCCGTGGTTCTGGTGGTGCTGCTGTCCTTTGTGAGCATATTCATTATGAATTATCTCAGCATCGTGGTCTTCTTTATGCAGGACTATGCCCTTAGTGTGGGCGAAGCTATGTGGTTTGCCTCCGATCTGCTGCTCACTTCGGAGGGTCTCATGCTCATTGCCACCAGCAGCGGCTCCATGTTCCTGTTCATGGTTCTTGGTATCTTTATCGCCTGGCGCTTTATAGTCAATACCAACGCCGGCAGCATGAAGAATCTGGAGGCCATAGGTGATACTTTGCGGACGAATCCCGCTTACGCCCCGGACGGCTATGACAGCCGGTTCCCCCAGCCGGAGGAAGTCAAAGAATAACGATCTAAACCAGGTACTGAAAGCCCGCAGGAATGCGGGCTTTCAGCTTATGTAAAAGTCCGGGCAGGACGTTTTCCATAGGCTGATTTTTAATTATCACTTTTCTTGACAAAAAGAGCGTTATACTACATAATTAGTTGTTATCTTTTTCGTCGAGGCTGAGATATGGTTTTTTCATCCTACGTTTTTATATTCGTTTTTTTGCCCCTGGTGCTGCTGGGATTTTATTTGCTGCCCAGACTCATATCCTCAGGCGGCAGACTGAGAACAGCCCAGAACCTGCTGCTTATCGCCGCATCCCTGGTCTTCTACGGTTATTACAATGTATACTACCTCTTTATCATAGTTGCCTCCATTCTGGTGAACTATGTGCTGGCTCTGGCCATGCAGCGCTTTGACCTGAGCCGTCCGGCATTTGCCAAGGCCTTATTTATTCTTGGCATACTCTTTAACATTTTTCTTATCGGATATTTCAAATATTACGATTTCTTCATCGAAAACATCAATTTCATTTTCCGCAGCAGCTTTGCTCTCAAGCACCTGCTTCTGCCCCTGGGCATCAGCTTCTTTACCTTCCAGCAGCTGTCTTTCCTGGTCTCCGTGTACAAGGGCGAGGAGAAGGTGGAGAACTTTGTCAGCTACTGCATCTTCGTGCTCTTCTTCCCCCAACTGGTAGCGGGGCCCATAGTGCTCTACAGCGAGATGGTACCCCAGTTCAACGACCAGAGCCGCAGCCGCTTCAATGCCGACAATATGGCCGGCGGCGTATACATGTTCTGTATCGGTCTTTTCAAGAAAGCCGTCATAGCCGACACTCTGGCCCTCTTTGTGGACAACGGGTTTGCCCAGGACAGTCTGGGTCTGGCTGCTGCCTGGGCTGCTTCTCTGAGCTATACTCTGCAAATCTACTTCGACTTCAGCGGCTATTCCGACATGGCCATCGGCCTGGGCCGGATGTTCAATATAAGCATTCCCTATAATTTTCTTTCCCCCTACAAGTCGGACAGCTTCTCCGAACTGTGGCGCCGCTGGCACATCACTCTGGGCCGGGCTTTGAGCACCTACATATATATTCCCCTTGGGGGCAGCCGCAGGGGCCGGGCCAGGACTTTTCTCAACACCTTCCTGACCTTTTTTGTAAGCGGACTGTGGCACGGGGCCGCCTGGACCTTTGTGCTCTGGGGCAGCCTCCACGGGCTCTTCGTGGCTCTGGAAAAGAGCTTTCCCCGGCTGCTGTCCAAGCCGCCCAGATGGCTGCGCATCGCCTGCACCTTCATTCTGGTCAACGCCCTGTGGGTGCTCTTCCGGGCGGAGAGCTTCCCCCAGGCCGCCATGGTCTACCGGGGCATGCTCAGTTTTACCAACCTTGACCTGTCCCAGATCGCCGCTCTGGTGCTGGACAATTCCTTTGACTTTCCCACAGCGGTGGATATTGCCTATCTCTTTTCTCTGCTGGCTGTTTTGCTTTTCGTGGTGTTCCGCTGCAAAAACTCCCGGCAACGGCTGGAGACTTTCTCCTGCAACGGGAAGACCCTGGCTTTCACCGTGTTTCTCTTCTGCTTCTCCGTGCTGCATCTCAGCCGGGAGAGCATATTCATCTACTTTAATTTCTGAGGTCTGAGCTATGAAGAAAAATCTCACTTCCGCCCAGTGGCTCAGACGATTTCTGGCCCTGGCTCTGGCAGTGCTGGCGGTGCTGGCAGTATTGGTTTACATTATAGACCCCTACTATAACTACCGGGCCTATGACCACAAGTACAAGCTGGACAAGATATTCTCTGTCCCCGGGGTGGTGAAGAACTACGACTATGACGCCATAGTCATAGGCTCCTCCATGACCCAGAACTTTGACATGGACAGCTTCCGGCAGGAGCTGGGGCAAAATCCCATAAAGGCCACTCTGGGCGGCATCACCGGCAAGGAGATTTCCGCCCTCTTCAAGCTTGCCCAGGACTCCGGCCACGCTCAGACCTACTATATCTGCATTGATAATTCGGTGCTGTCGGCAGACAGTCAGGAGCAGCGCTTCCCGGACTATCTTATGGACTTCAGCCTCCTCAACGACTACAAGTATTTCTGGGGCTATGAGGCCTGGATGCGTTTCATTCCTTTGAATCTTGGCCTGCTGGCGGCGGACAGTCTGGGGATAGAGCTGCCTCAGCGCTTTAGCGAGGCCCGGAGCATAGACCTTATGGGGGATTGGGCCTACCGCTATGAGTTCAGCGCAGACAGAGTTCTCAGCATATACTCGGAAAGTGACAACGGGGCGGCCATAAATGTGGATATGGCCGGCATCTCAGAGAATGCTCTGGACAACTGCGAGGTCTTTGTGGATAGTCTGGACCTGAGCCGTGGAGACATCGTCTTTTTCTTTCCCCCCTATTCCTCCCTGTTGTGGTACAAGATGGAGAAAGAGGGCAGCCTGGAATCCACCATGGAATTAAAGCGTCATTTTATGGAGCTGGTGGATGGCTACGACAATGTGAAGGTCTATGACTTCCAGGGGGCTGAGTTCACCTCCAACCTGGATAACTACATGGACCTGAGCCACTACTCCCCGGAGATAAACGACTTCATGGTCAGCTGCTTTGCCAGCGGGGACTACCTGGCCGATTCCTCCACCCTGGCGGAGACGGAGCGGCAGATAAGGGACAACATCCAGGTGCTGCTCTCCCGCTATCCTGAGTTAGAGGAGATAGAAAAATAGAACAAACAGACAGCAAAACCGGGGCGGTGTGAACCACCCCGGTTTTGCTATTATTTGTTATCCTCTGCGGCTCAGCCCACCAGATGGTTGGTGCCTATGGACATGACCGTGGCCCCGCTTACCGTGTACAGCTCCACATACATGGGCACGCCCTCTTGATCCCCATCAAAGTACACGGTGATATACGGCCCGTCCAGGATGTCCTTCACCAAACTGTCCTCCGCCGGGGCTTCGGTATCCCATCCGTAGTCTGTATTTTCCGTGCCGCTGAGAGTGTAGCCCTCAAAGCCCCAGTATTCCGCCAGGGCGGCACACAGCTCACCCACGGTGAGTTCCGGGGAGACCAGGTCGTCGGTATTGTCATACCTGGTCAGAGTCTGGCTGCTCCCGTCGGGCAGGCTGTTTTCCTCCTGGTAAACCCGGTCTTCTTCATCGGCTTTGGCGGTGATGCTTATGAATTGCAGTTTTCCGCTGGCCATATCCAGCTGGGTTACAAACTTGTATTTACCGTCAAAGAGCTGCACATGGTAGTTTGGATATATGATGCGGTGGAAAAAGTCCAGCCCCAGTTCCTGGCCCTGGGTCTTGAATATCTTCGTCGCCTCCTGGTCCGGCTCCAGATTTACCTGTATTATCCCCAGCTCATTGAGCCGGTCTACCTCCTCCAGGGCCTGTTTTTGGGCCTGCTCCGGGGAGTTGAGCAGATACTCCGTCAAGGCATAGGCCGGGAGGGACAGCAAGGATGCGATGACCGCGGCAATGAGCACAATCTTCACCCAGCCTCTGCGCCTGCCGCCGGGCTTTTTCTCTCCGCCCTCCGGCTCAATCTGTCCCAGGAACTTCCCGGCAGACTCCACATATTCATCCCTGATGCCGTTCATGGCGTCCATGAGTTTCTCCGCCCTCACATCAATCCCTCCTTTCTCAGATACAGCCCCAGCTTCAGCCGGGTGCGGTGGAGAATGGAGGCAGTCTTGCTGTAGCTGAAACCCACCTTCTCGGCTATCTCATCCACAGGAGCCATGTACCAGTAGCGGCTGACGAAGATGTCCCTCTCCTGTTTTTTCAGTCCCGCCAGGAAGGCGTCGATGTGCTCCGTCAGCTCCCGCAGCTCCAGCTCTCTTTCCGGCCCCTGCCCTCCCGGGGTGCAGCCAGCCAGCTCCTCAAGGCAAAGGGGGTATTCTCCCCCGCCCCGCTTGTCCGCGGTCTTTTGGCGCAGCCTGGATATGGAGATGTTACGCACTATCTTCCCCATATAGGCCCCCAGCCGTTCCGGCCGCTCCGTGGGCATGGAGTTCCAGGCGCTGAGATAGCTGTCGTTTACGCACTCCTCGCTCTCGTCGTAGCTCCTGAGTATGTTGTTTGATATGCTGCGGCAATAGCCGCCGTATTTCAGATCCGTCTGGCTTATGGCCCTCTCGTCCCTCTGCCAGTAGAGCTCCACTATCTGACAGTCAAGCATTGATGATTCCTCCCTGTTTTATGTTTCTGTATATATAGACGCAGTATTTCATGATTTTTTGCAGGGAAGCAGAAATTTTTCATATCAAAATACCACCGCAGGAGACCTGCGGTGGTATTTAAAATTTATCTTGTTTTCAGCAGAGCTGGCTGCCGGCAGGAACAGAGTCGTCCAGAATGAGCAGGTGCAGTTCTTCCTTGCCCTCCACCTCACGCACGGCGGAGAGCAGCATGCCGTTGGACTCCTGGCCCATCATCTTCCGGCTGGGCAGGTTCAGGATGGCCACAAGGGTCTTGCCCACCAGCTGCTCCGGCTCATAGAACTTGTGGATACCGGAGAGTATCTGCCGGGGGGTGCCGCTGCCGTCGTCCAGCATGAACTTCAAAAGCTTGTCGGACTTCTTCACGGCCTCGCAGCTTATGACCTTGCACACTCTCATGTCGCACTTGGCAAAATCATCGATGCTCACATCGGGCAGCACCGGGGGAGTCTTGGGCTCCTGACGGTCCTGGTGCTCTAGCTTCTCCAGAGCCTCCAGCTCCTTTGCCATATCCAGGCGGGGGAAGAGGGTCTCTCCCTTGGCGACGCTGACATCGGCGGGCAGGGCGCCGTAAACTGCGGCGGACTCCCAGCTGCGGCAGCTCTCCCCGGTGCCAATCTGCTTAAAGGCCTTCTCGCAGCTGGCAGGAATGAACGGGGTAAGCAGAATGAGGGAGACCCGGAGAGCCTCCAGCAGATTGTACATGACGGTGGCAAGGCGGGTCTTCCTGCTCTCGTCCTTGGCCAGCACCCAGGGTGCGGTCTCGTCGATGTACTTGTTGGCCCGCTGTATGAGCTTGAAAATGTCCTCCAGGGCCAGGTGCAGCTGGAGAGCGTCCATCTGCTTTTCATACTTGGCTCTGGCGCTCTTTATCATACCCACCAGCTCGTCGTCCACGCTCTCGCTCTCTCGCTCTATGGGCAGCTTGCCGCCGAAATACTTCTCCACCATGGCGGTGGTACGGGAGACCAGGTTGCCCAGGTCATTGGCAAGGTCGGTGTTGATGGTGCTTATCAGCAGCTCGTTGGAGAAGTTGCCGTCGGAGCCGAAGGGGAACGTGCGCAGCA
>ERZ827492.3312-NODE-3312-length-10272-cov-3.464716_pt1 | contig 10272 bp, 8 predicted proteins | sample MGYA00519704_ERZ827492 | MGnify/ENA primary metagenome ERZ827492 (study PRJEB31778, sample SAMEA3449325) | human gut metagenome | biome: human gut; feature: human-associated habitat; material: faeces | place: United Kingdom | collected 2010/2012 ...
CACGTGATAGTCGGCGCTGCCGGCCCACAGACGCAGCAGGTCTGCGCCGTACTTGTCGAAGATCTCGGCGGGATCCATGCCGTTGCCCAGGGACTTGTGCATGGCCTTGCCCTCGCCGTCCACGGTCCAGCCGTGGGTGATGATCTGCTTGTAGGGCGCCACGCCCTTGGCGGCGATGGAGGTGAGCATGGAGGACTGGAACCAGCCCCGGTACTGGTCGCCCCCCTCCAGGTAGACGTCGGCGGGGAAGGCCAGCTCCGGCCGCTCGTCCAGCACGGCGGCGTGGGTGGAGCCGGAGTCGAACCACACGTCCATGATGTCCGTCTCCTTGGAGAAGTGGGTGTGTCCGCAGTGGGGGCACACGAAGCCCTGCGGCACCAGCTCGTCGGCGGTCTTTTCAAACCAGATGTTGGAGCCGTGGACCCGGAACAGGTCGGAGATGTGCCGGATGGTCTCCGGGGTGACGATGTCCGCCCCGCACTGGTCGCAGTAGAAGATGGGGATGGGCACGCCCCACTTGCGCTGCCGGGAGATGCACCAGTCGTTGCGCTCGGAGATCATGGCGGTCATGCGCTCCTTGCCCCAGGCGGGGTGCCAGGAGATGGAGTCGCAGCTTTTCACCGCCGCGTCCTTGATGGCGTCCACGGAGCAGAACCACTGCTCGGTGGCCCGGTAGATGATGGGGTTCTTGCACCGCCAGCAGTGGGGATAGGAGTGAGTGATGTTCTCCTTGGCCAGCAGGAAGCCCTCCGCCTCCAGGTCGGCCACCACCATGTCGTTGCCCTTGGCGTAGAACTGGCCGTTATACCGCTCGTCGGTCATGACGCCCTTGGCGTTCACCGGCACGGGGGTGCCGATGTTCGTCTTGCCCGCCTCGTCGTAGGCCTTGCAGATGTTGAAGTCGTCGGCGCCGAAGCCGGGGGCGGTGTGGACGCAGCCGGTGCCGGCGTCCAGGGTGACGTGGTCGCCGCACAGGATGACGCTGTCCCGGTCGAAGAGGGGGTGCTTGGCGGCCATCAGCTCAAACTCGCTGCCCTTGAGGGTAGCCAGTACGGTGCAGGCGGCGTAGTCGATGCCGGCGGCCTTGCACACGCTCTCCGCCAGGCCCTCGGCCAGGATATACACCTCGCCGTTGGGGGCGCTCAGCAGCACATAGTCGAACTCGGGGTTGACGCAGATGGCCATGTTGCCCGGGATGGTCCAGGGGGTGGTGGTCCAGATCACGAAGTAGAGCTTGCTCAGGTCGCAGTACTGCCCCAGCTTGCCCAGGTCGTCCCGGACGGGGAACTTGACGAAGATGGTGGTGCAGGGGTCGTCGGCGTACTCGATCTCCGCCTCGGCCAGGGCGGTCTGGTCGGCGGGGCACCAGTACACCGGCTTCATGCCCTTGTAGATATAGCCCTTCTCCGCCATCTTGCCGAAGATCTGGATCTGCTTGGCCTCGAACTCCGGTTTTAGGGTCAGGTAGGGGTTCTCCCAGTCGCCGATGACGCCCAGGCGCTGGAACTCGCCGCGCTGGATGTCCACGAAGTTCAGGGCAAACTCCTTGCATTTGTCCCGGAACTCCGCATCGGACAGCTCGTCCCGCTTGATCTTCTTGTCCTTGAGGATGGCCGACTCGATGGGCAGGCCGTGGGTGTCCCAGCCGGGGACATAGGGGGCCTGGAAGCCGGTCATGTTCTTGTACTTGACGATGATGTCCTTGAGGATCTTGTTCAGGGCGGTGCCGATGTGGATGTGGCCGTTGGCGTAGGGAGGGCCGTCGTGGAGGACAAACTTGGGCTTGCCCTCGTTCTTCTTCATCAGCTTGTGGTAGGTCTCCACCTCCCATTTGCCGTTGAGCAGCTCCGGCTCCCGCTTGGGCAGCCCCGCCCGCATGGGGAAGTCGGTCTGGGGGAGATGGACAGTCTGGTTGTAATCCATGGGTCGTTTCTCCTTCTTCAGAATATCAAAACGCGCCTTTGTCCCTCTCTGAGAGACAAAGGCGCGCGAACCTCTGCGGTACCACTCTCGTTGCCGCGCACCGCGCGGCCCCTCGATTCGTCCGGTAACGGGAACACCCGGCGGAGCCTACTGGGGCAAGGCGCCCGTTGGGTCCGCAGCTCACAGGGGATCTTCGCCGGGGCCGTCCCGCCGCTCTTCCACCGTGTGAGCGGCTCTCTGGGGGAGGTGTGCCGGGTACTCGTCCTGCTTCATGGCCATTGAACTTTCTTATCTTATCCGCACCGGGGGGATTTGTCAACTGTTTTTCCGGGAAAGACCGGAAAAACCGCCCCGCCGGGGCCGGGCGGTGCCCATGCCCACCGCGCCCAGGGTCAGCACGGCGATACTGGCGCAGGTCATGGCCACACCTAAAATAAACACGCTGACAGACAGTCCTTTTTTCATGGCGGCTTCTCCTCCGTTCAAAACGCTCAGTTCTGCTCGTTCCCCTGCACCTCGTCGGAGAAGGCCCCCTTGGGCAGCATGGTGCAAAAGGCCAGAGACAGGAAGGACACCTCCTTGCTATCGCTGCGGGAGGTCAGGGCGATAGGGATGCGGGCGCCCACCAGCACGCCACAGGTGCGGGCGCCGGCGTGCATCTGCCAGCACTTGACGATCAGGTTGCCCGCCAGCAGGGAGGGGGCCACGATGCCGTCAAACTCGCCGCACAGGGGGTTGTTGTAGCCCTTGAGCCGGGCGGCCTCCTTGGAGAGAATCAGGTCGTAGGAGATGGGACCCACCAGCTCGCAGTCGGCGATGGGGGAGCGATTGTGCTCCTGGGTCAGCTCATAGGCCTGAATGGTGTCCTTCATATGGAAGGAGGGCTGCTCCACCAGGGCCAGCAGGGCAATGTTGGGCTTCTCATCCTCTACGTAGCGCAGGGCGTCCACCAGGTTGCGGATGATCTGCTTTTTCTGGTTCTGGTTGGGCTCGATGGTGACGGTGACATCGCCGATGGCGATAAGCTTCTCATGCTCCGGCATGGACACCAGATCGATATGGGTGAGCAGGCGGTCGGTGCGCAGGCCGTTGCGCCGGTCCAGTACAGGCATGAGGAACTCCCGGGTCTGCACGTTGCCCCTCATGAGGATGTCTCCCTCTCCCTTGTTGATCAGCTCGATGGCCACCTGGGTGGCGTTGTCCCCGGGATAGGTCTCCACCAGGCGATAGGGCTTATCCTTCAGCCCCAGCCGGTCCAGCATGGGGAGGATCTTGGAGGCCTGGCCCACCAGCACCGGGGTGGCAAATCCGGCATCCTGTGCCTCAAAGGTTCCCAACAGAATATTCTCCGCGTCCGCGCCGGCAATGACAACGCGGTTCTTCACGCCGGCGTTTTTTGCCTTTTCCACGATATTTTCAAAGGTTCTCTGTGCCATACTTAATCTCTCCCATCTGTTGTGGCGGGATTCTGAGCCACCGCGCCAAATTCAATCCATGATAGCATACTATCATTATTTTGCTTAAGAAACAAGAGAAAAACGGGAAATTTTCTATCATTTCTCCAGGCCGGCTTTCTGGCTTCTGGAATACGCGCGGCGCAACCCCTCCGTCCGTTCAAAATGGTTCTGCGCTCTTGCCGCCTATTCTCCTCCTGACCCGGTCAGTCGCGCCCGCAGCGTCCCGGCCACCACTTCCGGAGAAAGCTGGGTGGTGTCTACCTTTTCCGTGTTCATCCGCTCATAGGCGGGCAGATAGGCCAGGCCGCGCTCCACCACATCTGGTTGGCGCAGGCCCCGGGAAACATCCCCTTCCAGCCGCCGGCGCAGCTCCTCCGGCTCTGCCGTCAGGGAGATCGCCCACACCCGGACGTTATCCAGCGGCAGACCGGACAGGATAGCATCCACAATGTTCTGTTGATGCATCACCCAGCAAAAGATCACCGTCTCATAAGCGGAGCACTGGAGAAACTGTCCCAGCAGGAACCGGATGTTCTCCAGCACCATGGCCTTGGTCTCCTCCGTGACCGTAAAGGGATTGGCGTCCCAGCACCAGTCCCCGTCCAGAAAGACGCTGTTGGGGAGCAGGTTTCGCAGGGCGCGGCCCACCGTGGTTTTACCTACCCCCATGGGGCCGCCAATCAGGATCAGCCGCTTCATGGCCGCTCCGCCCGAAAGGCGCACCAGCCCCCCCGCTCCAGCCGGCGGGTGACCGCCAGGCCATTGGCCCGGATGGCCGTCTCCACCTCGTCCGCCCGGGTGTCGATGACGCCGGAGGCCAGCAGCACCCCATCCGGGGCCATGAACCGCTCCACTGCGGCAGACAGGGGGATAATCACATCGGCCACAATATTGGCCAGCACCACCTGGTTTTCTCCCGGCCCCAGCTTTGCCGCCAGCTTCTCGTCTCCCAGCACGTTACCCACGTACACCGTCAGCCGGTCCTGTCCGATGCCATTCATGGCGGCGTTCTCATAGGCCACGTCCACCGCCTTGGGGTCGATGTCCACCCCGGTGGCATGCTCCGCCCCCAGCGCCAGGGCGGCGATGGCTAAAATGCCCGACCCGCACCCTAAATCCAGCACCCGGCCGCCGGGAACCAGGGCCTCCTCCAGCAGCTCCAGGCACAGCTGGGTGGTGGCGTGGGATCCAGTGCCAAAGGTGAGGCCGGGGTTGAGATACAACGGAACCCGGCCCTCAGGGATCTCCCGGCCCCGCATCCACTCGGGCACGATGTAAACGCGTTTCCCAACCGGAATAGGCTGGTAGTACTTCTGCCAGGAGGTGGCCCAGTCCTCCTCCCGGAGGGAGACGGTCTGGGGCTCGTACCGCTCCAGGCCGGTGAGGTAGGCCCGCAGCTGCCGCTGCCCCTCCTCATTGTCCGGCACATAGAACTTCACCCGGCTGGCCCCTTTCATATGTCGGGCCAGGTCCTCGTCTACATAGTCCCAGTACTGCCGGTTCTGCTCCAGAAAGCGGAGGAATTCCCCCTCCTCCTCCACCACCAGCCCGGCCATGCCGTTGTCGGTGAGGATGTCGCACACCCGGTCCAGCTCCCCCGCCGGCACGGGCAGGGTCACCTCCAGCCACTGTTCGCTCATTTCTGTTCCTCCTTCTGCCCGGTGTCCGCCGGGCGGGATAGGATGTAAGGGTTCGCCTGACGGCGACCTTCTTTTCGCTCGTGCGAAAAGAAGGCAAAAGCCCGCCGGAAAGCTGTCAGCGCACTCCGGCTGACGCCCCCGTTGCCCTTCCTTGGGTTTCTTAAGGGGAAAATCCTAAGGGCGCAGAGCGTCCGCCGGATTTTCATCCCTTAAGGGTGTCTTTGCCTACTTTCTGCACAAGCAGAAAGTAGGTCGCCCAAAGGGCGAAACCCGACCTACCCCTTGACGCTCTTGATGCCGTCCAGGCGGATGAGCATCTCCCGCTCCTTCTTCTTCCCCTCGTCGGCCAGCACCAGGGCCCACTCCTCATCGGTGTCCAGCACCTGACACACCAGGCCGCTCATGTCCCAGCTGTCGCTGTACAGCGTGAGGGTGACGGTCAGCCCCGTCATCCCCGCCAGGCGGCGGGCCAGGTCCTTGGATCCCACGGGGCGGATGCCGTTCTCCCGGAGCAGCCGCTCCAGCCGGTTGACCTTGCTCCACAGGAAGATCACCATCAGAAAGGCGAAAAAGCCGAAAACTGCCATGGCGTCCATTACCCATTCTCCCCTTCCTTCAAAAAGGTAATGGAGCGGACGGAGGACAGGGGAATGAGCTGGCGCTCCCGCTGGTTCTTCTTCTCCTTGACAAACTCCACATTGGCCCAGGCGCCGTCAAACTCCCGGATGACGCACCAGTCGCAGGCCGGCACCCCGTCGTTCTCATATAGGGTCAGCTGCACCCGCCGCCCCGCCGCATTTCGCAGCAGCCGGGTGACCAGGGCAGGGGCCGCCCCGCCGGAGGGGGCCGCGCCGTCGGAACCGTCCTCCTCGTCCCGGAGCAGCCAGTCGCAGCTCACCCCCAACAGCTGGCTCATGCGCACGATCTTGTCCGTCTCCGGATAGGCGGTGTCCGACTCCCAGCGGCTCACCGCCTGGCGGGTGACCCCCAGCTGCTCGGCCAGCTGCTCCTGGGTCAGGTTGTGCTTCCGTCTGGCCTGTGCCAGCTTGCTTCCCATACTCATAGACCTTCACCTCGTCTTTCTCAGGATGGCTCCAGCATACCAGAACGGTTGGGAAAGGCAAGCCCGTTACCGTTTCACAATGTAACGTTCCGGTTGCGTTTCAGTTGCCCGCCCGCCGGGACAGCTCCTGAAGGGTGACCTGGTAGGCCTCCTCCTCGTAGGACAGCACCGGTAAAGATTCCGGAAGTGTCCAGCCCTCATGCTGGAAGATCCGGGTGAGGAGCAGCCGGGTGAAGGTCGGGTTCTTCACCAACACCGGCCCGGTGAGGTGGGTGGCAAAGAGGTTTCCGCGCACATAGCCCTCCGGCCCGCGCTCCCCCTCATTGCCCTCCCCCAAGGTGAGCCGGTCAAAGAGGGGGGCGGTCACCCCCGTGGTGTGGGAGCACTTGTTCATGAAGCCCACCGCCGGCTCCTCCCACAAAGCGGTGTGGGCGATCACGTCCTCCGGGGTCCGCCGGTCCGTCTCCACAGTGGCGAAGTCCGCCAGGGCCAGGCAGGGCCACACCTTGCCAGCTTTGTCGGTGACGCTCCGCCCCAGCAGCTCCATGGCGTTGCCGGTGAACAGGGCGGGGGTTCCGTCGTCCAGCAGCTCCCTCAGAGTCTGGGCATGAGGGAGCAGGGCGGCCAGGGCCCACTTCTGCCCCCGCTCGGTGCCCGCCCCCATGTAGACGAAGCCCACTCCGGTAAAGTCCGGGGCGTCGTCCAGGCCGGCGGTGCGCACCGTGACGCTCACCCCCATGGCCTCCAGGTGCCGGCGGAGCACCGATACGTTGGCGTACTCTCCGTACAGGGACATGCAGTCCGGATAGAGATGCAGGATGGTCAGTTCCATGTCGTTTCCCTCCTTTTAGTCCCGCTGGGTCAGGTTCAGCAGCTTGTCCCGGTCGGAGAAGCAGGTGACCACGTACAGGGGCAGGTCCCCCTCGTTTTTCAGCTCCTCCGCCGCGGCGGCGATGTCGGGCTGGAGGGTGAGCTTGCCCTGGGGCACCTGGGAGTAGTCAAAGCGCAGGGCCAGGTCGTTCACATACCGGCCGCACAGCCACACCCGGCGCACATGGGGACAGGCCAGGCGGTCGAAGTCGATGTCCCACAACCAGCTGGTCTCCCCGGTGAAGTACTTGCGGCTCACCGCGTCCACGATCACCATCACCTCGCAGGGCTGGTCCTGCCCCTCGATGTAGGCCAGGTTGGTGTCGTAGGCCACCGAGTTCTCATGCTTGGAGGTGAGCAGGGTGCCCTTGTGCCCCCCCAGGGTGAAAGTGACCATCCGGCCGTTCTTCAGCAGGTAGTTGTTGATGACTCCTGCCATCACCGCTGGAGCCACCCCGCACAGGGCGCACACCGACCAGGCGGCCAGGATGTTGTACACGTTGTAGATGCTTCGGAAGGCCAGGTCGATCCGGGTCTCCCCGTTGATGGTCAGCCTGCCCTGGGCCAGGTCCAGACCGGTGACGGCAAAATCCGGCTTGGGGCGCTGGTGCCCGCAGACGGTGCAGCGGTAGTGCCCGATGTGGGCATAGTGGTAGCAGGAGTACTCCATCCTCCCGCCGCACACCGGGCAGCGCAGGCCGTCGTCGTACACCCCGTGGTGTTCCTTCGTACTGATGGAGCACTCCTCCAGCCCGAACCACTTCACCTTTTCCGGATCGTGGTCCCGGGCAAAGCAGGCCACCAGAGGGTCGTCGGCGTTGAGCACCAGGGTCTCCTCCGGGTGGATGGCAGGCCGGATAGACTCGTACACCCACTGGGGGTGGCCGTTGCGGGTGAGCTGGTCCCGGTAGAGGTTGGTGATGACGAAATGAGTGGGATGGAACCAGCGGAAGGTGTACCGGGCGTACCGCTCATCGCTCTCCAGCAGCAGCACGTCCCCCTTCATCTTCCCCCCCAGGGTGCAGTGGGACAGGATGAGGGTGGCTACCCCCTCGATCTGGTTGGAGCCCTCCTTGTTGTACACCACCTGCCGGCCGTCGGCAGCCAGGATGGCGGCGATCATCTCCACTGTGGAGGTCTTCCCGTTGGACCCGGTGACGGCGATAATGTGGGGGGGTAGCTTGACCCGGCCCAGCACGTCGGGGCACACCTTCAGGGCGAACTGCCCAGGCAGGGAGCTGCCCCGGCCCAGCAGCTTGCCTGCGAAGCGCAGCAGCTTGCACACCACAATGGCCAACATTCGTCTCATGTCTGATCCTCTCCTTCAAACTCCGCCAGGGATTGGGTGGTTTCCCCACGGGTCAGGCCCCGTGGGGCCTCTTTTTCATCAACATGCTCGGCGGAAATGAATTCCACCTGCGCGGCGCACGCGCTTACGCGCGCTCCGCCTTGCAGGGCCCCCCGGCGTTAGCCCCGCTCCAAATAGATCATCAGCGCGGCCACATCGGCAGGCGAGACGCCGGAAATCCGACTGGCCTGGCCCAGGTTCAGGGGCCGGATCTGATCCAGCTTCTGCCGGGCCTCCAGCCGCAGGCCCTGGATGGACTGATAGTCCACATCCGGGGGGAGGGGCCGGCTCTCCAGCTTTCTCATCTCTTCCACCTGCCGATTCTGCCGTTCAATATAGCCCTGATACTTCACCGAGATCTCTACCTGCCGGGCAATTTCCCGGGAAAGGGCAGGCCGCTCCGGGTCGAAGGGCGCCAGATCATCATAGCTTACCCGGGGCCGGCGGAGCAGGTCCCCCAGCCGCGCCCCGTGGGGGCAGGGTGGTTCCCCCTTGCCCGCCAGCATTTCATCCAAGGCAGGAGAAGGGGCGGCCCCGGCGTGGTCCAGGCGGCGGACCTCCCGGTCCACCGCGGCGTACTTCTCCTCCACCTGGGCCAGCCGCTCCCGGCTCACCAGCCCCACCCGGCAGCCGTATGCGGTCAGGCGACGATCGGCGTTATCCTGCCGGTGAATGAGGCGGTACTCCGTCCGGGAGGTCATCATCCGGTAGGGCTCATTGGTGCCCTTGGTCACTAGGTCGTCGATGAGTACCCCGATGTACCCGTCTCCCCGCGTCAAAATCAGCGGCTCCTCTCCCTTCAGCCTTAGGGCAGCATTGATGCCGGCGATCAGCCCTTGAGCGGCGGCCTCCTCATAGCCTGAGGAGCCGTTGAACTGCCCCGCCCCATACAGGCCAGGCACTTTTTTGCACTCTAACGTGGGGAGAAGCTCCGTGGGGTCCACGCAATCGTATTCGATGGCGTAGGCCGGCCGGGTCATCTCGGCGTGCTCCAGCCCCGGGATGGTGTGGAGCATCTCCACCTGCACCTCCTCGGGCAGGGAAGAGGAAAAGCCCTGGATGTACAGCTCCTCGGTATTCAGGCCCATGGGTTCGACAAACAGCTGGTGCCGGGGCTTGTCCGGGAAGCGAACAATCTTGGTCTCAATGGAAGGGCAGTACCGAGGCCCCACCCCCTGAATGGTGCCGTCGTACAGGGGGGAGCGGTCCAGGTTGCGGCGGATGACGGCATGGGTGCGCTCATTGGTGTAGGTGAGGTAGCACACCGCCTGGTTCTCCGGTGCCCGCTCCGTGGAAAAGGAGAAGGGTTCGGTCTCCGCGTCCCCCTCCTGGAGCTCCAGCTGGGAGAAGTCCACACTCCGACGGTTTACCCGGGGCGGGGTACCTGTCTTGAACCGGCGCAGGGATAAACCCAGCCGGTTCAGGCAGTCCGTCAAAGGCAGGGAGGCGGCCATGCCATCAGGGCCGGAGGCCCGCTCCACCTCCCCCACGATGGTGCGCCCCCCCAGATAGGTGCCGGTAGCCACGATGGCAGCCCGCACCTCATAGGTGGCCCCGGCGGCGGTGCGCACGGCGCAAACCGCTCCATCCGCCCCAGTGAGAATGTCGGTGACCTCCCCCTGCTTCACCCACAGATTGTCCTGGAGCTCCAGGGTGTGCTTCATCACCTCCTGGTAGCGGCGGCGGTCCGCCTGGGCCCGGAGGGACCACACCGCCGGGCCCTTGCCCCGGTTGAGCATCCGGTACTGGATGCAGGCCCGGTCCGCAGCCTTGGCCATCTCGCCCCCCAGGGCGTCGATTTCCCGGACCAGGTGGCCCTTGCCTGTGCCACCGATGGCGGGGTTGCAGGGCATGTTGCCCACCGCGTCCAGGTTTATGGTGAAGCACACGGTGCGCAGGCCCATGCGGGCTGCGGCCAAAGCCGCCTCAATGCCCGCGTGGCCCGCCCCAATCACCGCAATATCAAATTGT
>ERZ827492.3313-NODE-3313-length-10271-cov-5.062647_pt1 | contig 10271 bp, 9 predicted proteins | sample MGYA00519704_ERZ827492 | MGnify/ENA primary metagenome ERZ827492 (study PRJEB31778, sample SAMEA3449325) | human gut metagenome | biome: human gut; feature: human-associated habitat; material: faeces | place: United Kingdom | collected 2010/2012 ...
TGAAAAACGGCCGCACCCCTCGCAGCTGCAAGATACACTTGCCTCCGTCCATCACTGCGATCTCGTCCTGGGTCATCAGCTCTTTGCCACAATGTCAAGTGATGAATTCAAAAATGTGTAAAAAAATAACCCCTCTCCGTGGAGGAGAAGGGCTATACGCTATCACGATTTAATTTGGATTCACAATAAAAAGGCTGTCAGCTTCTATACCGTCTTTTGTACACAATATAGGCGTATTTGCTTCTTCTGGTGATTCAAGCATCATAACACCTTTGGCTTGGTCAAAGGCTTTTTTTACAGAAAATCCAAATCCCAATGATGAGTAAAATTGAGCTGCAAATGTACAAGCTGCTTTATCACTTATGGAAGTAGTCATGCCAATAGCCGCATCCACATGGTTAATAACTTCCTGTGCCTGTTCATAGGAAAAACACGCATTGAAGAACAACAAATGGATTTTATCAGAAGAAGCCATAATTGTTTGCGTTATAGCTTCTTTTGTAACAATTTTTGCTGAACCGTCCGTATTCTCTAAAACAAGTTCTCCTGTATCGGCACCATGTCCACTAAAATGGACAACATCTGGGTTTATTTCATTAATTGCTTGCAAAATATCTAAAGGTCGAACTGCCCATCGAGTTTCAAAAGAAATTGAATCCCTGTGTTCAGACTTACGAATCATTTCCTGAATAGTTCGGGCTTCCTCATCCAAACGAAGTTGAGAAGTACCTTTAGGATTTGTTGCAAAAAACAGTACTGTTATTTTTTCTGGCACCGCTTTTAACTGATCAATATCCTTCTGCATATCAAATTGCATTCTTTGTTGCATGGAAATTGCTTGATTGATTTCTTTTAGTGTCTTTTCATTGTCTTTTTGTCGCTTCTTATCCTCTTGCTCTTGTTTTTTCCGGATCTTATCCTCCTCAGTACGAACTTTCTTTTCCTCATTTGCAATTTCCGTTTCTTTTTGAGCAATCTTTCTATCTAAATCTGCGATTTTCTTATCAATAGAAGCTATTTCCTTTTCTGCCCTTTCAATTTCTGACCTTTTTGAACGGATAGTTGACTGTGAATTCGTCCGATTTATTGAATTGGTTGCAGATATAATTTTCTGTTTCTGTTGTGCTTTCTTGGCACTTTCTTTTGCCCTATCACTGGACAACTTAGACAGTTCTGTACGCTTACGAGAAACATTGTTTCTGTAGGTATCAATCATTGGCATAATATCCTATCATCTCCTTGAATCTTTGTACTCTGTTACCTGTTTCAATAACCCTTCCCTATAGAGAAGGGCTATCATGCAATTATTCAATTGTTGCTGGGATTTCTCCCACAAAATTATAAACAATCTTGATTTCCTGCGTCTTTTTCCCATCAACTTTCCTGACTTCACCCACCAGAATACGATTGATCAGACGGTTCAGCACAGTTTCATCCAACTCCTGAATGGTAGCATACTGCCGAATCTCCCGGATAAAGGTGCGGACTTCACTTTCCTGAGCGTCAGACTGCTGAAGCATTCGCATCAGTTCCTGCAAACGGCGCTGATTTTCTTCCTGTTCCTGCTCCATGGCGGTAATCAGCTTCATAAACCGCTGTTCGGAGAGCACACCCTTGGCCTTGTCGGTGTAAAGACTTAGGAACAAATCGTCAATTTCGCGGTTTCTGGCTTCCAGGCGTTCTCGTTCTTTCTGCATTTCGGAAGCATCCACCATATACCGGCGCTCCATCCGGCTGCTCAATCGCCGATAAAAGGCATCGGCATCCTTGAGTGCCATCGCTGCCAGTTCCTGAATATCCTTTAGGACGAGATTATACAAATCCCTGGCTTCGATTTTGTGGCTGGTGCAGGCGTTTTTGCCCAGCCGATTGTAGGTCTGGCAGATATAATACGCCTTATCAATCGGTTCTCGCATCTCGCCGGTAAAACGGTTTTTGCCGGTTCTGCCGACCTTCTCATAACGCACCTGCATAGATTTTCCACAGGTGGCGCAGTAGATAATGCCGTGGAACAAATTGTAGAAGGGGCAGGTGTTGCCTTTCATAATAGGGGGCCTGCGATCCACGATTGCCTGTACCTGTTCCCATTCTTCCGGTGTCACAATCGCTTCATGACACCCCTCAATGATTTCCCAGTCCTCACGGGGAATGATGTCATAGGTGTTGGAGCGAATCCCTTTCTGGTGTGTCCGGCAAACCAGATGAGCGCCCTTATAAAAGGGGTTACGCAGAATATGGCTGATTCTTGCGCCGCCCCACGCATAGTAGTTGACATCACAGGCGGTATTTCCTTTTACTCTGGTGATGGGAACCTTGTCCTCCATCAGCTGCTTGGCAATCCGCATACAACCCCAGCCATCCAGTGCCAGGTCATAGATTTTGCGAATCACCGGCGCAGTTTCCGGGTCAAGGATCAAATGCCCCCGATCCTCCGGGTCACGCATCAGCCCCAGGGGAGGCTGTCCGCCACAGAACTTTCCCTGCCGGGAATGGGTCATACGCCCCGCCAGCACTTTCTTGGAAATATCCCGGCTATACATATCGTTCAGGATATTCTTGAAGGGCGTGATGTCCATTTCCTGACGGGTCAAACTGTCCACGCCATCCGTAATGGCGATATAGCGGACATTGTGTTTAGGGAAGAAGATTTCAATATAGCTACCGGCTTCGATATAATTTCTTCCCAGTCTGGACAGGTCTTTGGTAATGACACAGCCAATTTTGCCGGCCTCAATATCGGCAATCATCCGCTGAAAAGCCGGACGATTGAAATTTCGGCCTGTGTAACCATCGTCCACATAATACTCATACTGGAACATCCCGTTTTTCTCGGCAAAGTCCCGAAGCATGATTTTTTGATTGCTGATACTCATACTCTCGTTATCGCCGCCATCGTCCAAAGAAATACGGCAATAGAGGGCTGTGATTTTCTGATTGGCTTGTTTTTTCCTGCTCATAGCAATCTCCTTCTATGAACAGGGACACGATATGTATATTATATCATGTCCCTGTTTTTCCTTCAACCAATTCCCTCAGCTTGCCTTGCGTTCCAGCCATTCTTCAAAGTGTTCGCAGGTTTGCCGTTCAATGAGCTGTTCAAAGGCTTCCTGCATGGTTTTATCACCGGAAAACTCCCGTATCACGATAAATTTTACTTTTTTGCTCTGCTTGTTTTCTTGCTTTTGGGTTTTCTCCATAGGCTACCTCCATAGATCAGAAAAGCCAGACAAAGGGCATACGGCAACGAAGTTCGGCAACGGACTCCGAAAAAACTGCAACCTATCGTCTGACCATCGTTTCTTACTTTCCAAATTTTCTTGTGAAATCTCGTTGCTTTCGTTGTCAGAGAACCGATACCCACCAAAATCCCTTGCTTGATGGGCTTTTATCGTATCTACGCCCCCATTTTTGCGGCAACAGAGTCAGCAACCAGCCGACAACCAACTTGGCAACAAGCTCTACAAATCAGGCAATCCACTCCTTTGGAAGCTCCAGCTGACGGACTTCTTCCTCGCTCAGCTCCACAAATCCACCTTCGTTGTCGGGCAGTTCGTTGCCGGACATCTCCCGTTCCCAGCCACGCTGACGCCCATATCCTGCAAACATCCGTGGATTAGAGAAAGGCTTCCAACCGGTCACCACCGTGTTCATGATCTCATTGATGTTGTGCAGCTGCCAACGCTTCGGCTCCTCAAAAGTGTGTCCCAATGCTTCCTTGAACAGCTGCTTGGAGCAGACTACATTGCCGGTGTAGTGTTCCAGGAAGCCCTGAATCTGCCCGGCCTCGGTATCCTCCGGCATAAAGTCTTTCTGAACCTCCACCAGCTGCTTCTGAATCTCCTTTGAAAATTTCATGGAATACTCACCGCTGCGGTAAATAGTCATAGCCTCTGCCCACATCTGCAACAGATATTCTCTGGAAACAGCTTCGTCCTCCAAAATGTGAACCTCCGCTTTCTCCGGGTAAATCATCACCGGCAGGAACCGGCGATTACCAGCCCGGTCAAGGGGCAGGAAGTCCAGCGTGTTGGAGGAACCGCCGAACACACACTGCCGCAGACGGTCTTTGGGCTGGGATTCATAGGGCGTGCGGTAGGTTTCCTTTTGGCGGCTGATAAAGGAGCGGATCTCCTCGATGCTCTTGGCGTTACTGGTGGCCAGCATCTCAGACATCTCGATGATCCAGTGTCCTTGCAGCTTGGCAAACACCTTGTCATCGTCCAGCTTTTTCAGGTCGTCGGAGAACCACTCATCCTGTATAGCCAGAAAGCGAAAGAAAGTGGACTTTCCAGCTCCCTGACCGCCCACCAGACAGAGCAGCTCCTCATACTTGGAACCCGGATGGAACACCCGGCGGATGGCTCCCAGCAGGAAGTGCTTGAGCATTTCTTCCACATAGTTGTTCTTATCTGCCCCCAGAAAGTGATGCAGACAGGAGCGTATCCGGGGTATGCCGTCCCAAACCAGGCCATTCAGCACATCCTGGATAGGGTGATAGCAGTTTTCGTTTGCCACTATGGAGAGCGCCGCCATCAACTTCTTTTCACTGGTCAAACCATAGTTCTGCTCAAAATAAAGGAGCAGATATTTGACATCGGTATCGGTCAAGGCGCTGGTGCTTCTGCGCCAGCCCAGATCCCGCACAATGTCCACACGGTCGGTCAGCAGATTTAGCCGGATTGCGCCCCGTAAAAGCGGGTCTTGGCAAAACACCGTGCGGCAATTCCCAATGGTGTTGGCCGGTTGTCCTTTTTCCGTCATTGAAAGGCTTTCCCGCACTTCATCAACGGTCAATTCCTCACTTTCGGCTTGCTGGGTTGCAGGCACTAAACTCTGCGATTCGCTGTTCAATGTTTCTCACCTCCTCAAGAAAAAAGCACCTGATTTGTTCGCAAAATCAGATGCCTTAAAGCTCCATATCCTGTTTTTCCCGCTGCTTTTTCCGGGTGTATTCTCTCTGTGCGCTATCCTGCTTGGCTTTTTTCAGGAAAGCAAGAATGGATTCCTTGGCCTTTTCCTGAATCTGCTGTTTGCCAGCCTGCTTGACCTCCGGCTGCATCAACTTCTTCTGGATTTTTGTCAGGGCTGACTGCATGGCGTTTTTGATTTTTGAAATCACTCCATCCAACCGGGTGGCAGCATACTCACGCTCTTTTTGCGGCGCTTTCCGTTCCGGCGAGAGAACCCAGTTTTTCGTTTCTTCCACCAACCGGATGTCCTCCTTATGGGTTTCCAGCCGGACAGTATCGGTGACAACCTCCACCGCCTTGTCATAGGCAATATCCGAAACTTCCTCCACCAGTGTTTCCACATCCTCGATTTTCAGGGTCAGCTCCTCCAGCTTCTGTTCCTGGGCGGCCAGCTGCTCCTTTTGCTTCATCAGGATATAGTCCTGTTTCTCCAGATACGCTCGCCCGCCATAGGACGGCTCCTGCTCCAGATGCACCCCATGTTTGCGGCTGATGTCAAAGAGTAGCGTGCGGCATACTGCATCAAAGGTCTGCTTGCGGTTGTTGTGTTTGCCCTTGGGCTTACTCGGGTCAGGCAATTCAAACCCCAGTTCTTCCAGCGCCTTTTCCTGCTGGGGGCACAGCTCCCCATACCGGTTTTTGCAGTCAAACACATGACGCTCGTGGATATGGGGTGTGCCCTCATCCAGGTGCAGCGCCCAGTCCAGAATGTGAATATGAGAACCAAAGCGCCGTTCAAACTCCTCGTAAAATTCGCTGACAATGAGTGCCAGAGTACCCGGTGGAACGGATTCTTCCATGGTGCCGATCTGGTAAATGCTTTCCTCTGGGCAGGTCTTGTTATTTTTCAAAAGATCTTCCACCGTGCGGTTGCGCTCAGTGTGCCGGGTTTTCTCGTTTCGGGCATTCTGGGCATCCACATGGTCGGAATAATGCTCGTAGTAATACATCCGCTCAATTTCTTCAAAGCTGAAATCTGGCTGTTCCAGATTTTCCCGAAGTTCCGGGGTAGTGAACCCACGGTAGTAGTCCCAGTACACATTTTTCTTGGCTCGCTGGGCATCAATGTGTTCGCTGTTTTCCACATCAAACCGACGGTCATTGTGCCGGGGATTATAGGTGCCATGCTTGCCGGAGCGTCCGTTGTGCCGTGTCAGTTTCAATTTTCATCCCTCCATTCTCCGTTGATTTTTCCCGAAGGGGAGCAGCGGCGAAGCCGCCAAACCTGCGGATTTCTGCGTCAGGTAATACCCAGTACGAATTGACGCAAGGCATCAACTCTCCCTGGGCAAGGCGTTTCACCCTTGACCCGATGGGGCTGGCTGCCCTCAACCCGCCAATGGGACTTGGTCTCCGCTCCGCGTCGGTCGGTGCTTTTGCGGCTTTGCCGCAAAGGTCGCCACCGGCGACCCGCACCCCTTGACCCCAACAGGGCGCTGCACCCCTGTACCCAGCACAAAGGGCTTGCCGCCCTCTGTACTCCTGCCCGGAGAAGCTGACTTCCAACACTTGTGCGGTTTCTGTCAGCTCCTCCGGCTCTGAATGCTCCTTTTGTCGCATTTCCCAGCAGGGGGATGCAGGGGTATCCCGTTACCAATTCACCGCAAAATACCGGGTGCAGACCCGCCATTTTCCTGCGAATTGACCCGGTTTCAGGCGCTCTTCTTGTCCGTCCGCAAGACCTGAAATCCGTGCTGTTTGGCGTACTCTCTGGCAGCAGCCAGCCGCTCCTCACTGTACGGCGGCACCAGACGGATGGACAGGCGGGACTTGTCCATCACATAGGTCACGCTGCCCTCAGTGGTGCTGCGCTCCAACCGGCACAGCTGGGGATACTTGCGGCTAAACTCGGCCAGTCTGCGCTTTAGATCGGCGTCGAAGGTGTAGATACTGGCGGTGTTCTCCGCCTCGTTCCAGTTGATAATGGTTTCTTTCTCATACTTAGACAGCTTCGTCATACAGATCCTCCTCATAGTCGGTGTTTTCCTTTACCAAACGCAGGCGGCGCTTGGCACTGTAATACTCGTCCATCTCCGCACGGAGCTGGTGATAAAAGCCGGTGTACCAGCGTTCTTCCATCTCCGTTTCCATCTTCCGGGCCAGCTCCAGCATCCGGTGTTTGGCCTGTGGGTCAACGGTCAGGGCGGTCAGCCATTTCAGCCGTGTCACCGTGTTGTGGTGATTGGGACAGGCAAAGGCATACAGCACTTTCTTTTCCTTCATACTTAACTTCATAAAATCAACCTCCTAAAAGTTTATTTTCATGTGTCAGTTGCCGGTTTGCCTGCAATCGCTCCTGCCCGGATTTTCCCCGGCGTATTGTCCTCCTTGGTGCGCTCCTGTCATGGCGTCACTTCCCCAGAGGTCATACCCCTTGCAGCCGGTCATTCAGTTTTCAAGGTCCTGTGTCTCCTGACAAAACTCATTTTACCGAAAAAACAGGCCCCTTCCCGTATGTCCAAAACGATGGAAAACGGCTCAAAATCAGCATATTTCCACGCTTATGGAATCATGGTATAATAATTAAAAACGGCAGGATTTTCCTGATGAGAGGGGGAATTTGGATGCACACAAAGCTGTCTATCCCGGAGCGGTTAAAAGACTTGCGGGTGGTGGATAAGCACCTGACCCTGGAGCAGCTGGCCGAGCAGACAGGGCTTTCCAAATCTGCTCTCAGCAAATATGAGAGTGACGATTATAAGGACATCAGCCCCTTTGCCATCGCTACACTGGCGGAATTTTACGGGGTATCCACCGATTACCTGATGGGGCTATCGGAAAATAAAAATCACTCAAACGCAGAGCTTCAGGCCCTGCATTTGAGTGATGATATGGTTACATTATTGAGCAGCGGAAAAATCAACAACCGGCTGCTGTGTGAGATCGCCACACACGAGAACTTCCAGCGGCTGATGACGGATATTGAGATTTTCGTTGACCAGATCGCTGATATGCGGATTGCCCAGATGAATCTGGTGCTGGAGGCCACCCGACAGGAAGTGATCCGCAGCCATGCGCCGGGAGAGAATGACCTTTATGTCCGCACGCTGGAGCTTGGTCAGGTACAGGAGAGCGATTTTTTCAGCCACACAATTCACGACGATCTGGACAGCATCATCCAGGATATTCGGAAGGCCCATGTCACCGACCGCACCACCGCCGATCCGCAGCCAACTTTCACAGAGGTCAAAGAAAAGTTTGACCGAGCCATGCAGCTGGGCAGCAATGAGGAACGGGTAATCCACGAGTTTTGCGACCAGATGCAGATTCCCTTTGACAAGATTGCATCCGAGGATTTCTCGGCGTTTATGCGAATACTGAGCCTGTCCAAGCTACTGAAAAATCCCAACAACATGAGGGGGAAGGCACGGCCACCGGCATATCGTGGGACGAAAAAAAGGAAAAAAAGATAACAGAAAGGCCATCCGTCAGGTGCAACGGATGGCCTTTCTGCAAAATTATTTACTCCCCGGTATCATCAGGAACACAACTTTTCACAAAATCCTTTCCCAGTAGTGTTAATTCAATTCGATAAGAATGGATTTTTAGTGTAGAACCCTCTTCCAAAATTTTTTCCATGGCACTATAGAACCAATGTTTTTTAAAGCTGTCGTAATCATAATTCAGCTGAATAATCCGGTCGTTTTTGATCAGTAGCCCGAATCTAATCAACATATCAACCGTTTTACTCAGTTCAAGATGTTCAGGATATGTAAAGTCATTGGGAACTGCCATAAAGTCAAACAACAGGTTTGGATATGGAGTTAGTTTTCCATTTGCGTCTTTCTCAGTCAATTCAACAATCGGAAAAGTGGACTGTTTTTTAAACAGTAGTAAAAATCGGGCATCCAATGGAGACAATTGCTTAATAATCTCAGGGAAAGACGGATGAACTGCACCTGAGACTGCGCTATTACAAGACGATGCAATCAATTGAGCAAACATTTCCCTACAAGTAGTTTCTTCAATAAAAAACTTACTAGCTTCGATTGCAGGACCAACAATGCGAACAGGCGGTTCAATAAGGTTTTCTTCCGGTATTTCTGCTATCTTTTTAGCAATTTGCTTCTTATATTCTTCCAAATGCACCGCTCGTTTAATTTGTTGCTTTTGGCCCCAATAGCCTAACCACCCCATAACACCATCGACGAGCAGGCCCATATTTTCTCCAATGCTTTTTGATGTGGGACGAACTAAATCTTCTGCAACATCTTTTGCTAGCGTTCCGGCAGCTTTTGCCAACTCTTTTTCCATTTCATCCACTTAGATTCATCTCCTTAAATTTTCACTCCATCGGTTTAATCATAGACTCGATGAAGGCAATTTCTTCTTTCGTCAAGGCATACTTCTCATACAACTCGGCATCTGTCCAAGGTTTGGAGAAATCCTGTACAGGAACAAAACGGTATGTTTTACTCGGAGTATGTTGTGAAATTTTGCAAGCAGAAACCAGTACACGGAAAAACTTTGTTTTAAGATAAGAAATAAAGTTTTTGGCCTCGCTTTCATCATTAAAAGGTACATATAAGAAAGTTTGCGAGCATATAGAGTTTTGAGGAGCATATTCTGGCTTACCCACTACATAAGGATCATTTCCAGAGCCTGCGGCTTCAGGAATAAAAACTTTACACTTATCAATGTCACTGGAATTTTTGGTGATATCACTTTTCTGAACATACGCTACTTTTCTAACCTGCTTCTCTATATAGTAAAGCAAAGTGTTATGATCATCGTTCGATTCTTCAAAAATGCGAACAGATTTTTTTCCGCTCGAGAATGGATTGGTAGGTATACCAAACGGAGTATCATTTGAAACTATTGAATCAACTGTCTCAGCAGTTCTATCCATAACTTTTTTGACGATAGTAGCAAGCTGAGGTTCACGAATCAATACATCAAATTCATCAAGCTTACGCATACAAACATCCCGTTTACCATCATGAATCAGGGTATACATACAATCATCAGAATGGTTTTCGTCTAACAAGAAATAACATAATCCACCTTTAATTTCGACTGTCGGGAAGATATCTCTTGAATTTGTATATACAAACAAATTTGCGATTTTCCTATTGGTCAACATATTCCTTCGGAAATCGCCCAGCAGGTTTTCTCTCCCGGTAGTAAACCACCTTGATGGAATGATCAAAGACACATAATTGGGTGAAAGTTGCTGTGCAGATTCCACAAAGTACTGATATATTGGTGCATCATTAGAGCCACCAGAACCGTCGGTGATTTGATACGGCGGATTACCTACTACGGCATCAAATTTCATGGTTTTCACCCCTTCCTGCTTCC
>ERZ827492.3316-NODE-3316-length-10261-cov-3.779345_pt1 | contig 10261 bp, 9 predicted proteins | sample MGYA00519704_ERZ827492 | MGnify/ENA primary metagenome ERZ827492 (study PRJEB31778, sample SAMEA3449325) | human gut metagenome | biome: human gut; feature: human-associated habitat; material: faeces | place: United Kingdom | collected 2010/2012 ...
GTCGCGAGCAGCGCGGATGGACCGGAGCGAGGGCGAGCGGAGGGCCGCGCAGCGGTCCGCAGACCAGCCCGAGACGGAGGGAAGCCGCGCGTCGGGAGCAGGCGAGGCGTGATGATGCCAAGCGCCCGAGCCGTCGCGAGCAGCGCCGTAACCGACCCCGAAAACCAGGCGGAAGCCCAGCAAAGCGGGTTCCGCCTGGAAAGGAGGAGCAAGGGAGCGCGCGCAGGTTCCGCCGGAGAGCGGAAACGAAGCGGAGCAGACTTTGCGATGATGCAAGACAGCCGTTCAGCGATGGAAATAAGAGAAGCAACGACCGAAGAAGAGAGGAGACTGACCAGTATGAAACGAGCCGTTCTGCCCCTGCTGTGTGCCCTGCTGCTGGCCCTGAGCGCCTGCACCGGGAGCTTTGAGCCCCCCATCAGCTTTGATCCGCCGGACCCCTCTGAGAGCCAGGCGAGTCAGGCGGAGAATCCAGCGGTGGAGACCATGGATCCCGCTGAGGTGATTACCCCGGATGCCGACGGCTATGCCATGGGTTACCTGGGGGATACCCTGCGCACCGACTTCTTTGACATACGGGTGGACAGCGCCTATACATGCTATGAGTTTGACGGTGTCGCCCCGCAGGAGGGGTACAAGCTGTTGGTGGCCCAGGTCACCCTGTATAACTACACCAACTTTACTCAGCCTATGTTCAACACTGACTTTGAGGTGTGGTGGGACGCTCAGGAGGGAGAGAGCTCGGACGACGCCTGGGACTTTCCCCTGACCCGTGCGGAGGAGCTGGAGGACGGCTCCTACGAGTACTATAACTTGTCCGACCAGCAGCTGCCGGTAGAGTGGGACTTCCCCATCCATGAAACCCAGTCGGGCATCCTGCTCTATCAGGTGCCGGAGGGGAGCTCCACCTTCTCGGTGGCCTTCCTGGAGTACTATAACGACGGCACCACCGGTGACCTGTACGAGGTGCGCTTCAGCGCGCCGCTGGCCCAGTGACTGCGGACAGCCATTTAGGTGGGGAGAAGGATAATGATGACGCTCTTTGACACCCACGCCCACTACGATTCCCGGCAGTTTGACTGTGACCGGGACGCGGTGCTCTCCGTCCTTCCGGAGCAGGGGGTGGCCCTGGTGGTGAACCCCGGGTGCGACCTGCTCTCCAGCTGCAAGGCGGTAGAGCTGGCCCAGCGTTACCCCTTTGTCTACGCCGCCGTGGGCGTTCACCCGGAGGACTGCGCCGACTGGGAGGACGGCTGCCTGCTGGAACTGCGGGCACTGGCGGCCAACCGGAAGGTGCGCGCCATTGGGGAGATCGGGCTGGACTACTACTGGAAGGAGAACCCGCCCCGGGCCCTGCAGCAGAACGTGTTCCGCCGGCAGATGGAGCTGGCCCAGTCCCTCCGCCTGCCCGTGATCGTCCACGACCGGGAGGCCCACGGGGACTGCCTGGACATTGTCCGGGCTTACCCAAAGGTTACCGGGGTGTTCCACTGCTTTTCCGGAAGCGTGGAGATGGCCAGGGAGCTGGTGGACCGGGGGTGGATGATCTCCTTCACCGGAGTGCTCACCTACCCCAATGCCCGAAAGGCGGTGGAGGCGGCCCAGGCAGTGCCACTGGAGTGCATCATGGTCGAGACAGATAGCCCCTACATGGCCCCCGTGCCCTTCCGGGGGAAGCGGTGCGACTCCAGCCTGGTGAGGTACATTTGCCAGAGACTGGCGGAGATCAAGGGAATTTCCCCGGAAGAGTGTGCCCGAATCACCTTAGAGAACGGGAAGCGGTTCTTCTCCATTCCTTGAACCCCGGCCTCTTTTGGAAATTTCACGGAAACCCAGGTCAAAGCTGTTGACAGGCATGGGAAAGAATGCTATAATTACACTGTTGTTTTGAGTGTATGAACTGTTAATGCCCGCCCTTCGTACATGAGAAGGGCGGGCTTTTCTATTCCGCTCCAAAACTCCAATCTTATCTCTCTAGGAGGAATTCAAATGACTGGCACTGTAAAATGGTTCAACGCTGAGAAGGGCTATGGTTTCATCACTCCCGATGACGGCACGGAAGATGTGTTCGTCCACTTCTCCGCGATTGTGGCCGATGGCTATAAGAAGCTGCTGGAGGGTCAGAAGGTGACCTTTGAGACCGAGCCTGATCCCCGGGGCGCCAAGGGTGTGCGCGCTACCAACGTGGTGGCTCAGACCGAGGAGTAATCGAAGAGATATGACGGCAGAGGGGCCGCCCGGTTGTGCCGGGCGGCCCTTTCCCTATACACAGAAGGATTTCTGAGGAGAATGGAGAATGAAAAAGTTGAAACCGCTGATTGGCATTGTGCCGCTGGTGGATGCGGGGCGGGAGAGCTACTGGATGCTGCCCGGCTACATGCAGGGGGTGACCCAGGCGGGGGGACTTCCCGTGATGCTTTCCCTGACAGAGGAAAAGGGGGACCTGGCCCAGCTGGCGGATGTCTGCGATGGCTTCCTGTTCACCGGAGGGCAAGATGTCTCCCCGGAGATGTACGGAGAGCAGGTGACTTCTGTGTGCGGTGAGACTTGTCCAGACCGAGATGGCATGGAGCGATTGCTGTTGGAAGTGGCTTTGGAGCGGAACCGGGCGGTTCTAGGCATCTGCCGAGGAATCCAGTTTCTCAACGCGGCCCTTGGGGGTACCTTATACCAGGACCTGCCCACCCAGATGCCCTCCCAGGTGTGCCATCGCCAGCCGGCTCCCTATGACCAGCCTGCCCACACCGTCCACCTCCCAGTGGACGCCCCTCTGGGGCAGCTGCTGGGGCGGGAGGAGCTGGGAGTGAACAGTTGCCATCACCAGGGTATCCGCACCCTGGCCCCCGGTCTGTGCTCCATGGCCCAGGCTCCCGACGGGCTGACAGAGGCAGTGTGGCTGCCGGACCGCCGGTTCGTCTGGGCGGTCCAGTGGCACCCGGAGTTCTCGTGGAAGGTGGACGAGGCCAGTCGCCGGATCTTTGCCGCCTTTGTGGAGGGGGCGCGGGGAAACTGAACCTCCTGGAGACTGTCAATAGGAGGGGCAGCGCTATGCGAAAGGTTTCGCGAAGCAAAGCCACAGCGCAGGGCAAATCTCTGTTTCGGCCGAACAAGGGGAAAGAGAGTTTTCCGGGTCTTATTCTCTTTCTAGCAGGCATTCCTTGACCCAATTCTGGACCTGCTTATGGTAAATTTCGGTCTCCACGTTTAGACTATAAACCCGGTCAGTACTTGCCCGGCGATAGAGGCGTTTGCCCACGCCGCCCATGTTATGCTGGGATGTAAAGGGCAGATATAAGCAGGCAGAAAAGAGCGTACGAGGAGGCCCGCGGGCGGAAATCCTGTCTACGCTGCTCCCACAGTGGCTTCCTCCCGATGTAAGGAAGAAGCCAAGGGAACGGGCGATCCGTTTCATCTGCTGGACTGCTCCCGGACTGCTGGGTCCGCCGGCCGGTACCCCTGGTGGTTTTCACGCATCTCCTGGGGAGGGGGGCGGTACCGGCTTCTGAACAAAAGGTAGCGATTCCGTCAGTTTTTTTACATGATTACGGATTTTGTCCAGAGATTCGTGAACAATTCATAAATTTTGCGGTCAGGCGGTTGCCGGACGGAGGAGAAAAGCGTAACATACAATCATAAGAAAACACAGTGGGATGGTGGTGCCGCATGAGTTACATATCCTTTCAGGATGTGCGCAAGGAGTACAAGATGGGGGAGGTGATCATCAAGGCGGTGGACGGGGTGAACTTCGAGATCGAGAAGGGGGAGTTCGCCATCATCGTGGGGCCCTCCGGGGCGGGCAAGACCACTGTGCTGAACATGCTGGGCGGCATGGACAGCTGCACCTCGGGGCTGATCCTGGTGGACGGGGCCCGGGTGAGCGACTACAACGCCAAGCAGCTCACCGGCTATCGGCGGCACGACATCGGCTTCGTCTTCCAGTTCTACAACCTGGTGCAGAACCTCACTGCCCTGGAGAATGTGGAGCTGGCCGCCCAGATCTGTGATGATCCCCTGGACGCCCGGGAAGTACTGGAGCACGTGGGGCTGGGTCACCGATTGGATAACTTCCCCGCCCAGCTGTCCGGAGGAGAGCAGCAGCGGGTGGCCATTGCCCGGGCCCTGGCCAAGAACCCCAAGCTGCTGCTGTGCGACGAGCCCACCGGCGCCCTGGACTATGTCACCGGTAAGGCCATCTTGAAGTTGCTTCAGGACACCTGCCGGCAGCAGGGCATGACGGTGGTGGTCATCACCCACAACACCGCCCTCACCCCCATGGCAGACCGGGTGATCCACATCAAGAACGGCAAAGTAGAGCGGATGGAGCGCAACCCCAGCCCCACCCCGGTGGAGGAGATCGAATGGTAAGGGAAGAACAGTCCATCCGCCAGGTCCCCGCCCGCCGGCGGGGAAGGCGCCGCAATCGGCTGACCACCGACGCGGTGCGGGAGATCCGCTTCACCTTCAGCCGCTTTCTGTCCATCCTGGTGCTCTCCGCCCTGGCGGTGGCCTTTCTGGCTGGGCTGCGCACCACGGCCCCGGACATGGAGTACACCGCAGACAACTACTACGACCGCACCCACATGATGGACGGCTACGTGATCTCCACCCTGGGCCTCGCTCAGGAGGACCTGGACGCCCTGGCCCAGGAGACCGGTATTCAGGAGGTGGAGGGGGGCATGTCCCTGGACGCCACGGCGCGGGACGCCATCGTGAGCGTGCGCTCCCTGCCCGAGACCCTCAACCTGCTGGAGGTGACCGAGGGCCGCCTGCCCCAGGCCGCCGACGAGTGCGTCACCGAATCCCTGCTCATGGTGGAGCTGGGGCTGGAGGTGGGGGACACCTTAGAGCTCACCCTGGACGAGGACAACGCGGACAGCCTGACCCGCACCACCTACACCGTGGTGGGCGTGGTGAACAGCCCCCTGTATGTGGGCTCCGACCGGGGCAGCTCCTCTCTGGGGGGTGGCACAGTGGATGCCTTCCTCTATGTATCCGGAGAGAACTTCAACCTGGACTACTATACCGAGGCCTACTTCACCCTGGACGGCCTGGCGGCGCTGGACAGCTACTCCCAAGAGTATGAGGACCGGCTGGAGGATTACCTGGACGGGCTGGATGGCCTGGCCGACCAGCGTGCCCAGCTGCGCTACGATACTCTGGTGGCCGACGCCCAGGCGGAGATCGCCGATGGGGAAGCCCAGCTGGCCGACGCCCGGCAAGAGCTGGCCGACGCGGAGGCAGAGCTGGCTGATGCCCGGGCGGAACTGGACGATGGCTGGTCCTCCTACTACGACGGGGTGGACACCCTGGACCGAGAGATCGCCGACGCCCGCCAGACCCTGGCCCAGGCCCTGGCTGATCTCCAGGACGGGGAGGCCGAGCTGGCCGACGGCCAGAGCCAGTATGACGATGGTCTGGCCCAGTACCAGCAGGGTCTGGCGGACTACGAGGACAACCTGGCTGCCCTGGACGGGCAGCAGGAGACGCTGGACGAGGGCTATGCCCAGTACGAGGCCGCCCTGGCCCCCTATGTGGGTACCCCCTACTATGACGCGATGGTGGAGCAGTTGGCCCCCCAGAAAGCTCAGCTGGACGCCGCCCAGGCCCAACTGGACGAGGGCTACGCCCAGCTGGAGGCGGGCAAGGCCCAGCTGGATGCCTCCAAGGCGGTGCTGGACGAGACCGCCCAGACCCTGGCCGACGCCCGGGCGGAGCTGGACGACGGCTGGTCGGAGTACAATGACGGCCTGGCTACCCTGAATCAGGAGGAGGCGGACGGCCGGGCCGAGCTGGCCGACGCCCTGACGGAGCTGGAGGACGGGGAGTCGGAGTACGCCGACGGCCTGGCTGAGTACGAGGACGCCCGGGCCGACGCGGAGAGCGAGATCGCCGACGGGGAGGCTGAGCTGGCCGACGCCCGGCAGGCCCTGGCCGACCTGGACGGCTGCGAATGGTACGTCCTGGGCCGAACCACCAACTCCGGCTTTGCCGGCTACTCTCAGGACGCGGAGCGGGTGGGCAACCTGGCCAACGTCTTCCCGGTGATCTTCTTTCTGGTGGCCGCCCTGGCCTGCCTGACCACCATGACCCGCATGGTGGAGGACCAGCGAACCGAGATCGGCGCTTTGAAGGCCATGGGTTTCTCCCGGCTGTCCATCTCCAAAAAGTACATCGGCTACGCATTCTGGGCCAGCCTGCTGGGCGGGCTGGTCGGTCTGGCGGTGGGCTGCACCCTCGTTCCGGCGGTGATCGCCAACGCCTTCCAGATCATGTATAACGTCCCCAGCCTGGAGTTCAAGCTCCAGCCGGCGGTGTGCGTCATCGCGGTGCTGGCTGCCGTGGCCTGCACCACCGGGGCCGCCCTGTGGGCCTGCCTGTCCACCCTCATCGACACCCCCGCCAACCTCATGCGGCCCAAGGCCCCCAAGGCGGGTAAACGGGTGTTCTTAGAGTATATTAAGCCGGTGTGGAAGCGCCTGTCCTTCACCTGGAAGGTGACAATGCGCAACCTGTTCCGCTACCAGCGCCGTTTCTGGATGACCGTCATCGGCATCGGCGGCTGCACCGCCCTCATCGTCACCGGCTTCGGCCTGCACGACTCCATCTTCGCCATCCTGGACAAGCAGTTTGACGAGATCTCCCTGTACGACGCCACCGCCTCCCTCACCGACGAGGGGAGCCAGGCTCCGGAGGAGGTGCTCGCCTACCTGGACCAGTCCCCGGCGGTGGACCGCGCCCTGCTCTGCTACCAGAGCGCCGCCGACGTCTCCGCCTCCGGCGCGGCCTACAGCGCCTACCTGCTGGCCGTGGACGACCCCGCCCAGCTGGAGCAGTTCATCCACCTGCGCCACCGGCAGAGTAGCGACCCGGTGGAGATCACCGACGGCGGCGTGGTCATCACCGAGAAGCTGGCCGAGCTGCTGGAGGTGTCCGTGGGGGACACCGTCACCCTGGACAACGGCGACGACCGGGTGGAGGCCGCGGTCACCGACATCGTGGAGAACTACGTCTACCACTACGTCTACCTCACCGACGGCTGCTACGAGGCCCTGTTCGGCCAGCCCCCGGAGGACAACACCGTCCTGGTGGCCTATGCCGACGGCATCGGCCAGGCCCAGTCCGACCAGGTGTCCGCCGACCTGATGGCCATGGACCAGGTGGCCTCCTACTCCTACATCGCCACCATCCGGGACTCCTTCACCGACAGCATGAACGCCATCAACTACGCCGTGGTCATCATCATCCTGGCCGCCGCCGCCCTGGCCTTCGTGGTGCTCTACAACCTGACCAACATCAACATCACCGAGCGCACCCGGGAGCTGGCCACCCTGAAGGTGCTGGGCTTCTACGACCGGGAGACCACCGCCTACGTCTACCGGGAGAACGTCTTCCTCACCCTGTTCGGCATCGTGCTGGGCCTGGTGCTGGGCCGCTTCCTCCATGCCTGGATGGTGGTCACCGTGGAGGTGGACCTGGTCATGTTCGGCCGCACCGCCCCCCTCTACGCCTACCTGCTGGCCGCCGCCCTCACCGTGGTCTTCTCCGTGGTGGTCAACATCGCCGCCCATTTCCGCCTGAAGAAGGTGGACATGGTGGAGAGCCTGAAAACCGTGGAGTAAACCATTGAAAAAGGCCCCCTTCTGTGGAAGGGGGCCTTTTTCAATGGGAAGGTTGCAGCCCCCGGCAGCGCACTTCGCCGGCGCAAAGTTCGCGCCAGCTCGCACGTTTGGGGGCCGAGAAGTCGTCGGCGCAAAGTCCGCTTTCCTTCGTTTCCCCCTGTCGGGGAAAACTGCGGACACTCCCTTGCGCCTCCTCTCCCCACGCAAACCGCCTTGCTGGGTTTGCGCGGGGCCCCATAGATTGCCACGCACATGTCGCGGCAAAAAACAGATTTCATTCTTTTCGCGCCTGCGGGGCGAACTCTGCGAGGCTTTTTCAGCAGGCCGACTTCGGATTCTTTTCAAAAAAACCATTCCCATCGGGGGACTTCTGTGATATAGTAAACTTGCTGAACTATAGGAATCTACGGCAGGCAGGCAAGCAAGGGGGTACCCCCTTCTGCCCCTCGCGGCACAGCGGCGAGGGGCAGGAACCCTCCCCTGCCGTCCCGCCGGGCGGGGAGAAAGGGGTGCGCGGGATGGGAAGGGTCAACCGGTATGAGTTCCAGGGAGAGGTGATCCAGGTCCCCGTGGCCTGGGACGAGGCCCTGGGGCGGGAGGCGGAGGACTACGAGGACTACTACGCCGGGCCGGTTTACACCCCGGCGGGCTGCCCCATCCTGCTCACCATTGAGGACGCCTGCCCCCACGCCGAGCCGGTGGACGGCGGGGTGGACTGCGGCTCCTGCCGCCATTATCATCAATTTCCCGGTTCTCTGCTGGGCGTATGTAATAACGAGAAACGGAGGAAGAAACGGCGCGCACGCAGGAGCGGCCAGAGCACCAAAACCAAGGAGGAGATGACATGATACGGAAACGGCTGTTGAGCGCCTGCCTCGCGCTCGCCCTGTGCCTGAGCCTGCTGCCCGTCACGGCGCTGGCGGATGGTGTAAATGCTCCGAATACTCTTTATGTGGGAGGCACATTGGTTAGTTCTAATTCCGATGGTGGATATTGGACCACGGATGCACAAGGGAAGCTGACTAAATCCACAGCAAACGACAACTGGAATGTCAAATACGAGCCAAGCACCGCCACCCTGACCTTAAGAAGGGCGACGATTCAGAGAGGAACTTCTACCGGGTCAGTTCCTTATGGCGCCGGGATCTATGCTCAGGGCAGCAGCAATCAACCAGTTACCCTGACCATCGAACTGATTGGCGAGAATACCATCACAGGCACCTTTGGAATTTATGTGAATGCAGAGATAAACGCGTCCAGCTATGGTACAAACGCCACCCTGACTATTATGGGTGATAACAATGGCAGCCTGGAAGTATCTGGTTCTAATAACGGAATATATGTCAAAAGCGGAACAGGCAACGCCTCCCTGAACATCAAGGATGTCGCTGTCACAAGCAGCACCAATGGCAGCTATGCCGCCGGCGTCTATGTGATGTCCAGCGCGAATGCCACCGGCTCCCCGAATATCTCTCTTTCCGTCAACGGCGGCAGCCTGACCGCCAGCGGTGGCGAGAGCAGCGATGGGATATGGTTTTATGTGGGATCGTCTCAAGCCTCTAATGCCACTACCAGTCTGACGGTCAGCGAAAATGCGATCGTGGACGCTAAAACAGGCGGGATCAAGGCATCTGATCCCAATCTTAACAATCTCAGTGATCAAATCGTTGTTGGTTCCGGTACCGGCACCAACGGCGGCATCGTCTTTGACGGCAGTACCGGCACCGTGTACGGCGAAGTGACCTTGGAGGAGAATTTGACCATCGGCGAGGGCGAGACCCTGACCATCGGAAAGGACGCCAGCCTGACCGTCCCGGATGGAAAGACTTTGACCAACAAGGGCACCGTGACCACCGATGGCGGCACCCTGACCAACAACGGCACCATCAACAACTCCGGCACCTTGCCGAGCAATATCGGCGGTACTGCGCCGCCGAGCATTACCACGACTTCCCTTGCCGGTGGTGCCGTGGGTACGGCGTACAACGCGACCCTTGGAGCAAGCGGCGAAAATATCACATGGACATGGGCCGCCGTCACGGGCAGTTCTCTGCCTCCCGGTTTGGAACTGAGCACAAGCGGCGTGATCTCCGGCACCCCCACCGCAACAGGGACGAGCACTTTTACCGTGAAAGCTTCCAATGCCTACGGCTCCGACAGCAAGCAGTTTACCCTGACGGTCAGCCCGGCGGCGAATGTCCCTGTCACCGGCGTGTCGCTGAACACAGACAGCCTCAGCCTCTACGTGGGCGGCACCGAGACCCTCACCGCCACCATCACGCCGTCCACCGCCACCAATCAAAATGTGATGTGGACGAGTGACAACGAAGCGGTCGCCACGGTGGACAACGGCGTGGTGTCCGCCGTGGGCAGCGGCACCGCCACCATCACCGTCAAAACGGAGGACGGGGCAAAGACCGCAAGCTGCACGGTGTCTGTGACCCCCTACATCCCCCCGGTGCCCAGCTACCTGATCCAGCTGCCCGAGGTGGAGGGCGGAACCGTCACCGCCGACCGCGCCGCCGCCCGTCAGGGGACGGAGGTCACCCTGACGGTCACCCCCGACGAGGGCTTTGCCCTGGCCTCCCTCACCGTCACCGACTTCTTCGGCAACCAGGTGGACATATCCCGCAACAGCGACG
>ERZ827492.3320-NODE-3320-length-10255-cov-2.469608_pt1 | contig 10255 bp, 8 predicted proteins | sample MGYA00519704_ERZ827492 | MGnify/ENA primary metagenome ERZ827492 (study PRJEB31778, sample SAMEA3449325) | human gut metagenome | biome: human gut; feature: human-associated habitat; material: faeces | place: United Kingdom | collected 2010/2012 ...
TCTCTGCGCTCGTCGGGCTTGTATATCTTTACGTCGTCATCCGGCTCGTGCATGCCGTAATTTACAAAATCCTTGCTCATCGATTCACTCCTCTATGTGTTCAAGTCCCTGATTAATTATGCCGAAAATATGGTCATCTGCCAGGGAGTAGAACACGGTCTTACCGTCTCTTCTGTATTTGACAAGGCGGTTTGCCCGCAATGTCTGGAGCTGGTGAGACACCGCTGAATGGGACATGCCCAACTGCTTTGCAATATCCAGAACGCATTTTTCTCCATCCAGAAGCGCATATAATATTCTTATCCTGCTGGTATCTCCAAAGATGCGGAAAAACTCCGCCAAGCCGGACAGCCTGTCCTTGTCCGGTGCAGCGCCGCTGCCTGCGAGCTCTCGTTCCATACAGTCTCACCTCAAATATGTTTATCTGCTCATATGAACATGATAGAGCTGCCGGTCAGATTTGTCAATAGACGAATATACAGAAATTGCCTGAAAGCTGATGAATAACTTTTTCATCTTGGCAAAAGATAAGCGTGGGAAACAAAACCCGAATTGATGAAAAGGAGATGTAAACTATGGCTAGCAATTCCAGTAATCGTCTTGTGAACCCCTCTGCCCGTGAGGCTATGGATAAGTTCAAGATGGAAGCCGCTTCTGAGGTCGGCGTTAACCTGAAGAACGGTTATAACGGCGATCTGACCAGCCGTCAGGCAGGCTCCATCGGCGGCCAGATGGTCAAGAAGATGATCGAGTCCTACGAGAACGGCATGAAGTAAGCTTTGTGCTCATAAAAAATTACAGGTCGGCTTTTGCTGACCTGTAATTTTTTATTTTTAAAGAACCGCATAAACTGTCCGGTCATAGGTCAGCTTAGCCTGAACCGCTCCGGGTGTTTGTCTTTGGAGACGGTAGTCATTGCCAGGTTTACTATGGAAGTGACCATGTTCCGTTTTAGAATCTCATTTCATCTGTCAGTATAATTTTAGAAAGACCTGTGTCATTTTATAGTATCACTTTTGAAAAACCAGAGGGTGTAGCGAAATGCGACGCCTACTGGTTTTTCTATGTTTTATCAAGATATAGATTTATATTCCGTGACCGTCTTAAGATAAAGCCCCACATCTCCGTTTAAAACTAAGTCTGCGTACGCTGCCGGGTCATTGTAGATCAGATAGTCCAGTTCAGACCTCTGGAAGCGGTTGTCTGCCACCTCGTTCTCTACAGCCGTGCAGTCTATGGAAAGCATACTGCCGTCCAAAAACTTCAGCTCCACGCATCCGCTGTCTATGTTGTACTTGCAGCTCTTGATAGTTTTCTTCATTACTTTTCCCTTCTGATTATTTTTTCTTTTTCCTTGTCCAATGCTTTCTGGGTTTACTTGTGGGAAGTATGGGGAAACCGTTTCGGAAGTGAGTCTTCTCAAATTTCTCGAAATAAACAAATAATCCGAACCCGTCTCCCACTAGGAAAAACTGGTTCGGATTATCTTGGTTTGGTGCGGGTAACAGGGGTCGAACCTGCACGCCTCTCGGCACGAGAACCTAAATCTCGCATGTCTGCCAATTCCATCATACCCGCAGAACTTTGTTAATTTAAAAGCCTATTGCATAAGCAATAGGCTTTTATGGAGCGGGCAACGAGGCTCGAACTCGCTACCTCCACCTTGGCAAGGTGGCGCTCTACCGGATGAGCTATGCCCGCATCAGCAACGATGGTTATTTTACCATAAATTGCTGATTTGTCAAGACCTTTTTGAAGTTATTCACTGCTTTGAAGTTATTCACTGCCTGTATTATAGTGAAGATCTCCCACGCACTTAGGATAGGATGCCACATCCCAGCGGTAATTGCCCCAGAAGCTCTCATCATTTTTCAGAAAACCGTTTTCAAGGCCGGACCGTATGCATTCCGTGGCATCTACATGGTAGTAATTTCCGTCCACCTTGACGATGTTCCAGCAGTAATCCTCCCAGAACAGCTGACCGTAAACTATATTGCACTCCAGGCCGAGCTGTCGGCAAAGCTCCACATAGGCAAAGGCAATGCCCTCACTGTCGGCCCTCCGATTGACCAAGGCGGCATATGCTGTGTTGTCGTTGCTGCTGTCGGAGATGCTGCAATTATCCATAAGATAGCGGCAGGCGGCAAGAGCCCTTTCATATTCACTGAGACTTTCCGTATCCAGTCCGCTGAAGGCATCTATGGCCTGAAGGGCCGCTACCCGCTGTTCCAGCTCATCAGAGGTGAGCCCGTAATTTATGCTGATTTCATACAGACGCTGAACTCCTGTGCCGCTGTACATATTCACGCTGGCCTGAGGTTCCCTGGGCACCACCGCCGGGTTTTCCCTGTAAACCTTGGTGAGGAGGCCCTCGATGTCCTCAGCGGAATAGGAACTGCTGGCAACCAAAACCACCAAAGTCCTGTCCCGGTTCTCCAGGGCTTCTCTGAGGGTGCTCTCGATACCGTAACTGAAGGGCAGGTGTATAATGTTGTCCGCGCTTTCACAGAAGCTGGAATAACTGATATAAACACTGGCCTCGTTGGTAGTGACAATTTTTGTGAGTTCATAGGCGATATTCTCCACGCAGTAGGCGCAGAGAGCATCCTGGGTCCTCACCTGCCAGCAGGCACTGGCCATGTCCTCCAGCGGGTCTCCCTCATAGGAGGAGTCAAAAACCACACGCCCCTCAGTCTCTCCCGCATAGGCAAAACGAAGTATGGCCTGTTTAAGGCCGGAAAAGTTGCGGACACTTATCTTATCCTTGCTGCTGTAACTCTCCTGTACCGCAGGTTCATATTCATTTATAGAGAGGTATTCTTTGTTGTATATTCCTGAGCAGCCGCCAAGAGAGAGAACTGCGGCAACTGTCAGAATAAGAGCCGTAAGCTTGTGATACATGATTTTACTCCGCTTGCTCAGTTATTTTCCCTAATATTTTCAAAGCCGTTGCCGAAGACGTTCTTGGCATCAGAGACAATGAAGAAAGCATTCTCATCCAGATTTCTTATAATACGCCGGATCTCCGCTATCTGCTGCCTCTTGATGACGCACATGATGACCTGCTTCTCCTTGCCGGAGTATGCTCCCCGACCTTCCAGGATAGTGACGCCCCTGTGCATGTGTCCGGAGATGATCTCATGGGATATGTCGCTGCTCTTCTCGCTGATGATATAGCATATGCAGGAGTTGTCTATACCGTAGAGAGCCAGGTCTATCACCTTGCTGACAACAAACATTGTTATAACAGAGTACATGGCACTTTCATACTTGTTGAGTATCACAGCGTAGGCAATTATGATAGCAGCGTCAATAAGCAGCAGTATAGTGCCCAGGTTAAGGTGCGGATTTTTCATGCGCAGCATTTTTGCCACGATGTCTACACCGCCGGTGGTGGAACCAACGTAGTAGATGACGCCCAAGCCTACGCCCTTAATAACTCCGCCGATAATGCTGGCAAGCATGGGGTCATTGGTGAGAACGATTTTGAACATGGCAAAGAGGTCCACAAATGCGGAGCTCAGAGCCATGCCCACCAGGGAGCTTATAAGAAAGTCCAGGCCAAAATACCTCCAGGCTATTACAAAAAGAGGTATGTTGAGAATAATTGTGGTAACGCCCACAGGTACCGGCAGAAGCTCATTAAATATCATGGCAACGCCGACAATGCCGCCGGAAACGATGTTGTTGGGGTACATGAAAAACTGAAAGCCCACGGCATAGATAACACAGCCGAGAACGATCACCGTGTACTGCACTATGCGCCTAAAAAAAATGTTGCTCTTCATACGGGTACTGATGTTTTCCATAAGCCCTCCTGAATTAAGCTCATTCATCCATAAGCGAAAGCTGCTGCTCCGCTCTGTCCTCTGCCTTTAATATAGCTCCCGCTCCCGGGAGGTTTTTAACCCTGTACCTGGAGAGATTTGAGATAGAGCTGTTCTTTGCCGGGACTGCTCTCACAAGAGTTTTCTTGGCCTTCAGAGTCATCACCGCCACACCCTGCGTGCTGCGGCTGGTCTTTACCTGAAGCTGAGAGGTGTTGAATACCAGCACTCTGTCGTCGCTGGAGTAGCAGGCCACGTCCATCTCCTCCCGGAGGACCATGACGGCCTTTACCGGGCTCTTGTCGGAATAGGCGTTTACCAGCTTTCTGCGGTTTGTCTTGGTCTCGTAGGCTGCCATGTCAATTCTGGCGGCCTTGCCGTTTTCAAATATTAGCAGCAGATTCTTGGAATAGTCCCCGGGGTCGATCATGGATATGATGTTTTCACCCTCGTCCAGTTGCAATCTGGTGGGCAAATATACCCCCAGTACCGAAGCCTTTACGTCCTCAAAGTCCGCAACCTTGGCCTTGTATATCTGCTGCCTGTCGGTGAGAAACAGCAGCTCTCCCCTGTTGCTGGCTTCAAAACTCAGGTTGAGTCCGTCTCCCTCCTTGAATTTCTGTTCGGAGCTCATGCGCAGGGACTGGGGCGTTATCTTCTTGAAATACCCCTCCCTGGAAAGGAACAGAGTGACGCTGTAATCCTCTACCTGTTCCTCTTCCTCCAGCTCTTCGATCTCGTCGGCGTAGACTATTCCGGTCCTCCTGGGGCTGGGAAATTTCTTTATTATCTGTCTGAGTTCATCGATAATTATGTTCTTTATGCGGCGGCGGTTATTGAGGGTCTCTTCCAGCTCCTCTATCTCGCCTTCCAGTTCGCCGGTCTCCTGGGTACGCTTCAGGATATACTCCCGGTTGATGTTGCGCAGTTTTATCTCCGCCACATACTCAGCCTGTACCTGGTCGATGCCGAAGCCCATCATCAGGTTGGGAACCACATCCTCCTCCAGCTCCGTCTCCCGGATAATGGCAATGGCCTTATCTATATCCAGGAGTATGCGCTGAAGGCCCTTGAGCAGATGCAGCTTGTCCTTCTTTTTTGCAAGGTCAAAGAAGACCCGGCGGCGAATACAGTCCATACGCCAGGCGGTCCACTCTTCCAGTATCTCCCCTACTCCCATGACCTTGGGATTGCCTGCCACAAGGATGTTGAAGTTGCAGGGAAAAGCCTCCTGCAGAGGAGTGAGCTTAAAGAGCTTCTGCATCAGCTTGTCTGGGTCAGCCCCACGTTTAAGGTCGATTGCAAGCTTCAGACCGGACAGATCTGTCTCGTCCCGCATATCGTTTATTTCTTTTACCTTGCCGGACTTGATGAGTTCCGCCACCTTGTCGATTATGGCCTCGGAGGTTGCGGTATAGGGTATCTCGTATATCTCGATTATATTCTCTTTTGGGAGATAGCGCCAGCGGGAACGTACCTTAAAGCTGCCCCGTCCGGTACGGTAGATATTCTCCATGGCACTGCGGTCATAGATTATCTCGCCTCCGGTGGGAAAATCCGGGGCAGGCAGAGTAGACAGCAGATCATGCTCCGGATCTTTCAGGTATTCGATTGTCGTCTGGCAGACCTCGGTGAGGTTAAAGCCGCAGATCTGGCTGGCCATACCCACGGCTATGCCCATGTTGGCAGATACCAGCACATTGGGGAAGGCGGTGGGCAGCAGTGACGGCTCCTTCATGCTGCCGTCGTAGTTGTCCATAAAATCCACGGTGTCCTTGTCGATGTCCCGGAATATCTCTGCACAGATGGCGGAGAGCTTGGCCTCGGTGTAACGGGAGGCGGCGTAGGACATGTCTCTGGAATAGACCTTGCCGAAGTTGCCCTTGGAGTCCACGAAGGGAGTGAGCAGGGCCTGGTAGCCGGTGGACAGGCGCACCATAGTCTCGTATATTGCGGCGTCTCCATGGGGGTTCAGCTTCATTGTCTGACCCACGATGTTGGCGCTCTTGGTGCGTCCTCCGCTGAGAAGGCCCATCTTGAACATGGTATATAGGAGCTTGCGGTGGGAGGGCTTGAAGCCGTCTATCTCAGGAATGGCTCTGGAGACAATGACGCTCATTGCATAGGGCATGTAGTTAGTCTCCAGAGTCTGGGTGATGGGCTGTTCCAGTACCTCGGCCTTCAGCCCAACCACATTTGGATTATCAAACTTTTTCTTTTCCTCGACTTTTTTCTTAGCCATTTCTTACTCACTTATCTGGATTTGCCGGATTTCATTTTCTTGCCGGTGACAAGATTTCTGTGGCAGCGGGGACAGGCTTTCACGGCCATGACGCCCAGAAAGATGACCTTACCGCAGTTGGGGCAGCGGCAGTACTTGAATATAAGGGCAAGGCAGGTGGCAAACAGGACCACCGTCAGGCACATGAAGGCCACCTGGACATAGGTGTACTGGGGCGTGAGCAGGCTGGCGGCGCAGCCAATAGCGGTGGCTACCAGCAGAATTCTCAGTCTGTCTCTGCCATATACAAAATCGTTCTCGTATTTTTTCATCTCTGCATTTCCTCTCTGTCTCTATGAAATGTCCGCCATGTCCAGATACTTGTATCCGAACTGGGCGATATGGTTTTTTCTTCCTTCAAGGTTGTCCCCCAGCAGCAGCTCAAAGCTCTGAGCCATAAGCTCCGCATCCTCGGGCATTACCTTGATGAGCCGCCGTGTCTCCGGGTTCATAGTGGTCATCCACATCATGTCCGGGTCGTTTTCACCCAGGCCCTTGCTGCGGTTGATGCTGGCCTTGGCGCCCTTGAGACTTTCGATTATCTCCACCTTCTCCCGGTCGGAGTACGCAAAATAAGTCTTGCCCTTGCTCTCTATCTCGTACAGCGGGGATTCTGCAATGTATACATATCCCTCCTGTATGAGGGTAGGCACCAGACGGTAGAGCATGGTAAGTATGAGGGTGCGTATCTGGAAGCCGTCCACATCCGCATCGGTGCAGATTATCACCTTGTTCCAGCGGAGATTGCCTATGTCAAAGCCGGACAGCTCCTTGGTGTGTTTGTCCTTGACTTCCACTCCGCAGCCCAGAACTTTTATTAGGTCGGTGATGACGTCGCTTTTAAATATGCGCACATAGTCGGCCTTCAGGCAATTTAGTATTTTGCCCCGCACCGGCATGATGCCCTGGAACTCTGCGTCTCTGGAGAGCTTGCAGGCGCCCAGAGCGGAGTCGCCCTCCACGATGTATATCTCCCGGCGCTCCACATCCCGGCTGCGGCAGTCCACAAATTTCTGTACCCGGTTGGCTATGTCGATACTGCCGGAAAGCTTTTTCTTCATGCCCTGGCGGGCCCGCTCGGCGGTCTCCCGACTGCGCTTGTTTATCAGCACCTGCTCGGCAATGCGGTCCGCCTCCGGTTTGTTTTCAATGAAATAAATCTCCAGGTTGGTCTTGAAGAACTCCGTCATAGCCTGCTGGATAAAGCGGTTATTTATGGCCTTCTTTGTCTGGTTCTCATAGGAGGTCTGAGTGGAAAAGCAGTTTGTCACCAGTACCAGACAGTCCTGGATATCCTGGAATTTCACCGGACTTTCATTTTTCTGATATTTGCCTATCTTCTTTATGTAGGCGTCAATGGCGGAGACGAAGGCGCTTCTGGCGGCTTTGTCCGGAGCGCCGCCGTTTTCCAGCCAGGATGAATTGTGGTAATACTCCAGAACGCTGGCATCCTTGGAGAAGCAGAAGGCGGCGGAGAGCTTCACCTTGTATTCCGGCTTGTCCTCCCTGTCCCTGCCCTTGCGTTCAGCGGTGATGAACTCCGGCTCTGTAATGGGCTTTGTGCCGGCCAGTTCCCGGACATAGTCAATAATACCGTTTTCGTAGCAATAGTCTCTTGTCTCAAATTTTCCGTTTTTCTCCAGGCGCAGCCGGAAGGTCACCCCGGCATTCACTACGGCCTGGCGGTGGAGCACATCATCAAAGTATTCGTCGGGGATATTGATATCGGTAAACACGTCCAGATCCGGCTTCCAGCGTATGGTGGTTCCGGTTTTTTTCCTGTCCGTGGGCTCAACTATAAGTTCGTGGCCTTTTTTGCCGCATACCTTGCCCTTTTTAAAGTGGAGCTGATACTTGTTCCCATCCCGGCGGACGGTGACGTCCATGTATTCCGAAGCGTATTGCGTGGCGCAGGAGCCCAGGCCGTTGAGGCCCAGGGAATATTCATAGTCTCCCCCACTGCTGTTTTGATACTTGCCCCCGGCGTATAGCTCGCAGAAGACCAGTTCCCAGTTGTAGCGCTTCTCGTTTGCGTTCCAGTCCACCGGGCAGCCCCGGCCGAAGTCCTCCACTTCAATGGAGCGGTCCTCATAATAGGTGAGGGTTATCAGGTCACCGTGGCCTTCCCTGGCCTCATCAATAGAGTTGGATAATATCTCGAATACTGCGTGTTCGCATCCGTCCAAACCGTCGGAGCCGAAGATGACCCCAGGCCGTTTTCTTACTCTGTCCGCTCCCTTGAGTTGGGAAATACTGTCGTTTCCGTACTGTGTACTGCTGCTCATATATGCTTTGACCTTTCAGATACTATATCTAGTGCATTATAATCCTATTTTAACTAATATATTATAACACAAATACTGTAGATTTCAAGACTTTGCCGCCGGCCCCAAATTTATGTGCAATTTAGCAGTAAATAAGACAGGGAAAAAATACATATAATTAAAGGGAGAAACTGCAAAAGGCGGGCCGCCATCGGCAGCCCGCCCCGCGGACGATATTTTCTCTTAACGGGAAAACTCTCGAACCGCTTGACAATTTCCCGTTTTAGATGTATCCATATATACATATGGCGCAGCATCCAGCGGTTTTTTCTCTCTTACCGCCCGGGCTCTTGTCTGGTTCTATTATCTGCGTTCAATCAAAAAATACTCAGGCATTTTTTGCCTGTTACCATGAAAGGAAGCCCTATGGAAACAATGTCGATACTTCTCATGCTGGCGGCCGCCGTGCTGGCTGTGGTCATACTCTTTAAAATTTTGGCCGCACCAATAAGGCTGGTTTTCAAGCTTCTGCTCAATGCCGTCTGCGGCTTTGCTCTTCTGATTGTGGTTAACATCATCAGCGGCTTTTTCGATTTTTCCATTGAGATCAATTTTATCAATGTCCTTATCGCCGGCTGCACCACCGAGACGAAAGACAACGTACACTACGTGAACCTCAGCCAGGTGGCCTGTTCGTTCCTCGGCGAAGGGAACTCCCCGCTCGCCGTCGACGTCAAGGCTTCCCCGGCCCAATGGACGGCCACGCCCGGCGCGACGTGGGTAAAAATCGAACGCACAGACGAAAGGACGCTCACCATCACGGTAGACGACAACGGCACCGGTGCCGAACGGAATACCACCATAACCATCGAAGCGGGCCAGGCTTCGCAGCAGATTCGGGTGAACCAACTTCCGCTCGACAGCGAATTCGCCCGCTACCGCAGGCTCGAAACTTTCCAGATGGGCGCGGTCATGTCGCCGAGCGGAAGGTACATGGGCGGATTCACCGCGTCCATCGCACCGGACGATTCGTGGCAGTACTCGCCGACCATCGTCGACACCGAAACGGACGAAGTCTATGAATTCGGCCCCTTCCCCGAATCGCTCTATTACCTCCACCAGACAATGGCCATCACCGACCAGGGACTGCTCTTCATCAGCGACGGCTACAACGGAGGTCAGATAGCCATCGACACCTCGGGCGAAATCTTCATTCCCGAAGCACCGGCCGGTTACAGGTTCCGTCCGGAGATACAGGCTACCTCGGCCGACGGCAAATACTGGGTCGGCTTTGCCCAGAACGAATCGGGCAGCAACGGCGGCCTTACCCATCCGCTGCTCTGGATTGACGGCGTACCGCACGAGCTTCCCATGCTCGACCTGAACTACCGCGACGAGGAGATATGGGTAGGCGTCATGGCCCGCGGCATCTCCGCCGACGGCAGTATCATCTACGGCACCTCGTGGGAAAGCTCCGACTTCGGCATGCTCTATTGGGTAAACAACGGTGAAAACACCGCAAAACCGAGATGGGTCGGCGAAGACGTCAGGGAAGTCACCGAAATCACCATGCAGATGGGTGACGGCACCGAGTACAAAACCCATAAGGTCTACGGCTGCATCTGCACCGCCGAACTGACCAAAATCAGCCCCTCCGGCAAATGGATTGCCGGCACCTATCGGACCGAGGAGCTCGCCGAAAACGAAACCGACGTCATCTATACGTCGTGCCCCGCATTCTACGATACGGAGACCGACGAAGTGCACATCTTTTCGGAGTATGAAGGGGCGGTTGGCATGACCGTCACCGATGAAGGGCTGGGCGTCATCGGCATGAACGGTGCGAGCGGCATCATCTCCCACACGGTCATGGTGAACATCCC
>ERZ827492.3322-NODE-3322-length-10249-cov-4.197371_pt1 | contig 10249 bp, 5 predicted proteins | sample MGYA00519704_ERZ827492 | MGnify/ENA primary metagenome ERZ827492 (study PRJEB31778, sample SAMEA3449325) | human gut metagenome | biome: human gut; feature: human-associated habitat; material: faeces | place: United Kingdom | collected 2010/2012 ...
CTCTGTCTATGGCGAAGATAACGATGAAATCTCCCCAATTAGTTATCAGGCCCATAGTGCTGGTTAATGATACCCATTCAACGCAACGCGCTCCAGTTACAAATTATGCACATCTTGAGGAACTGTGGAATGTGCAAAAGGAAGAGTTGCTTCAAAAAATTACCCGTGCCTTTGGGACGGACGGCAAGGAACTGTACCGGGATGTGCAGGCCTTAATACAATGGTGCCAAGAAGAATGCGGTATTGATTTTTCTTCACAGGGACACCGTTTCGGAAACTTTGAACATTATGACTCAGTTCCGATGGGCAGAGGTTTTGAAATCCTGACACATAAGGATTTGGAACTAAAGAAAGTAACGATTCAAAAAACAGAGGCGTTCTCCCAAGAATTGGTGGTAAATTGCGCGGCGGAGCATCGTGGGCGGTGGTTGATCAACCAAACCAAACTGTTGGTTGCGGAGGAGGGTTCTGTAGAGTTCACGGCCGAAGAACCTATGAGCCGTGTAGTGGTACAAATATGGGATCGGGAAACCGGAGAACTGCTTTTTGCTGATGATTTAACGATAATGCTTGGAGTAAATCTGGGTATGAACTTTGGTTCATCTGTGTATCACATCAGAGATGCCTGGACAGAGAAATTACGTCAGTCAGCCTCCAACCGGAAAAGGGAGATCGAAGAAAAAATAGAAAAAGTTCATCGGGTTACAACTGATCGTACTGTTTCGGTAAAAAGCAGTTTCCACACAGAAATTGATACCGCATTGGAAACAGGAGGGACCCTTTTAACCGATTATCAGAAAACACGTTGCATGGGAGCATTTATTCCGAATGAAGGAAAAGATGGAGAAATTGATAGTTTTCTAAAAATACGCGAGTATCTGGCAGAAAGTACTGTAGACAGAGTAATTCTTGCAGATCCATATTTTTCGGTCCCAGCTGCAGAAAAATTATTGACCAGAATACCACGCACGAATCTACAACTTGACATTATTACCTGCCTTGGAAAGACTGACCCAGATACGGGAGAAACGTCTGAGTCTGATATTTGCAAAGAATATGAAGAATTTTTGCTTAACAATGCAAAATTGCTCCATGGGCGGCTGTCAATACGCAATTTGAAACGTGGGAATAAGAATGTGTTTCATGACCGGTATTTGCTGCGATTCCATAATGACCACCATATTGACGGATTCCTGCTGAGCAATTCCTTGAATAAGATGGGACAGAAGTATCCCTTTGTCATTGCGCCGTTGGAGCGTAAGGTAGTTCTGGAAGTGTGTGAATATTTGACTCAGATGTGCGATCCGAAGATTCAAGGAAAAAGGCCCAAAAAAGAGCGGATCATTTGTGATGTTCTATATGATTCTGCTGTAAAGCCGGCACCCCCTGATAAAAAGGAATTATCTCCATCGCCTTTGAAAGAGTGGCTGGGGCCAGAGCATTGTGAGAATGGAAGAAATGCTGTTCCAAAGGAGAAACTTCCTTTGGCGGTTGCGGAAGTATGGAGCCATTGGGGGCAGGATAAAGAGGGCGTATGCCGAGTCTTGGGAGAACTATGCTCAACTGTATTCCAATGGTCGACCAAAGATGTTGCAGAAACCTTGAAAAATACGGATGGAGTTGCAGAAGAGTTCCTAATGTGGTTTTTTGCTTGTGCCGAAGAAAAAGAGCGGAATATGAAGCATGACCAAAACGGCATCAATGCTCCGGAATATAAGCTATGGGCCTTGCTCCATGATCGGGCAACAGCAAGCAGAGCAGGTTTTCATTTCCTATTTGATCAGGCAGGACATATTTGGTATCAGGAGGACTGGTGGCTTCATGGAAGCTATCGTTTGATGTTGGAGTTAAATCCCGAATCTTTCCTTTTACTCTTGGATGCCACCAGGTCGCCACTGATGTTTGATGTTTTGGCAGCGCGTATGTTATTTTATTCATGGTCGGAATCGCTTCTTTTGTCTGTATTGAAGTCAAACCTATTGTATGTCCGGCTCTTGTGTGCGCGGTGGATGTTCTCCTTGGTTAGGGATGGAAAGCTGTCCAACAAGCAAGTTTTGGAAACTTTGGCGCAACTGACTCCGCAAAAAAGATCTTTACAGGCTGCTTACTTTTTGAGCCAGGTCATGTTCTTTGTACGCACTAAACATACATTGGAGGCTGATGAGATAGAGAAATGGGAACAGTTATACTGCCGATTATTATCTCATCTGGCAGCCGACCTTCCATACTGCTCAGAGCAAGAGCAGAACACGGCATTATTTTGGTTGTACGACAGTGAACAATGCTCACAGTGCGTGTTACAACTGGATCTCTCCCAACACATCGAAGATCCGATGATCCGAAATGTGGTGCTTCAAAAAGCGGTGGAGGGTATTCAAGAATACTTAATTCATTCCTGCTATGAAAGAGATCTGGAAACCGCGGTTGACTTGTATCTGACCAGTGCCGAGCAGTTATATGGAGATGATACGGAAAAGCAGATATTGGGGAAGCTTGTGGATTGGGAAACTTTTGAGCAGGCCGCAGAACCGGAATTGAAAAACTATTCGTACGATAAGTGGCACCACGCTTATATGCGAGCAAAGTGGCAGCTGTTGCTGCTTACAAAATATGCCCAGTGCCACCCTGAAGCCGAAAAAACTATAAAATGGCTTGAAGAATGGAGAAAGCGTTTGCCCGATATTGCACAGGCGCAGTCAGGCATACACTCGGTAGAATAATTTGAAAAAATATCTATGTAACATAAATCAAAATCAGAAGCAAAACTATAATATCTGATTTGAACCTTTAGGCCCGTACCGTTTCGGTACGGGCTCCTTTTTGCGCTCAGGCGCAAGTTAGCAAAGGCTGGTGCATAGAATCCACCGAGGAGGTGTGTCATGAAAGAAAAGACTCTTTCTGTTTCCTGCACGTATCCTGAAACCGGGCCGTTGGTGGTGGATTTGATCCGGGAATCCTTCCGATTTTTTCTAAAAAAAGAACTGGTTGTCCTGGATATTCGCCCGCAGATGTAGTATGGTTGTGACGATGAATGGCCGCTTATCTCAGGAGGTATAGCATGTACTTAGAGATAAGCAATCCCATGGATTACCATGCGGCTTTATACATCAGACTATCAAAGGAGGATGAGAGCGAGGGACCATCCCAGAGCGTCCAGAACCAGGAATCCCTGCTGCGGGAGTTTGTGCATCAGCACCGGCTGAGCGTCTATGACACCTATATAGACGACGGCTGGAGCGGCACCAGTTTTGACCGCCCGGCCTTCCAACGGATGATTACGGATATCGAAGAAAAGAAGGTCAACATGGTCATCACCAAGGACCTCTCCCGGCTGGGCCGGGACTACATCCTGACCGGCCACTACATGGAGCGGTATTTCCCGGAACATCGGGTGCGGTACATCTCCATGCTGGACGGCATCGACACTGGTGTGGACTCCACTGCCAATGATATCACGCCCTTCCGTGCCATCATGAACGATATGTACGCCAAGGACATCTCCAAGAAAATTAAGAGCGTCAAGCGGGATAAACAGCAGAAGGGAAAATTCATCGGCGGCAAACCGGTGTATGGCTACAAGATGCACCCAACGGAGAAAAACAAGATCGTCATTGATGAGGAAGTGGCTCCTATCGTGCGGCGGATCTTTGCCCTGGCCCTCTCTGGTATGAGCTGCCGGAACATCGCCACCCTCCTCAACCAGGAGGGGGTACCCACTCCGGCCACCTATGCCAATCTCCCAGTGGCAAAACCCGGCCCCTACACCGGCCTGTGGAGCAGTGAGCGGATCTCCGACATGCTGCAAAATGAGACTTACATCGGCAACATGGTGCAAGGGCGCAGCGTGAAGATCAGTTACAAGTCTAAGAAGTGCCTGAAGCAAGACCCGGCTAACTGGGTTGTGGTAGAGGGCACCCATGAGCCCCTGGTGGACAGGGAGACCTTCCGCAAGGTGCGGATGCTGGTGAACAGCCGCAAGCACACCCGGAGCCGGACCTATGACTTCCTGCTAAAAGGACTGATCTTCTGCCATGAGTGCGGCTACCCTCTGGCGGTCCTCAACCGGAAAAACGCCAAGGGAGAGGATGTACTGTACTTCGTCTGCCGCACCTATCAGCGGTTCACCAAGGCTGGGGTCTGCACCTGCCATTCCATCAAGGAGAAAACGGTGACCGATGCGGTGATCGCCAAGGTACGAGAGGTGTGCCAGGCATATCTGAACCCAGATGAACTGCTGCCCGTGGCACAGGAAGCTGTGGAGAACGCCGGAAAACAGAGCAGCCTGGAGTTGGAACTCCAAGCGCTCCAATCCAAGATCGACAGCCTCACCGCCAACCTGGACCGGATGTATACCGACCGGCTCAGCGGGCTGTTGCCCGAAGCGGACTTCCAGCGCATCTTTAGCCGGATCAAGCTGGAGCGGGAGCAGCTGGAGGCAAAACGGAAAGAGCTGGAACTGCGTCAAAAAAGCCCCGTCCGCAGTGAGGACAGAGCCAGGGAACTGGTACAGCGCTTCATCGAAACCGCCGGGGAGAGCCGGGAGCTGCTGGTCAGCCTCATCGAGCGGGTGGAACTCACCGAGGGCAAGGAGATCATCATCAAATTCCGCTTCGCCCAGCTGGACGAAGCGGCGGAAAGCCAGACACCGCAAGGGATTGCGCCGTCCCACACGGCGTAAATTTCCGACGGAAATCGCTTACAATAGCCGGGGTGCTATGTATCCCGCATTGAGAAAAAAGCGCTGGAGAAGCTGCGGAGTGCCTATGAGGACAGCGAGGTACAGGAGCGGCAGAAGAGGAGGGCGCTGGTGGGAGACCGGGCGGTTCCCTCCGGCGGGGGCAGCGCGGACCGTGCGGTGAAATGAGCGTCCGGGCGGGGTGAGCCCTTGCAGCGGCCGCCCCGCTCCGCCGGTGCCGGTCGCCCTATCCCGCCAGCATCAGCCGGGTGAGGGCGAAGGACAGCCCGGAGCAGCAGGGAAAGGTGAGCAACCAGGCCCCGGCGATCTGCCCCGCCACGGCCCGGTCCAGATGTCGGCCCGCTCCGCACACCGCCGCCACCTTGGCGTGGGTGGTGGACACAGGCAACCCTAAAAGGGAACACACGGCTAGCACCAGTCCTGCACCTAAATCGGCGGCCAGACCGTCTTTCGGGGTGAGGGCGGCCAACTGGGAACCCACCTTCTCCACGATGGGCCGCCCCCCAAGGGCGGTGCCCGCCGCCATGGCGCAGGCGGTGAGTACAACCAGGGGGAGGACCGGGGAGGGCTCCGATCCCCCCAGGTCATCGGCCATGAGCATCAAAGCCAGGAACTTCTGCCCATCCTGGGCCCCGTGGAGCAGGGCCATGATCCCGGCCGCCCGGCGCTGCCAGGCGGCGGCGTTGCAGAGGCGCCTGCCCAGCCAGCCCCGGAAGGCCCGGGCGGCGGCCGCCCCAGCGGGGAGGGATAGGAACAGCCCCGCCAGGGCGCGGGTCCAGGCCGCCCCATTGAGAGCGGCGCTGGAGCCGCCCAGGGCCAGGGCTGCCCCGGACAGACCGGCCAGCAGGGCGTGGCTCTCGCTGGTGGGCAGGCCGAGCCGCCAGGCGGCTACCGCCCAGAGTACGATGGCTAGCAGGGCGGCGCACAGAGCGGTGAGGGCGCTCTGGGGATTAGAAAAGGCTACCAATCTCCCCACTGTGGCGGCTACGGTGGGAAACAGAAGGCAGGCCAGGACCGCCCCAATGAAGTTGCACCCGGCGGCCAGGGCCGCCGCCCTGCGAAAGCTCATGGCGCCGGAGCCCACGGCGGTGGCAATGGTATTGGGGGCATCCGTCCAGCCGTTGACGAAGATGACGGACAGGATCAGAAGGCGGACGAGAAAAATGGTGACGGTCATGGAAAGTCCCTCCTTGGTGGATTCCGTACAGATATATGGGGGACTTGTCCCATTTATGAGGGCGAAAGCGACAAAAGTGAAAGAATTCGAAAAAAACTCCGGAGAAAAAAAGGGTTTCGGCGGGAGAAAGCAGTATATGATAACAAAGAGAAATCAGCGGAAAGGGGGACTGCCCCATGAATCTACGGGAGCGAACCGAGGAGCTGGAACGCCGGGTCCTGTCTCCCCGGGCCTGCCTGTCCACCCAGAGCCGGGGGCGGCTGGTGGACATTGCGCCCTGCCCCATGCGCACCTGCTTCCAGCGGGACGTGGACCGGGTGGTACATAGCAAGGCTTTCCGCAGGCTGAAGCACAAGACCCAGGTGTTCCTCCAACCCGAGGGTGACCACTACCGCACCCGCATGACCCATACGTTGGAGGTATCCCGCATCGCCCGCACCATGGCAAGAGGTCTGGGACTTAACGAGGACCTTACTGAAGCCGCCGCGCTGGGTCACGATCTGGGTCACACCCCCTTTGGTCACGCAGGGGAGCGGGCCTTGAGCCGAGTGGTGGAGGGAGGGTTCCGGCACTACGAGCAGTCCCTGCGAGTGGTGGACCGACTGGAGAACGACGGGGCGGGCCTCAACCTGTGTTATGAGGTGCGCCGGGGCATCCTATGTCATACCGCCGGAGAGCTGGCTGAGACCCTGGAGGGCCAGCTGGTGCGCTTTGCCGACAAGATCGCCTACATCAACCATGATATCGATGACGCTATGCGGGGGGGCATTATCTACCCTACTGACATTCCAGTACATATTTCAGAGCTCCTGGGTTTTACCCACGGGGAGCGCATTGAAACTCTGACCATGGATGTGATTGAGAGCAGCCAGGAGGGGGATGTGATCCGCCAGTCCGAGCCTATTGCCCAGGCCATGGCGGAGCTGAAGGAGTTCATGTTCCAGTCGGTGTACTTCAACCCCCTGGCCAAGGGCGAGGAGGGCAAAGCGGAGGACATGATCTGCCTGCTGTTCGACTACTATGTAAAGCATACGGACAAGCTCCCCCCGGAGTATCAGGACATCCTGGTACGGGAGGGGGCGCAGCGGGCGGTGGTGGACTACATCGCCGGCATGACGGACAGCTATGCCGTGGAGACCTTCGGGAACCTGCTTATTCCCAGAAGATGGATTGTCAAATAGTTCCGGGAGACCGGGCCGGTCAGGTTTCGCCCGGAGAGCGAGTTCCTTTTTGTGTGGACAAAAAGGAACCAAAAAGCCACTTAGGGGCGCAAATCGGCTTAGCTTCGGGACCAAGGGCGCCCCTCGCACGCAGGATTTGCCCCCTAAGAACCCCCGTTTTTACGGGGGCCAGAGTTGAAGTGCCAGAACAGCTTTCCGGCGTCCTGACTCTGACGGTGCGCCGGTTCCATCGACGGCCTCCGCCTGGTGCCGGTATGCTTTCGGTGGCCTTATGTACCCAGAGGGGCCGCCTCATGCGGTGCTGGGCGGAGCTTACTGCCCGGTTCGGCGGTAGAAGGAAACGCCCCAAGTCATACACCAGGTCAGGCGATCATCGCGGGCAAGCGGGCAGTTCTGCTTTGGTGCAGGCCAGCGGCAGCGGAATGAGGGAGTAGAGGGTGTCGTCTTACCCCGCGCCGGAAAGAGAAGGGCGCACCCCAACTGAGCGGGGGGGATACCCAAGGGGGTACGCCCCCTTTGGGCGCGCTTTTGGTTACTTTTCTCGCGTAAGAAAAGTAACCCCAGCGGAGCGCCGCCCCTGCCGCCGCAGGCGGCAAAATGCTCTTTGGGTACTTTCTCTGGTGTAAGAGAAAGTACTTCGCCCGCCGGCGCGGGAACCGGCGTCCTTGCCTCCAGGCGAAGCCCAGGGGCGGGAAAGTGATAAAACCATCCGAATATGGCTATCATCAGGGGGTGAAACCATGTCTATCCCGGAGCGGTTCCTGGACGAGCTGAGCAGCCGGATCAATATTGTGGATGTGGTGTCCGCCTATGTTTCCCTGACCAAAAAGGGGAGTAACTACTGGGGACTGTGCCCCTTCCACCATGAGAAGACTCCGTCCTTCTCCGTCAACGAGCCCAAGCAGATCTTTCACTGCTTCGGGTGCGGGAAGGGGGGCGGTGCCTACCGGTTCCTGATGGAGATTGAGGGCATTACCTTTCCGGAGGCGGTGAGCAAGCTGGCCCAGCGGGAGGGCATGACCGTGCCGGAGGAGGGCAGAGGCGACCAGAATTGGCAGGAGGAGCGCCGGCGCATCCTAGAGCTGAACAAGCAGGCCGCCCGGTTTTACCGCGCCATGCTCTCCCAGCCGGAGGGGGAACGAGTGGCGGAATACATCCGGGACAAGCGGCACATCAGCCCCAAGTTCTCTGCCCGATTTGGCCTGGGTGCCGCGCCGGACAGCTGGGACGCCCTCACCCGGGCTATGGTGGACGAAGGCTATGCCAAGACGGACCTGCTCCAGGCAGGACTGGCGGTGGCGGGAAAGAACGGGGGCGTCTATGACAAGTTCCGCAACCGCCTGATGCTGCCGGTGATCGATGCCCGGGGGGATGTGATCGGCTTTACCAGCCGGGTGATGGATGACTCCCAGCCCAAGTACCTGAACACCCCGGAGACCGCCATTTTCAAGAAGCGGAACATCCTCTACGGCATCAACTACGCCAAGAAGACCAAGCGGCCCAACCTGATTCTGGTGGAGGGCAACATCGATGTGATCACCATGCACCAGTCGGGCTTTGACAACACTGTGGCCACCATGGGTACCGCCCTCACCGAGGACCACATCCGACAGCTGGGCCGGTACACCAAGGAGCTGGTGCTCTGCCTGGACAACGACGCGGCGGGGGTGGACGCCACCCAGCGGGCCATCGCCCTACTGAAGAACTCAGGGATCCAGGTCCGGGTGCTCCAGCTCCCCCGGCGGAAGACGCCGGAGGGGGAACTGGTGAAGCAGGATCCGGACGATTACATCAAGCGATATGGGCCTCAGGCCTTTGAGGGGCTGATGGACCAGAGCGCCAATCCTGCGGAGTATCGCCTGGCCATGCTCCAGAAGGACTTCGACCTGGAAAAGGACGACCAGAAGGCCCAGTACCTGCTGGCCGCGGCGGAGGTGGTGGCCGGCCTGGCAAGCCCGGTGGAGCGGGAGATCTACGGAAACCGGGCGGCGGATGCGGCAGGTATCTCCCACGAGGCCATGGGCCAGGAGGTAGAACGGCTGCGAAAGAGAAAGGGCTGGGAAAATCGGCGTAGGCAGGAGCGGAAGGATTTGGCTCCGGCCCAGCAACTTCAGCCCAAGGACCGTTCCTTGCGCTACCATGATCTCCGTTCCGCCCGGGCGGAAGAGGGCCTCCTGCGGGTTGTACTGCTGGATGGAGAGTACTTTCGGCAGCTGGATGACCTGGGGGAGGAAGACTTCTCCTCTCCGCTGTTGGGGCGGGCCTTCACCCTGCTGAAACAACAGTGGCAGGCAGGGCGGGGACCTAGCCTAGCGGCTCTAGACGGAGTTTTTTCTCCCCAGGAGGCGGATCACTTGTCCGCTATTTCCCAGCAGCCTCAGAGCGCCAACACCGCCCTAGAGGCCCTGGAGGATTACAAGCGTATCATTCTTGCGCACAGCCGCAAGGAAAATATACACACCGGCGAGGACCTGGCACAGTTGCGGGACGCGCTGAAACAGAAAAAACGCTATGGAGGATGACGACCTATGGCAGATAAGAAGAAGACCGGCGGCAAAAAGAACGAGGCACCCATCTCCACCCTGGTGAGCAAGGAGAAGTTCGAGGCGGCCAAGGCGGATTTGGCCAAGATGGTGGAAGGGATTCAGGGCGGTGAGAAGCTGCTGGAGCTGGTGGACGCCGGCTATAAGAAGGGCAAGCTGTCCTCCGGAGAGCTGATGGAAGTTCTGGAATCCCTGAGCCTGGAGAGCGAGCAGCTGGACAAGATCTATGACGTGCTGGAGAACCTGGGAGTGGATACCGCCGGGGACGACGATCTGGCCGGCATGGACGATGACCTTCTGGTCCCCCCGGGCGACGAGCTGGAGGAGCTGCCCGAGGAGGAATTGGTGGATCCCAACGCCCTGGTGGACTCCTTCGCTGTGGACGACCCGGTGCGCATGTACCTCAAGGAGATCGGAAAAGTGGACCTGCTCACCCCGGAGAAGGAGGTAGAGCTGGCCCAGACCATGGGGAAGGGCAGCGAGGCCAGGGAGCAGCTGGAGGAGATGGAGCAGTCCGGCGAGGAGATCCCGGAGGAGGTGCGCTCGGAGCTGGAGAAGCTGATGAAGGAAGGCAAGAAGGCCGAGCAGCAGCTGGCCGAGGCCAACCTCCGTCTGGTGGTGTCCATCGCCAAGCGGTACGTGGGCCGGGGGA
>ERZ827492.3331-NODE-3331-length-10229-cov-3.317672_pt1 | contig 10229 bp, 8 predicted proteins | sample MGYA00519704_ERZ827492 | MGnify/ENA primary metagenome ERZ827492 (study PRJEB31778, sample SAMEA3449325) | human gut metagenome | biome: human gut; feature: human-associated habitat; material: faeces | place: United Kingdom | collected 2010/2012 ...
CATGCTCCAGCCCCTCCGCCACGCCCCCCTCGCTCCAGGCGGTCACCCGCAGCCCTCGGCCCACCCGGCCTATCCCCTGGTGGTGGTTGCTGTTCACCTGGAACATCGGCCCATACCCCCCCGCCAGCAGGCTGCCCGGCAGGGCCCGGACCGGGTGGACCACGTCCTTCTCACCCTGGTGGAAGGGGACCAGTCCCTCTCCCAGGTCCTGGATGAGGTCGCCCCCCGCCCACACATTGGCCACCTGGTGTCCACGGCAGATGGCCAGCACTGGCTTCCCCGCCCCCAGAAAGGCGTCCAGCAGGGCCAGCTCCGCTTTGTCCCTGGCCCGGTCGATGTCCCGGGAGCCCCGGTTGGCCTGGCCGAACAAGGCCGGGTCCAGGTCGCCGCCTCCCGCCAGGATCATCCCGCCGTACTCCCGTGGATCGGGCTCCGGCAGGTAGGCCGGGCAGGGCCAGCCCCCGGCGGCGGCCACCGCCCGCTCATAGTTGACCGGGTCCCCCCCGCCGGTGGAAATCAGGATTCTCATGGTCTTACCCCCTCGCAGCCTCTTGCTTTCTCCTGCTGGGCAGGACGTCGGTCACGGACAATCCCTGGGCCAACAGGGCGGCGGCGTACAGCACCAGCCCCAGCAGGGCGGTGAGGACGCAGGCCCAGCCCTCCGGGCAGCCCGCCCCCAGCAGCACTCGAAAGAACAGCCGGCACCACAGCCCCATGAACACCGCCGAGAGCAGGGGCCGGACGAACCAGGGGAACACCTTGGGCTGCAGCCCGGCAGCCCGCAGCACCGATATCAGGTTCAGCCCCGCTCCTACCACGGCAGACAGTACGAATCCGAATACGAATCCCTCCAGCCCCCACTGGGGCACCAGGGCCCAGGTGCAAATGAGCTGGGCCGCGTCGCTGAGGATGGCATTTCGGGCCCCCCGTCCCTGGAGGCCCAGGCCATTGAGGGCTCCCCCTAGCACCGACTGGTAGCACCCCAACAGGGTACCCACGGCCAGGGGGAGAATGAACTCCCCCACCTGGTTATTTTGGAACAGAGCACGGCCTACCGTGGGCCCCACTACCGCCAGCAGCGCCATGGCGGGTGCCATGAGCAGGGAGGTGGCGGACACCACCCGGTCCAGAAAGCCCGCCGCGGCCTGGCGGTTCCCCCGGGCGGTGCGCCGGGCCAGGTCGGGCACCATCACCAGGCACAGCGCCCCGATGAACCCGGTGGGCAGGGCCAGCAGGGGCAGGGTCATGCCGCTGACCACGCCGAACTGGGCCATGGCCCCGGAGGCGTCCATTCCCCCTGCCACCAGTCGGGCGGGGATGAGCACCGCGTTGGCCGACCCCAGCAGGGTGCCCAAGAGAGAGGTCGCCCCCACGGGCAGGGCGATGGAAAACAGTTCCCGCCGGGTGACCCGCGTCTGGGGCGGCCCCGGGGGCTCCCGCCGCCAGAGGCGGCGGAATAGGAAGGTCAGGGTGGCGGCGGAGCACACCTCGCACACCACCATGCCCGCCACGATGATGCCCACCGTCCGCTCCTCGTTCTGGGGCAGCAGCAGGACCAGCAGGGCCAGCACCGCCCCCGCCCGCACCAGCTGCTCCACCGTCTCTGAGGCGGCGGGAGGCCGCACCCGGCCGATGCCGTAGAAGCAGTGCTTATGGAGGTTCTCTACCCCGGTGAGCAGCACGCAGGGCACCAGCAGCACGATGCCCAGCCGGGTACGGGCGTCCCCGATGAGGTAAACCGAGATGGGGTCGGAGAGCAGGACCACCAGGACACCCAGGGGGACGGCCACCAGGAAGAAGCAGCCCAGGGCCCGGCGCAGGGTAAGGCGCACCGCCCCCGTGTCCCCCAGAGCGTAGTGCCTGGCGGACAGGGTGGACACTGCCACGGTGAGCCCCACCGCCGTCAGGGACAGCAGCACCGAGTACACCGGCATCACCAGCTGGTACAGTCCCATAGTCTCCGCCCCGATGAGCCGGGACAGGGCGATGCGGTAGAGAAAGCCCACCACCTGGGAGAACAGCCCGGTAGCAGTGAGCAGCAAGGTTCCGGCGACGATGGATCCCATGGCCAGCCCTCCCCACATGGAAACTTCAGTCCCATCCTATGTGGAAGAGGCTGTCCCACATGCCCGCTGCTCCCCAGAGAATGGTTGCCCCCCGGCTGTCGCCGGGGGGTAGCTTTTTCCATATGGCCCGGACCCGCTCACCGTTTGGTCCGACGGGGCATATGCTGTTTCAAAGGAGGCTAGCCTATGGATCAGGACGCACTGCGGGACGATCTGAACACTCTGGATCAGTCAGCCCAGTTCCTCATTGTCCTTGTGGCCTCCCTGTTTCTCTCCCTGCGGGCCATTCTGCTCCAACGGGAACAGGTATGCGCCGCTCTTGTGGGGGAAGTACCTCCCCAGACCTCCGTCTATCCTCTGCGGCATACCGCCGGCTCCCTCACCGTGGGCGCGCTTGGTTTCTTCCTGTGCCTGGCCGCTCGTGCCTTATCTCAGGCTACTCCGGATGACCCCATGGTTCAGCGGTCCGCCCGCTCCGGCCTGGCTGCCTCTATTTTGGTATTCGCCGCAGCGGCCATCCGCCTGGATGACACGGAATTTCTCCATGCCGCCCCGCCGCCATCCAATCGGCCAAACCGATGAGGGCTCCGCTATCCGCTATATTTCCTCCGCCCGGGTCAGCTCTCCGGTGACTGCGTCCAGGTAATAGTGCGCCGTATTGCTGCGCACCAGCCAGACGGGACTGAGGCTGACTGAGCCGGAGAAGGACTGCTCGGCCAGGTAGCCCGGCTCCATGGCCAGGATCTGGGAGCACACATCTCCGCTGCCCAGGATCCCGTCCAGGAAACGCAGCAGGGCGGTGGGCAGGGTGATGGTTTCCCCCTGGCCCGCCGCGGCCCCAGCCGGGTCGGCCATCAGCAGCACACCCTCCATTCCGGTCAGGCTCCCCTCCTCATAGGTGAAGGCCACCTGGCAGGAGAACAGAGGCGCCCCCTGCCACAGTTGCCGAAAGGACACCGTTCCGGTACCCCCGTCCAAGCTGCTCTCTAGGACTTCGGCTTCCACTCCCATTTCCTCTAGCAGGCCGGCGGCATGGTTCTGAGGATCCTGGCTGTACCAATCCTCCTCTCCGCTCATCCGGCCGGAGATGGCTCCCCCCGCCCGGATGCTCACCTCGCCTCGGTTGCCCCGGTAGGCGTACAGGCCTCCTCCCTGATTTTTCGGCTCCACCGTTTCCCCCAGCAGGGCTCCGGCCAGCGCCCCTTCCCGCTCCAGGTTTCGCTCCACTGACAGGGGAGACATGTCTAACGCATCCTCCAGTCCCTCCTGAAACACCTGGATGCCGCTGCGCTCCAGCACCTCCACTGCCTGGGCAAGAGCGGAAGCCTGGTAGTTCTCCGTCTCCTCCCGGCGCATACCCACGAGCACCAGCAGAAAGCCGTTGACCAGCAGCAGCAGCAGGATGATAATGTTTTTGACCTTGCTCCACTCCATGGACGGAAGCGACCTCCTTTCCTGCCTTCGGCAGACGTTCCGGTTTCGCTCAAGGGCACTTGGAGATTTCGCCCCCGCCCTCCCGAAGGGCTAAGGTTGTCGGATCCAGCCCCGACAGGCGGGCGATTTCTTGCACGCGCAGAAAGTCACCAAAGGTGCCCTCCTTAGATATCCCCCAAAACCAGAGACTACTGTGCCACCCAAATGGGAGACACTTCTTCCTCTCCCTGGTCCCGATACTGCATTACCAGCTCCCGCCGCTGGTCAGTCAGGGCGGGCAGCATTACCGCCGCCCGCTCCATAGGCAGCATCAGAGCCTGCTGACCGGTGGCAGTGTAGCTGCGGAAATGGAGCGTAAAGTCGGACACATAGCCATCCCGGATCAGAAACTGAGCCGCCCACCCCTCCTCATACAGCCACACAGAGCCGCCGTCCAGCTGGTAACCAAACAGGATCTGCCACCCATCTTCGGTCTCCTCTGCTGAGATCAGGTGCAGCCGGGCAGCACCGCACCTGGCCCCCACCGTATCCTCCGCCAGCTTGCGCACGGTTTCGATCATCTCGGCCAGGGTGGGTTCCTGTCCGCTGTGGGCAACTGGGTATTTTCCTTCCTGAGCCGCCCGGTAGATCACCGTGCCGTCGCTGCGCACCTCCAACCGGGTCTCCTCCTCCAGGAATGCCTCGCCTCCGCTGACGGAGGTGTGGTTCTGGCCGTTGAAAGACAGGGCCTCCAGCAGCCACGACAGGTTGCCTCCGGAGGACAGGGGCGTGGACACGGAGTACACCTGAGCCGACACCTCCTCCGTAATCAAGGTATAGGGGTCCAGCAACTGGGAGAGCTGCTCCGATTCAAAGGCGAACTGGGCTCCGTTCTCCTCCATTCCTTCCACAACAGGCTCCAGGTGAAGGGCCACAGACAGCTCCGTGGTGCAGGCATAGAAATCGCCAGAGGACTCCTGGTAGCCCAGCAGTACCTGGCCGTTTGCCCCCTGGGCCAGCACCAGGCGCCGGGCAGCGCCTGACAGGACGCACTCCCCCCCTGGCTGAAGCCAGCTACCCAGGGCAGACAGGGGAATCTGGCCAGAGAAATCAAAGTAGATCCCTGGGCTCTGGAGGTATTCTTGCCATTGGGTCTCATCCACATGGGCCGCCTCTCCGGCGGAGATCAGCGCTTCCCCCAGCAGAGGGCCGGTCTGGGCAAACAGGCTGTCCACCTGTGTCTGGTTATACTGTACCCCGTAGCGGCCATTTTGGGTATTGACGGCGATGCGGGAGGGATAGGCCGCCGCCGTCAGCGTCACCGTCCCGCTCCCCCCTCCCTCCGGCAGGGCATCTTCCCCGGAGAGTAGTCCGCTGTCCTGCACCAGGGGAGTCATGGTCAAAAGGTAAATGGCGGACAGAGACAGCAGAACAATGGCCATGTCCTTTCCCCACTCCAGCCAGCGGCGTTTCCCTCTCATGCTTCTCCTCCCTCCTGGTCAGGTCCATCCACCGGAAGCTCCATGCGGATGGTCAGCCCAGGCTCTTTCTTGTCTACCAGGTAGAGAGCGCCCTGGTGGAGGTCCACAATTTCCTTGGCAATGGACAGCCCCAGCCCCGTCCCGCCGGACTGGCGGGAGCGGGCCTTATCCACCCGGTAGAACCGCTCAAAGATCCGGTCCCGGTCGGTGTCCGGGATGCCGATGCCGTTGTCGTCCACCTCCATCCACACCCGGTCCCCCACAGTCCCAGCCCGGAGCACGATGGTCCCCCCGTCGGGGGTATACTTGATGGCGTTGGAGACGATGTTCATCATCACCTGCATCACCCGTTCCTGGTCAGCCAGTACCTCCGGCATCCCGTCAGGCACCTCCAGGCGGACGGTGTGAGCGTGTTTTTGAGCGTCCAACAGCACCGCCTGATAGGTATCCCGCACTGCCTTGTCAAAGTGGAAACGGGTGAGGTTGAGCTCACTGCGGCCGGAGTCGAACCTAGACAGGGTAAGCAAGTCCTGGACGATGTGAGTCATCCGGTCGGACTCGTTCAGAATCACTCCCAAGAAATTTCTGGCCATCTCCGGGGTCATATCCCCCAGCCCCTCCTCCAGCGTTTCGGCGTAGCTGCGAATGTTGGTCAGAGGGGTACGCAACTCGTGGGATACATTGGCCACAAAGTCCTTGCGCATCTGCTCAGCGGCACGCTGTTCGGTGACATCGTGAATGAGCACCAGCACGCCCCCCTGGTCCCCCCGGGCGAAGGGGGCAAGTAGCAGTTCCAGGGACCGACCGGCCACCTGCCGCTCTCCCGACAGATGCCCATCCACCTGCTCCACCTGTTCTAGGGGAAACAGGTCGCCGAACAGCGCGCCGTAACTGTCCTCCGGGCTGAAGGTCCGGCGGAGCATCCGACTGGCAGCGGGGTTGGAGTGGATGACCCACCCCTCCCGGTCAAAGGCCACCACGCCATCGGCCATGTGGAGGAAGAGGGTGTCCAGTTTGTTGCGTTCGTTCTCCACGGCGGCCACCGTGTCGTGGAGCTGCTGAGCCATGGAGTTGAAGCTCTCGGTGAGCTGGCCGATCTCGTCACGGGAGGTGACCTCCAGCTTTTTGGAAAAATCTCCGGCAGCCACCTCCTGCAGACCGTCAGTGAGACGCTGGAGGGGAGTAACCATGGTCTTGGACAGCAGGAAGGACAGCAAGATAGAGATGATCAGCCCCAGAGCCAGGGCCTCCAGAATCAGGGTAAACATCTCGCCGTTTAGGCTCTGGGCGGTCTCCCGGTTGTCCAGGATGTAGATCACATAGGACTCGTCCCCCCGGGTGATAGGGACGGCGGCGTCCATGTAGCTGGCCGCCGCATCGCTGTCCATCCCCGCCCGGCCCAACAGCGCGGCAGAGATGTTAGGGGTGATCTCCAGCCCCCCTTCCGGCTCCTCGGCGGATCCTGCCAGATATCGGCCGGTCTCTCCATCCAACACATAGTAGTTCCGGTTCCGGCCATCCACCCCCAGCACCCCCACATAGGCGGAGAGCACCTCGTCCAGCATGGCAGCCCCATCGGTCTCCCCCTCAGTGGGCACCTGCAGGTCCCTGAGGAAATCAGTATTGTCCTCCCCAAAGGCGTCGGCCACTTGTCCGTAGAACTCGTTGATGTAGTAGCCGGTGACCGAATTCATTAGGAAAGCGCCCACCACCGTCATCAGAGACACGATGAGCAGTACCATGATGAGCACCAGCTTCATATGTAATCCACGGCGCACAGCGGGCACCTCCTCATTTCAAGCTTGCCAGGGAGCATTCCTGCAGGTAGTTTTCTATGGTCGCCAGGGTTCGTCCCGGCCGGCGGAGGGCGGCTTGGGAATCCAGCTTCAACCCCTTAGTATACCGCTGGAGCAGATTCCTCCTCCCACAAGGGAATGCCCCTCGCCTACTGGTGTAAGAACCGACGACTTTCCCAGCCTCATGCTACGGCAACTATACGCTTCTTTGTCTCCGCTCTGCACACACAGAAAGAAGGCCATCCTTCGGCCAAAACCAGAAGGGAAAGCGGCATTTCCGCTCCCAGGGCGGAATTTACGACAGTGACAGCACAAACTGCAGCGCCGCCCGGGGCGTGCGGGCCCCGTGGTATCGCTCCCAGACGGTCGCCCTCTCGTGGAGTTCTTCCCGGGGAAGGGTCACACCATGCCGATCGGCCAGCTGGTCCACGAAGGAGAGGAACTCCCCTTTGTCCAACCCTTGGAACAGCACCCGGATGCCGAACCGGTCGGCCAGGGAGGTGGTCTCCCGGATGGTCTCCGTCCGGTCCACCTCGTCCCCCAGGCGCTGGGACAAGCTCTGGCGTACCAGGTGGCGGCGGTTGGAGGTGGCGTACACCGCCACGTTGTCCGGACGGGGGGCCACGCTCCCCTCTAGGATGGTCTTGAGCACCGAGTAGGCGGTAGAGTCCTGATCCAGGGCCAAATCGTCGATGAACAGGATAACCTTCTGCCGTCGGCCCTCCAGGGTGCGGATGAGGGCGGGCAGGCCGCCCAAATCCTCCTTGTCTGCCTGGACGATGCGCAGGTCCTCCGCCCCGGGCAGGTGGAGCAGGCTCTTCACCGTGGCCGACTTGCCCGTGCCGCTCTCCCCGTAGAGGAGTATGTTGTTCACCGGGCGGCCCTCCAGCAGGGCCAGGGTGTTGCGCCGGACGGCCTCCCGCTGGCGCTCGTAGCCCAGCAGGTCGTCCTCGTCAGGGCTGTCCGGGTGGGGCACGGGGATGAGCTGCCCGTCCTGCCAGCAGAAGGCTCGGTACTTGCCCAGCAGGCCCGCCCCCTCTCGGCGGTAGGCCTCTGTGAGGGCCTCAAAGGAGAAGGGCACTCCGGACCGCCACCGGGGCAGCCCGGTGAGCACCCCCTGGTAGTCGTTGTCCAGCAGCTGACCCAGCCGCCCCAGCCACTTATCGCAGTCCACGCTGGCCAGCAGGGCGAAGGCGGACACGTCCATCCGGGCCCCCTGCTCCAGGGCGGGGTCCCGCCGCCCCCCCTCGCACAGCCGGGGGTAGGGCCCCTCCGACCAGCGCAGGGCCTGGCCCAGCCACTCCCCCAGCCCGCCGCACCCGGCCACCTGGAGGCGGTAGAACACATCGGTGTAGGCCTCCAGTCCCCCCAGCCCGTCCCCGTGGGCGGCGCAGCGGGTCAAGCGCAGGGCGGCAGACAGCACCGGCTGGTCCAGCAGGTCCTTATAAACCGTGATGCCCTGCAGGCAGGCCAGCATGTGTTTGAAGTTCATGTAGGTCACCTCGTCCGCGTCATTTCCCCCATTATACCCCGGCAGGGCGGGAATGGCAATTCTCTTTTTCCCGGATCAGAAAGGAGAAAGGGCCAATTTCCCATCTTTCTATTTTTCACCCAGTGTGGTATACTAAGAAAAATACAGTATGGAGGTTGATCCAGCCATGGAGCTGACGGAGAAAACTTTGAGCAGCAAGCTGGTGTATAACGGCGGCCTGCTGAAAGTATACTACGACACGGTGGAGCTGGTGGATGGTTCCACCTCCTGGCGGGAGGTAGTACGTCACCCCGGCGCGGTGGTGATGGTGCCGGTAGACGACCAGGGCAACGTCTACCTGGTGCGGCAGTACCGCTACCCCTACGGCAAAGTGGTACTGGAAGTACCCGCGGGAAAGCTGGAATACGGAGAGGAACCCTTCCCGGCCGCCCAACGGGAGCTGGAGGAGGAGATCGGCGCCCGAGCGGGCAGGTGGACTCCCATGGGGCAGATGCTGCCCACCCCCGGTTTTTGCGATGAGCTGCAGCATGTCTACCTGGCTCGGGATCTGGACTTTGGGGAAAACCATCCCGATGCGGACGAGTTTCTGGAGGTTGTCAAGCTGCCCCTACAGGAAGCGGAGGAGATGGCGGTAGACGGCCGCCTGGAGGATTCCAAAACCGTGGCGGCCATTCTGCGGGCCTGCCGCGTCCTGGAGCGTGAGGAGCATGGAAAGTAAGAAGATCCTTGTGGTGGAGGACGAGAAGAACATCGTGGACATCCTGGTGTTCAACCTGCGGCGAGAGGGCTACGGGACACTGGAGGCCTACGATGGCGTGACGGGACTCCAGTTGGCCCTGGACCAGGACCCGGACCTGATCCTGCTGGACTTGATGCTGCCCCGGCTGGACGGCTTCGAGGTGTGCCGCCGACTGCGGGAGCAGGGGCGTGCCACTCCGGTGATCATGCTCACTGCCCGGGAGGAGGAGACGGACAAGGTGCTGGGGCTGGAGCTGGGGGCGGACGACTACATCACCAAGCCCTTCTCCATGCGGGAGCTGCTGGCCCGGGTGAAGGCCAACATCCGCCGCTCCGCCATGGCTCCCTCCGTCCCCTCCCACAAACTGGAGCTGGGGCGGATCACCGTGGACGAGCAGGCCATGACAGTGAGCAAGGACGGGGCCCCCCTGGACCTATCCCAGCGGGAGTACGAGCTGGTACATACTCTGGCCACCCACCGGGGGCAGGTGCTCTCCCGGGAGGCGCTGATGGAGCAGGTGTGGAACTACGAGGGCTACGTGGGGGACGTACGGGCAGTGGATGTGGCCATACGTCGTCTGCGGGAGAAGATCGAGGACGATCCTGCGGACCCCAAGTTCATATTGACCCGCCGGGGGCTGGGGTACGCTTTCGGAGCTTGACTCTCCCCATGGATAAATCCAGGTGTTTTACGCCGCAACCCGGTAAAATACGTTACCACTCAAAATCAAAAATTGATGCAGAAAAAGTTGCTGGGAAATCACCTGCTTGGGGCAGTTTCCTAGCAACTCTTTCTTTTGCCTATTCTTTTGTGATTCTTTTTTACAACAGGCACCAAACGCAGGCTCAGGGAGAGCAGATCGGCAGGCGAAGGCCGTACGCTCCTAAGGTCCTCCGGAAAGCCATGGGGCATCAGCCCGAGTGCGCCGGCAGCTTTCCGGTATCCTGGGCAGAATGGTACACCAGTTCCTTCAGCGGTTTTGCACACCCAGTTGGCTGCCAGCCGGGCAAAGGCTAGGGAAGGGGTAGGTTTACCAAAGGAACACCCCATGGGGTGCCTGGCCCGGCAGAGTCCGGGGGTAAGGCCCGCTCAATAGGCCCGGTTATCATAGGGATAATAGCTCCACCCCAGCACCATCCGCTGGTCTAAGGGACAGGAACCTCCATCCCGGCCGTAGTTCAGATACCGTCCGTTCTCATAAGCTCCGCCCTCGCAAAGGATACTGCTCCCGTCCGTGTCCAG
>ERZ827492.3332-NODE-3332-length-10224-cov-3.669387_pt1 | contig 10224 bp, 10 predicted proteins | sample MGYA00519704_ERZ827492 | MGnify/ENA primary metagenome ERZ827492 (study PRJEB31778, sample SAMEA3449325) | human gut metagenome | biome: human gut; feature: human-associated habitat; material: faeces | place: United Kingdom | collected 2010/2012 ...
GTATGCGGATGCGCTTAACGGCTTATCGTCAGATAACAAAAGCATCTCGGCTGAGATTAAGTCGCTTTCCGACAGCGTTACCGCAGGCTTTGACAAGACCTCAAAGACGGGCGAGTATGCGGATGCTCTTAACGGCTTATCGTCAGATAACGAAAGCATCTCGGCTGAGATTAAGTCGCTTTCGGACAGCGTTGCCGCAGGCTTTGATAAAACCTCAAAGACGGGCGAATATGTGTCTGTGCTTGACGGCTTATCGACAGATAACGAAAGTCTTTCGGCTGATATTAAGTCACTTTCGGACAGCGTTGCCGCAGGCTTTGATAAAACCTCAAAGACGGGCGAGTATGCACAATCTCTGCTTGATGCAGAGAATACGGCAAATACGATCCGCCGTGAGATGAATCTGTTCAAAAGGCAGTCATATCTCAGAAAATTGTATTTTCATCCCGGTGAACGTGAAGCTCTGGCAAAATTGTTCAGTGACGCTATGAACAGAGAGGACAGCGCACAACGGTTCAGCGCACTTATAAGCGGACTTGACAACGAGAGCAGAAATACCGTTTCCGATATAATTCATCGTATGGGAATGATAGCGGACGGCAACAAGTCCTTGCAGGATGTCTATACACAGCGTGAGCAGGAAGAATTCGTTCGTATGAATGATGAATTCAGCTCAAAGATAGTAAAGTTGAACGATAATCTTTATTATTACAACGGTTATTATCTTCCTGTGAATCAGTTTGACAGCAGTGTTTTCTATTCAAAATACGCTATTGATGAGCTGACCACACTGGACAGTGTGAGAAATAAGGATATAATCGACGCAGGCGGATATGTCGGTGACACGGCGCTTCTGTTCTCGTCATATACGGATAAGAGCATTCATGTATTTGAGGCTTCTCCCTCAAATATGGATATTATCCGTGAAACGATAAGGCTGAATCATCTCGAGAACATAGTGCCTGTAAGCAAGGCGCTGGGCGAGAAAAGCGGCACGGCAACATTCAGTCTGGGCGAGCGCAATTCCTGCAATTCCCTTGTTGAACGTCCCGGTTATAATTATCCGAATCATATCGAAGTTCCCGTTATTACTCTTGATGATTATGTACGGGAAAACAATCTCGAGGTCGGTCTTATAAAGGTTGACATCGAGGGAGGTGAGCAGCTGCTGCTCAAGGGCGCTGTCGAAACCATCCGCACTCAGCACCCGATACTTCTCATCAGCATTTATCATTCGGCAAACGATTTCTTTGAGATTAAGCCTATGATAGAGAAAATGTGCGACAAATACACCTTCAGAATAATTAAACCCGCCAATTCGGCTATTGTTATTGAAACAATACTGTTAGCCGAGGTCAGAGATGAAAGCGGCGAAAATATCATTAATTCGTAAAGGAAAAATCAATATGGATATGTCATTTTACAAGGGTAAAACTGTACTGATAACAGGTCACACAGGCTTCAAGGGAAGCTGGATGTGCAAATTGCTTTCTATGGCAGGAGCAAAAGTTATCGGTTATTCTCTCAATCCCCCCACAACACCCTCTCTTTTTGAGCTTTCCGGAGTTGAGAAGGAAATAGTTTCGGTTATAGGCGATATAAGAGATCTTGCAAAGCTGAACGAAACAATGCAGAAGTACCGCCCCGAAATAGTAATTCATATGGCGGCACAGCCCATAGTAAGAGAAAGCTACGCAGAGCCTGTCTACACATACGAAACAAATGTTATGGGTACTGTCAATATATGCGAGGCTGTAAGGCTGTGCGACAGCGTAAAATCATTCGTAAACGTAACCACCGATAAGGTTTACAAGAACAACGAATGGGAGTGGGGATACCGTGAAAATGACGCACTTGACGGCTATGATCCTTATTCCAACTCAAAGAGCTGCTCGGAGCTTGTAACAAGCTCTTATATTAAGTCGTTCTTCTATAACCGTGACATTGCGGTTTCGACCTGCCGTGCAGGTAACGTTATCGGAGGCGGCGACTTTGCAAAGGACAGAATCATCCCCGATTGCGTAAGAGCAATGGAGGCTAAGCAGGAGATAACAGTAAGAAATCCTTATTCGACACGTCCCTATCAGCACGTTCTTGAGCCGGTCGTTACATATCTTGTGCTTGCAATGAAGCAGTACGAGGACAAGAGCCTTGCCGGTAATTATAATATCGGTCCGGATGACTGCGACTGCGCCGCTACAGGCGAGCTTGTCGATCTGTTCTGTTCACACTGGGGCGACGGTGCTTCGTGGAAAAACGTTGCGGATAAGAACGCTCCCCACGAGGCTAATTTTCTTAAGCTCGATTGCTCAAGAATAAAGCGTGTACTCGGATGGAGTCCCCGCTGGCATATTTCCGACGCTATTGAAAAGGTGACCGAGTGGAGCAAGGTATATCTTTCAGGCGGCGACATTAGCGCCGTTATGGAAAAGCAGATAAACGAATATCTGGAGGTAAAGTAATGAAAAAAGCTCTTGTTACAGGTGCAAACGGCTTTGTCGGAAGTGCGCTTGTGCGTGAATTGGTAAAGAATAATGTTGAGGTAATCGCACTTGACCGTGACGGTTGCAATAACAACATACCCGAAAATGTAAGATTTGTGGCTCACGAGCTTTCCGAATCGTCAAAGCTCGCCGATATTATCCCTGACCGTGATATTGATGTATTCTATCACTTTGCATGGGTAGGCTCGGCAGGCCCTGCGAGAGCAGACACCGCTTTACAGCTCAATAATGCTCAGTGGACGGTAGATTGTCTGCGTGTGGCAAAGGATATGGACTGCAAGAAGTTTGTATGTGCCGGCTCTATAATGGAGCATGAAACAATATCAGCCGCATTCAGACAGGGTAATAAGCCCGGTGCCGGCTACATATACGGAAGCGGTAAACTTGTTGCTCATACAATGTGTATGAGCGTTGCCGCACAGATAGGTATAGATCTTTGCTGGGCAAAGATAACCAACGCATACGGTGCAGGTGAGCTTTCACCCCGTTTTGTAAATACGACCATCAGAAAGATTATAAACGATGAGCCTTTACAGTTCACAAGCGGTACACAGAATTATGACTTTGTATATATAGACGATGTTGCAAGAGCGTTCTATCTCATCGGAGAGAACGGAAAGCCTTTCTGCCATTATCTTATAGGCAGCTCGGATGCAAAGCCGCTCAGAGAATTTGTTCTTGAGATGAAGGCTGCACTGGCTCCCGACAAGGAGTTCGTGTTCGGAGATGTTCCGTTCACAGGCGTAAATATGCCGCTGTCGGATTTTGATTGTTCGATTACGGAAAAGGATACAGGCTTCAGAGCTACAATACCTTTTGGTGAAGGCGTCAAAAAAACAATGGATTGGATTAAGGAGCAGAAATGATACAGAAGTTTGAATTCAAGGAAACAGAGATTAAGGGACTTATAGAAGTAACTCCCTTCAATGCCGATGATATAAGAGGCTGTTTCACAAAGGATTATTCGAAGGAAGTGTTCGAGGCAAACGGCATAAAGCACGATCTTGCCGAGGTTTTCTATACGACAAGCTACAAGGGCGTTATCCGTGCACTTCATTTTCAGCGTGAGAAACAGCAGCCCAAGCTGGTACGCTGCATACACGGACACGTTTACGATGTAGTAGTCGATTTACGCAAGGACAGCCCCACGTTCAAGAAGTGGCTTGCATTTGAGCTTATCGGTGAAAAGCACAACGAAATACTCGTTCCCGCAGGTTGCGCTCACGGTTATCTTGTACTTGAGGACAGCATAGTATCCTACAAGTGCGGAGAAAAATTCTACGGCGAATATGATGACGGCATTATGTGGAACGATCCCGACATTGCAGTAGACTGGAAGCTTGACAGAGTTGGCGGAATTGATAAGGTTATACTTGCCGATAAGGACAAGAATCTGCAGACCTTTAAAGAATTCATGAGCAAGTACGGTGGCTTTTGATGAGCAGTTTTGATTTTGACACCCTTATAGTCGGCTGTGGACTTTCCGGAGCGGTAATCGCCCGTCATTTAGCGGAAAAAGGCAAGAATGTCGAGATATGGGAACGCAGGAACCACATCGGCGGCAATATGTACGACCACGTTGACGATCACGGAATACTCGTACAGGATTACGGTCCGCACACATTCCACACGAAAGAGAAATATCTTTTTGATTATATGTGCCGCTATGAGCAGTGGTCTGATTACAAGCTGACCTGCGGTGCGGTATGGAACGATACATATACCCCCACCCCCTTCAACTTTACCACGATTGATAAGTTCTTTGATAAGCAAAAGGCAGAAACGCTCAAGGCAAAGCTGACTAAGGTTTACGAGGGCAGACCGACCGCTACTGTGGTTGAAGTTCTCGAAAACGAGGACGATGATATAAGAGCATACGCTCAGTATCTTTTCGATAACGATTATGCACCATATACAGCTAAGCAGTGGGGCGTATCTCCCTCTGAAATTGACCCGTCCGTGCTTAAAAGAGTACCTCTGCGTTTTTCATATGACGAGGGATATTTCGATGACGCTTATCAGGTAATGCCGGTGCATTCATTCACGGAATTTTTCAGAAATCTGCTGAACCACGAGAATATCACGGTCAGAACCGGTGTCGAGGCGCTTGAGCGGATTGCTGTAAAGGATAATAAGCTGTATGTTGACGGCGAGCCGTATAATAACATTCTTGTATATACAGGTGCGCTGGATGAGTTATTCGGTGAAAAGTACGGCAGACTTCCTTACCGTTCACTGCGTTTTGAGTATAAGTATACCGACAAGGACAGCCTTCAGGACGCTCCTGTTGTCGCATATCCTCAGGAAAAGGGCTTTACCAGAATCACCGAGTACAAGAAAATTCCCGTCCAGGATGTAAAAGGCAGTACCTATGCGTTAGAATATCCTCTCCCGTATAAGTCGGGCGAAAAGCTCGAGCCGTATTATCCCGTTCTCACAAAGGAGAGCATGGAGCAATACGCAAAGTACGAGGCTCTGGCGTCGCAGATTGATAATCTTATCTGTTGCGGAAGACTTGCCGATTTCAGATATTACAATATGGATCAGGCGTTAAAACGTGCGCTTGAGCAATGCGATAAAATAGATAATATATAACGAACCGTCTGAGCTGTGGGCATTGACCCACAGCTTTATTTTTACACTTATTGCAAAACGCTTTCAGCCATGTTATACTGGTAGAAAGAGGTGAGCAGATGAAAAAAAGAATAGCACGGTCGTCCGTTTTACATATAATATTGATAATAACCGCCATAGCCGCCGCAATGCTCTGCAGACAGCTTGACAGGATCGGTACTATGCAAATATTCGGCATTATCAGAAGTCTGATATATATTTTTATGTTTCTGATATGGGGAATCACCCTGAGAAACAGGATAGTGCAGATACAGGCAAAACGCTTTATGACATCTATAGCAGGGCTTATTGTGTTCTGGGTAGCTATCCGTTCGGTGAAGTTCATTATAGCCCAGAGTCCGTTAGCTGTCCGAGCGCTGTGGTATATGTATTATATCCCGATGATATTTATCCCTATGTTTGCACTGTTAGTCGCTCTTTCACTCGGAAAGCCCGAAAACTACCGCCTGCCCGCAGTTACATCCTTACTGTATGTCGCTTCTGTCCTGATGGTAATATTCGTGCTTACAAACGATCTGCATTGCCTTGTGTTCAGATTTCCGGGAGAAAGGGAAATGTGGGACGACAGAGATTACAGCTATGCAGGCGGATATTACATAGTGGCAGGATATATGCTTTTATGCACAATCGGCGCATTTGTGACTTTAATATCCAAGTGCCGTATACCAAAGGAAAGAAAAACGTTCATTATGCCGTTACTGCCTGTTGTCGCAATGGTTATCTACACGTTGCTCTATGTGTCAGGAGAAATCACGGGCGGTACGTTCATTCACAGGCTGGCAGGCGATATGACCGTTACCGTAAGCCTTCTTACTGCGCTTTCTTTTGAATGCTGCATACAATGCGGACTTATACGCTCGAATACTTATTACATACAGCTTTTGCAGCCGTGTACAGTTCCTGCTTTGATTACCGACAATGATTACAATATACTTCTCTCGTCCGATTGTGCCGAAAAGATAGACCGTGAAATAATGCAGATGGCAAAGTCCTCTCCCGTAATGCTCAGCAACGGAAAACGTCTTTCCTCCGCCAAGATAAAAGGAGGCTATGTCTTGTGGCTGGACGATCTTTCTGAGCTGATAGAGGTAAACGACAAGCGGGCAGAGGCTAAGGACGATCTCAAGGATGATTACGATCTGATTTGCGAAGAATACGATCTCAGAAACAGAGAGGCTCACATACTTGAGCGTGACAGGATATATGACAGGATCAGCCGTGAAACGTCAGGTCAGATAGCTGTATTGAACAGCCTTACAGACCGCTTCGAGCTGTCGGAGGATGAAGATGAGCGCAGAAAGCTATTGGGTAAGATGGTGGTAATCGGCGCTTATCTTAAGCGCAGGAACAATCTCATATTCATATCGGAAAGAAGCAGTATGATAAGCGAAAAAGAACTGTACCTTGCGTTCCTTGAGCTTACGGATAATCTTGAGCTGTACGGCGTGACCTGCGGACTTAATATCAGATTAAATAAGTCCGTGCCGGCTGTGGCAGTAATGGAGATGTTCGATACATTCGAAAAAATGATTGAGCTGTCACTGGATAATTTATCGGCTGTGAATATATCCGTGACGCTAAACGGCGGTATATTCACAATGACGGTCACTGCTGAAAGCAGTACGGATTTTAATGTAATGAACGGTGATTTTGTAACGGCGGTATGTGATGATGACGGCGAATGGCAGATCGTATACAGAAGGGAGGCTGGAAGATGCAAGGCTTAGGCAGACGCTATCTGCTGCGCAGGACGGTAAAAGACGCATTTGATAATCTCCCGTCGGGTATATGCTTTTTCGACAGCAACGGAATAGCAGTCCTGTGCAACAAGCAAATGGACAGGCTGATATATGAATTGAAAGGCTTTGACGTACAGTGCCTCAGCGAACTGCAGGATATATTTTCGGAGCATAACAGCGGCTCGGTCGTACTTGTAAATGGAAAAGCATGGCGCTTCAGACTTGATGTGGCTTCTCTTAACGGTGTCGGCTACTATACGCAGGTAACTGCAACGGATGTAGATGAGCTGTACAAACGTCAGCTTCAGCTTGAAGAAAGCAGCAGAAAACTCGAGCGTGCAAGCAGACGAATGCGAAAGCTGACAGAGAATATAAGAACGGTTATCCGTGAAGAAGAAATACTCAGTATGAAGATTCGTGTACACGATGATATAGGCAGAAGCGTAATTGCGACCCGTAATCTGCTGTCAAATAACAGACCGACAAGCGAGCTGGATCTTACAGCGTGGAAGAATGCTGTAAGACTTCTTATGAGGGACAACGAAAAAAGCTACGGAGCAAACAGCTATGATATATCCGGTCAGCTAAAGGAAACATCTTCCGTTCTCGGAATCAAAATAAACGTTGAAGGAGATATTCCTGACCCGTTTTATTATAAAATATTCATAACGGCTGTCAGAGAGTGCGCTACGAATGCGGTACGTCACGCAGGGGCGACAAAATTGAACGTTAAATGCAGTAAAAGCGGCGGCAGACAATGGATAGCCTTGTCTAATGACGGAAAGGCACCAATCAGCGCTGTCACTGAAGGCGGCGGTCTTTCGTCACTACACGACAGAGTAGAAAAAAGCGGCGGAACTATGAGCATTAATTCATATCCGTATTTCGAGCTTGTAATTTCATTTCCGCTCAACAAGGAGGTAACACTATGACGCAGGTACTGATTGTAGAAGACCAGAAAATGATAAGGGAAAGCCTTGAAAATCTTGTAGCCCAGGCAGATGATCTTTCTCCGGCAGGCTCGCTTTCTTGTGCGGCGCTTGCCGAGCAATACTGTATGCGTGGAAATATCGACCTGATATTAATGGACGTATGTACGGAAAATGATGAGAGCGGATTTGTCGCTGCGGAAAAAATTAAAAAACGCTTCCCCTCGATAAAAATTATCATCATAACCTCAATGCTTGATTACAGCTATCTTGATAAGGCGAGAAAAGCAGGTGCGGAGAGCATCTGGTTCAAGGATGTAAGCGCAGAGGAGTTACTCAGCGTTATAAAGAGGACAATAGACGGAGAAAGCGTATATCCCGATAAAATGCCCGAAATACCCGTAGGAAATGCTACCAGCTACGAGTTTTCCGATGCGGAGATAAGAGTTCTGCGACTGCTGGTCGAAGGTATGACGTATAAGGAGATGGCACAGGAGCTTTGCGTTACTCCCGATTGCGTAAAGGCACACGTCAGCAGTATGCTTTCCAAAACCGGTTATTCATCAAAAACAAAGCTCGCCGCAGTTGTAACATCAAAAAAACTGATTGTTAACGGATTTTGACAGAAATTTCTTGCATTTGCTTTTATTTTACCCATTTGGGTAATGGTTTAATTGGAACGGTATGGTATAATAACCTCAGACAGATAAACCGCATAAGCGGATTATCCCGTGCATAAGCACGGTAGGCGGTTACCCGCCTGTCTGAGGACATTTTATCACCAAATCCTTTTGCCACAGGCAAAAGCACGGCGTACCGCCGTGTCGGCTTACGCCGATTTGATTTGTGATATAATAACCTCAGACAGATAAACCGCATAAGCGGATTATCCCGTGCATAAGCACGGTAGGCGGTTACCCGCCTGTCTGAGGACATTTTATCACCAAATCCTTTTGCCACAGGCAAAAGCACGGCGTACCGCCGTGTCGGCTTACGCCGATTTGATTTGTGATATAATAACCTCAGACAGATAAACCGCATAAGCGGATTATCCCGTGCATAAGCACGGTAGGCGGTTACCCGCCTGTCTGAGGACATTTTATCATCAAATCCTTTTGTCAAAAGACAAAAGCACGGCGTACCGCCGTGTCGGCTTGCGCCGATTTGATTTGTGATATAATAACCTCAGACGATAAACCGTAGAACTTAAATCACATCATCGTAACGATTTCACTCTAAACCTTAGTTTATCTGATTATGACGGAGAATTATTATGTATCACTCATTGAGCTTTGAGGATTACTGCAACGGTATGGTTCGTGAAGAAAATAAATCGGACGGTACCGTAAAAGTATCCGGTTTATCCGCTGTACACAGCGCTATGTCAAGCCGCAATTGCTATTCTTTTTCGCTGTATCACGCAAAGAATGGTAAATATGTTATGGACGCATTCTGTAATTGTGCTGACGGCTTCGAAACAAAGCGGATAGATATGGGATATACAGCAATAGAAGATGAAGACGCTTTAGCTGTGTTGCGTCTTGCAGATACAACGGGGCTTATAAAAAGAATAGAGGAATACAAAACCCGGAATAACAGTTGTCCTGCGGGTATGCAGCCGCACGACAACCCGGTAAGAAGTTGCTTGTTATATTATTCGGACGGTTCTGTAAAGAGTGCGCCTTTTGAGATTGACAATGAGATAAAGAGCGCTTTTATAAAGCTGGCTGAGAAATACACTAAAGGCAAGATCTGTACGCAGAAATGAGCTGAAAAAGGGGAGGGAACACATGGGCTTTTTCGAAAGAATGAAAAAATACAATTATGATGATGTAATTGAAATCTATGCGTCCTGCGGTCATATGTGTTACACCTTTAGCTATAACTTCGATCTTAATAAGAGCGGCGATAAATGGCTGTTCAGCTGTAATTGCTCGGTAAGCGACAAAGAAGAAAGAGTCAAATCGGATAACCGTGAGATAACGCAGGAAGAAGCCGAAAATGTAATCAAAGCGGCAGAGGAAAGCGATCTTGCGGATAAAATCAAGAAACACCGACCAAGACCGTTAAGCCGTGTGGTTTTTGTATGCGATGAAACGATGTATTCGAGCAGCCTGAAGTTTGCAGACGGCACTAATCTTAATGCAAATTGTGAGGTAAGCGAAAATGTAAAGGATTTGTTTTACGCACTGGCAGAAAAGTACGGCGAGGAAGAGGATTCCTGAGCGGAGCAGTAATAGCCCCATACCGCCATTTCATATCGCCACATTGATAAATGATATTACGATAGAAAACATAAATTAACAGTCTGTAGAAAAACTTTTTCGTTATCAAAAAATGGGGTTGAGGGGCGTAGCCCCCCATACAGGTCGTCAGCCATTTGTGCCACTGCATCGTGCAGTGGCTTTGTGTGGCTGA
>ERZ827492.3340-NODE-3340-length-10210-cov-4.130182_pt1 | contig 10210 bp, 9 predicted proteins | sample MGYA00519704_ERZ827492 | MGnify/ENA primary metagenome ERZ827492 (study PRJEB31778, sample SAMEA3449325) | human gut metagenome | biome: human gut; feature: human-associated habitat; material: faeces | place: United Kingdom | collected 2010/2012 ...
CCGAGGCCGGCCGCTCCACCACCTCGCCGGCGGCGATGAGATCGGCCACATGGGGGTCCAATTGTCTGATGACAGGCATGTCTTGCCTCCTTGCAAACACCGCGCCTATGGCGCGAAACAATCCATTGTCTGGGCCTCCCCAGACCTCACACTTCCAGCAGGATGGTCACCGGACCGTCGTTCTGGGAGAATACCTGCATATCTGCCCCAAACTCCCCGTGCTCCACCGTAAAGCCCCGCGCCCGGCACTGCTCCATGAACCGCTCATAGAGGGGAATGGCCGTGTCAGGCTTGGCCGCCCCGGTAAAGCCCGGACGGCGGGAGGAGGTGTCGGCGTATAGGGTGAACTGGCTCACCACCAGGATGGAGCCCCCCGCTGTCTGCAAGTTCAGGTTCATCTTCCCGTTCTCATCTTCAAACACCCGCAGGCCGCACACCTTGTCCGCCATTCGGTCCGCGGTGTCAGGGGTGTCCTCCGGCCCCACGCCTAGCAGGACCAAAAACCCCTGGCCGATTTGGCCGTTGACGTGCCCGTCAATCTCCACCCGGGCCTGTTTCACCCGGGTCACCACTGCCCGCATTGTCCGCGTCTCCTTTCCCGTGTTTCCTGGCGCATCTCATCGGCCCCTGCGCCGGATATCCTCCCCATAGAAGGTCAGCTCCCGAAACAGCCCGCCGATCCGGGAGACGATCTGCGGGGTGTACCGCTCGCCCATCTGCTCCAGGGAGAGGTTGGTGGAGATGATGGTGCGCCGATCCGCTTGAATCCGGCTGTTGATCACCTCGTATAAGGCCGCCTGGGACAGAGGGCTGGTCATCTCGCTACCCAGGTCGTCCAGAATCAGCAGGTCACAGCGCAGGTAGCGACGGGCGTCCTCCCGGGCCTGGCGCTCCTCCTCTGCGTCCCGGGTAAACCGCCGAACCTCAAAGACGGAAAATAGGTTGATGGCCGTCTCATATACCACCGAGTAGCCCCGCCGGGACACCTCCCGTGCGATGCAGCCGGACAGGAAGGTCTTGCCCAGTCCGGTGCCGCCGGACAGCAACAGGTTCTTCAGTGGGTAGTCTGGAAACTGCCGGGCAAAGCCCTCACAGACCGTTACGATGCGCCGCATCTGCTCCCGCGGGGACCGCTCTTGCCCCTGCCAGGGCAGGTCGGAGTACACGTCCAGCCGGAGCTTGTCAAAGGACTGCTCCTCCGTCAGGTTCATCAGGCTGGTTAGCCGTCTCATCTGCTCCTGGACGCATAGTTGCTTCAGACACCGGCACATCCTGCCGTCCGTCCAGCCGGTATCCCCGCACAGGGGGCAGTCCGGAGTATCCTCCAGTTCTGAGGGCTCATGACCCAGCCGGCGCAGCAGCTCTTCCCGCCGCTTCTGGAGCGCCAGGTTGCGCTCCCGTACGGCGGCGATCTCCGGCCCACCGGCCTCCAGGGGCTTGCCGGTAGCCAGAAGTCCGGCCAGCTCCGCCATGGTGCCCCGAAGGTCCCGGTCCAGCCGCTCCAGCTCTGGCTCCTGCCGGTACAGCTCCCGCTCCAGCCGCTCCCGGCGGCGCACCCGATCCTCTTTCCGGCGCTGCAGCTGCACCATCGCTTGCCGCGTCACCCCCGGTTCAAACGCCATGCCGGGTCACCCGCCTTTCTCCTGCTCTTTCAAAAATTCATCCAACCAGTCCGCGTTCTTCCGGATGCGCTCCTGGCTGGGCTGGAAGCTCTCCGGCCCGGCCTGCTTGCGCCCGCTCCGCCGGCGCTGGGGCGGGCGGTCCTCCGTGCGTACCTGCTGGGCGGTGGTGTATCCCGCCTGGTGCCAGGACTGCAGGATTCGGTTCATGTAGGGCCAGTTCATCTCTTTCTTCTGGTAGACCGTCCGCTCATAGGCCAGAGCGATGAGCTCGTCGCTCATCCCCATCTCCACCCATTGCTCGATGTACTCCCGCTCCTTCTCCACCGCGGCCCGGGGGGTGGATGCTCCAATGATGGACAGGATCTTCCACTCCCGACGGTCCACCAGTTCCTGCCGTCGCAGGTATTCCTCTGCCCGCTCCACCGTGTCCACCCCCAAGCGCTTCCACCGGAAGGCCTCCTTCTGGATCTGGGGCACCCGGAGCCGGAGGCTGCTGCCGTTTCCCTGCCGGCGCAGGCGGCGGGCGGTGTATCCGGTGAGCAACAGGATGACCTCTGAGGGCAGCGCCAGATGGTCATAGATGGTATACAGGCATTTCAGATCGTTGTCTGTCAGAGGGCGACTGACGATCCGCTCCACCTCCTGATAAAGGTTTTGAAAGTCCGGCTCCCGCTCCAGGGCATCGGCCAGGTCCTTCCGACTATACTCCGGGGGTTTCTCCTCCGGGGCTGGCGCCGGAGGAGCCGGAGGATGCTTTTGCTCCACCAACCCCAAGGCGGCTAACCGCTGCCAGGCCCGCTCCAGCCGATCCTGGGACCAGTGTAGCCGGGTCCGGGCGCCGTCCGGCCCCGTCCCCCGGTCCAGCAGGGCCAGGTAGAGCAGGGCGGCGTCCCCGTCCCCCGACTCCACCAGCCGCCGGGCGGACTGGGCGGGCATGGCCAGTATTTCATTGGGCAGCAGCAGTGCGGACAAGCCCGACGTCTCCCCTTTCCTCATGTTTGGTCAGAGTTTTATTTTACACGAAAGGCGGGGAAATGACAACTGTGAAATCCCGCCGAAACGGAAAAGACCCCGGTCTATGGACCGGGGCTTATCTCAGGACGGCTGGGGCAGGGAATCGTCCTCGTCGACCCAGTCCCGCTGCACATCTACTACCCGATATTCGGTGGGCGTGTCACGGATGACCACCTTGGCGATGCCCGCATTGATGATCAGCCGGCGGCACATGGAGCAGGAGGTGGAGCCGGGGACCAGCTCGCCTGTCACCGGGTTGCGGCAGGCCATGTATAGCGTGGCGCCCAGCACCTCCCTGCGAGAGGCGGAGATGATGGCGTTGGCTTCGGCGTGTACTGACCGACACAGCTCATACCGCTCTCCGGAGGGAATGTGCATGGCTTCCCGGGTGCAGTACCCCAGGTCGGCGCAGTTCTTCCTCCCCCGCGGGGCGCCGTTGTAGCCGGTGGAGACGATCTCATCGTGGTTGACCACGATGGCGCCGTAGCACCGGCGCAGACAGGTGGACCGCTCCAGGACGGTTTGGGCAATGTCCAGGTAGTAATTCTCTTTGTCGATTCGATCCATGGGGCTCTCCTTTCTCCTGACGCTTTTTTACCTTAAAGTATATCAAGTTTTCGGGTTTGACGCAATGTGCAAATTCACACATTGTTTACGGATACCCCATTGACGTTGACATCTTGGAAGATTATCATAAAGAATGTATTAAAAAAGCAATTTCCAGGTTCAGGAGGTGAATGGGGATGATTCGACAGTGGGTCGGCCGGTTTATGATGGGCCGCTACGGTATGGATCAGCTGAACACGACCATTATGGTGGTGTATCTCATCCTCTATGTGGTGTTCCTGTTCACCCGCCTGGCCGTGCTGGACCTCATCGTACTGGTACTGCTTATCGTCACGCTCTTTCGCATGCTCTCCCGCAACATTGACCGCCGCCGTGCGGAGAACGCCCGGTTCCTTCAGCTGGTGCGCCCCGTCTGCCGCCGCGTCAAGTCCTGCCGTACCCGGATCCAGGACAGGGAGCACCGCTATTTCAAATGTCCTAACTGCGGGCAGCAGATGCGGGTTCCCCGAGGGAAAGGGCGTATCACGGTGCACTGCCGCTCCTGCGGCGCAACCTTTGAAGAGAAGAGCTGATCGGTTATAGGCAGATCTGGAAAGCAGGGGGTGCCCTTTTCCATCCCCCCTGGAGTGGGTACTTCTGCAGAAAGGGCCTTTGCCCTGACCATGGTATGGCGCCAGGACTCGTGATAAACAGCACCATAAATCGTGCATATGAGACAAAGCAGGAAGCGCGCTGCGCTTCCGTTTGCGTTTCAGGACTCTGCAGAGGGGCCTGGCTAGGGCGGATAGCAGAAAGCCCGCCTGCCGGGTTGGCGGGCGGGCGTCTTTGTTTTACATTTGGGCAGCACCCTGATCCTTATGATTGACCGTCACGTTGTCCCGGCTCATTTTTTGCCGCAGCAGCATGAAGTTGGGCATGCCTCCGGCGGCGCACACCTGCTTGGCCAGCATCTCCGCATAGGGAAATAGCTGGTGGTAGCACTGCACATGAAAATCCCGCTTATCCTCGTCAGTGACAGGACCGCCGGTGATGGAAAATACCCCCATCAGGTCCACGGACACGAAAAACCGGTGATCCGGGCCGTCACTCTTGTCCTTGACGCACTGGTAGAGCTTGGCGATGCAGCGGGTATTGTCTGGGGTATAGCTCACAGAAAAGGAAAAATTATTTTCCAGCTGTACCTGGCCGGGCTTATCCAGCTTGTTGAAAAATTGCAGGTCTTGCAGCTTATAGGAAACCATATTCAGTTCAGCCATGGCTTGCACCTCCAAAACGGATTTATACTATTCTATCACACCCGCCTCGCGGACGCAACCGCTCTATTTCCTGTTGCCAAAATGGCCAGTTCGTGATATTCTGTCAAACCTGACTGCTGTGATATCCGGCGCTCGTTGCACAGAGGTGTGGACGGCACTTTTCTTGAGGTGATATGATGAATGATACGACAGCCGCCACCCCCCCGCGGCCCATGAAGGGCCGCGGGGCCCCTGATGATTTCCATCCTCGGGCGAACTGAATTCGCCCTGTGGAAATGGCCTGCGGCCATTTTGCGCCGCACTCGCGGCGGGCGTTGCGCGCCTGTGGCGATGGCGGCACTCTTCTTGAGGTGATACGATGAATGATACGATAGCCGCCATCGCCACGGCGCTGGCCCCCTCCGCCATCGGGATCTTGCGCCTATCCGGGCCAGAGTCTGTGGCAGTGTTGGACCGAGTATTCACCCCCGCCCACGGGGGACCGATGTCTGGCCGACCCGATCGCACCCTGGTCTACGGCACTCTCACGGACCCAGAGGGGCAGGCCATCGATTACTGTTTGGCTACCGTTTCCCGAGCCCCCCACAGCTACACTGGGGAGGATACCGCTGAACTGCAGTGCCACGGCTCCCCAGCTGCCCTGGTGCTGGGCCTGGAGGCCCTGTTTGCCGCCGGAGCCCGGCAGGCCCAGGCGGGGGAGTTTACCCGTCGGGCCTTTCTCGCCGGTAAGCTGGACCTGACCCGCACCGAAGCCATTGCCGATCTTATCCACGCCGAGTCGCCTGCCGCTGTGCGGCAGGCTGCCGGGCAGTTGGGAGGCGCTTTGGCCAGGGTCATCGAAGAGATCTACCAGTCCCTCACCGACCTGATGGCTCACTTCCACGCGGTGCTGGACTACCCTGACGAAGATATCGAGCCCTTTCAGGCCGCCGAGATCTCCAGCACCCTGGCCGCAGCCGCAGCCAAGCTGGACCGGTTGGCAGGCAGTTACCGCCGAGGCCGGGCCCTCATGGAGGGCGTTCCTTGTGCTATCATTGGGCGGCCCAACGCGGGCAAGTCTACCCTATTCAATGCCCTGCTGGGCTATGACCGGGCCATCGTCACCCCCATTGCCGGCACCACCCGGGACACAGTGGAGGAGCGGCTGAACCTGGGGGGTGTGCTGCTGCGGCTCATTGACACCGCCGGGCTGCGGGACGCGGACGACCAGGTGGAGCAGCTGGGGGTGGAGCGCAGCCGAGCCGCCGTGGAACAGGCGGAGCTGGTGCTGGTGGTATTAGATGGCAGCCGTAATCTCACCCAGGAGGACCGGGACGCGCTGGACCTGGGGCTGAGCGCCCCCCGGTGCGTGGTCATCCTGAACAAGGATGACCTGCCTGGGCAGGAAGGGCCGCAGTTGCCCAAGCTGCCCCCTCAAGTGCCGGTGGTCCGCCTGTCCGCCCTTACCGGAGAGGGAGTGGACCAGTTGGAGCTGGCGATGGAGAACCTCTTCCCTGATGATTCGGGCATGCGTCCCGGTGCCCTGCTCACCAACGCTCGGCAGGTTCAAGCCGCTCAGCAGGCCCGGCAGGCGGTGTCCCAGGCCGCCCAGGCCCTCCAGAATGGAATGCCCCCCGATGCGGTCCTCTCCGACGTGGAGCAAGCCTTGGCTGCCCTGGGCGAGCTTACCGGCCGGGTGGTGCGGGAGGATGTCACCGCCCGCATCTTCGAACGCTTTTGTGTGGGAAAATGACTGCACCCCGAGAACAGCAGACACTGTTTTCGGGGTGTTTTCTTTTTTGCTGAGAACTACTCTTTTGAATTTTCGCAGAATTACTCAACGTTTGGGATCTGTTTTTCCACAGCAGGCACTTCATCCGACTGTCCCTCTCGCCGCCTGGCCTTCCCTTTCGCCAGCAGCCAACCGGCGGTGAGGGCCGTAAAGGGGGCCACTGTCACCAACCCGAAAGAGCCGATGACGGTGTGTATAATCTCCGCCGCAACATACTTATAGTTGAGCAGGTTGTCCAGAGGAGTGCCCTGGGCCATGAATACCATAAGCAGGGCGATGTAACCGCCCGAGTAGGCGAACAACAGGGTGGTGGTCATGGTGCCCATGGCCGCCCGGCCCACATTGAGACCGGATTTCACTGCCTCCCGCCAAGGCAGATCGGGGCGCTTTTCCACCACCTCGTGGACGGCGGAAGTGATATCCACACTCAGGTCCATTACCGCCCCCGAAGCCCCAAGGAAAATGGATGCCATATAGATCTGGGTCAGATCTAGGTGCTGGTAGCCGGAGTAGAGCAGGCTTTCGGAATAGGACATCACCGCACCATGTATCTGGAACAGGTCGGTGAAAATCACGCCCAGTATGCAGGTGACCAGGATGCCTAGGAAGGAACCGGACACCGCTGCGGCACACCGCCGGTCAAAGCCGTATACCAGGGCGATGATGAGCACTGTGAGAAACAGGGTAACTGCCAGACCCACCCAGATGGGGTTATAGCCGTTCAGATAGGTGGGGACGAGTACCTTCCACAGGGTGAGAATCGTCAGAGCAAAGGAGGCCAGGGCTCGCACCCCGGTACGCCCGGCAAAGAGGATGAGAAATACTGCGAAGGCGGCCGCCAACAGTGCCTCCCAGCCCAGCCGATAGTGGTCACTCATGGTGACGTTGGTAATCACATCCCCGTCATGGCTTACCACGACCAGAGCGGTATCTCCTGGCGCGAACAGCTTGTCCTGCTCCAGGGAGCCGTTGAGCATGTTCACTCCGGTAACTGTCCTGCCTTCAAACAGGCCATCGGTGATCTCCAACTGACACAGCTGTTCCCCGGAGCGCACCAGACCGGTATCAATGATGGCGGAGTTGTCCACACTCAGCACCCGGGCTGTACACCGTTCCGCTTGCTGGTAATCCAGCGCCCCCTCAAACCCTGTGGGTAGCAGCAGTAAAACCACGATGGCCAGCAGGCATACCAACACGGGGGCATGGTAACGAGCCCGCTCCTGATTCAGCAATTTTCTCATATCCAAGATTCTCCTTCTATCTGTTGCGGTCCATGACAATGACACTTCAGCAAGAACCCATCACAAGCCGTCTACGCCCCAGGCAACTTTCTCCCGCCAAAACCCATGTTTTGACACGCACAAGCCACCCCAATCCCGCAGGACCGGGGCGGCTTGTAAGTCAGCTTGCCGGATGTAACGTGTGGTTCAGGCCACGTCCAGCATATCGGCCAACTTGCTGTAGATCTCTGTATTGTCGTAGTAACCGTTGAACACCTCGGCGTTTACACCCTGGGCCAGCACTGCTACCGGCAGGCCGGTGTGGCTATAGGAAGTAAAGGAGATGCCGGACTTGTTGTTGATGATATGGGTGATGGTGACAGATAAGGGCTCATAGGTGCCGTAGAGCACATACTCCTCCTGCTCATACTGGCTGGCGGCAGTGCCGTTGATGCTCTTCTCATAGGCGGCCCGCAGCTGCTCCAGCTCATACTCGGTGAGTACCAGCTTGTCATCCGCCTCACCGTCCACCTTCAGGCCGAAGAGCTCCTCGATGTCCACCAGCACATCCTCGAAGGAGGTCTGGTTCTCCTTATAGTTCGCCACATAGTCACTGTCGTACTTGGCAAAGGAGATCTTCTGGCTCTCCAGCAGATCCAGATAGGTATCATAGTCGGTGCCGGCAAACCCAATGGTCAGGCCGCCGGTCTCGTGGTCGCCAGTGACCAGGATCAGGGTCTCATCGGGGTGCTCCTCAGCAAAGTCGATGGCCACCTGGACAGCGTCAGCCAAAGCGATGGTGTCGTGAATGGTGGAAGCGGCGTCGTTGGCGTGGCAGGCCCAGTCGATCTTGCCACCCTCGCACATCAGGAAGAAGCCGTCCTCGTCGTCGCTCAGGACCTCGATGCCCTTTTCCACATAGTCGGCCAGGGACCACATATCCTCGGTGCGGTCCAGCTCATAGGCCATGGCGTCGGAGTCGGCCAGGTTCTCGTCAATGAGGATGGCCTTTTCCGTGTCGGCGCTCACTGCCTCGGCCTCAGCGTGGGTCTTGGCCACAGTGTAACCTGCCTCAGCGGCCAGCTCATAGAGATCATCCTGATCGCCCTCGCTGCCGGTGGGAGAGAGCAGGCCGCCGCCGGCGAAGTATTCAAAGCCAGACTCGATGAGCTCCAGGCCGATCTCGTAGTAGCTGGACCGGCTGGCCTGGTGGGCATAGAAGGCGGCGGGGGTGGCGTGGTTGAGGTTGACCGAGGTAATAACGCCTACCGCGTAGTCCTTCTGGCTGTGGAGCTTCTCAGCAATGGTCTCATACTCGATGGTGCCCGTCTCGTCCACGTTGATGGAGCCGGAGTAGGTCTTATAGCCGGTGGCGATGGAGGTGGCAGTGGAGGCGGAGTCGGGAGCGAAGGAGTTGGAGTCGAAGGTGACGGCGGAGCCGGCGGCCTCGAAGTTCATAAAGTTGAGGTAGCTGGGGCCGTCCAAAATGGCGCCACCATTGTCGTCCAGGCTGGGCTGGGCCTGCCAGTAGTCCTCGTCTTCCAGCGCGCCCAGGTAGTCGGCAGTGGACTGGATCTGGGGGTAGCTCATACCGTCGCCAATGAACAGGAATACATATTTGGGGGCGGTTAACTGACCCGCATCCTGCTCCTGGACCTGCTGGCTTGGGGTGGCGGAGGGCTCGGCAGAGCCGGGGTTTTGTGCGTCGGCCGCGCAGCCGGCCAGCAGACTGAACAGGCTTGCACCGGCCAGGAGTGCGGCGACTTTCTTCTTGCATTTCATAACAGGGGATCTTCCTTTCTTCTTGTTGCGGTGGGCTAAACCCGCACTTATGGTACAGGAAGTTTTCCCTGTTAACCAGCAAGAGCATGTAAAAAAGATCCCATGAACGTGAGGCCTGCGTAAAAAAACAGCAAGAAACGGTTGGCCTGATTTCTCTACTGCGTCAAAAAGACAAGACAGCGGCAAAAAACTGGGGACAAATTGTACAGAGCGGCAAGGTGACGCCCCCCCAGACCAGGGCTCCTTTGCGAGCTAGTCAAGAACGGGAGGCGTGAGTTTCAAATTCTCTGTCAAGGAAAAGGGCGGAGGGATTGCTTCTCCCTCCGCCCGCTGGCGCATCGTTTCCCTTACCGAGTTATGGCGTAAAATCCCCGGATTCATCCATGGAAGCGTCAAAGCTCTTGCTTCAACTGATACAGTAAATTCAACGCCTCGATGGGCGTTAACGTCTCTACAGCGGTGTTGCGCAGGGTATTCAGCACCTGCGTTCCAGCCAAGTCGCCCAGGGACACCTGGTCCTCCTGGCGCTCCGGCAGGTTAGGCCGGGGGGCTGCCCCGCCCTGGGCCTCCAGCTGGGCCAGGATTTCCCGGGCCCGGTTGATCACCCGGCCCGGCACGCCCGCCAGCTTGGCCACCTCGATGCCGTAGCTCTGATCCGCGCCGCCGGGGATGATCTTGCGCAGGAACACCACGTCGTCCTTGCGCTTCTTGGCGGCAATGTGGTAGTTCCTCACCCCGGAAATCTCCTGCTCCACTGCCGTCAGTTCATGATAGTGGGTGGCGAACAGGGTTTTGGCCCCCAACCGATTTTTATCCGCGCAGTACTCCAGCACTGCCCGGGCGATGGACATGCCGTCGTAGGTAGAGGTGCCCCGGCCGATCTCGTCCAGGATGAGCAGGCTGTCCGCCGTGGCCTCCCGGAGCGTCTGGGCCACCTCGGTCATCTCCACCATGAAGGTGGACTGGCCTGCCCCCAGG
>ERZ827492.3344-NODE-3344-length-10204-cov-2.094591_pt1 | contig 10204 bp, 6 predicted proteins | sample MGYA00519704_ERZ827492 | MGnify/ENA primary metagenome ERZ827492 (study PRJEB31778, sample SAMEA3449325) | human gut metagenome | biome: human gut; feature: human-associated habitat; material: faeces | place: United Kingdom | collected 2010/2012 ...
CGAACCCGTTGGCGTGCAGGTAGCCTGCGTATTTTTCGAGCACCTCCACGCTGTTGCGCGTCGTGATGAACTCGACCGAGAAAATGCCGCGCTCGCGGAGCGTCTCGGCCGTTTTCACGACGTCCTGCTCGAAGTCGGTGAAGCCGCCCTTCGCGTCGTCGGCCAGAAACGGATAGGTCGGGATACCTCCCGCCGCCAGAATGATCTTGCGGACGGTCTCCATAGGCAGGAACGCCTTGGGGTCCTCGGGCACGAAGGCCGCGCCTCCCGCCTTGAGCAGGTTGCCCCGGATCTCGTTCTCGACGGCCGCGTGGTCGGCTACGTCCGATTTGAGCGGCTTGCCGCCGAAAATCTTCTCGAAGAAGGCGGCGATCGCTTTCGGCTCGTTTTTGAGGTGCTCGTATGCGGCCAGACGCAACGCCTTGGCCAAGTGACGCTCGCGGATCGATCCTTTGGTCAGCGTCCGCTCGATTTCCTTGAAGTCGAGCTCGAATCCTGCATCGTACGAACGAAGTACGTCGTTCAGCTTGCCGCACATCGTTTCGACCTGAGCGTTCGACTCGGCACGCACCGCGGCCAGCTGCGAGGCGTACGGCTCGGCCAGTTCGACCGGATAGGCGAGGCCCTTGCCGCTGAGGTAGGTGCGGCCCGGATTGTTCGGGTCGTTGACCCGTACGCCGGCGGCCTGATCCTGTTGCTGGAGGCTGATGAACTCGATGTTGAACAACGGGAACAGCTTCCGGCTGCGGCATCCGTCGTTCCACTCCTTGTAGCCGTCCATCGAATAGAAGTCGTTGACGCCGACGACGCGGACGTTTTCGGCCACGGCCCTGTCGAGCGCGTCGGTCAGCTTGTCGAACGCGCTGAACGAGTAGGGCGTATGCAGATGGGCGTTGACATTGACCGCCTCGATCTTGTTTCTTTTCGTTGAATCCATAGGTTCGTTTTTCGGTTGAATGGTAGCAAGTGACAAAAGGCCACACGGACATTTGTTGAATATCTATGCGACCTTTTGTCTGAAGATGAAACCCGTTGCAGGTCCTTAGATACCCTCCTTGGCGCGTCGGATCTGTTCGGCCTCGGTGAAGTTGCGCGTCGGAACGTGCCCGGGCAGCGGAACGATCTTCTCGTGGATGATGTCGATGAAGCTGTCCACCTGCGGGAAGAAAGCGTATTCCAGCTCATAGGCCGGCGTGATCCAGTCGCGTGAACCGAGTACGACGGCCGGTGCGTCCAAGTAGTCGAACGCCAGCTCGTTGACGTTGCGTGCCAGATCGTTCAGGAACGATCCGCGGGCCGTCGCGTCGCCGGCGATCACGATGCGGCCGGTCTTCTTGACCGAAGCGAGCACCTTCTCGTAGTTGAACGGAACGAGCGAACGGGCGTCGATCACTTCGGCGCTCATGCCGTATTTCTCCTCGAGCACTTTGGCCGCCTCGAGCGCGCGGTAGAGCGTGGCGCCGATCGTCAGGATCGTGATGTCCTTGCCCTCGCGCTTGATGTCGGGCTCGCCGAGCGGAATCTCGTAGTAGCCTTCCGGCACGCCGCCTTCGTGGAACTGCTCTCCCACGTCGTAGATACGCTGGCTCTCGAAGAAGATCACCGGGTCGGTTCCTTGCAGCGCGGCGTTCATCAGACCCTTCGCGTCATACGGAGTAACCGGGAACACGACTTTCAGGCCGGGAATGTGAGCCGCGAGCGAGGTCCAGTCCTGCGAGTGCTGAGCGCCGTATTTCGATCCGACCGAAACGCGGACTACGACCGGCATTTTCAGAATGTTGCCGCTCATGGCCTGCCACTTGGGCAGCTGGTTGAACACCTCGTCGCCGCAGCAGCCGAGGAAGTCGCAGTACATGATCTCGGGAATCACGCGACCGCCGCACATGGCGTATCCGATCGCCGTGCCGATGATGGCCGCTTCGGCGATCGGGGCGTTAAACAGGCGGTGGTACGGCAGCGCCTCGGTCAGGCCGCGGTAGACGGCGAACGCGCCGCCCCAGTCGCGGTTCTCCTCGCCGTAGGCAATCAGCGAGGCATCCTTGTAGAAGCGGTCGATGATCGCTTCGAAGATACCGTCGCGCAGTTGGAACTGCTTCATCTTCGAGAACGGCTTGCCGTCCTTGTCGAACGCGAAGCGCTCTTTCTTGGCGATCTGCTGCACGCGGGGATTCTCGCTCATCGGATGGTTCACGTCGGGCTTGGCGTCCGACAGCGAGTCGATCGACTGGTTCGAGAACATCATCGTGCCCAGCAGTTCGGGTTCCTTGTGCAGGTCCATGCGCGGCGACAGTTCGTCGTCGATGGCCAGCTTGAAGGTCTCGAACATGATATCCTTGATTTCCTTGGTCATGGCGTCCAGATCGGCCTGCGTAGCCACGCCGGCGGCGATCAGCTCCTTGCCGAATGCTACGATGCAGTCCTGAGCCTCCCATGCCTCGATTTCCTCTTTCGTGCGGTACGACGAGGCGTCGGAGGGCGAGTGGCCGCTATAACGGTAGGTCAGCACGTCGATCAGCACGGGGCCGTCCTTTTCCTTCTCGAGGATCGCTTTCTTGCGGCGGTAGCAGTCGATTACGGCCAGCGGATTGTAGCCGTCGACGCGCTCGGCGTGCATCTGGGCCGGGTTGACGCCGGCACCGATACGGGCCGCGAAGTCGAAGCCCATCGTCTCGCCGCGAGTCTGTCCGCCCATGCCGTACTGGTTGTCCATGATGTTGATGATCACCGGCAGGCCGCCTTTCATCTCGTCCGACCACAGCTGCTTGAACTGGTCCATCGCGGCGAAGGTCATGCCTTCCCACACCGGACCGCGGGCCATCGACGCGTCGCCCAGGTTGGCTACGACGATGCCCGGCTTGCGGTTCACTTTCTTATAGAGGGCTGCGCCCACGGCGATGCTGCCGCTGCCGCCCACGATCGCGTTGTTCGGATAGATGCCGAACGGCGTGAAGAACGTGTGCATACTGCCGCCCAGACCCTTGTTGAATCCGGTCGTGCGGGCGAATACCTCGGCCAGCGCCCCGTAGAGCAGGAAGCGGATACCCAGCTCTTTGGTCGTGCCGCCCTTGAACGCCTTCTTGGCGACGTTTACGGTGGCGCCGTCCCAGAACTCGTTCATGATCTTCTCGAGGCTCTTGTCGTCCAGCAGCTCGATCGCGCGCAGACCCTTGGCGAGAATTTCGCCGTGGCTGCGGTGCGATCCGAAAATGAAGTCGTTGATGTCGAGCATATAGGCCATGCCGACGGCTGCGGCTTCCTGACCGGCCGACAGGTGGGCGGGGCCCGGGTTGTTGTACTCGACGCCGTTGTATCCTCCGGTCGTCTTGACGAGCTGCAGCATCGTCTCGAACTCGCGGATCACGACCATGTCGTGGTAAATGCGTTTCAGATCGTCCTTGGTGAAGTTCTTCGCCTTGAGCTCTTCCTTGATCGTCTTTTTGTACTGATTGACCGGAATCGGGGTGAAGGTGATCTCACCGGCTTTCCGCATCTCTTTCGGGTCGATATATTGCGACTTAGGCATAATACGTAAGTTTTAAAGGTTATTTTTCTGGTTACTCGTTGAATGAAAAGACGGTTTCTTTGAAAATCTCGGAAACGGTCGGGTGGGGGAACACCACCTCCTGCATCTCCTTGAGCGTCATTTCCTGCTCGATGGCCATGCAGGCGCCGTAAATGATCTCGCTGCACGGATTGCCGAGCATGTGCACGCCCAGCACCTCGCCGTACTTCGCGCCGACGATCACCTTGCACAGGCCCGCGCCGCCTTCGTTCTCGGCGACGAAGCGACCCGCGTAGGCCATCGGCAGCTTGGCGATCTTGTATTCGATTCCCTCGGCCTTGGCCTGCTCTTCGGTCAGGCCGACGCCGGCCACTTCGGGATTCGTGTAGACTACGCCCGGAATCGCGTTGTAGCGCATCCGGTCCGCGCGGCCCGTCAGGTTGTTGACGACGACCTCGCCCTCGCGGCTGGCCGTGTGGGCCAGCATCGAGAACCCGGTGATGTCTCCCGCGGCGAAGACGTTCGGAGCGTTCGTGCGCATCTTGTCGTCGACCTTGACGGCTCCCCGGTTCATCTCGATGCCGAGGTTTTCCAGACCGAGTCCTGCCGTTACGGCGCGTCGACCGACGCTCATCAGGATCTTGTCGCCTTTGGCCGACAGCGTCTGCCCGTCCTTGTCGACATAGACTACCTCGTTGCCGCGGATTTCGGTCACCTTGCAGTTGAGGTTGAACTTGATACCCTTCTTGGCATAGATGTCCTGCAGCATGGCGCTGATTTCGCCGTCCAGTCCGCCGAGAATCTTCGGCAGCATCTCGACGACGGTCACTTCGGTGCCGAGACTGTTGAAGAAGCTGGCGAACTCCATGCCGATCACACCTCCGCCGATGATTACCAGCGATTTGGGTTGCTCCTTCAGGTCGAGGATTTCGCGGTTCGTCACGATGATATCGCCGGCCTCCTTAACGCCCGGAATGGGCGGCACGAATGCCTCCGATCCCGTGCAGAGCAGCAGGTTCACCGCATAGAACGTTTCGCCCGCGCATTCGATCTCGATGCCGTTCTGCGAACGTCCTTTGACTTTCGCCTCGCCCCGCACGACGCGTACCTTGTTGGCTTTCATGGCCGAGCCGACGCCTCCGACGAGCTTCTTGACTACCTTATTCTTGCGTTCGACGATCTTGCCGAAATCGAACGTCGCTCCCGGCGCGCTCACTCCGTACTTGTCGCCGTGCTTGGCGTAGTCGTAGACTTTCGCGCTGTAAAGCAGCGTCTTGGTCGGGATGCAGCCTTCGTTGAGGCATACGCCGCCCAGTTCGCGTTTCTCGAACAGCACGACGTTCAGCCCTTTGGCTCCGGCGCGTTCCGCAGCCACGTAGCCTCCGGGACCTCCGCCGATAATTGCTAAATCGATCATTTTTATTTCAGATTAGAAGTTTTTCGCTTTATATGCCCGTCCGCCGGGGGATTCCCGCGATGCGGGTTCCGCGGAGCGTGGCATGGAATTCAAAATCCGCGAAGCGTCGCACCGTTTCGGCTTAAAGCTCGAAGTCGAGGTTTTCGATCTCCGTGGCGATCTGCTTTACGAAACGGGTCGCCTCGCCGCCGTCCAGCGCGCGGTGGTCGTACGTGAGACTCAGACCCATATAAGGAACGAAACCGTAGACGCCTCCGCCCAGATTCTTAGGCCGCGGCACGATCGTGTTGACACCCAGAATGGCTACCTGAGGCAGGTTGATCACCGGCGTGAAGACCTCGACCCCGTAGTTGCCCAGATTCGATACGGTGAACGAGGCGGCCTCCGACGACAGCAGATCCGGATCGATCGATCCTTTCTTGCAGGCGTTGGCCACTTCCTTGAGCTGGTTCGAGAGGCCCTGAATCGACAGGTCGTCGGCGTTCTTGACCACCGGAACCATCAGGCCGCGTTCGGTATCGACGGCCAGTCCGAGGTGCACTTTCGAGAAGTTGCGGGTGCTGTCGCCCAAGAAGTGAGCGTTGACCTGCGGGAATTTCTTCAGCGCCTTGATGACGGCCAGGCAGACCATGTCGTTCAGCGTGATATTGGTCGGGTAACCGTTCTCCATCGCTTTCTTGACCTTCTCGCGCAGCGCCAGCACGCGGCGGGCGTCGGCGCCGAGGTGGTGCGTCAGCTGGGCCGAGTTCTGCAGCGAAGCGTGCATCGCCTTGGCGATCAGCTTGCGCATGTTCGAGAGCGGCTTGATCTCGCTGTCCGACGAATAGACGTGGTTCTTCAGCGCGCCTACATCGGCACCCTTGGCCATGCCGGCCAGACCGCTTCCGGCCTCGGGCAGCGGAGCACCCGTTTCCTTCATGATAGCTTTGGCCAGCGGGGTCGTTTTCGGCGCGGCTTCCAGCGCGGCCTTCACGTCCCGCTCGATCACGCGGCCGTGAGGACCCGATCCGGCCAAAACCGATGCGTTGACGGCTTCCTTGGCCGCGAGCATCTTGGCGCGGGGCGAAACGGGCGACGAAGCGCCGGTCGGAGCGGATGCCGGAGCGGCGGTCGTCTCGGCATGAGCCGCAGGCGCTGCTGCCGGAGCCGCTGCAGGTGCTGCCGCCGGAGCGGGCGCGGGTGTCTCGGCCGGCGCAGCCGTCTCGCCGCCCGGGCGGAACTCGGCCGTCGACTCGCCTTCGTTGCCGATTACCATGACGTTCGTCAGTACGGGAATTTCGTCCCCGTTGTCGAAAAATACGTCCAGTACCGTGCCGGCCACTTGGGCGGCTTCTTCGAACGAGGCTTTGTCCGTTTCGTAGGAGAACAGAATGTCGCCTACCGCGACGGAGTCGCCTTTTTTCTTCTTGAATTCGGTCAGGATGCAGCTCTCTACGGACTGACCCTGTTTCGGCATGATGACTACTGTTGCCATAAGTTGTTCGATTAGTATTTTGTAAAGTTAGTTTTGTGCTTTTACCCTGCAAAGATACAACAATAAGTCATATATACAAGTGATTTCATTATTTTTTTCTAAATGCTGTCGATTAGCGTGTTAGCTCCGGTGGTGTTGTGTTACAAGTTGGCAGCTTGTATGTACAAATTTCTTTCTGCGAAATTTGCACGGACGGAATTATTTTCCTAATTTTGAACGAGGGAAACGCATTAAGATATTTAGTGGTAATCCTTTTCGCGCGGCGGGAAAGACGTCGCCCGCGGAACAAAACGGCAATTTTATGGGCAATTTGCCTCAATATAAACAGGTATACGAAGCGCTGCGCCGGGAAATTTCGTCCGGCGAGTTTTCGGCGGGCGATCTGTTGCCTTCCGAGCACGAGCTGTGCGCCCGGTTCTCCGTCGCGCGGCCGACCGTCCGAAAGGCGCTCGACCAGCTCGGTTCGGACGGGTTCATATTCAAACATCAGGGGAAAGGCAGCATTGTCAAAGGCGCTCCCAAAGGAATCGGCATCTTGTCGATTTCCGGTACGAGCGCGGCCGTCGGCAGCCCGAACTTCTCGACGCACATCATTCTGAAACCCGAACTGCGGACGTGGACCGAGGCTTTCTCGTTTCCTGTGGAAGAGTGGGAGCGGCGTGCGGGATGCATCTATTTCGAGCGGCTGCGGCTGCTCGACGGAGTGCCGGTATTTTTCGACATCACGATGCTGCCCAATGTCGGGCTGCCGCGTTTTCTGAACTACGATCTCGAGAACCGCTCGCTGTTCGACTCGCTTCGCTCCCAATATCAGATCACCGTGACCGGAGGCACGCAGCAGCTGTTCGCCATACGGGCCGACAAGCGCCTGCAGGAATATCTGGGCGTACGTGCGGGGCATCCGATTCTGCAGCTCAACCGCAAGATCGAGACATCCCGGCCCGGGTTTCACATATACAGTCAGGTCTTTTGCGCGACGCAGGGCTACGGGCTGATCGGTACCTTCTAAATTATTTTCGTAGCTTTGCGCTTTCCGTTTCCGAACTTAAAAACGAAGAAGATATGAGTCAGATTAGACAATGCGCCGTCGATACGATTCACGCCGAGGCGGATGCGGTCAGCCGGCTGGCTACCCTGCTGACGGACGATTTCGAGGGCGCTGTCCGCGCGATTCTGGCCTGTACGGGCAAGGTCGTGGTGACCGGCATGGGCAAATCGGGCCTGATCGGTAAGAAGATAGCCGCTACGCTGGCCAGTACCGGAACGCCTGCCTTTTTTCTGCATCCGGGCGAAGCCTATCACGGCGATCTGGGTATGATCTCCCGCAACGACATCGTGCTGGCGATGGCCAACTCGGGTCAGACCGACGAGATTCTGCGGCTGATTCCGTTCATGCAGCGCAACGGCAACCGGATCATCGCGATGACGGGCAATCCCGAGTCGACGCTGGCCAAGAACGCGCACTATCATTTGAACGTCAACGTCACGCGAGAGGCCTGCCCGATGAATCTGGCTCCTACCTCTTCGACGACGGCTATGCTCGTGATGGGCGACGCGCTGGCCATCGCGCTGATCCGCGAGCGGAACTTCCGGCCCGAGGACTATGCCGTATTCCATCCGGGCGGCAGCCTGGGACGCCGCTTGCTGACCCGGGTACGAGACGTGATGCGCAAGGACATTCCGTGCGTGGAGCCGACCGCAACGCTCGGCGATGTGATTATCCGCATCAGCGACGCGCGGCTCGGGATTGCCGCGATCGTCGAACAGGGGCGTCTGACGGGCGTTATCACCGATGGCGATGTGCGTCGCGCGATGACCAAGTACAAGGAAAATTTTTTCAATATCGAAGCCCGGCAGATCATGTCGCGCAGTCCGAAGACCGTTTCGCCCGACGCCCGGATCACGGAGGCCGAGGAGATGATGCGCACCCACAAGATTCATTCGATCGTCGTGACCGACGAGAGCGGAGGGCCGGTCGGCGTCGTGGAGTTCTTCAACGTGTCGGTGCTCGGTTGACTCCTGCCGGCGCGGCCGAGCGGGGGGACTTTTCGGGAGGGCGGCAAAAGTTGCGGTCCTTCGTCGCATGAGGATTTGGATTTGTGGATATTGGCGTTGCCGGCGTTGTGCTCGCAGAACGAAGGCCGGTGGCAAATCCGTCGACATGCCGTTTCGCGGATGACCTTGGATCGGGCCGTCCCCCTCTGTCGTAGTCCTTCCGAACTTTCCTGAAGTTCGTCTGTCTGTCGTCCGTATCGAATCGTCGGCAGAAAACGACGGAGAGTTCCTTTCGCCGTTTTTGTCGGAACGGACGTTTCTTCGTTATGGCGGTCGGTTTTGCAGGGCACGGATCGTCCGCGTTCCATGTCGGAATTTACGCCGGACGGGCGCATGTCGCCCCACTGCCGATGTGGGAGAGCTCGGGGCGGAAATATGCGGAAAAATACCTATCTTTGGTCATCGGAGCACAGCGCCGAGGCGGGCCTGCGCGGACGCGCCCCGGCACGGGAAGCCGGTCCGGCTATCGGGCGAGTCGGTAGGACCGCCGGGGGCTTATGGGGCGAGGGCTCACTTTCTTACGATCATGGACAAATCGGACCATAGCGAGTTCAAATACCTGGTGGCTAACGAGAGCGATCACCGATGGGGCATTACCGCCACGTCGGTGGGCTTTCAGCGGGTGGACCCCGACGAGGCCTATCCGTCTCCGATTCATCCGCGCGGCTACTATTTCGACGTTGTTTCCGGGCGCGTGCTCGACGAGTACCAGTTGATCTATGTCGTCGACGGCGAGGGGACGCTCCGCACGGAAAGCGGCAGCTACCGGCTGATGTTCCTGATCTTTCCCGGCGGCTGGCATACTTACCGTCCCAGTCCCGAAACGGGATGGAGCGCCTACTGGATCGGATTCCGGGGACGGGTGATCGACGACCGCGTGGGCGGCGGCTTTTTCAGCGGAAAGTCGCCGGTGTTCCGGATCGGACTTTCTCCGCTGGCCGTCGATGTCTACCGCGAGGCGCTGGCCGTAGCCGGCAGGGAAGACCCCTGCTACCAGCAGGTGCTTTGCGGGGCGGTGTCTCTGCTGATGGGGCTGGCGCTGAACCGCAGCCGCAGGGAGAAGCCTTCCGACGGGGTCGTGCGCGACAAGATCGCCCGGGCCAAACTGATGATGATCGACAATTTGTCCGAGCCGCTTTCCGCTCAGCAGATCGCCCGGCGCCTGAATGTCAGTTATTCGTGGTTCCGTTCGGCTTTCAAGCGCCTGACGGGCATGGCTCCGGCCCAGTATCTGATCGAACTGAAGCTTTACCGGGCCATGGAGTTGCTTTCGGAAAACCGGATGACGGTCAAGGAGATCGCCTATGCGCTCGATTTCAATTCGTCCCGCTATTTTTCCAGCTTTTTCAAAAAAAGGACCGGCCGCAGCCCGCTTTGGCGCAGGCGTTCGGCCTCGGCGGCCAGGTGCTTGAAGCCGGTGAAGGTGTCGATGCACCGGCAGCCCCGGCGTTCGGCCGCAAGGCGCGCCATGTCGGTCGACACCAGCGTCTTGAGAATGACGTCTTGCGGAGAAGCTTTCTGAAGAAGAAAATCAGTCAAAAGCACGCCAACCTGATTGCCGGTCAGCGGCCGCATTGCGCCCCCGGCATCCCGCGCCCACACGGCGATGCGGTCGGCGTCCGGGTCGTTGGCCAGAATAAGGTCAGCGCGGACCTTTTCGGCCAGCGCCAAAGCGGGGCCAAAGCCGTCGGGGTTTTCAGGGTTGGGATCGGGGGTTGTGGGGAAATCGCCGTCCGGCTCGAGCTGTTCGGGCACA
>ERZ827492.3345-NODE-3345-length-10203-cov-3.280351_pt1 | contig 10203 bp, 7 predicted proteins | sample MGYA00519704_ERZ827492 | MGnify/ENA primary metagenome ERZ827492 (study PRJEB31778, sample SAMEA3449325) | human gut metagenome | biome: human gut; feature: human-associated habitat; material: faeces | place: United Kingdom | collected 2010/2012 ...
CGAACAGTACAAGGGTACCGCCAACATCTGTATGCCGGCGGAAAACCACGCCCAGGCGGAAGCGGCAAGGCAGACCATACAAATGACGATTCCCGCGACGGAAGGCAGAAGCAGGCACAGGATATTTTCGTCTGCGGATATTTTCGCATGTTTCGGAACATAGAATAAATTTTTCAGCCATTTTTTCAAGGCTGCTGTCCCCCTTTCCGTGATTTCCCCCGACAATCAAAAGGCATAAGGCACGCTTATGCCCTTTGATTGCCGCCCCTCCCGTGAGGGGAGGGGCGACGCGGCGGCTCTTCCGACAAAGTCACATGCTCTATCGAAAAAGTATGATTACGGCTGAGCGTTTTCTCCGCCGTAATTGTTATATTCCGTAACAGTTTCGCCGTTGATGGAGGCTGTGTAGCTATCAGCCATTCGATAGACGAAGCAATAGCCATCCTGCCCTGCTGCCATACTGTAAAGCCCGGTATTTGTGATCACCACATTGCCGGTTGCCAAATCGGTCGCGCCGTTTGTCGTAAATGCAAAGGCATAACCGGATGTGCAGGAACCGTTTCCGTTTTCACCGGAGCCTGTAGGTGCGGCGGTAGCAATCAGCTTTGAATCCGTGATGGTAACATCGGTGTGCTTTGCCTCAACAGCCGTTGGGCCGCTGATGGTACTGTTTTCAATGATCAGCGTCTGCTTTTCCCTGCCGTCGGCACCGGAATTGGAAATATAAATGCCGTTGCCGAATGTATCTGTAACCGTGGTGTTCTTCACGGTGACTGTGACGGGAGAATTGCTGCCGTTCTGATAAATGCCGAAATACTTGGATTCAATCGCACCGCCGTCGATGGTGATGTTGTTGCCGGCTCCAGCGCTGAATACACCGATCTGCTCGGACCGAATATCCACATTCTTCAGTTCGGCGGTGATTGAAGCGTCCATATATACGGCGCTGTAAGCACCGCTGTCATTGCGTGCTCCTGTGACCTCTATAGCCACATTCTCCAGTGTCACCTTAGCTCCCTGAAAGGCCATGATACCATCTGCGCCGGACTTGATCGCACCATTTTTAATGGTCAGATTTGCTCCATCATAAGCGACCTGTACCGCACGGTCCGAGCCAGTATAAGCAAGTGTCTTACCCTGCAGATCAATGGTTACGCTCTTTGAGGTTTTCAGGTTCGCCAGCATATTATTGCTTGTTATGTTATCCGTAACAATAACTGTAGCACCGTCGTCCGCCTCTTGAATTGCCGTGGAGAGCGCAGCCGCATCGTTGGCAGCCTTGCCGACCGTATACCGGGTTTTTCCGTCCGTCTGTGTTTCAGATGCAACGGTATAGCCCTCGGCCACGAAAGTACCGCCGTTATTGTCGTCTCCTTCTGCGGGATTGCGTCCCACAAAAGTGCCGCCGTAGACCGTGATGGTACCGGGGGTTCCGTTGAAAACATTCAGCGTGAGGGGAACACCGCCGTCGCCGTATCCATATTCTTCTGTCGAGCGGTTGATAAATGTACCGCCGTTGATGGTGACGCTGCCGCCCAGGGCAAAGACACAGGATTCACGAGGCGTATCCACGATGATTGTGCCGTCTTCGATCACAACGGAGCCGGCCGCATCCATCACAGATACGGGAACCACATAATCCGACGCATTGGCAGCGTCGATCGTACCGTTCCGGTGATGGTCAGGGAGCCTCCCGCATCCACGCGGATCGGGGTCACATCATCGTTTGCGCCCGCATTTGCGTAATTGCCGCCAAATGTGATCGTCTTGCCGTTCAGGTCAAGGACCGTTTCACTCTCGACGGCAAGTCTATTATCCTTAAGCTCGATATCATCCCACAGGACAACCGTGCCGCCGTTTGCTACTGCGTCTCTCAATTCGTCCTCCGTTGTGACCGCAGCAGCCTTGTCATAATCATTTCCGAAGCTGTCTTCCTCATACGGAGTCTGGGTAGCCAGAAGCGTCAGGCCGAGGTAGATGGTCGGGGCACCCTCCGTCTCTCTTGCCGCAGTTGACTGGTTGGCCGCGTTGCCGACCGAGGTGGGCATATACACCGCCAGGGTGAATTCTTCGCTTTCCTCAGCCTCAAGCAATTCACCATTCATGGCCAGACCGCTCAAATTTCCCATAGCAGCTGCTTCTGCCGCAGAAGGCAGCCAGAGGTCTTCACGCTTGATTGTGCCGGCGGTGTTTGCACCGTCCGTCTTGCTGAACACCAGAGAATCGGACAGCTTGAATTTGCCGCCGTCCATATTGGTATACTCTTTTTCTTCGCCGCCCTTCTCATCGCCGTACACGCTGACAGAGAAATCGTATGTAAGCGCCAGCGTCCCCGCGTTGCGGATGCGCAGCTGCACATACTCCGTGTGCCCCGGCTCCCAGAGGGTGGCGTCTTCGCCTTCTGTGGGCTTGAACAGGTTCGTGTTTTCGGTCACGGTATGCCAGTTCGCACCATCCCAGTATTCCAGTTCAACGTCCAAATTCCCGGCGACGATTTTATTCTTGCCGGAAGTGACACTGTCGGTGAACCAGGCGAAGGTGGAGCCGATGAGCAAGGCGACGCAGACGAGCATCGCAAGGACGGTGGTCAGCAGCGCGCTTTGTGTGTTTGCTTTGTGTCATTGCTTTATTCCTCCTGTAAATTTTGTCGGCCTTTTATATGGACCGCAATACACTCCGGAAAAGCCGCAGAAATCGGAGCGCATCCATTCGGGAGAGCCGATCCTCTCCCCGGGTTCCGGCCAGTCCGCCCGTTTGCTTTCCCCGGGCATTCTGCCTAACAGAGAACAGCTACACCCCTCTTCGGTTTTTCATCGTTTGTGCACTTTGCATAGCCGTTTCCACCGTTTTTTTCCGCACCCCAACAGCACGCCTTGCGGCGCGATATATGTCAGCGGCGCTCACTCGCCGTCAACATCCTGTTCATGCGTGTCTTCCGCTTCCGTATCCCCCGTCGGACCGGCGGCATTCTCCTTAGCTTCGAATTCTTCCTTCATTTTCAGCAATTCTTCCATCATCTTTCGGGAATCGGCCCGTTCCGCTTCCAGCTGCCGCCGCTGTTCCTCCAGTTCATTTCTCTGCCGTTCCCGTTCGGCCTCCACTTCCGCAAGCTGCTCCTGCTTGTAACGCCGGAACAGACGGATGCTGTTGATCCCCTGCACCAGAATCAGCAGCAGAAAGGGCAGGAAAACGCAAACAATATACCCAGGCGTGGTTTTAAGGAACTGAAAGAATTTTCCCACGCCGGGCAGCCTGGTCTGGTATTTGCCCAGCACGAAATCATAGGTCACGATGCTCTCGTCATTTTCGTCCGTGGTCGTCCCATAGGTGATGAAGCCGGGGCTGCCGTTTTCGTCAGTCGTCAATTCCCGGATCTTGTGCGTCACGACCTCGCCGTAGCTTTCAGTGTTCGTTGACTGGAACGCAATGATATCCCCCGCCTGCAAGGTGGCCGGATCAACCTCCTTAGTCAGCACCAGATCACCCGCGCTGAAATCGGTCGCGCTCATCGAGTCGGACAGCACGATGAAGAACTTAAAGCCGAAAATACTGCGGTCTGCCCGGTCAAACGTATTGACTGACACGACTGTGAAAATCATCATGCAGACCGCCACTGCAACAACCAGCCACACAAATATGTTCTTTATAATATGTAAGGTTTTCTTCATAGAGCCACTCCTCAGTCAAACAGCCGGTTCGGGTTGTTTTTGGTCTGCACCGCGTCGGCCTTCAAATCAAACGATAAATACAGGTTCTGCGCTTCGTTCCCCGCCTCCTTCGGAAAATGGAAAGAGATCGTCAACTCTCGACGCTCGTTCAGCTTCAGGAGATCGTCCGCCGCGCCGATGTTCGCTTTTGTCAGTTCCGCCGCCTTGCCGGCATAGAGAACATTGTCGCCGTCACAGATTTCCAGCACGTCGGCCAGTCCGCCCTCCAGATTGTCAAAATACAGCCTGTAGTAGACGTCCCAGGTACTCAGGTTTTCGATGAAAAAGGGCTTTTCCACCGTCATGCCCGGCTCGAATAAAAACTCGTGTTCCTCAATCACCGGTTCGCCGTCATTCAGGTTGATTTTGATCACTCCGGTCCGGAACAGGTTATTGTCCGCCGCCACCACGGAATAGGCCAGCGCAAAGGTGGTCACGCACAGGCAGACGGCGAGGACGATCACCGCCGCGACGCTGGCCGTCAGCTTTTTAACCGTTTTGTTCTGCTCACGCATGCTTTTCTTCCTCCTTCCTGCGCTTCCAGAGGAATATCATAAGCAGCAGGGACGATACCGCCAGCACAGTCCAAAGAACGAAATTTGTGGTGTCGCCGGTCTGCGGCGGCTCAACCAATCCGCCCTCATCCTTGACGCACCATTCGAAATCCGCTTTCAGCAAAGCCGCCTGATACTCGTTGCCCACCGAGGTGTCGAGGGAAACGTCAATCTGATAATAGGCGGTGGTTTCTTCCCGCGCATCGGCTTTCAGCAGCTCGGAAAATTCCTCGCCGTCTATTTCGTTGAAAGCCGCATCGCACAGCACCTTGCCGGTATCCAGATGCGTGACCTTGATATGTAAGACATCACCGAGATTTTTCGTCTGCTCGGTTACCTCGGCACGGAAAAACAGGGTGATGTCCTCCTCATGATAAGCCCTGACGCAGAAATACCGTGTTTCGGTATCGCCCGGGAGCATATTGCTCACTTCAAATCTCTGGTTGACGTCCGGCCTGCCCGCATAAAGCTCCGGCACCGGGGCGGTGGGCTTGTCCGCTGCAAACAGGCTATCGTCCTGGAGCAGGGCCTCGGGCAGCTCCTTGCTGTGATAGGCCTGCCACTGGGCATACAGCTCGGGATAGGCGGCCTGGTAGCGGGCGAACATGTCCTCCCATGCGGCTTGGGCGTTCCGCCCTTTGGCTTTGGCGTCCCACGCCTCACGGATGTCGTCGGGCACGGTGAAAGGCGGATGGCTCCAGCCCAGGGCGGCCTTGGCGGCCTCCAGCACCTCCTCGTCAGTGGCACCCCGGCGGCCCAGACGGATGTTCTCCATCACCGTGTCCCGGAACAGCACCACATCCTGGAACACCATGGAGTAGGAGCGCAGGAGGGTCTCCGGGTCCACCGTGGACACGTCCGTTCCGCCCAAGAGCACCTTCCCGCCGGAGACGTCCCAGAACCGGGCGGCCAGCTTGCAGGCGGTGGACTTCCCGCCGCCGGAGGGGCCGATGAGGGCGGTAACCTCCCCCTGACGGGCGGTGAAGCTCACATCCTCCAGTACCCCCGCGCCCTCCCGGTAGGCAAAGGAGACATGGTCAAAGGTGATGTCGTAGCTGGACGGGCGGAAGTCCTCCGTCCCCGTCTGCACCGGCTGCTCCAGGATGGAGCGCATCCGTTCAATCTGCAGCTTGGTGTTGAAGGTGGCGGCGATATTCTGGAGCACCACCCCAAGGGGATCGTACAGCCGGGCGGCGGCGAACAGGAAGCCCAGGAAATAGAGGAAGGAGAGCTCCCCGGCCAGCAGCAGCGCCCCGCCGGTGAGCACCGTGGTGGCAAGCCCCAGCCGCAGGAATGCCTGAGCGGAGCACACGAACACGCCGGTGGCCAGTTCGGAGCGGATGGAGCTGCCCTCCATAGCGGACAGCTTTGCCTCCAGATCGCCAAGATACCGCTCCTGCCGGTGGCAGGCCTTGATGTCCCGGATGGTCTCCAGCCCCTCCTGGATGCAGTCGGCCACCGCCCGCTTGTTCAGGATGTTTTTCGTCCCAAAGGCGTCCTGGATCTTCTTGGAGCCCGCCGTCAGCGCCACCGCCACAGGCACCACCCACAGCACCGCAAGGGCCATGCGCCAGTCGCAGGCGAACATGCACACCCCGATCACCAGCGTGGAGCCGATGGAGGCGAACAGCTGGGGCACATAGTGGGAAAACATCTGGTCCAGGCTGGAGCAGTCGGCGATCATGGTGGAGGTCAGGTCGCTGAGATCCCGGTTCCCGAAGAAGGACAGGGGAAGCCTGCGCAAGGTCTCCGCCAGGCTCACCCGGCGGTTGGCACTCTCCCGGTAGGTGGCGATGTAGAGGGAGGCGTACTGGAACCAGTGGAGGATGAACAGCAGGAGGAGTACCGCCAAGGCGAAGCCCACATAGATCCAAAACCCGTCCATAGGATTGCCAACGCTCTCCAGACAGCCCAGCAGGTGCTGGACTGTGAACAGGACCGCCCCGACGGGGAACATGAGAGCCAGATTGCACACAAAGCACCAACTCACGGCCTTCGCCAGATCCTTGGCCCCCTTCTCGCTGAGGGCGAAGATGTGTTGTAATTTCTTTATCACACCGCTGCCTCCTTTCCAACCTTCCACTGGGCGCTGCGCTGATAGTCCGCCCACATGGCGGCGTAGACGCCGTTTTTCTCCAGCAAGGCGCCGTGGCTGCCCTGTTCCGCGATCTTTCCTTCGTTTAAGACGATGATGTTGTCCGCATTCTGCACCGTGGACAGCCGGTGGGCGATCATCAGAACCGTTTTGTTCCGGGTCAGTGTCTCAAAGGCCTTTTGGATCTGATGCTCGTTCTCCGGGTCGGCAAAGGCGGTGGCCTCGTCCAGCACCACGATGGGGGCGTCCTTCAGAATGGCCCGGGCCAGGGCGATGCGCTGCTGTTCCCCGCCGGAGAGGTAGACGCCCCTGGCGCCCACCACCGTGTCCAGCCCCTGGGGCAGCTTTTCCAGGATGTCGTCGCACTGAGCGTCGTGGGCGGCGGCAAGCACCTCCTCCCTGGATGCATCCGGCCGGGCAGCCCGGATATTTTCCAGTAAGCTCTCCTTGAATAGCCGGGTATCCTGGAACACAAAGGCCACCTGCCCCATGAGGGCGGCACTGTCCAGCTCCCGCACGTCCGCACCGCCCACGGTGACGCTGCCGCTGTCCACATCCCAGAACCGGGGGATCAGGCTGGCGGCGGTGGTCTTGCCCCCGCCGGAGGGCCCCACCAGGGCCACCACTTCACCGGGCTGGACGGAAAAACTCACATCCTCCAGCGCGGGCCGGTCCGCGCCGGGGTAGGTGAAGGTCACATGGTCAAAGACCACGGCGTCGTCAGCCAGCCTTTTTTGGACCTTCGGCTCCTCCATGGGCTGCTGGCTCAGGATATCGTCCAGACGGCCGATGGCCTCATCGGCCTCCATCACCGCCTCGCTCATATACATGATGCGGTTGATCATCTGGCCGCAGGCGGGGGCAAACAAGGCGTAGAAGATTAGGTTAACCAGCGCGGTGCGCACGTCTCCGCCGGAGGCGATGAGCAGCGCCGCCGGGATCAGCAGGGCGAAGGCCCCGTTGATGAAAGTGAGGAAACAGGTCTGGCCCGTCCGGCAGCTCATGGCGTATTGGCTGGCCAGGTCGCTGTAATCCTGGATGGCGGCGTAGAAGGCCTTGAAGGAGTAGACCGTCTGCTGGAACATCTTCACCACCGGGATGCCCCGGACATACTCCACCGCCTCGCCGCTCATGCGCTCAATCTCCTTTTGATAGCGGTGGAAGAAGCCGGCATTCTTGCCACCCATCATCAGGCACATGGATAGCAGTGCCAGCACCATGGTGAGCAGGCACAGCAGGCCCATCCGCCAGTCAAAGAGGAACAGCACGACGATGGCGGCGATGGGCGTCACCGCCGTGGCGGCCAGGTCGGGGAGCTTGTGGGCAAGCAGGTCCTCGGTGAGCCCGGCGTTGTCGTCGATGAGCTTGCGCAGCCGCCCCGACTGATTCCCGGTGAAAAAGCCCAGGGGGAGTTTCAGCACATGGGTCATGGCGGCGCGCCGGATGTTCCGGGCGGTGCGGAAGGCCGCGATATGGGTGGACATGAGGGCGGCAAAGTACAGCAGGATACTGCCAACGGCAGTCCACACCGCCATCCAGCCCCAGAGGCTCAGGTTCCCGGCCCCGTCCAGGCTGGGCCAAGTGGACAACATGCTTCTGGCCACCAGCCAGACACACAGATACGGCGCCAGCCCCAGCACCGCCGACAGGGCGGACAGGATACAGCCCAGGATCGTCAGGTTCTTGTGCCCGCCCGCATAGCTTAGGATGCGGGCAAGACTGCTTGGTTTCTTTTGCTTCAAAGTGATCCCTCCTTGTTAAAAAGTTAGTTATTGCTAACTTGCATCCAAAAAAGATAGGGGTCAAGCCCCCATCAATTTCAGCCATCCGGCAGTGTAGAAATCGCAGAGTTGATCCACATCCCGCACAGCCTGCTCCCGGGGCATATCGTGGATCACGATCTCAAAGATGCCGCTCATTATCCCGCTGGCGATGATGTGGCAAAGAGACTGGCTCAGTTCCGGGACCGCCCGGCCTAGGCGGCGGAGAACATCCATGTAACGGAGCGTGTACTCCACCTCCGCCTCTACCATGTTGTGGACAAAGTGCTCATAGCTGGTTCCCTCAGCCTTGCACAGCAGCAGCTTCACCGGCTCCCGGTGATCGCAGATATAGTCTACCATCCAATGGACACACTGACTGGACTCCAGCCCCATGTGCTCCGGCTGTTCCTGCCCAGGCAGTTCGGAAAAGGAAGTCTGCGCCTCCATGAACCGCCCCATCAAAGCGGCCGCGTGTGGCTCCACGATGGAGGCAAAGAGCGCCTCCTTGCTGGAGAAATAGCCGTAGAACGCACCAGTGGTTACCCCGGCATTTTTCACGATCTGCCGCAGAGAAGCCCCTTGAAAGCCCTTGTCCAGAAATTCGGCCATGGCCGCCTCATGGATTTTTTCCAGCGTGGCGTTAGACTTTTCTTCCATAGACTCTCTCCTTATAACGGCGTTATATAACACTGTTATAATACGACTGGAGCAGTAGTTTGTCAAGTGGAATACGAAAAAAGCCCGGCGCATACGCGCCGGACTTTGTCAGGAGACTTTATTTTGTTTTGGCTGGGGCAGGGCAGTCATGCTGTGGAGGCTTACACCAAGGGTAGACAGGTTGTGGAGCATGGCGGAGGTGGTTGGAGGCAGGATGCCTGCCACGCCAAGACCGATCAGCGCCCCATTGAACCCGATGACAAAGCGGTAGTTGTTCTGGATGCGGTACATTAAGCCCATGGCCAGCTGCCGCAGGCGCACCAGCTCCCACAGACTGTCGGCAGCAATGGTTATGTCGGCGATCTCCCTGGCAATGGCCGCCCCGTCACTGATGGCGATGCCGGCGTCCGCCTCAGAGAGGGCCGGAGAGTCGTTGATGCCATCCCCCACCATCAGTACGGTGTGCCCCTCCCGCCGCATGGCAGCTACATACTCTGCCTTATCCGCCGGGAGAACTCCGGCCCGGAAGTCATCTACCCCCAGTTGCTCCGCAATGGAAGCGGCGGTACGGGGGCTGTCCCCGGTCAGCATCACCAGGTTTTTTACGCCCAGATTCCGCAGGGCAGAAAGAACCGCCCGTGCCTCCTCTCGCAGAGGATCGGAGATGCAGATCACAGCAGAGAGCACCCCGTCGATGGCAAGATAGAGTTGGGAGAACTCAGGGGGCAGCGCGTCGAACTTAGCCCGCTCCTCAGCAGGAACTACGCACTTCTCATCCTCAAAGATGAAGTGGGCGCTGCCAATGCGCACCTGCTCCCCATCCACTGAACTGGCGATGCCGTGGGCCACCAGGTACTCCACCTTGGCGTGGCGCTCCTCGTGGCGCAAGTCCCGGCGCTTGGCCTCCTCCACCACGGCGTTGGCCATGGAGTGAGGGAAATGTTCCTCCAAACAGGCGGCAAGGCGCAGCATCTCCGCCTCGTCCTTACCACGGAAGGGAATGACGCGGACCACCCTGGGGCAGGCATGGGTGAGGGTACCGGTCTTATCAAAGACAATGGTATCCGCGCTGGCCACAGCCTCCAGGAACTTGCCTCCCTTGACCGTGATGTGCTCCCGCCCCGCCTCACGCATGGCAGAGAGCACCGCCAGGGGCATGGCCAGTTTAAGGGCACAGGAGAAGTCTACCATGAGCACCGACAAGGCCCGGGTCAAGTTCCTGGTGAGCGCAAGGCTCACCAGGCTGCCGGCAAAGGTATAGGGCACCAGCTTGTCTGCCAAGTTGGACGCTTTGGCTTCGGCGGCGGACTTCATCTGCTCGGAACGCTGGATCATCTCCACGATCTGGTCATAGCGGCTCTGGCCGGAGGCCTGCTTTACCTCCAGCACACATTCGCCCTCCTCTACCACGGTGCCGGCATAGACCG
>ERZ827492.3348-NODE-3348-length-10193-cov-3.481653_pt1 | contig 10193 bp, 8 predicted proteins | sample MGYA00519704_ERZ827492 | MGnify/ENA primary metagenome ERZ827492 (study PRJEB31778, sample SAMEA3449325) | human gut metagenome | biome: human gut; feature: human-associated habitat; material: faeces | place: United Kingdom | collected 2010/2012 ...
TCCCATCCAGGTAGCTCAGGTCGCAGTCCTTCTCATAGTACATCTTTGCCATGATAAACACTCCTTGCAAAAATATAGTATCAAAATACGGAATAAGCCTTATTTATCGCACTCCTACTGGAAGTGCCTCGCAGAGTTTCGCCGCCGCAGCGGCGAAATAGGTTGTGATCCGTTTTCGTCCGCGACATGCGCGTGGACGAAAACACTTCTCGGCCCACAAGCGTGCGAGCCGCGCCCTTTGCGGTGAGTGCGACGCAGGGGGCCGCAACCTTCCCGTGGGAAAAGGTATGGCCTTTTCCCACGGAGTTTACAGCACGTTCTTGCCCAGCTCGAACTCGTCCGTCTCCTTATTGTCCGCGTTGTCGCTGATGGTGGCCCGGCCTCTTTCCAGTGCTACCATGCCGGTGCGCACCAGCTCCAGGATACCGAACTCCCGGAGTAGTCGCTCTAATGCGTCGTCCTTGGACTCCTCCCCGATGATGGCCAAGGTCAGGGTGGTGGTGGACACGTCGATGATGGAGGCCCGGAAGATGTTGGCGATCTGGATGACCTCGTTGCGCACCTCCCGGCTCTCCGCCTGCACCTTGATGAGCACCAGCTCCCGGCGGATGGATGAGTCAGGGGGCAGCAGCCGCACGGAGTAGACGGAGTACTGCTTGCGCAGCTGGTTGATGATCTGCTCGATCTGCTGGTCGTCACACAGCACCTCGATGGTGATGCGGGACACCCCCGGGTCGTCGGTGGTTCCCACGGCCAGGGACTCGATGTTGTACCCTTTCCGGGAGAACAGGCGGGACACCTGGCTGAGCACGCCGGCCGCGTTTTCCACCAGGACGGACAGGGTGTGTCGTTTGTGGTTGGCAGTATTCATTCGCAGTCTCCCTCCTTTAATCCAGCAGGAAATCGGTGACGGGGGTGCCGCCATTCACCATGGGATGGACCATGGCGTCGATGTCGATGGCGCAGTCGATGACGCAGCCCGTACCCAAGGCCAGGGCCTGGCGGAAGGCGTCGGCGAACTCCGCCTGGTTCTTCGCCCGGAAGCCATGAAGCCCGTAGGCCTCCGCCAGCTTCACAAAGTCCGGCCCCCGGTCCAGGGTGGTCTGGGAGAACCGTTTGTGGTAGATCAGGTTCTGCCACTGGCGGACCATGCCCAGGGTGCGGTTGTCAAAAATCACGGTGATCACCGGGATGTGGTAGTGCTCCACTGTAGCCAGTTCGTGGCAGTTCATCCGGAAACAGCCGTCCCCGGTGCAGTGGACCACCACTTTGTCCGGGTTGCCCACCTTGGCCCCCATGGCGGCCCCCAGGCCGAAGCCCATGGTGCCGAACCCTCCGCTGGTAAGCAGCTGCCCGGGCCGGGAGAAGTGGTAGTACTGGCAGGACCACATCTGGTGCTGACCCACGTCGGTGGCGATGATGGCGTCTCCGCCGGTGAGCTCCTGAATGGTCTCCAGGATCTCGTGGGGATGGAGGATGTCGTCCTTTTTCAGCGGCACCTCCTTCCGGGAGAACACATGGGCCTTCCACTCCGAGTGGTCGTGCTTGGGCAGCTTCTCATTGAGCAGCTCCAGTACCCGCCGGGCATCCCCGATGATGTGGTGGTAGGTGGGCACGTTCTTGTCGATCTCCGCCCGGTCGATATCGATATGTACGATCTTGGCATTTTTTGCGAAGGTGGCCGGGTCGGTGGCCACCCGGTCGGAGAAGCGGCAGCCGATGGCGATGAGCAGATCGCACTCGGCGGTGGCCAGGTTGGAGGCGTGGGAGCCGTGCATGCCCACCATGCCGGTGAACAGGGGATGGTCCCCCGGGCAGGCGCCGCCCCCCATGATGGTGGAGCCCACCGGGGCGTCCAGCGTCTCGATGAACCGGCGGAACTCGGGCACCGCCCCCTTGGACCGGATGACGCCGCCCCCCACCAGCACCATGGGCCGCTCCGACTGCTCGATAAGCTCCAGCAGCCTGTCGATGTCGTTCTGATCCGGCTCCGGAGTTCTCAGGTCCCGGCCCGCCCGGCGCAGCATGTTGGCCAGGCGGCCCCGGTTGGGGTGCTCGGACACGGGCAGGTACTCATAGTCCGCCTCTGCGGCAGTGACATTCTTGGCAATATCAATGAGCACCGGGCCGGGCCGTCCGGAGCGGGCGATGGCAAAGGCCTCCCGGATAACATCGGCCAGCTGGTTGACATCCTTCACCAAGTAGTTGCACTTGGTGATGGGCATGGTGATGCCCGTGATGTCCACCTCCTGGAAGGAGTCCTTGCCGATAAGGTTCTCCGACACGTTGCAGGTGATCAGCACCACCGGGGACGAGTCGTAGTAGGCTGTAGCGATGCCGGTGACCAGGTTGGTGGCCCCGGGGCCCGAGGTGGCAAAGCACACCCCCACCTTACCGGTGGAGCGGGCATAGCCATCGGCGGCGTGGGACGCGCCCTGCTCATGGCTGGTCAGGTAGTGGTGGATCTTCTCCTTGTAGCCGTGAAGCTCGAACTCGTCGTAGATGTTCAGGATGGTGCCGCCTGGGTAACCGAATACCGTGTCCACCCCCTGCTCCAGCAGGCACTCCATCACGATCTGGGATCCTTTCATGCGCATGGTTGCTTCTCCCTCCTTTGAAATTGCTCCCCCTTGGGGAATATAAGAAAAGGCATGGCCTGCGTCCTCATAGGACGAAGCCATGCTCCGCGGTACCACCTAACTTCCCCCAACATCGGGGGCCCTCTGCCCGGTAACGGCGGGATTCCGTTTCCGCCTACTGGGAAGGGCGCCTCCCGTTCAACGGAACTGCTCTCAGGGGACGTTCGCCGCATTTCGCTCACGAAGGCTCGCACCAGCCGCCTTCTCTCTGGGCTTGCGCGAAAGGGCTACTCGTCTGGTCACCGCATTTGACTGCTTTACACTGTTGAAGTTATGATACCCTCTCCCGGCCCCTTTGTCAATGCGGAAACGCCGCGGGGCGCGAATTTTTATCATACTTGCCAAACTCTCCCCCGGCTGGCACCGCCCTTTGGCGTGAAAAAGCACGGAAACCCGCCTCCGGTCCTGTGTCCGCGCTCTCCGCCCCACCCAGAACGCGGATTTCCCGATTGTATTTCTCCCCCGTTTTGTGCTATAATGGCCCAAACGCTTTACCGCATAAAATCGGAAAGGAGTCCTCCCCATGCGTTCTGACGTCGCCAAGAAAGGCATCCCCGCCGCACCCAACCGCTCCCTGTTCTATGCCCTGGGCTACACCAAGGAGGAGCTGGAACGCCCCCTCATCGGCGTGGTGTGCTCCTACAATGAGATCGTCCCCGGCCACATGAACTTGGACAAGATCGCCGAGGCGGTCAAGGCCGGGGTGCGTGCCGCCGGCGGCACCCCCATCGAGTTTCCTGCCATCGCCGTGTGCGACGGCATCGCCATGGGCCACATCGGCATGAAGTACTCCCTGGTCACCCGGGATTTGATCGCCGACTCCACCGAGGCCATGGCCATGGCCCATCAATTTGACGGGCTGGTGATGATCCCCAACTGCGACAAGAATGTCCCCGGCTTGCTCATGGCCGCCGCCCGCATCAACATCCCCACCATTTTCTGCTCCGGCGGGCCCATGCTGGCTGGAAGGCTGGAGAGCGGCCGGCGAACCTGCCTGTCCCATATGTTTGAGGCGGTGGGCGCCTACTACGCCGGCAAGCTGGACGAGGGCGGCGTGGAGGAGTATGAGAACCACGCCTGCCCCACCTGCGGCTCCTGCTCAGGGATGTACACCGCCAACTCGATGAACTGCCTCACCGAGGCCATTGGCATGGGCCTGCGGGGCAACGGCACCATCCCCGCAGTGTACTCTGCCCGGCTGCGCCTGGCCAAGCACGCGGGGATGCAGATCATGGAGCTGGTCAAGCAGGACATACGCCCCCGGGACATCATGACCGAGGCCGCCTTCCACAACGCCGAGACGGTGGACATGGCCCTGGGCTGCTCCACCAACACCATGCTCCACCTGCCCGCCATCGCCCACGAGTGCGGCATCGAACTGGACCTGGACCTGTCCAACGCCATCTCCGCCCGCACCCCCAACCTCTGCCACCTGGCCCCCGCCGGGGAGACCTACATGGAGGATCTGGAGGCGGCCGGCGGGGTATACGCGGTGATGGCTGAGCTGGACAAAAAGGGCCTGCTGGACACCTCCGTCATGACGGTCACCGGCAAGACCATGTCAGAGAACCTGACCGGCGTAGCCAACCGGGACCCGGAGACCATCCGCCCCATCGACAATCCCTACTCCCCCGACGGCGGCATCGCCGTTTTGAAGGGCAACCTGGCCCCGGAGGGCTGCGTGGTCAAGCGGTCCGCCGTTGCCCCTGAGATGATGACCCACACCGGCCCAGCCCGGGTGTTTGACGGCGAGGAGGATGCCATCGCTGCCATCTACGCCGGCAAGATCGTGGCCGGGGACGTGGTGGTCATCCGCTACGAGGGGCCCAAGGGCGGCCCGGGCATGCGGGAGATGCTCAACCCCACCTCCGCCATCGTGGGCATGGGGCTGGGAGAGTCGGTGGCCCTCATCACCGACGGGCGGTTCTCCGGCGCCACCCGGGGAGCGGCCATCGGCCATGTGTGCCCGGAGGCCGCCCAGGGCGGACCCATCGCCCTCGTTGAGGACGGCGACCTCATCTCCATCGACATCCCCGCCAACACCATCACCCTGAAGGTGGACGAGGGCACCCTGGCCGCCCGGAAGGCCGTTTGGACTTGCCCCGAGCCCAAGGTCAAAACCGGGTACTTAGCTCGATATGCAAAAATGGTAACCAGCGCTGCGAGGGGCGCGGTGCTGGAATAAGTCTTCCCTCGGTCTTGACCTTGCCCCGCGCGTCAGCGCGCACGGCCGGTTTCTCCAAGGCGGGACTGGCCTCAGAGACGGAATTCACTTCCGCCGAGCATGCTGATGCTCTTCCGGGCCCCATGGACCGCTGGCCCATGGGGAGACAGCAGGCCCGTTTTTAGCCCGGTACGCGAAAATGGTCATCAGCACCGCAAGAGGGGCCGTCTTAGAGAAAACGCATCGGGACAGGAAAAGAGCGCCGCAATTTTGTCGCGGCGCTCTTGCTTTGCCTGTTAAATTCGCACCGCCCCCACGCCCAGGGCCCCCGGCCCGGTGTGGCAGGCGATGGACAGCGTGAGGGGCTCGCCCTCAATGGTATCCATTTCCGGGAATGCGGCGTGGATCTCCTCCCGCCACTCCTCCCGCAGTTCGGTAGAGATCTGGCTATAGGCCATCTTCACCGCCAGATGCCCGCTGTCCCACAGGGGCTTCAGCCGGCCCTCCACGTCCTCCCGCACCTTCTGGATCATGAGCTTCCGGGCCGCCTTCATCCCCCTGACCTTGCCCACGGGGGTGAGCTTCTCCCCCCGGATTTCCAGCACCGGCTTGATGTTCAGCATGGTGCCCGCAATAGCCTCCGCCCCAGTGACACGGCCACCCTTGCGCAGATACTTCAGGGTGTCCACCGAGATATAGATGCAGGAGTCGTCCCCCTGCTCCTCTAAGATCTGGCGGATCTGGGCGGCGTCCATACCTGTCTGAGTCATGGCTAAGGCATCCAGCACGGAGTACCGCTGGGTCACTGAGATGCGGCGGTTGTCCGCTACCTGCACCCGGCCGTCGAAGTTCTCCGCAAGCATCTGGGCCGTGGCACAGGAGGCGGAAAGCCCAGCGGACATAGGAATATACACCAACTGGTCATGCCCCTCCAACACCTTCTTCCACACGGCGATCACATCGCCTGGGGCCGGCTGGGAGGTTGCGATATCCGCGCCGGAAACCTGTTTCTGATAGAATTCCTCCTGGGTTAGGTCTACCCCTTCATAGTAGATCTTCCCATCAATCAGGACGGGCATGGGAACCACTTCCACCCCCAGCTGCCTGCCCTCCTCCACGGTAATTCCGCTGTTGCTGTCCGTCACAACGGCCACCCTTGGCATTTGTCGATTTGCTCCTCTCCATGTCTGCGCCCTCCGGCCCCGCGCCGCGGTGCGCGCATCCTGTTTTGTCCTGTATTACCTGCCTTCTCGATCTCGCTGAATGAGTAGCTTAACCGCCTCGATGCCGGACCGGATGGCGGAGTCCGTATCCTCGTCCCGGGTCTGATCCAGCCCCGCGGCGTTGCGCTCCTGGTTCCAGATCACGTGGAAGATGGACCCGCACCGCACCCCCCGGGCTGCCGCAACAGTGAACAGGGCGGCCGACTCCATCTCGGAGGCCAGCACCCCCAAGCGCTTCCAGGCCTCCCACTTGTTCAGCAGCTCATAGGACACCGGCATCCGCTCCGGGCTGTGCTGGCCGTAGAAGGAGTCCTTGCACTGGACCACCCCAGCGTGCCAGCCCCGGCCCGAGGCCTTGGCCGCGTCCACCAGGGCGGTGAGTACCTCAAAATCTGCCACAGCGGGGAACTCGATGGGGGCGTACTCCCGGCTGGTGCCCTCCATGCGCACCGCGCCGGTGGCCACCACCAGGTCGCCGCTCTTCACGTCCAGCTTGATACCCCCGCAGGTACCTACTCGAATAAAGGTATCCACCCCGATGTTGGCCAACTCCTCCATGGCGATAGAGGCGGAGGGACCGCCAACGCCGGTGGACACCACGCTCACCTTCTCCCCCAGCAAGGTTCCGGTGTAGGTCACGAACTCCCGATTCGTGGCCACGTGGACCGGGTCGTCAAAGTATTTGGCGATCTTCTCGCTGCGGCCCGGATCTCCGGGCAGCAGGCAGTATCGGCCCACATCTCCGGCCCTACAATTGATATGAAATTCCCGCTCCTGGGCGATCACTTCGCTCATCCTTTCTGTTGTGTACCGTCTTGAGAGCCATTATACTGGTTTTTCCCTGGAAAAGCAAGCCATTTCCAGGGGACCGCTCACTTTTCCAAAGGAAAACCGAGCCATGGCTCTCCCCCGTCAGGCGGGGTCCCCTGCTACCCGGACGGATCCCAGCACCTTACCGATGGAGTCGTGGATCACCAGGTCCGCCCGGCCGTCGTAGGGGGTGGCGTCCCGATTGATGAGCACCAGTCTACTCCCCCGGTAAAACTGCAGCAACCCCGCCGCCGGGTACACCGTCAGGGAGGTACCCCCTACGATGAGCATATTCGCCCGGCCGATGGCCAGCACCGAGGCCTCCACCGTCTCCTGGTCTAGGCTCTCCTCATAGAGCACCACATCGGGTTTGACGATGCCGCCGCACACCGGGCACCGGGGTACCCCCTCCGACCGGGCGATGAAGTCCTCGCCATAGAAGTGACGGCACTTCATGCAGTAGTTCCGGGCGGTGGAGCCGTGGAGCTCATAGACCACCCGGCTGCCCGCCTTTTGGTGCAGGCTGTCGATGTTCTGGGTGACCACCGCCTTGAGCTTGCCCGCCCGCTCCAGCTGGGCCAGCTTGAAATGGGCGGCGTTGGGCCGGGCGTCCGGGCAGAGCATCTTGGAGCGGTAAAAGCGGTAAAATTCCTCCGGCCTGTCCATAAAAAAGCTGTGACTTAGGATCGTCTCCGGGGGGTAGTCATACTTCTGGTGATACAGTCCATCCACACTGCGGAAGTCTTTTATCCCGGATTCGGTGCTCACCCCCGCCCCGCCGAAGAAGACGATATTTTCGCTCTGGTCGATCCATTCCTGGAGCTGTTCCCGATCGGTCATGCCCGTCCCTCCTCTCCTGTGGGCAGGCGCTTCCCGTCCAGCACCGCCCGGATCAGCTTGCCGCCGGCGTATTCCAGGGTGAGCAGGAAGGCGGGGTGCTCCCCGGCCAGCAGGTCCAGGAAGATCTGGTCTCCCTCCCAGATGGGCAGCCGGGCCACCTGGTCCTTGGCCACCCACTCCAGCTCTCCCTCGGCGCAATCCCGATTCAGTTCCCCTTCCCAGCCATCGGCGGTGAAGAGGTACATGTACTCCCCCTCCCAGCCTCCATCGGTGAGGAAGGTGACCACGCCTCGAAAGCGATAGCGGGTGAGGGTCAGCCCCGTCTCCTCCCGCACCTCTCGGAGCAGGCACTCATCGGGACTCTCCCCGTCCTCGAACTTGCCGCCCACGCCGATCCACTTGTCCTGATTCACATCGTGCTTCTTCTTCACTCGGTGGAGCATCAGGTACTCCCCCCGGTCATTCTCCAGATAGCACAGGGTGCTGTTAAACACGGTGCGTACCTCCTTTCCCAGTTCTCCTCTCCCGGCAGAACCGAGAGAATGGGAAAACAGCCGCCGCACCCGTCTGCGGCGGCCGTCACCAACCTTCGTTTCTGCTTTAGAATGGCAGGTTCAGCCCGCCTGTCAGACGGCTCATAGAGCTGGCCGCATCCTCCGTGGCCTTGCGCATAGCCTCGTTCACCGCCGCCACAATTAGATCTTGGAGCATCTCCACATCGTCCGGGTCCACTGCCTCGGGGTCGATGGTCACCTGGGTCAGCTCCTTCTTGCCGGACACCACCGCGGTCACCACGCCGCCGCCGGCGGCGGCCTCATAGGTCTTGCTCTCCAGCTCCTCCTGGGCCTTCATCATGTCCTGCTGCATCTTCTGGGCCTGGCGGAGCATGCTGTTCATGTTGCCGCCCACGCCGCCCATGCCCCGGCTGTTGAATCCCTTTGCCATATTCCCATCCTCCTTGTTCAAATGGTCAGTCCACCGTTACATTGCCCTGGCTGCCGCTCAAAAACGCCTCCAGGGCGTCGGGCTCCTCCTCCGCTGGAACCGCGTCCTTCGGGCCGTCCTCCGGGGCCTTTCCCACCCGGACCGCCACCCGGACCGGGCCGCCCATGAGCCGCTGGGCCATCCGGGCCACCGCCCCGGTGACGGCGGGCTGGTTCACCCGGTCCCGGATGAAGTCGTTGCACGCCCACAGGGTCAGCTCCCGGCCGTCCCAGCCGCCCTCCACCATGGCGCTGTTGCCAAGGAACACGAAGTCCCCCACGTCCATGGCGCTCTTCAGCTGGTCCCGCAGGGCGCTCCAGCCGGGCCAGCGCAGGGCCGCCTGTCCCGCCGCCGGCCGGGATTCCTCCCGCGCGGCTTTGCCCGCCTCTGGCTCAGGTTCCTCCGGCTTGGTCTGCTCCGCCGGGGCCTTTGCCAGTTGGTCCGGGAGGGGTCCGTTCTGGACCGCAGTCTCCGACGCTTTGGAAACGCAGGTCATCCCCCGCTCCAGCCGGGCCACCCGGGCGGCCAGAGCCGCCGGAGATGGATCCAGGGCGGGGTCGCACAGGGTGACCAGGCATAATTCCATGTCGGTGCGCCGGTTAGCCGACCGGGCCAGGCCCGCCCCGGTCTCCTGGATCGCCCGAAGCATCTGCACCAGCCGGGGGATGTCAAACCGCCCCGCCAGCCGCCGCATGGTGGCCTCGTCATAGCCGCCGGTCATCAGCCCGGCGCCGGCGTCCGGCGCGGTCTTGCGCACCAGCAGGTCCCGCACCAGGGCGGACAGCTCGCCGACCAGGGCGGTCATCTCCTTGCCCCCGGCGTACAGCCGGTTCAGCCGCTCCAGGACCTGGGCCCCGTCTCCGTCGGCCACCGCCTCCAGCAGGGCCGCCGTCTCCAGGTTGCCCGCCAGCCCCAGCACGGCCTGCACCCGCTCCTCGTCCACAGTGCCCCCCTCGCCGGCGCACTGGTCCAGCAGGGACAGGGCGTCCCGCAGGCCGCCGTCGGCCAGCCGGGCCAGCAGGGCGGCCCCCTCCTCGGTCAGGTCGATGCCCTCCTGGCCGGCCACATACCGCAGCCGGGCGGCGATCTCGTCGGCGTGGATGCGCTTGAAGGAGAACTGCTGGCAGCGGCTCTTGATGGTGGCGGGCACCTTATGAATCTCGGTGGTGGCCAGAATGAACATCAGATGCTCCGGCGGTTCCTCCAGGATCTGGAGCAGGGCATTAAATGCCTGGGTGGAGAGCATGTGCACCTCGTCCACGATGTACACCCGCTTTTTCACCGAGGCAGGGGTGTACACCGCCTCGTCCAGGATGGCCCGGATGTCGTCCACCCGGTTGTTAGAGGCGGCGTCCAACTCCAGCACGTCCAGAATGGAGCCGTTCTCAATCCCCACGCAGGCCGGGCACCGGTTGCAGGGGTTGCCGTCCCGGAGATCCTGGCAGTTCACCGCCCGGGCCAGGATCTTCGCGCAGGTGGTCTTGCCGGTGCCCCGGGTGCCGGTAAACAGGTAGGCGTGGGACAGCCGCCCGG